>Ga0302301_1000070_pt1 | contig 106138 bp, 79 predicted proteins | sample III_Palsa_E1_2_FD_194544 | JGI IMG/M metagenome (GOLD analysis project Ga0302301, IMG submission 194544) | Peat permafrost microbial communities from Stordalen Mire near Abisko, Sweden - III_Palsa_E1_2 | ecosystem: Environmental > Terrestrial > Soil > Palsa > Peat permafrost | place: Sweden... | reverse complement strand
TGCAATTCCATCAGCTGCGATAGAAAACGAAGCGTACGGGCTATGGGTTTATTTTCCATAATTAGATTATGGTGTAAAAGTACAAAAGCTGTGCCTTAGTTCATAGTTTATGGTTGTGATAGTTCATGGTTATGGTTCATAGCTGATGGTGAAAACTATGAACTATCAACCATGAACCATTACCTATTAAACTATTTTATCACCACATCATAAGGCATCCTCATTTGCGGGGTACGCATCATTTGGGTCATGCCTTTTATTTGCTGATAATAAATATAGTTTTCGCCCAGTTCAGATTTAATAGCGCGGGTTTTTACCTCGGCGGTTAGGTAAGAGCCGACCTTGTTAAGTTTGCTTTTTTGCTCGGGGTAAGTATCTGTTTTATACTTTTTTATGTGGGCCATTTTAGCGGCTGAAGCTATGGCATCATTTATATTACCCAAGCGGTCAACCAAGCCATTTTTTACGGCTTGTTCACCCGTCCACACACGGCCCTGACCAATACTATTGATATAGGCTTGTGTTTTATGGCGGCCTGCTGCAACTGCTTTAGTAAACTCATCATAACCACGGTTAACCTGATTTTGCAAAATCGCTCTTTCATCAGGAGAGAGCGGCTTGCTGATATCGCCTAAATCGGCATATTTTCCGGTGTTAACACCATCAAAAGTAATGCCCAGCTTATCATTAAATAACTTTTGAAGATTAGGCAATATGGCGAAGATGCCGATAGAACCGGTTATAGTATTAGGCTCGGCAAAAATGGAATCGGCCGCGCACGAGATATAATACCCGCCTGATGCAGCGTAATCACCCATTGATACGATAACAGGCTTCACCTTTTTGGTAAGCATTACCTCGCGCCAGATCACATCTGATGCAAGCGAACTGCCACCCGGTGAGTTTACGCGTAAAACAACAGCTTTAACATGGTCGTCCAACCGTACTTTGCGTAATGCCTGTGATATTCTTTCAGAGCCTATACTATTATCATCGCCGTCACCGCCAGTGATCTCGCCCGAAGCATATACAATCGCTATTTTGTTTTTAGATGCTTTTTTATCGTCATCATCATCTTTAGCGTCATCACTCTTGTTGTAATCGCCTATATCAACACTGTGGATGTCTTTTTTGAAATCGGTACCGGTGCGTTGCTTGATCTCGTCTAAAATTTCATCCTTGTATTTCAACCCGTCAACCAACTTGTATTTTAATGCATCTTCAGGAAACTGAATACGGAACTGATCGGCATAATTAAATAATGAATCCTTATTAATTCCACGGCTGTTGCTGATCCCAGTTAGGAAATGATCATATAATGAGCCTAAATAGGAGGTAACCTGCAAGCGGTTAGCATCGCTCATTTTAGTTAAAAAATATGGCTCTACAGCACTTTTGTAAGTACCTACTTTAATGATTTGAGCTTCAATACCCAGTTTATCCATCGCACCTTTTAAAAAGGTGATCTGTGAACTAAAACCTTTAAATTCAAATATTCCTTTTGGATTGATATATACTTTATCGGCTACCGATGCCAGGTAATAGAAACCTTGTGTATAAACTTCGGCATAGGCAATGATAAATTTGCCTGATTTTTTGAAGTCGATAAGCGCGTTCCTAACTTCTTCGGTAGTAGCCTGGCCCGATTCCATATAGCTTTCATCAAGGAATATGCCTTTAATGTTATCATCAGTTTTTGCTTTTTTAATATTAGCCAATATATCGTTCAAGCCGATATTGCTATCGTCATCCAATCCTAAAAAGCTCAGCCCTGCGAATGGATTAGCGGGTGTACGTTCGGGAATAGGTTTGGTAAATTGAATGTGTAAAACCGAATCTGAATCAACCTCAGTATTCTTGCTGCTACTTGCCGCGACTATAATTGCTGCAAAAATTAATACAATAACAATGATGGTAATAATGAAGCCAACGAAGCTGGCAAGCACGAATTTGAAGAATTGTTTCATTAAATGTTATAAATACGTTATTTATGCAAACTTAGTAATTCAATACGTATTATATTAAGAGCTTTATCTATAATATTTGTTACAACAATGATTGATGTTTATTTATTATTAGGCAGTAACCTTGGTGATAGGCAGCTATTTATGCAGCAGGCGATTGAACATATTGAAAAGAATATAGCGCCGGTTAGCAGGTTATCATATATATATGAAACGCAATCGTGGGGTAAAACGGACGCACCTGATTATTTGAACCAGGTGGTACTATTAAAAACTGACCTGCCTGCACCCGAAATACTTAAAAGAATATTAAATATTGAAATTATTTTGGGCCGGAAACGGGAGGAAAAGTGGGGTTCACGAACTATTGATATTGATATATTATTTTATGGATCGGATATTATTAATGAAGATGCGTTAACGGTACCGCACCCCGAACTGCATAAACGCCGCTTCACGCTGGAGCCTTTGAGTGATATTTCGCCTGATTTTATTCATCCAGGTTGTAAAAAGAGTATTTTACAATTGAAAAATGAGTTGCAGGATAACTTAATTGTAAAAAAACTATATTTTTGATAACCAGAACGCTTTATATGTCAGATAGTTCACCAGAAAAAGACATTGATCTTTCTACGTTATATGAAATTGCCGATGGCAGTGATGAGTTTATTGTAGAAACTCTCGGTATGTTTTTAGATCAAACGCCTGAGTTATTGCAGGATATTGAAAAGGCCATTACCGCACACGACTGGGTGGCTACTGCGGCAGCTGCGCATAAGGTCAAATCCAATCTTGGTTTTTTTGGCATGTTTAACAGCCAGGCATTAATACAGGAAGTGGAGTTATTAGGCAAATCCGGCGCACCGGATATTACTGAGATAAAGGGAAAATTTAACCAGGTAAAAGATATTATGGCCGATAACCTGGTTGCTCTGGCTCACATAAAAGCCGAGACAGAGGCTAAAATTTAAACCTGTTGTAATTTAAAACTGTAGCTTTCCATTATTAAATTGGCCAGTAAGTTTTTACAGGCATCTTCAACTTTCGCGTGAGCTATTTCTTCAGTATCAGCTTCAATTTCAAGCGTAATATGTTTACCGATACGTACATTTTGTATTTCGGCTAAACCAAGGTTTTTCATGCTGCCTGTTACTGCCTTTCCCTGCGGATCAAGAATCTCTTTTTTTGGCATTACATCTATTTCAGCCTGGAATGTTTTCATGTGCTATTTTAAATTGAATTAATGATAAGATGATATAGATAAATATTACCACCGGAACTGCCGCGAATTTAAAAAATAGAATCAATATTGCCGAAAATAGTAATAGCAAATAGCGATAAATATTTTCCTGGAGGTCTTTATTCTTGAATTTAAGAGACATTAACGGTATTTCAGCAACCAGTAATGTACACATTACCGCTACAAAAATAGCCAGGCCATACGGGTTTAATATGTAGGCTGAAAGAAATGGATGCTGCTCAATAGTTAAAGGGATAGACGCTATAAGGATACCGTTAGCAGTTGTTGTTAAACCGATAAAACTTTCGGATTGGCGGGTGTCATTATTGAATTTAGCCAGTCGCAAAGCCGAAAATACGGGTATCAGGAAGGCTATGAAGTTTAAATAATGGCTTACCCTGTCAATTTGTGGGGCCTGTAAAAACAGTTCGTACATAATTGCCGACGGCAAAACGCCAAAGCTCACCATATCAGCCAGTGAATCGAGATCTTTCCCGATACCTGAAAATGATTGGAGTACGCGCGAAGCAAATCCATCAAAGAAATCAAAAATGGCGGCTAAAAAAAGAGCGTATGCGGCAAATATCAGGTTTTCCTGGAAACAAAAAACTATTCCAATACAACCGCTGAACAGGTTAGCACACGTTATGGCATTCGGGAGGTGTTTTGTTACTCGCTTCTTCATTATGGTATGAAGGTATCAGGATTATATTAAGTATTTATGAAGTTATAGATTAACTTATTGTCAAAATATAACTTCATATATACAAAAATATTATGAATTCATTGATATGAGAAATTCTTCGTTAGTTTTTGTTCCTCTGATCTGAGCCTGTAAGAACTCCATTGATTCCTGTGAATTCATATCAGCCAGGTGGTTACGTAATATCCAGATGCGTTGTAGTGTATCACGGTCAAGCAGCAGATCATCACGACGGGTACTTGAAGCTGTAATATCAATAGCCGGGAATATGCGTTTGTTTGATAATTTACGGTCAAGCTGCAACTCCATGTTACCTGTACCTTTAAACTCTTCAAAAATAACTTCGTCCATTTTTGAACCTGTTTCGGTAAGTGCAGTAGCAATGATAGTTAATGAACCGCCATCTTCAATGTTACGTGCCGCACCAAAAAAGCGTTTAGGCTTATGCAATGCATTGGCATCAACACCACCCGATAATATTTTGCCTGATGCCGGAGCAACAGTATTATAAGCACGGGCAAGGCGGGTGATAGAATCAAGCAGGATAACTACATCATGGCCGCATTCAACCATACGTTTAGCTTTTTCAAGCACAATGTTGGCAATTTTTACGTGGCGTTCAGCAGGCTCATCAAATGTTGATGAAACCACTTCGGCGCGTACACTGCGGGCCATGTCTGTAACCTCTTCAGGGCGCTCATCAATCAATAAAATGATAAGATATACTTCGGGATGGTTTTTTGCTATCGCGTTAGCAACATCCTTTAATAACATGGTTTTACCTGTTTTAGGCTGTGCTACGATCAAACCACGCTGCCCTTTACCGATAGGTGAGAACAGGTCCATGATACGGGTTGAATAATTGCCTGGATCGGTGAACAAACTCAGTTTTTCTGATGGGAAAAGCGGTGTTAAGTGGTCGAAAGGTACACGGTCACGTACTTCGGCAGGTATGCGGCCGTTAATAGCCTCTACACGTACCAAAGGAAAATATTTTTCGCCTTCTTTCGGGGGCCTTATGCTGCCGCGAACAGTATCGCCGGTTTTAAGGCCGAACAATTTTATTTGCGATTGAGATACATAAATATCATCAGGAGAAGTAAGGTAGTTGTAATCAGATGAACGCAGGAAACCGTAGCCATCAGGCATAATTTCCAATACACCTTCGTTCACGATCACATTATCAAAATCCATATTAATAGCATCCTGATTTTTTTGCTGACCGTTTTGAGCGTTACTTACACGGCGCTCAAATTTTTGAGGGCGTGGCTCAGGCGCAACAGCTTCTTCGGCTTTTGGCGCGTTTTCATCTGCCTGGCTAACGGGCTCCGCAACTTCAGATGCTTCATTTTGAGCTTCGTCTGCTTCTGTTTCTTCTGCCTCATCATCAGACATATCAAACAGATTGGTGTCGTCTAACGGAACCTCAACACGTGGTGTGTTGATTTTGGGCTTTATGGTGCGTACTCTTTTGCGTGATTTTTCGCCTGCATCTGTAGCGGGAGCTTCATAATTTGCGGCGTTGATTGGTGCGTAATTATTGGCAACTGTGCTTTGTTGAGCCCTTGCGGCTTCAATTAAGCTCTGCTGCTCAACAATAGCAGTTATCAGCTGAGGCTTTCTAAGTTCATCAGCTTCAGAGATACCTAAACTTTTTGCAATTTCGCGCAACTCCGAAACGAGTTTGTCGTTCAATTCAATTGTATCAGACATGAGATGGATTATAGTTCAAAAAAGATTGTTAGTGTTTATTTGTTTTTCAACAATAAATCTGCCATGTGTTTTAATTATCTGTGTTAGTAATTACACTTGAAAGTATTTATCTGAAAGAAATTTGTCCCGCCTGCTTGTTCGTGCAACATCTAAAACTATGTACCAATGATAAATAACGTGGAGTTTTAAATTGTTTCTTTGGTGCAAGAAAAATTCAAAGGAAAACGATGCAATTTTAGTCAAATTTATTTAGAAACCAAACTTTTAAAATAAATATACTGATTAATTCAACAGTTAAATTAATTTTTAGTTTTTTTGGTGTCGAAATAAAACAATATTCTTCATGATTTCCCGCCAGCAGTTAATAGACCAGATCAAACAAAAGAAAACATTTTTATGTGTAGGGCTTGATATCGATCTGGATAAAATACCTGCTTTTTTAAAGGAATATCCCGATCCTATATTTGAGTTCAATAAACGGATAATTGATGCAACTAAAGACCTGTGCATTGCCTATAAACCAAATTCTGCTTTTTATGAAAGCTACGGCGTAAAGGGCCTGCAAAGCTTAATTGCTACGGCTGATTATATCCCTAAAGATTGCTTGAGTATTATTGATGCCAAGCGTGGAGATATTGGTAATACATCAGATAAATATGCTAAAGCTTTTTTTAATAAAGAAGTTTCGGGGATGGATTTTGATGCTATAACTATAACTCCTTATATGGGTGGCGATAGTGTAACCCCATATCTGGCTTATGAGGGTAAATGGGTGATCATACTGGCGCTTACCTCGTCGGTTGGCAGTAAGGATTTTCAATATTTGAAAACTGAGCATGGTTATTTATATGAAACCGTAATACAAAAGGCGAATACCTGGGCCGGTGCCGATCGCATTATGTATGTAGTAGGTGCCACCAAAAGCACTGAGTTTACCAATATTCGCAAGTTTGCACCTGATAATTTTTTACTGGTACCCGGAGTAGGAGCGCAAGGCGGAAATTTGCAGGAGGTTTGCCATTACGGTATGACCAAAGACTGCGGATTGATCGTCAACGCATCACGATCAATTATATATGCCAGTAATGGCGAAGATTTTGCCGATGCAGCAAGAGCCGAAGCCTTGAAAATACAGCAGGAAATGGAAGTGGAGTTAGAAAAGGCAGGGGTGATATAGTGATATAAAAGTATGTCATTGCGAGCAGCTACGACGAAGCTATCTTTTCGCGTTTAATATTAGAGCGATGAGGTTGCCGCGCTATCGCTCGCAATGACAACCAGTTTATTACCTTTCCTCTTCTTCCGAAGGCTCTAATTTACCTTCAATAGAATCATCGAATGTTTTCCCGAGTACTGCCCCTGCTGCCATTTTGATGAATGCGATAGCATCGCCATGTTTGTTATCCCAGTAATAACCCTGTGTTGGCGAAAATTTGATAACACTTATCCGCGGATCATCTTCACCTTCGGTAAACCAGGTTTTGGCTAATGGTTCCCAAAGCTCTTTTATTTTTTCTTTGTCGTCGGTTATTTCGGCTATGCCATAGAGGTTTAAAAAGCCAGAGTGTGCCGATTCCTGGAATAGTAGCTGCACCATTGGATCATGGCTTATATCCTCATTTTTGTGACTATCTTTTGCACTCAGGAACCATATATCTCCATTGTCATCAAATTTTTGGAACGACATAGGTCGAACTGAAAATGGCAAGCCACTTTTAATACCAGAGCAAAAAAAGCAGGTCTTGGCACCTTTGGCCATATCTTTTGCTCTTGCCCAAGCTTCAGTTCCTTCTAAATTTTTAAAATTATCTTCGGGTTGTTGTTTGTTAATGCTGTCCATAACAGATTTTTTTTGGTAAATGATATGTAGATAACCAATGAAAAATGCTATTGTGTTACATTAATTAACTTTTTTGATAAAAATATAATTAGGGAGAAATAATAGATGCGCTAATTCTATTAGAACTGTCATTTCGAACGATAGTGAGAAATCTTTTACACCTAACATCCACATTCTGTATGCTGCATTGTATATCGAAGAAGATTTCTCTCTATCGTTCGAAATGACAATGCAGATATGTTACGCAAACACAACTTTCCGTTCCGGGTACCGGGTGGCGTAGTTGGCTACCATATTTTTTATATAATCGTTCCCCGGGTATGGTGTAAGGTGATTTTTGAGTTGCTGAATATTATCAACACTAAAATATTGGGAGATATAACCCATACCGTAAAATTGTCCTTTCTCGATCAAAATACAACTGTTCTCATCATCAGTACGCCCTTCATCGCGAATGGCAAATGTAGGTAGCGCTTGTTTTAGCTCATCAAGGGCGAGGTTTACTTTTTTGTTATAGTCGACAACAGATTCGTGGCCGGTGCAGGCACAAAGTTCCTTGTTAACGCCGGTGCATACGTCAGTATTCTTTTGTACAAAGCAAAGCTTGGGGCACAAGCCAAACATATCTATCAATCGTATTAGCAAACCGTGACCCTCCAGTAACGTATTACAGGTATATATAGGGGAATTAAGTTTACGATGCTTGTCGACAGCCAGTCGCAGATAACCGCTTTGATCTTCAAAAGTATACAGGGCATAAGCGTGTTCAAATCGTTTTAATGAACGATTATACTTGGGCCACAGGCGTTTTATTTCTACTGCTTCCAGTACAAAAGCTATGAGTTCGGTACCGCATTGCTGGTAGGTGATATGGCAAATGTTACGAAGAAATTCCTGTCGTTGTAAACCCGGATTATTACCACTGAAATGGCTGCTTACCCGTTTTTTTAGATTTTTAGCCTTGCCTACGTAAATTACTTTTCCTTTATGATCGTGAAAGTAATATACGCCGGGTGTTTGCGGCAATTGTTCCAGGTCTTTTTTAGGCAGATGGGGTGGAAGTACCTGTTCTTTTGAGCGTTGCTTTAAAGCATCGGGGATATGGCTGTCTTTATCGCTTTGCAGTAATAGTGTAAACAAATGGGCTGTGGCCTCGGCATCGCCCGCTGCGCGGTGCCTGCTTTCATTAACAATGCCTAGGTGATGGCATAGCTTACCCAAACTATAAGATGGCAGGCCCGGCAGTATTTTACGCCCAAGCCTTACGGTACATAACTTATTGCATTGCAGATCGTACCCTGACGAAGCTAAATGATAGCGAACAAAAGAATGATCGAAGTTTACGTTATGGGCTACGAATATTTTTCCGTTCAATAGGTGGTAAACATCATGCGCTACATCCTCAAAAGGCGGGGCATTACGCACCATATCATTGGTTATACCGGTTAGCGCGCTAATATAAATAGGGATATCACGCTGAGGATTAACTAAGGTTGAATACCGTTCAATCACCTTTTTGCCATTGTGTATGCATATGGCAATTTCAGTTATACCATTGGCGCTGGCATGCCCCCCGGTGGTCTCAATATCAACAATTGAATACATGGTGTAAATGTAAGTATTGTTTGCTAATATATTTAGTGTTAAAATGAAATTAGTCCATAGACCATGGCCCATAGTCATAGCGTTGTGATAATATAGCAAAAGCCGAAACGTAATGCTCCGGCTTTATACTTAGTCTATGGACTATCGACTGTTATTTCTTCTTAGCTGTTTCCAGTTGTTTTTGTTTCATCATGTCTTCCATGCGTGCCTGGAAGCCCGATTTTTTCTTTTTAGGGTCCTCAGGTTTCTTTTTGTTTTCCTGAATCTGGGCATGTATCTTCTTGTCATCAACCATAAACCTGATCAGGTATTGTTGTAAGAAGGTTAGCATGTTGGCCAAAAAGTAATAGTAGTTCAAACCTGCTGGGTAGCTGTTCAGCGTTGCCAAGAATATGATTGGTGTTACATAACCAATATATTTCATCTGACCCGTAGCACCCGAGATCTGGTTATTAAAATAAGTATAGATCAGGGTTGATATGGTCATCAACAAACACATTAAACTCAGGTGATCGCCAATAAGTGGCAGGCGATGGAACGTAATTACCGAATCATAGGTTGATAAATCATGCATCCACAAGAAACCTTGACCGCGCAGCTCAAATAAGCCCGGGAAAAAGCGGAAGAATGCAAACACGATCGGCATTTGTATAACCAGTGGTAAACATCCGCCTAAAGGATTCACGCCTGCCTTTTTATACAGTTTTAAATATTCCTGTTGTAATAGGGTAGGGTTATCCTCGCCAACTTTAGCCTTTATCTCGTCCATTTCAGGTTTTAAAACCCTCATTTTGGCCATTGATAGGTATGACTTATAAGTTAATGGCGATAATACCAGTTTCAGTACCACTGTTAATGCCAATATGATCAATCCATAGTTCCAGTTAAACTGTTTCAGGAAATCGAATACAGGCAGTGTTGCAAAGCGGTTAATGTATTTTAACGGGCCAAAACCAAGATCGATCTGCTTTTCAAGATCAAAGCCTTCTTTTTGCAGCATATGGAACTGGTTAGGCTCAAAATAAAAGCTTAATGGAAAGGTGCCATCGCTGTTGCGTTTAAGCTGAACATCTGCTTTCATCTCTTTAATAACAGCGTGGTTGCTGGTATCGGTACTTTGCTGAATAGTTGTTTTGCTGAAACCATCATTAGCTAAAAGTACGCTTGAGAAAAAGTGTGCTTTGAATGATACCCATTGAGCTTTGCTCTCGGTTATATCTTTCTGGTCATCTTTGGTAGCACTCAGGTAATCAACATTACCGTCAAGGGTTTTGAAGTACACAGTTGAATATCTGCGCTCCTGCTCCATATCTTTTTCCTGTTTTAGCGCTTGTGCTGTCCAGTCAATGTTTATGGTGTTACTGTTGGCAATTACATTATCAAGCCCGGTTGGTTTTATGGTAAATCCCACTTTGTAACCCGTGCCATTTAAGGTATAGATGTAATCAATATACTGTGTTGCGCTGTAGTTTAAGCGCATGGTAACCGAGCCCGAATCTTTATCAGCAACAGTAAGCCCTTGTGTATTACTGGTAAAATACAGGTTGTTGGTATCAAAATTCTTGTTGTCGGCGGCTAAGTTTATGCCGAAATGATTCTGATCGCCATCAAATAGTATAAGCGGCTTGCCATCAGCAGTTTTAAAGTTTTTTAACTCAACTGAATATATCCTTCCACCATGTGTAGTTAACTTTAGGCGGATGTCTTTATTTTCAACTGTTATAAATTTTTCAGTACCAACTAAGGCTGAGCCAAACGCACCCTTTAATTGGGCGGAATCAACCTGTTGTACTATTTTACTGGTATCAGGTTTTACAACAGCGGCTTGAGCATTAATTTTACCTTCTCTTTTTAAAGAATCAATATGCTGCTTTACCTGTTCTTTTTTGATCTCTTCCTTTGATGGTTTCATCAAATAGAACGAGCCAAAAATTATCAGCATGATCAGGAATAATCCTGTGAACGAATTTCTATCCATTATATATTCAACAAATTACTTAGTTTTTGCGAGCATAAGCCAGCGAAGCGGCGACAAAGTTAATAAAAAGTGGATGCGGATTAGCAACTGTTGATTTTAATTCTGGATGAAATTGCGCACCTATGAAAAATGGGTGATTTTTAAGTTCAACTATCTCAACCAGATCATTCTCCGGATTAATTCCAGATGGGGTTAATCCCGCATTTTCATACTGTTTTAAGTAGGTATTATTAAACTCATAACGGTGCCTGTGGCGCTCGCTGATATGAGTTTTACCATATATATTTGCTGCTTTGCTGCCTTTTTTCAAATCGCAAGGGTAAGCGCCCAAACGCATGGTGCCGCCTTTATTAACAATTTTCTTTTGCTCCTCCATCATATTGATCACCGGGAAGTCAGTTTCAGGGTTCATTTCGGTGCTGTTAGCATGTTTCAAGCCTAAAACATTGCGGCCAAATTCAACAACTGCACATTGCATGCCTAAGCAGATACCGAAGAATGGAATATTGTTTTCGCGTACATAACGTATGGCCTCTATTTTGCCTTCAAAACCACGTTGACCAAAACCAGGGGCAACCAAAACGCCATGCAGCCCTTTCAGGCGTTCAACTGCGTTATCAATAGTTAATTGCTCGGAGTGAATGTAATCAACCTTAACCTTGCACTCATTTTTTGCACCTGCGTGTATAAATGATTCAACAATTGATTTGTAGGCATCGGGCAATTCAACATATTTACCAACCAGGCCAATTCTAACTTCAGAAGTTGGGTTTTTTAAACGACCCAAAAATTCTTTCCAGTTTTCAAGGTCTGGCTCGTTTTTATGTGGTAATTTTAATTTGCTTAATACTGTTTTATCTAATTGCTCTTTCAGCATTAATAATGGTACATCATAAATGGTTGAGGCATCAATAGATTCGATTACCGCATTGATGTTCACATTACAAAACAAGGCTATTTTTTTACGGATGTCCATATTCAGGTGATGCTCGGTACGGCAAACCAATATATCGGGCTGAATCCCATATTCAAGCAGCATTTTTACTGAGTGCTGTGTAGGCTTGGTCTTTAATTCGCCGGCTGCAGCCAAAAACGGGATAAGTGTTAAGTGAATAACCAATGAATTACTGGTGCCCACTTCCCACCTGAACTGTCTTACCGCTTCAATGTATGGAAGGGATTCAATATCACCCACGGTACCACCTAATTCGGTTATGACAATATCATATTGCCCATTTTCGCCCAGGATGCGGATGTTTCTTTTTATTTCATCGGTAATATGCGGAACTACCTGTACAGTTTTACCTAAAAACGCGCCTTCGCGTTCGCGGTTTATCACGTTTTGATAGATACGACCGGTAGTAATATTATTTGCTTTTGAGGTAGGCGTATTCAGAAAACGTTCGTAGTGGCCAAGGTCAAGATCAGTTTCGGCACCATCTTCGGTAACATAGCATTCGCCATGCTCATAAGGGTTAAGCGTTCCCGGGTCGATATTGATATAAGGATCGAATTTTTGAATAGTTACGCTGTAGCCGCGCGATTGCAAAAGTTTAGCCAGTGAAGCTGAAATAATGCCTTTTCCTAACGACGAAGTAACGCCGCCCGTAACAAAAATATATTTAGTCATAAATTTTCTATGATTTTAATCCCGGTTTTAGGCCGAAACAAAATGTATGTGTACGGGATGCAAAAGTAAGAATTTTTTCTGATTTTGATAGAATTGTTGAGAAATAGGAGCGAGTTTAATTAATTGCTGATAATGAATAAGTAATGAATTTTATCATTAAAAATGAATAGTAAAATGCAACTTCAATATTATTTATCTCTTTTGAGCTGCATTTTGATTGTATTGTTTTATGTATTTTCTGATCGTTTTAAAATCAAAACTATTAGCTTTTTTTAAGTCAGCCAAAGTTACCGGGTCATCACTTATCATTTCTATAAATGTTGTTTCGCGTTCTTTATGACTGCTTCCCCCAAACGTAAACCAGCCATTTGTTTTTAAAAGAATAAGCGCACTGTCGTTTTTTGAAATATACCATGTGTTGGTAGAGCTACCAGTGGTCATATTTGTTGATGCATTATATGTGCTTGATGAGCTTATTTGCTGGTATAAATTAATTTTACCACGCTCAATCCATTGTAAAAACTCCGGTACATCTTCCTCATGAGGGTATTGAACAATATACACAGATGAATCTTTGGTTAATTGATATTCTTTAATGTCTTTTTTGGTAATTTTCTTAAAATCACCGTTTGGTAATTGGTATTTTGTACCCCCGAGCAGGCCATTTTTTACTGTACATTTTATAGTGTCGTTAGTTTGGGTAATAACGTAGCCGGGCTGCTGGGCAAAAGAATGATTAATAAGAGTAAATATTGATAGAATTATCAAAAAATAGGTTTTTTTCATGAAATAAGATTTAGTTTGATGACGTATCAAAAATATAAAATTACTTATTTATTATCAGCATCATATTCATAAACTGCACCTTCGGGAAAGTCGTATAGCTTTGTTAGCTTTTCTTTTTGCTGAATATCCTTTAAACCTATAAGCTCAGGATTATTTAAGGCATTAAACCATATCAGATAATAATGCTTTACGCCATAAAACTGTGAAACTGTATTGGTAAAATAGCGGTGCGGCAACAACTTTGCCGTTGTGCCTGTGAAAAAATAAACAGCCTCGTCAGCATCAGAATATTTGGGAATGCCCGGTTTGTAAATATCCTTATGCGTTTTTAAAAAGGCAATGAATTGCGATTTATTCCAGTCGTCATCAGTATAACCGGGTACGCCATAATCATTTTCGTCGTCCCAGCGTTGGTAGTCGGTTGCGTATATTGAATGCTCAAAGGCCAGCATCAGTATTATAAAAGGAATACCATATACTAATTTCTTTTTTAAATTTAAGCCTGTTAATAGATCGGGTACCCAACTGGTACAGGCTATTAATAAACAAACAAGCATTGGCGATAGCAAACGACTATTAAGCGGCTCAAAACGCGAGAAAGTTGCCAATATGGGAATAAAGAAGCCATAAAACACTGCAAACATGATCACTATGTTTTCGATAGTGTTTATTCTTTTGGTGTAAGCCTTCCAAATTAAAATTACAGTTAAACTAAATAGTACAATACATGCAATTGTTATTGCATAGGGGTAAGCCGATTGTGGTAAACCCATCCAATCGCACATAACAACACCCAGATAATGAAAATTTTTACTTAACGGGGTAATAGCCGGTTCGCGGGTTCCTGTACTTAAACCTGTACTAAGTCGGTTTACAATAAGGTTTGCCACCAATAGCGATATCGATACAAATCCAAATATTAAAATATGATTTATTTTTTTGCGGATGGTTAACTGGTTATCGAGCAATAGTATTAACCCGCCTGTGCCAATAAGCGTAACTCCAGCATAGCGTGTTATGCAGCTTATAGCAACCAATACGCTTAACAAAAGCAGGCTTGGTAAAGTATGTTTTAGCATATAGTTTCTGTAAGCCAGTACAAAAAGCATTATCTCCAGTATAAACAGTGTTTCAGACCATAGATAGGTATATACTTCCAATAATCCAGGGCTTAATACAAGTGCCACAAGAACAAGCCATTTATAAACAGGCGAATAGGATCTGAATTTTGATATAATATATCCGCTTGTAAATATTACTGCGCCAAATAGTATCCCGTTTATTACAGGGGCAGCCGTTATGGTATCAATTCTTGAGATAAACAGAACAACGCTTAAAAAGAAAGGGTAAAATACCGGGAAGAAAACCAGCGGCGAGCCATTAAATGTAAGCAATGAGCCATGTTCATAAATATTACGGGCTGTACTGGCATACATGATAGAATCAGGCGAGATGCCAATGCCGCTGTATTTAGTATATATATGTATGGCAATAAAACCGACTATTGCAGCTAAAAACGAATCGAGATTTTTAAGATATTTCGGTAGAGTCATTTAATATTACTTAATTAAATCCAGTACGCTGCTTATTGGCTGATCGCTGTTAATTAATATACCCTTTACGCCGGCGGCTGTACCTGCTTCAACGTCACGTTCCCTGTCGCCAATAAAGTACGACTGGGCAGGGTCAATATCATATTGTTCAATACCTCTTAATAATAAGCCGGGTTTTGGTTTGCGACAATCACAACTTCCGGTAAAGTCGGGGTGATGCGGGCAATAGTAAATGTCGGTAAATTCAACCCCATGCTCTTTATAGGCATCCTTTAATTTTGAATGCATTTTTCCTAACTCGTCCTCGGTGTACCAGCCTTTGGCTAAACCGCCCTGGTTGGTAGCGATCAATAATAGGTATCCTTTATCCTGCAATGTTTTTAGCGCATCAAAATTATCGAGTATGTGAAAATCGGCTAATTTACAAACGTAATCGCCCATTTCCTGGTTCAATACTCCATCGCGATCTAAAAAAACTGCTTTATTTTTACCTGGCATATACCTTATCTACTTTGGCGCAAAAATAATATTAATTACCATATTAGTTCTCAATCACATAACAGGCATGCGTTTTTTTGAATAAATGGCTCCCGATGTCATGTTAGGGAGTGGCTCTTAAAAGGATAGAAAAGGAAATAAAATTGCGAACTATTGCTAAAAAAGCGTTTAAAACCCATCTAATTTGGCCTATTTAAGTGATTTTGGAATATAATTTTGTCAGATTTTAATATTAAAATTACGATATTTTCAATAATAAAGGTATAATTTTTATCAAATTCTAAATTTTGATAATTTAAGGATGTCTTTTTTTAAAATTATCCCAAAAATTAAGAAAATATCGTAATTTTTTTTTCATTTTCTGTAACTTCGTAATTACACCTAGTTTTAAACGGGTAGTTTTTACGATGAACCAAGATGAGAGCCACCAGGGCCTGTATAGGCCAGAATTTGAACACGATTCCTGCGGGACTGGATTTATAACCAACATTAACGGGCATAAATCAAACCAGATTATTGATAATGCGCTTACCATGCTCGAGAATATGGAGCATCGCGGAGCTTGCGGATGTGACCCGGATAGCGGCGACGGAGCCGGTATATTAATACAATTGCCACACGAGTTTTTAATGGAAGAATGCTCAAACCTTGAGATGAGCCTGCCTGAACCCGGCGAATACGGGGTTGGGATGATATTTTTTCCGAAAGATCCTTCTGCTAAAAAGGCCTGCCGCAATATTATTGCCAGCGCCGTTGAAAAGTTGGGATTGCATAGCATGGGTTACCGTAAGGTAGCTGTAAATTCTTCAGTTATTGGTGAAACTGCACGACAGGTTGAGCCGGATTGCGAGCAGCTTTTTATTGCAAGGCCACACCATATTACTAATACTGACGATTTTGAGCGTAAGCTATACGTATTAAGAAGATATATTAATAAAACCATTACTGAAACAGTTGCAGGAGCAGCTGAATATTTTTATTTCACTTCATTATCCTGCAAAACTATTATTTATAAAGGGCAGCTAACCACTTACCAGCTTCGTAATTATTACTCTGATCTTTCCGATCCCCGTATTGCATCTGGTTTTGCCATGATCCACTCGCGTTTCTCAACCAATACCTTTCCATCATGGAAACTGGCTCAGCCTTTCCGCCTGATCGCTCATAACGGCGAAATTAACACGCTTACAGGTAACCTTAACTGGTTTTATGCAGGCCTGAAATCGTACGCTTCTGCTTATTTCACAAGAGAAGAAATGGAGATGCTGTTGCCGGTGATCGATAACAATCAATCCGACTCAGCCTGCCTTGATAATATTATTGAAGTGTTGCTGCACTCCGGCCGCTCATTACCACACGTAATGATGATGCTGGTGCCTGAGGCTTGGGATGGCAACGAGCAAATGGACCCTATAAAGAAAGCATTTTACGAATACCATGCTACTTTAATGGAGCCCTGGGATGGCCCAGCTGCTATTACATTTACCGATGGTAAACTGGTAGGCGCTTTGTTAGACAGGAACGGCCTTCGCCCATTACGATATGTAATAACTAATGATGGCCGTGTTATAGCTGCTTCTGAAGCCGGTGTGTTGACTATTGATGAGTCGACCGTTGTTAAAAAAGGTCGCTTGCAACCGGGTAAAATGTTACTGATCGATACCGAAAAAGGTAAGATCATTACTGATGAGGAGATCAAACATCAAATAGCATCGCGCCAGCCTTATGGCCGTTGGTTAGAGAATTATAAAATTAATTTGAGCGAACTGGCTGAGCCACGTTTAGCGTTCGCTGATCTTTCGCCTGATTCAGTGTTCCGTTACCAACAGGTATTTGGCTATACCCGTGAAGATATTGATACCATTATTAAGCCAATGGCTATTGATGGTAAGGAGCCGATCGGTTCAATGGGTACTGATGTGCCGCTGGCTATATTATCTGATAAGCCTCAGCATCTTTCCAGTTATTTTAAACAATATTTTGCACAGGTTACTAATCCGCCTATCGACCCGATACGTGAGCGTTTGGTAATGAGTTTGGCTACCTTTATAGGTAACAATGGTAATTTATTGGATGAAGATAAAATGCATTGCCATTGCGTAACGCTTAAACATCCGATATTAAAAAATCATCAGCTTGAAAAACTGAGGAGTATTGATACCGGTATGTTCCACGCTAAAACGCTGCAAACTTACTTTAAGGCCGATGGCTTGCCCGGTTCTATGCAAAAAGGCATTGAGCGTGTTTGTCGCTATGCCGAAGATGCTGTTGACGATGGCTTTGAAGTATTGATACTGTCAGACCGCGCTATTGATTCAGAGCATGCGCCTATACCGTCATTACTTGCTGTATCAGCTGTGCATCACCACTTGATAAAAAAAGGCCGTCGTGGTTCAGTAGGATTGGTTGTTGAAGCGGGCGACGTTTGGGAAGTACATCATTTTGCTTGTTTGCTGGCATTTGGCGCTACGGCTATCAATCCTTACCTGGCATTATCAACTATAGGCACCATCAAAAGAAACGGCAGCCTTGAAACCAGCCTGGATGAAAAATATTTATTAAAGAATTATGTAAAATCTGTTAATGATGGCTTGCTGAAGATATTCTCAAAAATGGGGATCTCTACCTTACAATCTTATCATGGTTCACAGATATTCGAGATATTGGGCTTAAACAAAGATGTGGTTAGCAAATATTTCTGCGGAGCCGTTACCCGTATTGAGGGTTTGGGTCTTGATGAAATTGCACGCGAATCACTTTGTAAACACCGGATAGGTTTTGGCAGCACAAATGCTGCCGAGAGCCACTTATTGCCTGAAGGTGGTATTTACCAATGGAAACGCAGGGGTGAGGCTCACTTGTTTAACCCAACCACTGTGCATTTATTGCAGCATGCTACCCGCAGTAATGATTATAACGTTTATAAAAACTATGCTAAGGTAATTAATGAGCAGGGCGAAAAACATTTCACCATAAGGGGATTGCTTGATTTTACGCACCATCGTGAATCCATCAGCATAGATGAGGTTGAACCGGCTGAAAACATCATGAAACGCTTTGCAACAGGCGCTATGTCGTTCGGTTCTATTTCTCATGAGGCCCACAGTACAATGGCTATTGCCATGAACCGCATTGGCGGTAAAAGCAATACAGGTGAGGGCGGTGAGGATGAAATGCGCTATATAAAAATGGCAAATGGCGATTCTATGCGTTCGGCTATTAAGCAGGTGGCATCGGCACGTTTTGGAGTTACTTCAAACTACCTTACTAATGCTGATGAATTGCAGATTAAAATGGCACAGGGTGCAAAACCAGGTGAAGGTGGTCAGCTACCGGGCCATAAGGTAGATGACTGGATCGCAAGAACACGTCACTCTACACCGGGTGTTGGTTTAATATCACCTCCACCACACCATGATATTTATTCAATTGAAGATTTAGCACAACTAATATTCGACCTTAAAAATGCTAACCGTGCTGCCCGTATCAATGTTAAGTTGGTATCAAAAGCAGGCGTGGGCACTATAGCAGCAGGGGTTGCCAAAGCACATGCCGATGTGATCCTGATCGCAGGTTATGACGGTGGTACAGGTGCATCACCAATCAGCTCTGTTAAACACGCTGGTTTACCTTGGGAGCTTGGTTTGTCAGAGGCGCATCAAACACTGGTACGCAACAAACTGCGCAGCAGAGTAGTATTGCAAACAGATGGACAATTAAAAACAGGCCGTGATTTGGCCATAGCTGCGCTATTGGGAGCTGAGGAATGGGGTGTTGCAACTGCAGCTTTAGTAGCTGGTGGTTGTATTATGATGCGCAAGTGTCATTTAAATACCTGCCCGGTAGGTGTTGCTACACAAGATCCTGAATTAAGGAAATTATTCAGTGGCAAGCCAGAGCATGTGGTTAACCTGTTCCGTTTTATGGCTGAAGAACTGCGTGAGATAATGGCTGAATTAGGGTTCCGTACCATTAACGAAATGGTTGGTCGTGTTCAGTTCCTGAAAGTTAAGGATAACCTGCAAAACTGGAAAGCTAAAAAGATAGATCTTTCAGGCTTATTACATCCGGTAACCAATGCCAAAGGATTAACGCTATACAACAGCGAAAAACAAGATCATGGCATGGACGAGATCCTGGATTGGAAACTGTTAGAGGCAGCGAAATCTGCCCTTGAAGATAAAACACCGGTATTTGCAACTTATGATGTAAAAAATACCGACCGTACATTAGGTACTTTATTATCAAACGAGATCTCAAAAATATATGGTTCAGCAGGTTTGCCTGATAATACTATCAACTATAAATTCAAAGGCTCGGCTGGGCAAAGCTTTGGCGCTTTTGCAACCAAAGGTATTTCATTTGAGTTGGAAGGTGAGGCGAATGATTATGTAGGCAAAGGCTTGTCGGGTGCACAATTGGCTATCTATCCATCAGAAAAAGCAACGTTTACATCTGCAGACAATATCATTATTGGTAACGTGGCCCTGTATGGCGCAACAGCAGGTGAGGTATTTATCGGTGGTATGGCAGGCGAGCGCTTTGCTGTACGTAACTCTGGCGCTACTACAGTTGTTGAGGGTATAGGCGATCACGGTTGTGAATACATGACCGGCGGCCATGCGCTGATATTAGGAAAAACAGGCAGAAACTTTGCTGCAGGCATGAGCGGTGGTATTGCATGGGTATATAACCCTGATAATACTTTCGCCGAAAATTGCAACACTGAAATGGTTGACCTTGATCCGCTATCAATAAAAGATGAGGAGCATATCCTTACTTTATTACGCAAGCACATACAATTAACAGGTAGTAAGGTGGCACAAGAGCTATTGAGCAACTGGAATAAAGTATCGGGCCAATTTGTGAAGGTATATCCAAAAGAGTATAAAAAAGTTTTAGAAAAATTACAATATCAAGCTGTAAGCTAAGAATGGGAAAAGCAACAGGATTTCAGGAATTTAACAGGGAGCTGCCTGAAAAAACAGCTCCTGCAGAACGCGTAAAGAATTATAATGAGTTTGTTGGTTTATACTCTGATGAGAAATTGAATCAGCAATCTGCCCGCTGCATGAATTGCGGTATACCATTTTGCCATTCAGGATGCCCACTGGGTAATATCATTCCAGAATTTAACGATGCCGTGTATCGTAAAAATTGGGAAGAAGCTTACCAGATCTTATCATCAACTAATAACTTCCCGGAGTTTACAGGCAGAATATGCCCTGCTCCGTGCGAGTCGGCATGTGTGTTGGGTATCAATAAGCCAGCCGTAGCAATTGAAGAGATTGAGAAGCATATTATTGAGATAGCCTATGCCAAAAACATGGTTAAACCTATGGCTCCTGTTATTAAAACAGGTAAAAAGGTTGCCGTTATTGGTTCGGGCCCGGCAGGTATGGCAGCAGCAGCGCAATTGAGCAAAGCAGGCCACTCAGTTACCGTTTACGAGCGTGATGACAGGCCGGGAGGTTTATTGCGTTACGGTATCCCTGATTTTAAATTAGAAAAATGGATCATTGACCGCCGTATACAGGTAATGGAAGAAGAAGGCGTAGTTTTTGAATGTAATGTTGAAGTAGGTAAAGACCTATCAGCCGATGAGGTTGTGCGTAACCACGATGCTGTAGTATTATCAGGTGGTTCAACTATTCCACGTAATTTGCCTATCCCAGGGAGAGAGTTTAAAGGAATCCATTTCGCGATGGACTTTTTGAAACAGCAAAACAAACGTGTTAGCAATACCGCTTTTGATACTGAAGATATTTTTGCAACAGGTAAAGATGTAATTGTAATAGGTGGTGGTGATACAGGTTCGGATTGCGTAGGTACCTCAAATCGCCAGGGTGCGGCCTCGGTAAAACAATTTGAGGTGATGTTCCGTCCGCCTGAGGCACGTACTGCGCACATGCCTTGGCCAACTTATCCAATGGTGCTAAAAGTTACCAGTTCGCATGAGGAAGGTGCTGATCGTTTTTGGGGTATTAATACCAAAGAGTTTTTGGGTGATGAGAACGGCGAGTTAAGGGCTATTAAAGTAACCGATGTTAACTGGGAAGTAGATGTATTGGGTCGCCCGATTAAATTTACAGAGGTTGAAGGTTCTGAACGCGAAATACCTTGTCAGCGCGTATTCCTGGCTATGGGCTTTTTAAACCCGCAGCATGAAGGTATGCTGAAGAAACTGGGTGTTGAACTTGATGTACGCAAAAATGTGAATGCTAATGACGTTACTTATCGTACCAACGTAAGCAAAGTGTTTTCGGCAGGGGATATGCGCAGAGGCCAGTCACTGGTAGTTTGGGCAATATCTGAAGGCCGCGAATGTGCCCGTAAAGTAGACGAGTTTTTGATGGGCCACTCAACACTGGAAAGCAAAGATGCCGTTAACCAGTTTGAGCAGGTGTTCTAAATAATTTGCAGCCTTTATTAACCAATCATAATTTAGCCGGGGCCTCCCGGCTTTTTTTGTGCTTAAAAATGAAAACTTACGAAGTCTGAAAGACTTCGTAAGTTTTAAAAATTACTCCTTATCCAAATAATTTTGGAGCGAAGTGCCTATAATGTGGGTCCAGCCTTTGGTAAAGCTTTCTTTTGCAAAATCCTTGATGTTTTGTGGAAGGGTTTCCAAACCTACGTGAGTTAGCCTTAGCTTGGTTTTACCACCCTCGTCGAACAATTCCCACGTAACGAATGTTCCACCGGGGTAATCTCTGTAATTCCAGCTATGAGTAAGCTTTTTTTCAGGAATAACTTCTGTGATTTCACAAAGGTGAATATATCTTTGTTCTTTCGAACCGCCTTCAAAAGTAAATTTAAAGCCTACTTCAGGCTTGAAATCTTCCAATTTAAAATACCACTCCTGCATTTTTGTGTGGTCGGTTATTGCCTCCCAAACCTTTGAAACGGGAGCATTGTAGGTTCTTTCAATTACAAATGGTTCTGCTTTCATAATTATTTATTTTATTGGTGATTGAATATATTTTCATGTAGAGACGCAATGCATTGCGTTTTTTAAACAGTAGCAGACGCAAAGTATCGCGTCTCTACGGTTTCTTTTCGTTTTCCAAAAAATTGCCCAAAGCATCCAGTTTCTGTGTCCAGAATACGCGGTATTGCTCTATAAAATCTGATACCTCTTTAAACTGACTGAAATTTGCCTCGCAATAATGCTCGCGGCCATTTTGGGTAATGGTAACTAAACCGCATTCAGTTAGAATTTTTATATGCTTTGATATAGCTGGGCGACTAACCGCGAAATTATCGGCAATAGTATTAAGATTTAGTGATTGGCGAGCGATCAGGTTAATGATCTCTCTTCGAGTAGGGTCGGCAATTGCCTGGAATACATCTCTGCGCATAAATGGAATATTGGTAACCGTTTGGTTACAAATATATAAGTAACCATTCGGTTACGCAAGTATTTTTTGAAATTATTTTTCAGTTGGATTCTTCTTACCGGCCAATAACTTGTCAACTAATTTAACCAACCGTTCATTACGTGTTTTTTCCTGTTTGGCTGTTAATATCCAAAGCACGTATTCCTTTTTGTTGGAGTAGGAGAGCTGCTGATAAAAAGCCATCGCTTGTGGTTTATCATGCAGGGCTTCGGCAATATCTGGTGTGAGGATTATTCGTTTATTGTCGACATCAATAAAATTGCTGTATTCATTATTGCGGATATTGGCATTACGGGCATCCGAAAGGTTGGTTTCCGCTTCAGGCTTAAAACGTAGGGCGGTCCAGGTTTCATTAACAGATATTGAGGTTACCACACGCAAGCCATATTTCGAAAGTTCATCCCAATTACCCATCATTTCAAGATCGCATTTTATTCCTGAATTTTTTTTGGGATAAGTTACCCATAAAATAGTATCGGGTTTAAGAAGTGGAATGATCACATCTAATGTAGCGGCTAATTCATCTCTGTTTTTTATAAATAGCTGTATGCCGCTGTAATTTCCCTCAGGATCATGGCTTATTTTTACACCTTCAGGTAGTGGATCAAGAGTTGCAAAGTAATTATCCGGGGCATTAAATAATAGCCAGCTTGTGCCGGATTTTATCTGAAGTTTTTGGGATAAGTTCATTAGCTCATTCAATAAGTGAGAACTAATTTAATAAAATTCTTGATTCCTGAATCTAAACTCTTGATTCTAACTACCTACTATCTTCGAAAAGAAATCCCACAAAACAATACCAGCCGAAACTACTATGTTAAAGGAGTGCTTGGTGCCAAACTGCGGGATCTCAATGCAAGAATCAATTTTTTGCATTGCCTCATCGCTTATGCCATTTACTTCGTTGCCAAAAATAAGAGCGTATTTTTGATTATTAGCCGGGGTAAAGTTATTTAACATGATGCTGTTTTCGGCTTGTTCAATGGCAATGATATAATATCCCTGGCTGCGAAGATGTTCAATAGCTTGCACAGGTTCATCAAAATAACTCCAGCTTACTGATTGCGTGGCACCGAGGGCCGTTTTTTCTATTTCACGATGGGGAGGTTGCGCGGTAATTCCGCAAAGACAAATTTGTTCAACCGCAAAACCATCAGATGTACGAAAAATTGAGCCAATATTATGCATACTGCGCACATTATCAAGCACAACTGCTACCGGGAGTTTTTCCTGCGCTTTAAAATCAGCAACGGACGGACGGTTAAGTTCATCCATTTTTAGTTTGCGGTGCAGGTCGTTGGAAGTGGAGTCGTTAGTCATGGTACTTTGCAATAATTTGCAAATATACTTGTTTCCTGATTCTTAGTTCCTGATTTCTGACGGTGTTGCTTGTAATGACCCAACACCATCGCCAATAAGCGAACTGTAAACCGAAGGAGCATAACCAATTTTTGCAGTATAGTATTCAGTTACCTGGCGACTGAAATCATCAAACGCATCAGCCTTAACCAGTGCTATCGCACACCCTCCAAATCCGGCACCCGTCATACGGGCTCCGGCAACATTTGGGTTGGTTTTAGCATATTCAACCACAGTATCCAGCTCTTTGCCGCTAACTTCATACAAATCGCGCAGTGAATCATGAGAAGCATACATTAGGCGGCCAAATTCGGTAAGGTTATTATTTGCTAGTGCTTTTGCGGCCAATTTAACACGGTCATTTTCTTCAATAACGTGTTTGGCCCTTTTGTAAATCACCTTATCGGTAATTAAGTGCTGATATTTTTCAAATGTTTGTGTATCAATATCGCATAGGTTTTTGATGTCCAATTCCTGTTGTAAGGCTTTTAGTGCAGCCTGGCATTCCTGTACGCGCTCATTGTATTTTGATTCGGCCAGTTTGCGGGGCTTATTGGTATTAATGATAGCCAAAACATGATCGCCTAGATTGGTGTCGACCGCCTGGTATTCCAGCGTATCGCAATTTAGCATCAGCGCTTTGTTTTTTTCACCAAACGCTACTGCAAACTGGTCCATAATGCCGCTGTTTACACCAATAAAGTTATTCTCTACTGATTTTGCGAGTTTAACCAGATCAAGCCGGGAATAACCGCAGTTAAAAAGATCATTCAAAGCAAAGGCTGTAACAACCTCTATAGATGCTGATGAAGATAATCCTGATCCGATAGGAATATTGCCGTAAAATAAAATATCCAGCCCATGTAATTGATGACCATCTTTTACAAAATGTTCAATAACTCCAAGCGGATAATTAAACCAACATTCGCCTTCCTTTGTATAATCTGTTTGCAATGGAATATCAAGCTGTTCATTAAAATTCAGGCTTTTGAAACGAAATATATCATCAGTATTAGGAGTAATTAGCATATAGGTGCCTAAAGTTACAGCACAAGGCATTACCAGCCCTCCATTGTAATCAATATGTTCGCCAATAAGATTTACACGACCCGGGCAAAAGTATATGCTTGTAGCTTCTTTTTGATACAGTTTGAAGAATTCCTGTTGCAGATTATCCATCATCAATTTATGCGGTTTTAATGGTTCTGCAAATATAGATTTTTTTAAATGTATTTTTTACATATAAAAATATAGCCGATTAACTAAACACAACAAGTTTTTAGTTGTTACAACCATCAGATCAAATATTTTAGCATCATGAATCAATATATTGTTACCGGTTATGATTATACCGATACCGAAGCCTTAAAACGCCGGATGGATGTTCGCCCGCATCATTTGGATAGTTTAAAACAACTTAAAGAAAGTGGTAATTACCTAATTGGCGGTGCCCTTTTAAATGAAGAAGGCAAAATGAAAGGTTCGGTTATGATCCTTCAGTTTGAGACTGAAGAGGAATTGGAGGCATGGAGAAAAAACGAACCCTATCTTAATCTGAAAGTATGGGAATCTGTTGATGTAAAACCTTTTAAAGTAGCTGAGGTTTAAAATAAGAATAGAAAAGCCGTACAGTTAACAACTGAACGGCTTTTACTTGTTTATAGATTAGTGCCTGATTTTTAGACCTGTTGAAAGATCAATAGTATAAATAGTGCCATTTAATGTTAACGTTGCTGCATTACCGCCGTTAAAAACAAGCACCCCATTATAACTGAATGATCCGTTTTTAGTGCTTGTACCGCTAACCGTAATAGTAGCCGTGCCGCTTTGGAACAGATGCTGTGGTTTTGTTAAAGTTAAATTAGTGATCACCACGTCAACATTAGTGCTACCTGAATCGGTTTTGGTTTGATACGAGCCTGTGCGTTTATATTCACCATTTAAAACATAGGTGGTTGATGTTTTTAACAGACCTGCCAGCGTGAAATTTGAACTTCCGGAATTTGTTGAAGAAAGGTTAGGACCAGTAAAGCTTCCGCTGTATGACGAAATCGCTGTAGCGCTGCCGTTAAATAAGTTGTTAGCTCCGCAATTAAGTGTATAGCTATATTTAGAGGTGTAGTTGTACGATGTGCCTTGTGATAAAGGCATTTTCCGGGTTACACTATCGGTCCAGGTGGTTCCGCATGTAGTATCTATACTCACTTTTGCCTGGGTTTCAACACTGGCATCACTTATTGTGTTATATGCGCCATCAGTATTAATGGATAATGAACTGGTTACCAGGTCAGCCGCCTGGTCTGTAGGATCGTTACTGCTTGAATTCATATTGCCCTTGTTACAAGCCGCAACTCCCAGGAGCAATAGTGCCATAAAAGATAGTTTGAATGGTTTCATATCTTAAAATAAATTAATGGTTCATAATATCTTGATATGATAAGATAAAATGCAAAAGGTTTAATCAGTGCATAATTTTTTTAAGCACCAATTAAACCCTGTTCCTATAAATTTTTTACAATTTATTTGCTTTCGGCTGCAATACCTTCCAGGTGCTGCATATCATCGGCAGTAAGCTCAACACCCGTAGCCTTCATATTTTCTTCCAAATGTTTCACACTTGAAGTGCCGGGAATTAATAAAATATTATCGCTATGATGCAACAACCAGCTTAATGCAGTTTGATAAACGGTAGCATTATGTTTATCGGCTACCTGTTTCAATTTTTCCTGGCTGGCAACATTGGCAGCATTAAGCGGGAACCAGGGTATAAAAGCAATGTCTTGCTCTTTAGTATATTGCAAAACAGACTCCCATTTACGGTTATCAACGCTATACATATTTTGCACAGATACTACTTCAAAAAACTGCTGTGCCTTTTTAATATCATCCACACTAACTTCAGATAAACCAATATGTTTGATCTTACCTTCCTGCTGTGCTTTTTTCAGGAACTCAAAAGTTTGCTCAGCAGGTACTTTTGGGTCGATGCGGTGTAACTGGTAAAGATCTATCTGTTCCAGTTTTAAACGTTTTAAGCTACCCTCTAAAGCTTTTTTAAGATGATCGGGATGTGCATTAACAGGCCATTGATCGGGGCCTGTACGGGTTAATCCGCCTTTGGTGCCAATTACCAGATCGGCAGGGTATGGATGTAACGCTTCAGCTATCAGTTCTTCAGATACGTAGGGGCCATAGCTGTCAGCTGTATCAATGAAATTTACACCCAATTCAACTGCACGTTTTAGTACACGGATAGCCTCATCTTTATCTGCCGGAGGGCCCCAGATACCTTTGCCTGTTATACGCATAGCGCCATAACCCATGCGATTAACTGTTAAATCGCCGCCCAGGGTGAATGTTTTTTGATATGAAATTGTTGTATTCTCCATGACTATAAATGTTTTAAATAATAACTCAATTGTAGGGTATTTGTTCATGTTTAAATCAATACTTATGTCATTTTAATAAACCGGCGGTTAAATCAAATAATGGTATATTGGCATAAAAATAAATCAATCATGAACGAGCAAAACTTTGCCAATCACCGTCGTTATGTAAAAGGCTATCATTTTTTGCTGAGCTTTTTACTTCTTACTGGTACCATCTTATCAATTGTAAATATTGTAAGGCATCAACCCAATGCTGGTGGGTTTGTAAGTGCCGTTCTTATTACCTTGTTATTTGTTTGTGCAATGCTGATGTTTCGGTTTATACGTACTTTTCCACTTAAAGCACAGGACAGGGCCATCCGCGCCGAAGAAAGCCTGAGATATTTTATTCTTACCCGTAAGCCAATAGATAGCCGTATAACTATACAACAAATTGCTGCACTTAGGTTTGCACCTGATGATGAGCTTTTACCACTTGTTGACAGGGCCGTTGCCGAAAATCTGTCTCCTGATGATATTAAAAAAGCTATCAAAAACTGGAAAAGTGACACCCATAGGGTATAACAATGTACAAGGGGTAAATGAAACCAGGTGAAAGTGATTATGATGCCGTAGTTGTAGGGTCGGGGCCAAACGGACTAGCCGCTGCTATTTTATTGCAGCAAAATGGTTTGTCGGTTTTATTATTGGAGGCTAAAAGCGAGATAGGCGGAGGGCTTCGTTCGGCAGAACTTACTTTGCCGGGTTATGTACATGATATATGCTCGGCTATACACCCATTAGCAGTCAACTCACCGTTTTTTGAAACGCTCCCACTTTCAGAACATGGCCTGGAATACATCTATCCTGAAATTGCCGCAGCGCATCCATTTGATAATGGCTCAGCCGCTGTGCTTAAAAAGTCTATTGAAGAAACAGCGCATTTGCTTGGCGCTGATGAACAAACCTATCTGAAGCTAATGCAGCCAATGGTAAACGACTGGCCGATAATTGCATCCGATGTTTTAGGCCTTTTACATTTTCCTAAACATCCGCTTGCAATGGCACGGTTTGGATTTCCTGCATTAACTTCGGCTACTCATTTAGCCAATAAGTTTAAAACAGAGCAAGCAAAAGGGTTACTGGCAGGTATGGCGGCTCATGCTATGCAGCCATTGTCTAATTTAACAACCTCGGCGGCTGCAATGGTATTAATGGCTTGCGGGCATTTAAAAGGCTGGCCAATTCCCAAAGGTGGTTCAAAACATATTGCTAGTGCACTGGCATCTTATTTTATATCCATAGGCGGTAAAATAGAAACTAACTTTTATGTGCGGTCACTAGATCAATTACCATCGTCAAAAGCAGTTTTGTTTGATGTTTCACCACGGCAGTTATTACAGATAGCAGGGCATAAGTTCTCATCAATTTATAAATGGCAACTGGAGCGTTACAGATACGGTATGGGCGTTTTTAAGGTTGACTGGGCGCTTGATGCCCCAATACCATTTAAAGCCCCGGAATGTACACAGGCAGGCACCATACACATTGGCAACACACTAAATGAGATAGCCGCCGCCGAACAGCAAGTTTGGAATGGCAACCATCCTGAAAAACCATTTGTATTGCTGGCGCAGCAAAGTATTTTTGATAGTACTCGTGCGCCCAAAGGCAAGCATACTGCATGGGCCTATTGCCATGTGCCTAATGGATCAAAAGTTGACATGACCGATGCTATAGAAAAACAAATTGAACGCTTTGCACCAGGTTTCAGGGAAACCATCCTGGCCAAACATACCATGAATACAGAACAGGTTGAAGCATATAATCCCAACTATATTGGCGGTGATATAAACGGAGGGGTAATAGATATTGGCCAGTTGTTTACCCGGCCGGCTTTGCGGTTATCGCCTTACAAAACATCGGCAAAAGGGATTTATATTTGTTCGGCATCCACGCCGCCAGGTGGGGGAGTACATGGCATGGGCGGTTATAATGCAGGTAAAAAAGTGTTGAAAGATCTGTTTAGTCATTGATCATTTCGCTTCGCTGTCATTAGTCATTGAGCACTTTTTCCTTCTTAAATAATCCATTAAATATTATTATTTTCGGTTCTATGGATAAAGGACGTTTAGAGGCATTTAGTGATGGCGTGATAGCCATTATCATTACTATTATGGTTTTGGAGCTAAAAGTACCTCATGGCGATACGCTTGCCGCGCTTAAACCTCTACTGCCTGTTTTTATAAGTTACATTCTCAGCTTCATATATATTGGCATATATTGGAACAATCATCACCATACAATGCAGGTGGTAAAAACCGTGAATGGTACTGTGCTTTGGGCCAATTTGCATTTACTGTTCTGGTTATCTCTTGTACCCTTTGTTACCGCATGGATGGGTGAAAATAATTTTACCAAATGGCCCACCATATTATACGGAATATCACTAATTATGTGTGGTGGGGCGTATAGTATACTGCTTATTGTACTGGTTAGGCATGAAGGAAAGAATTCATTACTGGCGACTGCCATTGGGCATGACTGGAAAGGGACGATATCTATTATGATTTATGCAATAGCTATTGCTTTAGCGTGGGTTAACCCTTGCATCAGCTTTACATTGTATATAGTAGTGGCTGTTATTTGGTTTATACCTGATAGACGCATCGAGAAGAAAATATTAAAAGATCAGCAATAGCTAAGGCAAAGATATTAGTTATAAAGATATTTGAGATTCGACAACTGCTGCCGGAACGGTAAATGAAAATTCTGAACCTACTCCTGGTTCGCTGTTTACCCAAATGCGGCCATTACATTTTTCAACCAGGTCTTTACAAAATAGCAGTCCCATCCCGGTACCTGATTCATTATTTGTACCTATTTTACTATCAACCTTGCTTTTAAAAAGTTGATCGAGTTGTTTGGCATAAATACCCATCCCCGTATCTTTTATCCTGATCAGAATATTTTGCTCATCGTCATTAGAAGCAAAAATTTCAATGGTATCGTTCTTCTTTGAGAATTTGATAGCATTTGTAATCAAATTACGTATTACTATACGGATGGAATTCGGGTCAGCCGATGCTATAAGGTGTTCAGGAACGTGATCAATTAATTTAATGCCCTTTGATAATGCCTGATCCTGATGATACTCCATTTCATGAGAAACGATCTCTTTTATTGGAAAGTTTTTGACCGAATTTTCAAAATTTTCCATCTGGCTGTTCATCCAAAAAAGTAACGTATCTAAAAAATCAGAGGTGTATTCCAACTTCTTCAACACATTGGGTATCATACTTATTAATTCCTCATGGGTAATAGTTTCATCCTGTAGTAAATTGAACAATCCCCTCAATGTACTTAAAGGTGCCCTTAGGTCATGTGCTAAAACAGATATAAGCCTGTCTTTTAAAACGTTAAGATCATTTAATTTTTGTGCCTGATCATCAATATTAGCTTTTTGATATAAAACCTCGCGATTCTTCTCTTCAAGCATTGTATTGATTTTTTGCTGCTTTCTTTTTTGATTATAATAAACAATCGAAATACCTATCATAGCTAATATGATAATTAGGAAAATGGTATTTATAAAGCTCTGTTTATTTAATTTTTGCTGATATAACAAGTCTTTTTCATGCTGTTGCTGCCCCTGCTGGCGTTGTTTTGCCGCAAAATTGAACTCCAGGTTATAGGATGTTAGTTTTTGTATATTTTCATTATCCTTTAATTCGTTTTTCAGATCAAGATATTGATTCAATAAAACATAAGCCTCCTGATATCTTCCTAAACCTGCCAGCGTTTTATTTAATTGTAAAGCTGCATTAGCTCTTACAGCCAAATTACCCAATTTTAAAGCAAGCGTTTGGCCTTGCGTGGCATATTTATAAGCATTTGCATAATCTTTTTGCATGTTATAAATAGTGGCAAGGCCAATTGTGGCAACAGCCTGGTTATAAATAATTTTATATTTTGATGCAAGCTGCAGTGCTGTATCCTGGTATCTGATAGCCAGCGGCATTTGGTTTTTATGGGCATAGCACAGCCCTAAATCGGTATATATCGAGCTTAATCCATCAATATCGTCCTGTTTCTTTACTATTTTTAATCCTTTGTTTAAATAGGCAATCGCATTATCATAATCTCCCAGTGCAAGTAATACCTCACCAATGTTTTCATTCATGGTGCTTATTCCCTGCATATCATTTTCTTTCTGAACAATATTGAGGGCCTTTTTAAAGTATTCGAGTGCATTTGGATATACTTCCATGCTTTGTAAAACAACTCCTATATCATTATAAGTTTCGCCTGAAAGTATGGTATAATGATTTTTAACAGCTATAAAAAGCGCCTTATAATAAAAGTCGAGCGAATTGGATAGTTGGCCCTTGCTGTAATAAACAATGCCAATATTTTTGTAGGCATCAGCCAGGCCTTTTTCATCTTTAATTTGTTTATTAATGTCAATGGCCAGATTTAAATAATATAATGCTAGTTTATAGTTGGCTAAAAGGTTGTACATTCTGCCGTAGGATATGTAGCAGGTGCTAAGCCCTTTATAATCATGCAGGCCCTTGTAAATCGCAACCGCTTCATCAAAGTTTTCCCGTGCTTGTTCTGCCTTGCCATTAAAATAATTAACATGGCCGGTTTGCAATAGTCCTTTTGCAATTCCTGCACTATAATGTATCTGTTTTGCTAGCGCAATGCTTTTTTTTCCGTAGTAGTAAGTACTGTCGGGGTTGGTTTGAAAATAATCTTCGGCAAGCTTATTTAGCCTGTTTATAGTCGCAGTATCAACTGGGGCCTGACTGGTGTGTGAAGCCGATAATAGATTTTTAATGCTGTCGATATCCCCACTTTTTAAAGAAGTGGCACCCGTCAGGTAAAATAATAAAAATGTTACAGTTAAAGTGAATCTCAATTTACTACGCTACGTGATATTATCCCTGTATATGCTAAAGTTTAGATATTGTTACTTGCATATTATTTCTACGTAAAAGGTACTAACTAATGTTTAGTCTTAAAAATAAATTCGAAAAAATATTTTTCTATTATTATAGAATTTAATTAGCTATGACAATTTATATATCTGTAGTTAAAATAAATACTTTAATTTAATTTATTCAGTATTTATTACCCAATTATGAAGTAATATCTCTTTTTTAAATGTTTAATTGGGTGCCAATATAATGTTTTTAATTTACAGTTAAATATTTCTTTAATGTATTGTAAATCAAAAAACTATATTAGTTTTACAGCAACTAAACCCATAATTCATAAACATAGGTAATTTAATCTTCCGGCAACAGGAATATTACCATCAATTATAACTTACAAAAATTCAACAACGGAATTTCATAACATTAACTAAGCATAGCTAATAATATTACTTTCAATAATTTTTATAGTATTAATAAATAGCTCCTAAATGGCCCAGGAAAAATTTATAGTGATTGGATGCGATGATATGGCAAGCCTGCCAATCGTATTGAATAATATAAAGGGCGCAATTCATTTCTCAAACAACATTATTTCAGCTACACGAGTATCAGACATGATAGGAATAGTTAATTCCTTAGATCCGGAGCTCGTTATTTTATATTTCCATAATAACCATTCTGCATTAAATGATATTAGTTGTTATGTTAAAAAAACGCAGATCCCATTACTTTGCCTTACAAAAAAGTATGAAAATGAGAGTCTTTACTATACCAAGAATAACATAATATTTACTTACCCGCTTGAGCATATAGGTAACCTGGAATATTTGGGATCGAGGATCAATTCTATCTTCCTCCTTCAAACCCAGGTTACTCAGGCTGCTATGATAAAGCCCAACACATCTTTTGCAGATGCTGCAATTCAGGCTCATCAGGTTAATGATAACAAGGATCTGAGCAGGTATGTAATGGAACTGGATCAAAAGGTTGAGGTGCTTTCGAAAATAAAAAGCCGGATAGCAGAACTTTATGCCCGTGTAGATGATCCCATCAGGGCCGAATTAATATCCATTGTAAACGCTATTAAAATGTCGGCTAATGATAATAAGTTGTGGGAAGATTTTAAGCTGTATTTTGAACAAACCAACCCCAGATTTTTAGTGCAACTGGCACAAAGGTACCCGGTATTAACACCAATAGATCTGAAGTACTGCTGTTATTTAAAATTGAATATGACAAATGATGACATTAGGAATCTTTTAGGCATAAATCAGGAAAGTGTGCGTACGCACAAATACCGGTTGAAAAAGAAAATGGCGCTCCCCAAAGGGCAGGATCTCAGAAATTATTTAAGATCAGTAGGTTAATCTAATAGCCAGTTGCCCGATTTTGATCACAAACCCGATCAAGAAGTCACACATAATTATTATCGTAATTCCATGTATTAATTAGTTCGCTCTGAGCTGGTTTAAATACATCTGATTTTGCCGGTCTATGAATTGTCTACGCGTTGATCACGCCGCTATGATGTTGTATACGAAACGTATACGGTGAAACTTCGTTTCTAAATATCCCTTCTCCATAAATTTACAATAGTGTTTCGATAATGGATTTCTGATCATAATAGCTTACAACGGCATAGGTTTTAATAATAATAAAATGATAAGTAAAGCTCTGCAATTTACTAATGATGCACTTGACCAGTTCTTAAAAAACAGGTTCAATTTGGATGAAAGCAAAGTGATCCTTAATAACCTGATCGAAAGTAGTGGTTCAATACCACAAGCCAATCAGAACAAAGTAGTTATTTCATTAATAAATGTAGAACAGGAGACATTGAAGCCGTTCGTTGTTCGACATCAACAGTTGCCAGGGGGGAGTTATGCAGATGTAAACCCATTTGAAAGATATAACCTTAATATTTTAATAAGTTCAAATTTTGATAATTACAGTGAAACTTTGAAGTTTTTAACTGCTGTGATCATGTTCTTTCAAGTGAATGCTATTCTTGATGCTCATTCATATGCTAATATACCTGCTGGTTTAAAGAGGCTTGAATTTGACATTGAAAAAATCAATTATCAGCAAATGCAAGGTTTGTGGACTGCAATGGGAGCTAAGTATCAGCCTTCAGTACTTTATAAATTAAGGCTGGTAACCATACAGGCAAACGAGGCCGAAGGATTTATACCTGCAATTCAAACTACTTCAAACTTAGTTACGGTATGATACAGAGCAATTTTAAAATAGTGTTTAGGGTTGATGTACTTCATTCATATTTTGAACAGAATATTTGTAATTGTTTACAGTTTGTTCCCGATGGTGCTACCAACCAATTATTAAAAAGGTTTGGTTTCAGGATCAGAAATAAAGTCAACGGGTTTGATCTTTATATAGATCAAGGAAGTGATCTTACTTCATTCCTTAACTATGTTGCTGAAATAAGTGGTCAGGCTTATTTTGATTTCTGGATAGATACCAACAACTTAAAATTCAATCTTTTTACTGAATTACCTGTAAATAGGCACGTACAGTTAATATACGATAGCCATGCTGAAGCAAATAGTTATGAGCAAAATATAATACAGCTTGGCGAAGGCTTTTCTGAGGGTAACGGTAACTCAAAACTGGGTAGGTTAGTAGTACATTTCGATGATCTTATCAAGCGCCAGGCTAATAAAGGTTACGTGCAATTTTGTATTAATTATAAAGCGCGCAGTACACAATGGCAATATTACTTTATTAATAAAAGTTCGGTTCAATTAAGTAATCCGGCGGTTACAAGCAAAACAGGAGTTTATTTTGGCAGCCCGGCAAACGTAGTTATTGAATCGGGGCAGCAGGCTATATTATTTTCATCGGGCAGTAATCTTATTCCTTTAAGCCAGGTTCCAAAACACAAGTTCGACCTGGTTAACAATCCAACTACAACCGGTACTGAAACAAGCAAACAAAGTACCAATACCAAAACAATATTTAAGGGCCTTCCAACTCCTGACCCAATGCGGATAGGGTTTAATGGCAATAATGAAGATCTGCTTTCATCACCAATGTATGTATATATATAAATAAAATAAAAAGAAAGTTTATGAACCTATCAACTATTTATTCTCCGGGAGTTTACATAAACGAGCTGAATGGCTTTGCGAACTCAGTAGTGGCGGTAGCTACGGCTGTTCCGGCTTTCATCGGCTATACGCCGCAAGCTTCATATGAGGGAAAATCCTATGTGAATACGCCTCAAAAGATAACTTCATTTGCAGATTTTCAGCAAATTTACTGTTATCCTGATCCCCCGGCACCGGCAGATCCTGCAAAGCAGTATAGCCCACAGTATTACCTTGTTCAGCAAAAAACCAAACCTGCTGATAAGAATTACATGGTAATCAATAATAACTATTATTCCATTGTTCCTGATCCTAATACTATCTATTATATGTATAACAGTATCAGGCTGTTTTATCAGAATGGCGGTGCCGATGCATATATTGTTTCTGTTGGCAGCTATGGCCCTCCATCGGGTAACCCAATGAAACCGGGTGATCAGATAATTAACCCCAACGTGCAATTAACTGACTTAACCGGCGGCCTTGCTTTATTAGCTAATGAACAGGAGCCTACCATGTACATATGCCCCGAAGCAACTTTACTATCTATTGGCGATAATACTACACTAATGGAGGAAATGCTTTTGCAATGCAGTAATATGCAAACTGCCATCTCTATTTTTGATGTAATAGGCGGCAAAAATCCTGACCCTATAATGTACCCAAATGATATAACCACATTCAGAGAAAGTACAGGTGCAATGGGTTTAAATTATGGCACAGCTTACTATCCCTTTATAGGTACTACCATTATGCAATCGCCCGAAATTGATTATACCAACTTGTTTGGGGGCAATATTCAGCAGCTTATACCCATTATAAATCCACCGGCGACTGCCGACCAAACGGTTACAACCATTTTGGGGAATATACAAACCCCTACAGGTACACCTTTAACAGTAAAACAGTACAACAGTTCATTATCTAATGCAAGTAAGGTTTACAGCACCATACTCAAACATATTTTAGCTGATGCCAATATTTTGCCGCCGAGTGGGGCAATGGCCGGTGTAATCACAACTATTGATAATAGTGACGGTGTTTGGGAAGCGCCCGCAAATACTTCAATAGTTGGTGCGGTATCATTACCTATACGCTTATCTGAAAGCCAGCAGGCAAATTTAAATATTGACGCTGTATCAGGGAAATCCATTAATGCAATCCGTTTTTTTAATGGTATAGGCATTTTAATATGGGGAGCAAGAACGCTCGACGGAAACAGTGACGATTGGAAATATCTTCCGGTAAGAAGAACATTGATAATGCTTGAACAATCGTGCAAACTTGCAGCACATGCCTATGTTTTTCAGCCTAATGTTAAAAATACATGGGAGGCAGTTAAGGCAATGATCAGTAGCTTTTTAACCCAGATATGGAAACAGGGTGGCTTGCAGGGAGCATCAGCTTCAGACGCTTTTTCGGTAGACTGTGGTTTAGGTACAACCATGACAGCTGACGACATTTTAAACGGATTTATGAATGTGATGGTAAAAGTAGCACCTGTAAGGCCTGCTGAGTTTATCGTAATTACATTCCAACAACAACAAGCTGTATCAAGCTAATCATATATATCAACAGAATTATTAACACTTAAAAAATAAAAATATGCCAGTAGATGATGGTAGTGCAGAAGGCTCAACGTGGCCAATGCCGAAGTTCAGGTTTGAAGTTGATTTGGGAACACAGTTAAAAGGTGTAGCATTCCAGGAAGTTTCAGGCATGGACGCAGAAAATCAGATAATTGAATATCGTAAAAGCAATAGTCCGCTTTTTTCAACCGAAAAAATGCCTGGTATTGTAAAGTATGGCAATATAACCATGAAAAGAGGTGTGTTTGTTAATGATAATACCTTTTGGAATTGGCATAATGAAATTGCGATGAATGTGGTTACCCGGCGAACAGTAATAATCAAATTACTTGACGAAAAAGGTAATGTAACCATGCAATGGCAATTGAATAATGCCTGGCCTACAAAAATTACCAGTACTGATCTGAAATCGGACGGAAATGAGGTAGCTGTTGACTCGATAGAAATTGCGCATGAGCAATTGATAATAACCAATGGCAAATAATTACCCGGTTGGTTTTTATTTTGAGCTTTCATTCAGAGGAGAGGATGCTGCTTTTCAGGAAGTATCGGGTATCTCCAAGGAATTAAGCGTTGAGGAGGTTACTTGCGGAGGGGAGAACAGGTTTAAATACCGGCTCCCCACTGTCTCAACAAGTCAGAATCTTGTTCTTAAAAGGGCGCTGATACCAGAGGGATCAAAATTGATCGACTGGTGTGCAAGTTCTATTGACGGAGGTTTGTTTAATAAGATAACCCCTTATGACGTTTCAGTAAGCTTGCTTGATTCTGAAGGATCTGTGTGTGTAATGTGGACATTTCATGGTGCTTATCCTGTTAAATATTCGATCTCTGATTTAAAATCACAAGAAAATGAAATAGTAATGGAAACTATTGAATTAGCCTATACCTATTTCATTGTTTCGCCGGTAACCATGTTTGGAAATTTATTTGATTGATATTATGCCAATTGAAGTAAGGGAAATAGTCATTAAAACCGAGATCTCCACAACCGGGCATAGCCACCAGGCGGGCATACGTGAGAAGGATTTAAATACACTTAAAAAACAACTGTTTGAGGAGTGTAAGAAAATTATTTCGGGTAATACGGTAAGAACTAGTTATAAACGATAAGTATACACGCATATGGAATTAATGCAAATTACCGGTTACAAAGACAAGGAATTTATGAATATCCTTAAAGTTGGCGTTGATCCGATCGTGGTAAATCCGTATTCGGTTATGATCAATCCGGAATCAATTAAATGGCAGCGGAATATAAATTACAATGATGAACAGGCTCCTAACACGAGTAATGCCTCTCAAAAATATGAAAAAACCCCAAGTGATACTTTAAACTTTGAGATCGTTATTGATTGCACCGGAATTGTGGACCCGGACAGAACAGTAATGTCAAAAGAGATCAAATCTTTGGAAAAGCTTGTTTCTGCCTACAACGGGAAGATCCACCGCCCCAATTTTTTGATAATCCAATGGGGCACTGATCTCACTTTTAAAGGTGTACTTACCTCAATGGATACGTCGTACACATTATTCAGGCATGATGGAAGCCCGCTGAGGGCAAAAATTTCATTGAGTTTTAGCATGTATATCTCTCCGGAAACGGTTACAAAGATCGACAAGCCGCAATCACCGGATGTAAGCCACCTGGTGACAGTGGTGGATGGTATTACCCTGCCTCAATTATGCCAGCAAACCTGGAATGATGATTCTTATTATGTACAGGTGGCACGGTATAATGATCTTAATAAGTTCAGAAACTTAAAAGGAATTCAAAAGCTCATTTTTCCACCAATAATTCAATCCTGATAATGGCAGCATCAAACACACAAATTGGTGACGTTGTAACCTGTACTGTCAAAATAGGCGGTAATGCTATACCTGATGGGGTTGATCTGCTGTCTGTTCGTATTGAAAAAAGAGTGAATCGCATTTCAACCGCGAAGATCACTATTCTGGATGGCGAGGCAAGTACAGGGCTATTTGCTGCCAGTTCTTCCCAAACATTTATCCCCGGGGCCGAGGTAAGTATTGAAGCAGGTTATGATTCTACAAACAAATTGATGTTTAAGGGGATTATAACCGGGCAATCAATAAAGATAGATCAGTTTGTTGGTTCAGTTTTAGAAGTTGAGTGCCGTGATGTTGCAATAAAAATGATAGTAGGCCGAAAAAGCCTCACCTTCTCAAAAAAAGCAGATAGCGATATAATTTCATCCATAATCGGAAATTATTCTGGTTTATCGGCAGATGTTACTTCAACAACAACTATTTGGCCTGAGCAGGTACAATTTTATGTAACCGACTGGGATTTTATTTTAGCCCGTGCTGAAATGAACGGGTTAATTGTAACCACACTTAATGGCAAGGTATCAGTATTTAAACCTGATGCGGATGTTACTTCGGTTTATACTGTACAATATGGCACCAATCTTATTTCATTTAATGCTGATTTGAATGCAGTATCGCAACTGAGCAGTGTTAAAGCCAGCACCTGGGATTATAAGAACCAGGTAGTAAGTTCTGCCGAGACATCAAATAGTTATGCAGGGCCTGGAAATCTTTCATCCTCAACCTTGGCAGGTGTTATTGGCCTTTCAGATTACCAGCTGCAAACCAGCGCACCTTTGTTGAATGATGATCTGACAAATTGGTCAAAGGCCCAATTAATTAAAAGCGGGTATTCAAAAATACAGGGTGAAGTAAAATTTCAGGGCAGCAATGAGGTTGATCCGGGTAAATATATTACCCTGCAAGGGCTTGGCGACCGTTTTAACGGCGATCACCTGATTTCAGGCGTTGTTCATGATCTCTCCGGAGGTAATTGGACTACCGAAGTATCTGTAGGCCTTCCGAATACCTGGTTTATTGAAGAGCCTGATGTGATGTCGCCCCCGGCTTCGGGGATTTTACCCCCAGCGCGGGGTTTGTTTAATGGCACCGTAAAACAAATGTATAATGATCCCGACTCGGAATTCAGGATATTGGTTAATGTGCCATTGTTCGACCAGAATGGAGAAGGCATTTGGGCCAGAATGTCGAATTTTTATTCAACTAGTGGTGCCGGCATATTTTTTTTACCCGAAGTAGGAGATGAAGTGGTATTGGGCTTTTTAAATGAAGACCCGCGATATCCTATAATCCTGGGCAGTATGTATAGCGGTTCCAAAATGAAACCCTTTACGAGTCTCGCACCAAAAGATCAGAATCCAATTAAGGCCATAGTTTCCAAATCCGGAATCTCAGTACAGTTTGATGATGAGAACAAAGTGCTTACCATCTTAACACCCGGTAATAACACTATGGTATTCAGCGATAAGGAGAACCAGATCTTAGTTAAAGATAGCAATGGAAACAGCCTTACCATGTCAAAGAATGGGATTGATATTAAAAGCGCTAGCAATTTAAATATTACAGCTGCTCAAAATATAAGTATAGCCGGAAACCAGGGAGTAACCATGAAATCATCAGGCGGCGATATTGGGATAAGCGGAATAAATATTAAAGAAACAGCCACGAGCCAATACTCAGCCGAGGGAAGCATGACCGCACAAATAAACAGCGGAACACAATTAACACTGAAAAGTGCCATGATAATGATAAACTAAACAATATGCCAGCAGCAGCCAGACTTACAGATTTTCATCAATGCCCTATGCAAACGCCTATGGTGCCGTCTCCCATCCCTCATGTTGGCGGGCCAATAGTGGGGCCGGGTTTGGCAACTGTTTTAATTGTGGGGTTACCAGCTGCAAGGGTAGGTGATATGTTGATTTGTGTAGGGCCGCCTGATTCTATTGCAAAAGGATCGGAAACGGTTTTAATAGGCGGCGTGCCCGCAGCAAGAATGGGAGATCCAACCGCTCATGGCGGAAAAATACTTATCGGGGCTTTAAATGTGCAAATAGGTGGGTAACGATTCAAACACATATGATAATAACTTTTTAGGGTCCGGCTGGTCCTTCCCGGTGACATTTTCTGCCGGGAATAATCTGTTGAGCGTTACAGCGTACGAGGATAATATTAACGACTGTATCAATATTATTTTACAAACTAAAATGGGCGAAAGAAGCCTCGAACCCTATTTTGGATCAGGATTGCAGCAGTTCTTTTTCAGGAAAATGAGTGAAACATTAAAGGGAGAAATAAGTGATGCGGTTAAAACCTCGCTATTGCATAATGAACCCCGGATAACAGTTAAGGATGTAGAAGTTGTAATTGCTGATATGCTGAACGGGCTGATCGATATTAATATCATCTACATCTATAATAAGACAAATACAAGGCATAATTATGTTTTTCCCTTTCATTTAAATGAGGGTACAAATCTGGGGTTGACGAAATGAGAATGATCGATCAAAATAGCGCGGTAAATTCACTTAATCAGGCCCTGATCCCGGGTGCTTTATTAATTGATGGAAGAACAGAGCAGGATATGCTCTGCTTTCTTTCTGATTTCGCGTCGTTGATCAATTTTTATGATAAAGATAACAGCATCAAAGGTAACTGGGTCCCCTTTTTGCTAAAGGATTCAGTTTTTTTGATGGCTCATATATCAAAAACAAGGTTTTTAAAATTCTATTCCATCTATCGTAATACATGCGATAATTTACAGATTTTTCTCGATAAAATACAAACAGATGCGGCTGATATAGCTGTTTCATTTAATCATTTGTTCGATCAGCTTACCCACATATTTATGCTTATTAAGCAGTGGGTGTATTATATGCAAAAATCAGATGATGATTACACGCTTAAAACCTATGTCATTTATCAGACAAAAAACACCTTCAGTAAATACTTTTGGGCGCTCATCTCACTCAGGCAAAACCTATTTTTAACATCAGCAATACCCGGAATCAGACCTATTGATTCATCAAAATTTTATTTTTTTGATGATTATGAAGAGATAATATGGAAGCAAAACAAAGATAAAACACCCTATCTGGAAGTACTGGGCCTCGAGCACCCGATCAGAAATCCGCTTAATACCAACCTGGCCTTTTTTACGGCAATTACCACGGTAGGTGATGAGCTGTTCAACTTTTTTAATACCATTATCAATCACTCAAATACTGAATTTGAAAAACTAAAAGTTAAAAAAAGCCAGTTCCCGGATACTGTTTTGCTGCGCACATTTGTTGATCTTTTAAGGGTTCATCAGGAACAGTTGAATGGTATATCACAAAAGCATCTGCAGTTTTATTATAATGATATTTTAAAGCAAACCCTGCAACCAGCTGCACCCGATAGCGCATTTATTTGTGCTGATGCTGTAAACAAAAATGTTGTATTCAATTTACCTGTAGGAACTCTTTTTAATGCAGGAGTAGATGCACAGAAAAATAACATATTATTTGCCAATGTAGATGAAGTAAGTATAAACCCAGCCACAATTACCAATGCTTATACAATGACTAAAATACCGGGAGGACTTAATCCCTCGTTACTTTATTCGCAAACTATAACTACCCCCGGTGTATTAAAAAAGGACGATGATGGTAAAATACAAGGCTGGAATACTTTTGGCGGGTCAAAAATCGGCGTGCCTGCAGCATTGGGGATTGCTATAGCATCGCCCATGTTTTTATTAAGGGAAGGCGTAAGAACAATATGGCTTTCCCTGGATAGTGTTGAGGAATATGATCTGGAATTGCTGAAGAATGCCTCTTATTATCTTAGCACCCAAAAGGACTGGTTTGAAGTCTCGACGAATAATTTAAATTTTTATGATAACAAAGTCCCGGGCTACTCATTAACAATTGAGATCAGCCTTGACGAAACCATAGCACCTATAGTGCCCTTTGCTGTAAACCCTGACGGTTTAACCAGCACATGGCCAATACTTAAAATAGCATTTAATGTTATTCCTAATGCGTCGCCGCCTTCAGTATTAACTAATATTTTGATCGAGGTTGATGTTACCGGGGTTAAAACATTTCAACTTTATAATGATAATGGTGCTTTGAGTACAAAAACTCCTTATCAGCTCTTTGGCCCTACGCCACTATTAAACAGCAATTTTATTATTGGCAATAACGAAGTTTTCAGCAAACCACTTACTCAGTTTTGTATTGCTATTAATTGGAATAATCTACCAACGGAGGGTTTTACCAATTATTACCAGGCTTATAATGATTACCTACAGCCTTTGCTTTATGCCGATGAACAAACGGCAGACAACAGAACATTTTTTCAACGGATTGGTGATTTCTTTAAGTGGATATGGGCTTTCTTTATCAGTTTTTTTAGTAGAAAGAAAGATGAGATAGTTGTTGACTATATGCCAGAGCCTTTTAATAATTTTTGCTTTATAACAAGTTTTTCGTTATTGCAGCAACAAGCATGGGGCAATGTTGATTTGCAAAATGCTCAATGCTGCTGCCTTACAGATAATAACAACGATGTTGTTATGCCACAAAATAAAATTGATGAAACGCTCAGGTATCTTTTTGTTGAGGACAAAAGCTATAATTTATGCGGAACAAGCTTTTTTAGTTCAATTGGTCAGGCACCGCCCGTTATAAATCCAGATCCATCGATACAAAACACTGACCTGAAATTTACCGATGCCAGCACATCCGGCTTTGTTAAAATGCAGCTCGGCGGTAATAAATATGGGTTTGGATCAGGGATCTATCCCAACGTTGTTTCTTATCTGGCTTTTGAAAATGCCAGGATATTAATAAATGATAAAAAAGAAGACAATATTTATATACCGTTAAATAAACCTGCAAACTTGCCATTTGCACCCAAGGTTACAACTTTGACAATGAATTACAACGCCTCACAAGCGTATACATTTAATACTACAACAGGGGACTATCCCATTCAATGCTTTTTGTATGCACCGTTTTCAAATTATTTGATCTATGATAGTTCAATAGAATCAAGTTATTATAACTACATAATAGCCCAACCCGAAAAGCCTGTACCACCCAGCACAATAGTACAGGTAAGCGGTGTGCCTTTATACCAGGCATTTAATTACGATGGCTATTTGTTTTTGGAAATAGAGAACCTGATCCAGTCAAATTCTATTAACCTTTATTTTGAATTGAGCCGCAGTACTATGGATAGTTCAGCAGGTAACACTATTGGGTATTATTATTTGAGTACCAATGGTTGGAATGAACTACCGGTTATAGATGATGGTACAAATAACCTGAGCTGTTCCGGGATCATTAAAGTAACTGTGCCCAATGATATTACAAACCAGGCTCCAATTATGTCGGGTAATAATTATTGGTTCACCATTGCCGTAAAAAACAATGCTTCCTCATTTCCCGAAATAGTTTTTTTGAGTGTAAATGGTTTTGAAGTACAACGCACCGGGAATAATTATCAATCATACACCGTTGCCCCCAAATTACTAAGCAATGCAATAACAAAAACGCAAGCAAGTGTACCTCAAATAACAAATATTATACAGCCATTTCCATCTTCAGGCGGTAAGGCGGCAGAGAACCAGCTGATGATGAATCAGCGGGTAAGTAACCGTATCAAAACAAAGGATAGGGCGATCACATCCGAAGATTATTACCGGCTCACTCAGCAAGAATTTCCGGATGTTTATTATTCTAAAACAGTTTTTAATACCGACAATACCACCAAGCAGTATGTTGTAAAAGGCTATGAAAGCGCGACAGATCCCGGTGCTTTTATACCATTGCTAGGTGAGTGTACCATAGGTAAGATCCAAACTTTTTTAAATAAAAGAACTTCGGCGTTTACGCAAATAGCTGTATCAAATTTTCATCCGCAGTATGTTTTAATAACGGCAACAATATCGCTTTCATTGGGATACGGACAGGCAGGAGTGAAGAAAGCTGTTAATGATGCCTTAAATGTCTTTCTGTCGCCATGGATCAGCAGTAGCAGCAAACAAATAGTGATTGACCGCCCTGTAAGCGATATACAAGTGATTGCATTTATAAAAAGTGTGGAAGGCGTTGAAGAGGTAGAAGTTGTGTCGTTTAAAACATGGGCGTTTGATGACCCCAACGGGCAAAATACAGCACCCGATGAAGATGAATTAAAGCCTTTCTCCAGTGCATCATTGTTTGTTTCAAATATGGATCATATTATAAAATTTCAATCCTGAAAAAATGAGTACGCTTGATTACATACTTGATGAACCGCTGCCAATAAATCAGGATTTTGAATTGCTGAAAAAGCAAGGGCTTGCCTATATACAGCAATATTGTAGTAATGAATGGACGAATTTAAATCCAAGCGATCCGGGTATAACTATATTAGACGAACTATGCTTTGCACTTACCGAACTGGGTTATTGTAATGATTTTTCGGTTAACGATATTTTAACTACCTCAAATGGGCAATTAACCGTTAGTGATCAATTTTACTTGCCTCAAACTATTCTAACTACTTCGCCGGTAACTATAAATGATTATATAAACTATATTATTGATGGAATAAACACCATAAAAAACGTACAGATCAGTACAAACACTTTACCTAATACCATTATCAGAAGTTATATTACTTATTTGTTAGTAGACCAATCCATCCCACCTGAACAATACAATGCTCTTTGTAATCAAGCCTTATATTATTTAAACAAGCAAAGAAATATAGGCGAAATATTTTCATTGCCTACAGTACTTACAACTACTCCTTTTTTGATTAAAGGAAATATAGAAATTGAAGATGCAGCAGCCTACAATAAGATCTTAACCCTAATCCAAAATAAGATACAGGAATACATATTTCCAGAAGTTTTGCAAAAAGGATACGACCAGCTGATCGAAAGTGGCATTCCGGGTAACGAAATATTTAATGGGCCATTACTGAAAAATGGGTGGGTACCGCCAAATTCCGATGTAGAAAAAAGGGATCAATTATCAATAGTTGAACTTACGGGTTTAATGGTATCTGTGCCGGGTGTTAGCAGTGTTTCAGCTATAAGTTTTGCAGATACATCAACCGGAAACAGCGTTGCAGTAACCGGCGATAAGGTTTTATCAATTGATATAATTAACTCAGCGAGCAATGGCCTGACGATCTCCTGTAAAGGACAGATTCTGAACAATGGCTCAAATTCGCAGTTAAAAACCAAAATAAGCAAGACCAGCGAACCAGCTATCAATATTGAATTAGGTGCATCAGTAAATACGCAAACAGATGTGCCACAGGGCAAGTACAGAGATATTAATAACTACTATTCTATTCAAAATACCTTTCCTGAGATTTTTGCCGTAGGCGCGGATGCTATTGTTGCTAATACCTCCGATTTTCAAATGGCCCAATCAAGGCAATTAAAGGGATACCTTACCTTATTTGACCAGGTTTTAGCTAACCAATTTTCTCAATTGGCAAATATTGATAAGCTGTTCTCCTTCAAAAATTCACATAGCGGCACTCCGTCTGACAGGCACGAATATTATGCAGCAAAAGATGATTATGATAAAGAACATCCGCAATACCCCGTGCCTTATCTTACATTTTCGCCCACTTATTTTTACCAGTCGTTGTATGAAGTGCCACATATAAAACCATTATTAAAAGATAATGATACTTTTAAATTCGGCATTGCTCTTCAATCAGGTAAGGAACTGGAGAAGGAAAGTTGGATAGCCTATCAGCAGGACCCCTACAATCCATATATAAAAGGGTTGATGAACTTTATAGAAGAAGAAAAGTGCAGCCTGGTGCGCAGAAATAATATTCTTGATCATCTGCTGGCCCGGCATGGAGAATCGCCAATGGTGATTGATGCTATTATCGAAGGATCAATATACTCCGGCGATACTTTAAAAGATAAGGTGATCTTTAAAAGCCTGTATCTTCAAAATTTAGGCTTGCTGTCTTATTATCGCCAAAAAGCCTATAATTATAATACAGCAACCCGGATAATGGCTAAAATAGAAGAAGTTGATGCCGACTTTGAACAAAAAATATTGGGTGGCAATTCAATGGATTTTGTTTTTGATTCTGCAAAAATTGATGCCCTTGAAAAATTAACTGAACAGGATTTTATTAATTATTCCGCATTAGAATTAAAACTGAACCTGCTTTTCGGATTAAGAGTTCTATACAGAAATTATATTGCCGATAACTATAAACAAAAGCTTCAGATAAAGCTGGCAATGTGGATTATCCAGTATAGAAAAGGGGTTATACTGATTGAAAACTCTCTGCTGGCAGCTCCAATAGTTTATGATGTTATAATAAAAGAAAACCTTTTAGGCGAGTTTATTTATTGGCGAATTAGTTTGTTATTAGACGTGGATCAAAGCACAGCAGTTGATCAATTTTTTAGTTCGGGTGATCATGATGATTTGGCCCTGCAGTTATTATTAGGGTTTATAACAGTTAATGATGTTGTTTATCCGGTCATGAAAATTGAAGGGTCTGTTCCTGAGGAAATAATATTTGAGCAGGTTTTTGATACCAATAGTATTTATTGGGCTACTGAAAAGTTTTTTGACCATAATATAGAATTGATCTTCCCGGCCTTTGTTTTTCCTGAAGAAATCAGGGTGGTGTTTAAACAAAGGCTGGATATTTTTTTACAAAATACGCTTCCGGTACAGGTTACTTGTAAATGTCATTTTGTTGATGCCGATGTGCTTGAACCATTAATTGAGGCTTATATGGGGTGGCATGATACTCTTATTTTCACAGAAGAAAAGCCAACATCGCAAATACCGATTAAGAATTATGCCGCCATTTTAACTGAGTTGCTTATCAAAATTAATCTTGATGAAAATGAACAGAAATAATGGTCATATCATTTCAAGATTAAAGTGGGATACCCGCTTTGACCAAAAGGATGGGGCAACTATGCTTCAGAACCGTTTGAGCAGTTGGAGCAAAATTTATATGCCAAATGAAATAGCAGACATTTTTAATAAAGTATGCCCGCCCGAACAAATATGGAAAATTCAATCGCTGCAAATAGACCTGGGCACAATTGATTTAAATAACCTGGAATTTGAGCTGACCAAAAGATTACGCCGGCAATTGTACGACCAATTGATTGATCTGGTTATCAATGCAAATAAGAGCGATCAAAATATTGAAATATTAGATGAGGCTACTTCGCCCATAGCTATGCTCAGTGTTTTTTTATTACAAGGGATAATGCCATGGAATTACAAACCTGTTTACGGTACGGTAAATCAGATATTGGCCCATCAGCTTCAAAATAACCGCCGTTTAGTAATTGAATTGATAAGGGATACCGGGGTAACCCATCAGAATGTAAGAAAAAGAATAGCATGGCAGGTTAGTGAACCCAATATTATAGAAATTATAAAAGGGCTTGAACCGAGTAATCATCAGCAAATAATTGATTTTTCACATGAATTAATAACTATTCAGACTAAAGAAACCATTGTACAAACCAGTACCCGGGATTTTAAAAAGAACCTGTGGTTTTGGGTGCTTAATTATTTGTTGGTTGAGCACGGGACAGTTTTTAACAAAGTAGCCTTTATGAAAAGCAGCATCAGGCAAATGGCTGACCATTATAATATAACCTATGATATATTGTTTGATCTGATCGAACGCGCTGTTGCCCAAATAAGTAAAAGCTTTAGCATTGATGCAGATTTTCTTTTAACACTAAAAACACTGTCAAAAGAAAGATCCTCTCTTGATCTAAAGAATAAAGAAACAGCAGGAGATAGTGCCACCGATTATTGGTACATTTTAAAAAACTATTTCGAAAATCCGCAGAAACAAAGATCTAAAATACAAGCGGTGCAGCTTAATGAATTAGTTATTAGCCTTGCAAAAGAAGATAGTATCCGGCTCAGGAAATTGATAATAGCCAATGCTGAAAATTTAGGGCCCGATGTAATTAATGAATTGCATCCTGCTTCGCTTGAAGTTATATGCGCTCTGTTAAACACAGTTAACTCGGTTAATATACCGCACATTGTTAGCTTTTTGAATAAGATTGCTAAAGAGATAAACCTGAAGTTAGAACAAAAAGTAATATGGAAAATTGGGATAGAATTCCTGCTTTTACATAAAGATATATCTTATACCAATAAAGATTTTATAGACTATTATATAACTGCTTTAGAGATAAAGGCGGGGATGCCTAAAAAAGTGCTGCTTAATAAATTAATCAGTGCAAAAGTTCCATCATCAGCTAAAACGGGTGTAAACCTGGAGCTTTATAATACCATAACAGCCCTTTATATTGCTGAAATAGCTAAAGATCCATCATTCATAGCCAATCATTTTAATGAATTAATAGATACACTATGTGAGCAGCTTGTTACCCGAACAATTAGTAAAGATGAATTTATTTCCATTCAAAAATCCCTTGTTAAAAATATACGTCTGAACCCGGCTAAGGCAATTAACACCTTTATAAGTTATCGGCATAAAGATAAATTGCTAAAGCTTATTCCTTATGTTGTAGATGATCAAATAGCACAATTGCTGGTTAAAAACGCCAAATCTGAACTATCATTAGTTATTTCATCAATACAACGAATCTGGCTTGAATTTAAAAGAAGCAATAAAGTTGCCGGTATTGATGCATTGATTGATAAAAACCTTACTGACATAGCTTTACATGCTATAATTTTTCACCCGGGTTTTAATAAGACACAATTTCTTGAATATATTTTAAATCAAGTTTTCCGGCTTGCTTCAGCTTCGCAATCAGCGCAACTGGCATTGTTCGTAAATAAACTAAGTGCGGATAGTGCCTTAAATTCTATAAGTATATTAACGGCTATCGAAAAAACTTCCTTCGGGAGATATGTTGCGGCAGCAAAATCACAGGAGTTAAGTTCATCTTTTGCAAAACAGGTAATTAACTATAAAGCAATAGCCCAATTCAAATGGCTAACTACTGCTGAAAAACCGTTAATTATTGAGGCAATACGATCAAAGCGGTTAAGTTTATCGGTACAACAATTAATTGGTAATAATACATCAAGTCTACTCAAATCGATAGCGGCTATCAAATCACAGGTGACGGCTGAAGCTTTACAACACGATCAATTTACCAGATCAACAAATAACTCGATCATTGAAAACACTTACGCACTATTTGAGGATGCTCTTAAATATGAAAGCACAGCACATCAGCAATTTATTGATGCAGATGGACTATTTACTATTGAAAACTTAATTCAGGTTATTGATAACGCCACTTTTACACAGGCTGAGATCGGGCAAATACTTATTGAAAATTTTAAAGATACCGCGTTTGCCACTTTCAGGCAACAAAAAGGAAGCGATGGTATTAAATTACTAAATTATCTGTTGCCAAACGCGGAACGTTTAATGTATTCCCTTGTAACAGAGTATACTAAAAACATAATCAACGAATTAAATGATTTTTCGAAAGCCGAAATCACATTATTGTTAAATGAACTTTACTGGCAATGTATATTGGATTATACCGTACATAAAGGTAATAGCGAAGCACTGAAAAGATACTTTAAGGCAGTTGTGCTGTTTAATTTTCCGGTTGCAGGTAAAAGTGAAGGTTTTAGTATTGAGCGCAATCATTTACCTGCGGTTGCTGAAGAGTATTATCAGCTAAAAAGCGTCGATAAAATATCCCGGTATAATTTGTATTTATTGATTGAAGAATGCCTTTCATTAGGTGTGGAAACCGTTTTTCGCCATCAAAAAAAATACCATTTAAGCGAATTGTTACTGATCGCGCTGGAATCAAACCCAGAACAGATCAGAAGGATCATGGCGAATATCCCGGTGTCTGAAAAACAAATAGAAGCGCTAAGCAAATTCATATCATTTACCCGGTTTAGCTCATTAATAGTAAATAATGTTAATGGAGATATACATGAAGCCGTGACTGCAATGGGCGTACTATATGAGATAGCCCTGCATATTGCACCCGGTAAAACAGCCAAAGAATTACTTGAAAAATATTGGCAGCAATTGTGGGATATTATAAAAACCAATTCTGTAAGCAGCATTAATTTAAATGAGCTGATAAAAGAGTCGTTTTACCTGATTGTTAAAGAAACCCATACAAATGCCGGGTTGATTATAGCAGAATTAAAAAGAAACAATATATGGCTGACACCGGCATTAACAAAAGCACTGATTCAGAATGTGCCAGCCTTCTCAGAGCATACATTAGATCAAATAACACGTGTTCCTGACGAAAAATTGTTGAAAGCAGCGCATTTGGGTTTATTGGATGAATTGGCCTATCGACTTATAGTACAAAAGCAAATTCCGGTTTGGTACGGCGGTTCGGGAGAAAGTGAACTAAAAAATCTGCTGAATAAGATAGTGGTTCATTACCCATTAAAATTACTCAATGTACTCAAAAATGAGGTGATCTCAGAACCGCAGATGTTCTGGTTAAGCCAATCGATAAATTTCAAGGAGCTAAGCGGAGCGATAGGCACATTAAATAGACCCCGGCAATCTCTTTTGGGTATCATGGAACAGTTTTATGTATCATTTGGTCATATTTCTTTTGGTGGAATTACTGCCAGGGAATTGCAGGGAATACTTTTCAGAAAGGTAATAAAAGCATGGACATCTAACAACTGGAAAATTATTTCAACTGAAAATATCTGGAATGAATTGATCTGGGAAGTATGTGTAAAAAGAGGCATTTCAAAAAAGGGGTTTATTCAGCATTTAGAAAAACTGAAACTTCAGTTTCCACCCTCATTGCAAATCTCATTGGGTTATTTGATCAGCACAGCGGTAGCTGTACGCAGTAATATATTACTCCCCAAACCAATTGAGAAATTATTAAAAAAGAAGGAAGCCGAAGTAACCAATGTAAGCATACAGGTACATAATGCAGGCATTGTATTGCTGAATAGTTATATCCCCATGCTTTTTGAACGGTTGGGTATCATTAATGATAAAAAGTTTCTTGACGATGCAACCCAGGCAAACGCGGTTCATTACCTGCAATATGTAGTAACCGGTTTGAGCAGTACGGATGAATTGCACTTGCCACTAAATAAAATATTGTGCGGTTTGCCATTAGCGCATCCTGTACCCAATGGGATTTATCTATCTGATGAACACAAGAGCCTGATAGATGGATTAATAAACGCAGCCATCGGTTACTGGTCTGCAATAGGAGCAACCTCTATTGCTGGATTCAGGGGGAATTGGCTGGTCAGGGATGGCTTGCTAATAGAACGGGACGACAAATGGGAGTTAACTGTTGAAAAACGAGCATATGATCTGTTGATCGATAAGTCTCCCTTTTCATTTTCAATTATTAAATATCAGTGGATGGATAAACCACTTCACGTTAATTGGCCTCATTAAAAAAGAGAAAATATGACGATATTAAATATACCCAATAAGAAAATAGATAGTAGCTGAGTATTCCATACACCGGGTAACCTCAGACAAATTATTAATTAATACTAAACGTAATTATTATGAATTCATATAACGAAAATCTGCACTCCACGGTTGTAGCCTCATTACAGAATGTGGAGCTTGAACGAAAAGTTTTAAAATCTCAGGTGAATGCCTCCATGTTCACGCTTTATCATGCCGAAGGAGCATTGATCACAGCCGAAGAACAGTTGACGGCAGCTAAATCAACACTTGATTTTAAAACTAAGGTAAAGGAACAAGCTGTAAATGACAGTAACATTTCAACTAACCTGCTGGCATCAGCAAACCAGGCAAACCAGTACCTTAATCAGTCAATAACAAATACAGCTGTGAGTGCCTCAAACGTACAAATAGCAACTAACGCAATAGTTAGGCTGGCAGGCGATATTGGTACTATTTATACCATAGTAAACGCTGCTGATTTTAAAAGCGAGATATATGCTCAGGCTGAACAAGTGCGTGATCTTATGAATGATACAGCTTATACTGCCGAAGTAACTTCACAGTATGCGATGGAAGCATCTATGCTTACTTCGGAAGTTTCTGCTTCGACCGTGCTTGATAAATCTAAATCTGCTAACGCCGCTATGGCCAATTTGCTGGGTATAGCTACAGCTGATTTTGACACTACATCTCAAATTGTTACCACAGACAGTACCACGCTTGCTGCAGCTTACGTTAGCGAAAAGCTGGCAGAAGGGGCGCTTGAAGATATTAGCGTGGATTATTCATCTACCCGCAATGCTTATAATGTTACCAATAAAGAATTAAACATAAACCTTAAAGTTCCGAAATTAAAACTGACGAATACAAGCTTTACAGTAACGTTTGACCTGATGAAAGGGCCATTCCTGGATGTTACCGACCCTAAAAAGCCCTTTTATCCCCCAATAGTTCAGGATTATTATATCATAGTGGTTAAGGAAAGGAAAAAGCTCACTTTTTCTATTTCTAATGCCGAGAGTTTATTATATAATGATAAAACAGGGCAATATGTTCATGTTAAAATGCCTTCGAAGATAATCCAGATAACAGGAGTTGACCCTACTTCGGTAACCACAAAAATTGATTTTTTAAATATGCCGGGAGGGGGCTTTTTAAGTGATTCAGACGGAGATCCTGTTGCACTTGGGCAAAACTATGTTGTTTTTGTTATGGCAATTTATAAGGAGGAATATAAACGGACGCTGAATGATTTCGACAACTTTTTATCGGCCCCATCCAAAACATTCTGCATGACAAATAAATTAAAAGGGGTAAAAGCCCAGGATATATGGACCGGAGCTATTGTAAGTGATGACGATACCAAACCACAGCCAGCAATAATTACCGATGTTGTTGCCGCTGATGAAAAGAAAATGCCAAAATCAGCATATACACACTATTTAATATTTGAAGTACGGGAAAATCCTGATTATCCGGTTGCATACAATTGCATGTTTTTGCCGATAGGTTCAGATCTTACGGGTGGCATGTTAACCAAAACATCGCTTACTTCAATTCTTGATGATGAGATTATGGATATTGAGCAAATATCTGAATTATATGATCCTGAGATAGCCGCGTTGCAGGCTACTATTTTGGTTGATAAACAACAAAATGAGTATCTCAATACTGAAATTGTAACACTAACTAATAAGATCAAGGCCATATCCGGTTCAAACCCCGAAAAGGAAAAATTAGAGGCCGAATTGGATCAGGCACAAGCACAGCAGGCACTATTAACAGAGGAGATCAGCACCAGTAATACCCAGCTTTCAACATTGGTTGCACAACGGGCACAGGCAGTAATAGACTTGACAATAAAAGATGGGGGTAGCCCTGGCTTTTTCTTTAATTTAACTATAGCTGAACAGGTTTCCGCGGGTAATTATTCAGTAGCACAACCTTTGATATTAGGTGACGAGGGAACTAACGAGCTTAATGCAATTAAAACTGCAGCAAAAATTAAAGAGGAGGATGAAGAGGACAAAAAAATGCCTGCAGGTGAACAAAGGTTTATCTACAGTACATTGATCGGCCCTGAAACAACTGATAATTTTGGGAATCCTTTAATTAAAGGGAGAAGTTATATCCCGGTTATCTTGTCAGTGTCAGCTGCAGAAGACAATAACCTTGCAATGTTCACCAACGCAATGTCTGAGATAAAAGGAGTGAACCCACTTATTTATAAAGATCCAACTAAAAAATAATTAAAAAAGATATTATGAAAACTCAAGCTATGTCCATACCAGCCTTTAGAATCTCCAACTCAAGATATGGGATCACTGAACGGAAAAAGGAAGAATTAGATCTTTTAAGCATAGAGGTAATTGATACCCAACATGATGTAGATCAGTTTACAGCAATTGTTACGTCGCTTACTGCTAAGCTGGCTAATTTCCAGATCTACTTGACCACTGCTTATAATAACAGGGCTGTGGCCTCCACTAACAAAGTATTGATCGATCAGATGGTGCAAACTGCCATTGATCTGCAAAATAACTCAAGCATTGCCTTTGATGAAATGGGGCAGGCCGATCTGAAAACAAAAATATTGGCTAAAAGCATCAATTCGGTCATTAATAAACTTATCTATTCTGCCGAAATGATCGATAAGTTATCAAACCTGCTTATCCGTAAAAAGGCATTAAACCCGCTCATTTCTGATGAATTGATAAGCCTGGTAGCCACTTCAGGTAAAGATGCCAATAATGCTGTTGCCCTAACATTGGTTGCTTTAAATGCAACCTTTGCATCAATGGCTTCAAACATGGAATCAGAATCGGCATTAGCATTGGAAAATGCTCAGGCCATACAATTTCTCCAAATGCTTACAGGAAAATTGCCGCCTAAAAATCTAAAAGATGCTGCTGAAAACAAGGATGTTGAGCTTCCATCTCTGCAAAAATATCTTACTGATGCATATGATACCGCCAAAACCAACTATATACAAACTGAGGCCGCATTTAAAATTACAACTAACCAATTAAATGAGGCACAGGCAAATTTGAACAAGGCCCAGGTAAAACTAAGGTCACTTCAGTCTGGTTTTGCGGCAGCAAATGCGGCAGCAATGGCTTCTTAAAAAATTAATGTCCACCGTTTGGCCAGGCTATAACGGATGATTTTATGGCTAAAAATTATATTTTATGGAAACAGTTTATAAAAATTTTTACCGTAATTTTTACCTCAGAAGCGGTTTTATACCAACAAAACCCTTAAATCAAAATATTTACCCGGGTGATTTTTTCCAGATCAGAAATGGAGAAATGGTCATCCTGGGGAATATTTTCAGGAATGGGATTGTTGACCGGGACGAGTGCAGGCTTGAATACGGATTAAAGTTAAATTCGGCTAATTGGAATTTTGGAGATGGGGTAACAAAACCCTATTCGGGCCGTGGCAGTGGCCATGCGCCCATAGTTGGTGAGTTTGAATTCAGTAAACAAATACTGGCATTTGCAGGCAACGGAAGTTTCTTTTTTAAAGGGAATAATCCGGAATCGGTTAAGATCACTAATTGGAGCAATATTCAGCAGCAACTGATCATAAAACTTACACAAACCTATTATTCCTTCCGGGAGATCTATGTGGTAACGGAAAGCGCTACAGCGGCCGACTGGACGCTGGCCATAGCAAGCTCAGGCAAGGGCGAACTGGAAATAGCAACCGATACCGAAAACTTTTCATTGGTTGATATTTTTGGGCATCATTCTGCAAAAACTATCCAGTCAAAAGACATTGAATTTTATCACCGGGAACCTGCGCGCAGGCCGTCATTTTTTAAAGCACGGAAACTGGTTGTTCAGGATGAGAAAATAGATGTTTTTGTGAGCGATCTAATCAATAGAAGGCAGGAGCAAAATGAATGGGCACATAGTTTTTATAATTATGACTTTCATTTTGATCCGGTTTACTCATCGCAAACGCCGGGTAATGCACAAGCCAGTGTGTTGGATATGTTGCAGGCAAATGAACTGAACCCTAATACTGCGTTACTTTATTTCAGATGGACGGATGCCAACCTTGATGATATTGAGAAATTATTTTTGAATTATGGACAATGAGCTTAGTATAACGGTTCTTAATAATGAGATAAATTGGTTACAAAGTGTGATTGACCAGGTTATCTGTACCTATCTGTTACAAGAGGGATATGAAAAACATTGGCTCGATATACCTGTGCCAGATTTGTCGGCAGCAGATTGCCCTTATGCATTTGTAGTTAATGACTGGAAGCTTGATGTGTATGCCCGGCTTACTTTGGCGCTGGCAATGGCTCCTCACATTCGCCCGGAAGTATTAGACGTTTTCTTTGGTAAAAATCAGATCTACGATAGGGGGTTCACCGAATTTGGCGGCGTGATCGACAAAAATCACAGTGGCTTTTTACCTACCGGGCAAACCTTGTGTTTTTTGATCACTGCTACTAATCCTGAACTAAGATGCGAAGTAATGAAGGTGTTGAGTAAAGATAGCATGCTCATAAAAGAAGATGTAATTATGCTGGCTGATACGGAAAGCTACCTGCCCGGGCTTAATGGTATTCTTGGCTTAAGCGGTAGCTGGTTCCATTATTTTTTGACAGGTGATCAACTGTCGGTCGAAAACACTGCTTCATTTCCAGCCCAAAAAATAACAACCAATATGGATTGGGAAGACATTGTGCTTGACGATTTGGCAATGGAGCATATCTCCGAAATTACTACATGGCTGCAGCACGGCACAACTTTAATGGTTGATTGGGGTTTATTTAAAAAAATAAAACCAGGGTACAGAACTTTATTTTACGGGCCACCCGGCACCGGTAAAACACTAACAGCAACCCTTATTGGTAAAACATCGGGCAGGGATGTTTATAAGGTTGATTTGTCAATGATAGTATCCAAATATATTGGCGAAACGGAAAAGAACCTGTCGCGCATATTTGATACGGCACAGCATAAAAACTGGATATTGTTTTTTGATGAAGCCGATGCCTTGTTCGGCAAACGTACAGCAACCAATTCATCGAATGACAGGCATGCGAACCAGCAAACTGCTTATTTATTGCAACGTATTGAGGATTTTCCGGGTATTGTTATACTGGCTACCAACCTAAAGGCAAACATGGATGAAGCTTTTATACGTCGGTTTCAATCTATCATACACTTTGCTATGCCATCAGCCGAAGAACGCTATCAGCTTTGGAAAAATGCTTTTTCAGGCACCTGTACACTGCGTCCGGATGTTGATCTGTACAAAATTGCTGAAGATTATGAATTGGCGGGTGGATCGATCATTAATGTGCTACGTTTTTGCGCATTAGCCGCCATCCGCCGAAATGATAATGTAGTTACCCGGGATGAGTTACTGGCAGGTATACGGCGTGAATTTAAAAAAGAAAATAAAACATTAAGTATGAGCAATTAGGCGCAGACCAATGGCAAAAAGAAAACCAGCGGAACCAGTAGAACTTACCGAAGATCACCTGGAGAGGAAACCATCAGTTCATGCTGTTGCTTTGCTCATAGGGCGATGGAAGGAATTGTATCCCGATGAGCAGGTTAAGATTATTATTGCCGAAGCATTGAATTTTTGCACCTGTTATCATGATATGATAATAGTCGGCTATATGATCACAGAAAAGAGAGTATGCCTGGTACTGGAGATCCAAAGAAATGAGATCAATAGCATGCTGGCTAAATTTTATGATAGTGTGCTAAAAGAAATAAAAAAACTACGGCAACAGAATGAGAATGTGGATTTAAGGACAGAGAATAATGAAGCAGTTATAAGAACCGGAAATTTCTCTACACATCTTTTTACACAATATCCTTTGATTGATAGTTATCTGGTTCAATTAATTACGGGTAAACAAATTTATTCAAACTATTACAATCCGCAGTTAGAGAAATTGAAAAAATATATACATAACTATAATTTTTGCTCGGCTATAGATTATTCAGGTGCCAAAGGGCCGGTTATGGTAAAATTGCTTCACAAGTAGCAAAATAGTATGTACAGTTACAGCTATAGATCAACACAAAGTAGCAATCAGGCGGTTGCCAATATCCAGGCCAAAAAGGTTGGGATAAACGTTTCCGGTTTTAAATTTGAGGATAACAGGCCGCAATCCGTTTTGCAAAAAAAGCAGGCTGAATTCATCTCAAATTATACTGTCAGGTCTCTTGTAATTCAAAAAATGGATAAGGATACACCCGCATCAACTGCCGCTGGAGCCGCTGCACCGGCATCAACTGTAGCCAGCGCCACAGTTGTGCCGATAGCATCGTCGTCTGCCGGTGCAGCTGCTGCGGCTGCAACTGCCGTAGTAGCGCCACATTCAGCAGCAGCGACAGGATCTGTGCCTTTGGCTGCAAATCAGCCGGCAATATCGGCGGCGGCAGCGGCAGGCTTTACTCCTGGGAATGTAAATTTCGTTTCAAGTAGTGAAGAAGGCATTGGCAGTATTTATTTCAATGGAGGCCGCATTCGGCTTCATCAGCAAAACGGGCCGCAGGTAAGCCCGCATGGTTCCATGAGAGGGCATGTTGCACAAGCCGGATATGATCTTTACCAAAGCATGAGAGCGCAGGAGAAGTCGCCAAAAGAAAGGTTAGAAGCGTTAAAAGCCGGGCATCATTTGAGAAAAATTGATTTGAAAGCAGATAACAGAGGGATGAGATTAATTGAATTTTGGAAGGATACTGACGGTGAAGTAGGCGGGCATACATCGCGGGGGATGGCTGCTGCGGCTCCGGCTTTTACTCAACAACAAATTGATCTTTTGCATACAGCAGCCTCAACCGAAGGTGAAAATGACGCACGTACAGATGCTTTAACACAAGCAATAAGGCACCGGGCATTTGATGGCCATATATTACGCCAGCAACAGGAAGCCAAAGAATTGCGTGAAGAGCAAGCGCTAACAGCACAGGCAGTACAAGCTGAAAGGGCGGCGCAAGCGCTTCGTGCGCAGCAGGCGGCGCAAGCGCTTCGTGCGCAGCAGGCGGCACAAGCTCTGCAAGCTGCACAGGCAAGGCACCGTGCATCACCTGAATTACAAAATGCACGGGCAATAAGGCGCGGGCGGCGTAGGCGAGGATAAGAATAGAGAATGACAGCTATAGATTGAATTACGGATGAATTATTTAAAAAATAACTGTAGATGAGAACGCACGCTGAAAAGAAAGAAAGTGTTTATGATCTTCATAACGCTGGTAGTGGGTCGAATTCAAAGAACTACTTTGTGGATAACCGCGCGAAATCAGCCGTTCAACGGAAGCAAATGGATGCTTTAAATAATAGTGGAGCCAGTAAAACCCCTGTCCAAAAAGTAGCGAATAATACAGGTTTGCCAGATCAGTTAAAATCTGGTATTGAAAATATTTCGGGCCATTCTATGGACGATGTGAAGGTGCATTATAATTCGGCTAAACCCGCTCAACTCAACGCCCATGCTTACGCACAGGGGACTGATATTCATATAGCAACCGGCCAGGAAAAACATTTGCCGCATGAAGCCTGGCACGTAGTACAGCAAAAGCAGGGTAGGGTGAAACCTACTATGCAGATGAAAGGGAAAGTTAATGTGAATGATGACAAAGGATTGGAAAAAGAAGCGGATATAATGGGCAGAGTTGCACAGTTAAATAGTACTAAAAGCATCGAAAAAAACGATGCCCCGGGTTTAAATATTGATGTTATCCAAAGGGAGCCTTGGGATGCTGCTGCACATGTAAATGAAGGAAATTTGGGAACTCATTTGAATCTTCCTGCTAATCCAGGTACGCATAATACTCAGATAGGAGCCGTTCAAGATCCGTTAGTTCCTGCTCAGACAACGCCAGGTGAAAGGCATTTAGACACGAGATTGCTCGGTTTACTTCAAACTGTATTCGATAATTTGCCCGTTTCTCATATTAAAGGTAATGCCTCATTAGGCCGGGTAGTACTCAGGGATTCAATGGGGGCTAATGGCCAGGGAATGGCATCCTTTTATTCACCGGCCAACCACAGCCTGAATTTAGTAGTTCCTGGTGATGTTAATTCATGGTTTTATCTGCAATTTGATAAGTGGCCTTTCGGGGATCTGGCCACTACATTAGTATCCGAAATGACCCATTTTTCCGAACAATTGAATAAATACCGGAACAGAAATATTTCGACATTTGATTTCTTTAAAGAAGTTATAGCATTCCCCGGCCATTTATTAACCCATAATGTAACCTCTTCAGGTACAACACTCGGAAAATTAAATCAGGGATTATCTACAGAAACTTTTGTACAATGGATGATTCGCCACGAAACCGGACATTCAGTAGATCACGCAATTGGTTGGTACCAAAATCGTCATTATCGAGAACCGGCATGTGGAGGGTGGCAGCTTCCTGTAGAACTCAATATGGTACAGGAGATTCTCAATACGGTGGGAATAAACGGAGGGGTTTTGGTTAATCTTAATGCGGCTTATGCTCCTCATACAGCAGGAGTTGGATATAACAGTATGATAAATGCAGTTACAAACAGAACAAAGCAGAACTTAACACCTGCATATAGGGCGGCAGCTCTTGCCACTTTTGAAACTACTAACCCGGGGGGCACAAGGCTTGTAGATTTTGCCGAAGATGCGATACGGGTGGGCTTAAGTCGCCCATGGGAAAGCGGCGGTGCTAAGAACGTTGGCGGAAGAGCATATCAACGAGATACACAACATGATGATTGGGTTAGTTACATACATGCAAAATATGCCCTTCGCAATTCCAATTATCAGTTCCAGAACCCTGGCGAATGGTTTGCGGAGAGTTACCAGGCCTTTTTCAAAGGTGGAGTAGCCACTTTAGGAAGTAACTTGAATGATCCTATGGCCCGGGCATGGTTCTTACTTAACTTGGTTCCACCACCAGCTGGCGGTGGGGCCCTAATTAATATGTTAGGTGATCTGCAACATATTGCAGGTGCCGGGCCAGCTATTGTCGCACCTGGAGCGGGTACGGCGGTAGTACCAACCGGATTGCAAAACTTCTTGACAACCACATCAAATATAGCGGTTAATGCAGTAAAGATCCCATTTGACATTGCGATGGGAGCAGCATTATTACCTGTAAAACTGGCAAAAAAAGTGCCTCCTGTAAATTGGGCATTAAAATGGCTAGGGTATTAACAAGTGCGTGTTTTACAGTATTTAATCATATAAGATATTGGAATTTGCAAAAAGAGAGTACAAATGGATTTTATCAACAAAAACAAACCCGTCGAAATTACCCAGCCAGCTACTGATAAGCATGGCGCAGGATATCTCTTAACAGATAACCGCCCGAAATCAGTTGTTCAAAAAAAGCAAATGGATGCTTTAAATAATAGTGGAGCCAGTAAAACCCCTGTCCAAAAAGTAGCGAATAATACAGGTTTGCCAGATCAGTTAAAATCTGGTATCGAAAATATTTCGGGCCATTCTATGGACGATGTGAAGGTGCATTATAATTCGGCTAAACCCGCTCAACTTAATGCGCATGCTTACGCACAGGGGACCGATATTCATATAGCAACCGGCCAGGAAAAGCATTTACCCCATGAAGCCTGGCACGTAGTACAGCAAAAGCAGGGTAGGGTGAAACCTACTATGCAGATGAAAGGGAAAGTTAATGTGAATGATGACAAAGGTTTGGAAAAAGAAGCAGATGTAATGGGGAGTAAAGCAGCCAAGCTAAGTGTAGATAAACAAGTTACCCAGTATAAACAATCATCAAATAGTTTTGGCAAGCCGGTTCAACGCGCATTAACAGAATTAAGTGACCCTGCTTACAAAGGAGAAACCCGGAATGAAAACGTAATACTGCGAGATGATGGTCAGGGATGGTATACTGAAATGAATAGTGATACAGAGCTTTTCTATCATCCAAATACCGATCAGTATACGGTTGGTGAAGGTAATTATTGGGATCCGGTAACAACAACAGAGTTGGTGCCAAGGGGGCACAATGTTTATGATTCATTAGATGGCAATACTCATTATAATTATGTAAGAGGAAGATATGTTGTTGCTGTTGAAGGTGCAAATGTTGCTGCTGAACCAGCATTGGATGGAGCCCTGACAACTTTTATAAATGCAATTTGGGGAGCAAGAACTATTCTAAATGCAATCCACACACCAAGAGAAAGATTGAAATATATATATAACCATTTTTATTCTCATGGCGGCGGATCAAAAGTGGCACCTGCACATTCTACTCCACTTATTGAAACAATGGTAGGTATTGCAAATAGCAGGGGAGGAGAAATTCAGGGAGGTGCGAAAATTCCGTTGGGAGGTACTGCGTTTGAAGATACAAGAAGTCCGGCAAGATTACTTCATTACCTTAGAACAGGAAATGAAGGGCAAAGAAAAGTAGCATATGATAAACTTGCCGGGGCATATTATTATTTTAGATTAGGTACCGCTGCCCCTAACAGGAGAATTATTATAAACACGGCCCCTGCTAATACTCCCGCCGAATTTGTTAAAGTATATAATATAGTAAATGCTTATCAAGATGTTGCAGTTGATATTAAAGTTGGCGGGCCATTAGCAGCAGCTCAAAAGCAAGACTCTATGGTTATGTATGTTAACGGTAATGCCGGAAGATTCCAAACAATGGTGGACGCATTAGTTGGAGGGGGAATAGTAACTGTAGATGAACTACCTGCCATGATAAGGGGCCTTGGCGCGGGAATAGGATATGCTCATGATCCTGCACCTGTTAAAGGTGTAAATATTAGTTTTGGTGAAAAAAGGGTAATATTAGCTTATATGGCCTTTGAAAAATCATCTTCACTGGAGCAATTCACTTACCTCGCCGGCCAGTTTTTTGAAGATGCTGGTATTGTTGCTGCCAGGGCTCATACCGAAAAAGCAGCACATGGTACTACAGTTATTAATCATTTAAGTGCCTATTTAACTTTATGGAGAACCAAACCATGAAATACGCGGGAATATTAAGATATATTTAAAGATGGTGCAGAAATTCCACAAACAATATGGTCAGGGTGTTTGTCAATAAATAATTATGAACATGCCATTTTTGATCGAAACTATATATTACCGGTTATCACGTAATGGTGAAAAGCAAATTATCAGAATTGAGCCTGAATTTGAAGATGATATACGTGTTCATAAATTATACAGAGATAACTTTGGCCGGTATGAGTTTTTTTATATCCCTGAACTGGTAGCAAAAGGATTACAAACCACAGATTATTTAGGCCGGATAATGATAGACCAATATAATAACTGGATCTACGATGGCGAATTTCTTGTTATTGCTGAGCAGGAAATTATTGCAGCATTGATCCTGGATCAATAAATATTCAATGCCTGGTATATTTCGGCATAAAGCAGGCCACTGCCGCCACCATAATGCTGCACTACGGGTACATTAAAATGTGCCTGTATTTGTTTTGATTCGGTTTCATTAAGCCCGGCGCCTAAAAGCACCAGGTTAAAAGCGATATTGCTGGCTTTATCAATAACCTCTGCTACTGAAAAAGCACCATTGCCATTAAATTCAGGTTTGTTATTAATTAACCTGAGTATAGTTTTCATTATTTCAGGATGTTTGCCAACAATCAATATTTCGATCTTTTTCATAAAATGAATTTTAGGTAGTTAAAAAGTCATCGGAACTTCCATCAATAAAAACTCAGCGTATTCTAAAACATCAATAGTAAACTGGTCTGTGTCCCAAATGCCGAATCCATCGCGGGTATTTAAAACTTGCTCTCCAATTTTAACTGAACCATTAATAATGAATACATACACGCCGTTGCCTTTGGCTTTTACCTTGTAATCTGTTTTCAACCCTTTATCAAAACTGCCTAAATTGAACCATGCATTCTGATAGATCCATACGCCATCATCATTTGCATTTTGCGAAAGGATCTGTTGTAATTTATTATGGCGGTCGGCTTTATTTAGCGTAAGCTGGTCGTAGCGTGGTTCAACGTTTAATTGATTGGGGTAAACCCAGATCTGCAAGAACTGTACGGCCTCGGTTTGGTCCTCATTGTGTTCCTGGTGGAATATACCTGTGCCTGCACTCATTACCTGGATGTCGCCATCGCTTATTACCGCCACATTATCCATGCTGTCCTGGTGCCTTAAACCGCCTTTTAAAGGAATGGAAATAATTTCCATATTATCATGCGGATGGTCGCCGAAACCTTCGCCGCCGTCAACCGTGTCATCATTTAAAACGCGTAATGCGCCAAAGTTTATTCGCTCAGGATTATAATAACCGCCAAAGCTGAAAGTGTGATAACTTTTAAGCCAGCCCAGATCAACCTTACCACGGGAAGCTGAAGAATGATATATAGTTTGTGCCATTGTTTTAATTAATTACACAAATCTAACGTTAAGCGCATCTACAAAAGTTAATGTAGGTCAAGAAATTGAACCTTTTTTAAGCATCCGATGCTGCATCCGGCTAAAAAATTCAGGCGTAACACCTATGTAAGAAGCGATCTGTTTTTTTGGCAGTGTATTGATTAATGTCGGGTAGCGTTTGCAAAAATTATGGTAACGTTCTTCGGCAGTAAGGCTTAAATTGTCAATAAGCCGTTGCTGGTAAGCTACCAGTGAATTTTCGGTAATAATGCGGAAGAACCGTTCAAACTGTGGTATTTCAAGGTAAAGTTTTTCCTGCCGTACTTTGGATAATAAAAGCACTTCGGTATCTTCCAATGGCTCGATATTTAATATGCCCGGTTTTTGTGTAAGTAGGCTATACATATCAGCTATCCACCATCCTGCAGGTGCAAAATTAAGCACGTGTTCAAATCCGCTTTGATCTACCGTAAAACCACGCAGGCAACCCTTGATTACAAAAATTGAGTTTTTGCAAATTTGCCCCTCTTCTAATATAAATTGCTTGCGTTTATAAACTTTTGGTTGCAGCAGTGCTATAAAATGCTCTTTTTCTTCGGCTGAAAGATGGATGTGCCGTGTAATAGTATCAATGATGAGATTGGTTGACATTAAGTCCAAATTACAGCTTTGTTGCGGTAAATGCAATCACTAAGCTAACAATCGGTCCCACTGCGGATGTCGTTTCAGATATTGCCGTACGTAGGGGCAAAGGGGGACCAGTTTTAAGTGATGCTCATCAATATATTGTAATGCTTTTTCAACTATAATTGCTGCTATGCCCTGGTCTCGTAAATCTATAGGTACTTCGGTATGAACGAGATATATTTTATCGCCTTTTAATTGATAGTCGATAAACGCGCGTTGTTTATCAACTATCAGTTCAAAGTTGTGTATGGCCTCATTGTTGGCAAATGAAATGTCATTGTATTCCATGACAATAAATATAATTGAATCAAGCGAATATTAATTGATTTGCCAACTCAATTTCATTTCTGGTAATGGTGTGAGGCCTGCCATTGTATACCTTAACAGTAACATCGGCTCCCATGTTTTTTAAAATGGCTGCAGTTTCTTCAACGCGGCTTAGCGGTACATGCTGGTCAGGATTACCTGTTGTAATTAATATAGGCGTATTGTTAAAATCACCCGTGTAATTTGCTTTCATCAATTCTTCGCCAATTAGTCCGCCAGTAAAAGCGATCACTCCGCCAAAGCGTTTGGCATTGCGGGCAACATACTCCAAAGTAAGACACGCACCCTGCGAAAATCCAATGAAGTAGATGCGGTTGGCAGGTATACCTTTTTCTATCAGGTCATCAACTAACTCACCAATCATTACTAATGCTGAACTAAGCGCCGGTTCATTTTCCAATACAGGAGCCATAAAGCTGTAGGGGTACCAGCTATGATTAGTGGCCTGTGGCGCTACAATGGCAATATCATCTAAATTAAATTCATTGGCAAGTGAAATAATGTCATCAGCAGAGCCACCCCGCCCGTGCAGCATTACCAATGCCCCCTTGGCCTTATCCAAAGGGGTTCCGGCTGTTATAATTTGTTTTTTATGTGTATACATTTTAAGATAATTGAGGTAGGTTTTGTTCGATCTGGCTGCGGCTACTTTCATATTGAGCAGGCAGCATCAGGTGTGTACCTAATTCATCAACTGGTTCATCAACAGCAAAGCCCGGGTTATCGGTAGCTATCTCAAACAAAACGCCTCCCGGCTCACGGAAATAGAGCGAATAAAAGTAATTGCGGTCGATCTTTTCGGTAATATGTAAACCCAGTTTTGCGATTCTTTCGCGATATTCCATTAATATTTTTTCATCTTTTACCCTAAATGCCACATGGTGTACTGAGCCACCTGCAACATGACCTGCGGCTTCGCCTGCAACTTCAACAAGGTCAACTATCGCGGCATTATCTACAGCATCAGTTATAAAACGGTAGCGGTTAACATGTTGTTCCAATAATTTGTAGCCAAATACACCAGTCAAAATATCGGCTGTTGGCTGTATTTTGTTGGTGGTTATGGTGATATTATGAAAGCCTTTAATAGCATTTTCAGCAGTAATTTCATTTGTTTCCCATGGGGTACGATTATCTGTATTCTTAGCGACAGTAAGTTCCAGTTTTAAGCCATCAGGATCAAGTAAAGTAAGATACTGCTCGCCAAATTTTTCGGCTACTTTATTGTGGATCACGTTATGAGCCTCTAAGCGTTTCAGCCAAAAATCCAGGCTGTTTTGTGGTACTGAATAACCGATCTCGGTTGCCTGGCCAGCGCCACGCCTGCCTGTAGTGATACCTTCCCACGGAAAGAATGTTAAAATGGTGCCCGGTGAGCCTACTTTATCGCCATAATACAGGTGATAAGTATTAGGGTCATCGAAATTAACGGTTTTTTTAACCAGGTGAAGTCCTAATGTTTTAGAGTAAAAATTAAGGTTACGTTTGGCGTTACCTGCAATTGCAGTGATATGATGAATGCCTTTTATTTGATTTTCCATTGTTTTTGATTGATTTGTTAATACAAATTTACTATGGATTTGCTCCTGCAGACTTGATGTAGGATAAGAAATAAAATGCGATAAGCAGAAAAAATCAGGGTGCTTTAGAATTTTATAATAAAGGTATGATAGGGCTGTTGGAATTTATAACAAAGTGAAAAATTAAAATTCTCACATATCTGGCGCGAAATGGTTAGGCCCAGGCCGCTGCCTTCGGAACTGGATGATTTATGAAAGCGTTTGAAAATATCATCGTCGGGCAAGGCTATATTTTCACCGGTATTGCTAATAGTCAGGCTTTCTTCGGTTAAGTGAATCTTGATCTCGCCGTCCGAGCTATTGTGCCTTATGGCATTGCTGATCAAATTATTCAATAAAATGTCAGCTAAATAGCGGCTGGCATAGATCTCTTTAGAGTTTAACTCGCTAGTAATGCGGAGATTTTTATCCTGAAAAATTTCATCAAACTGAACAATCATTTCTGTTATCAGCGCTTGCAGGTTAATGGTTTCCTTAGCATGTTCAAGCCGGTTCTCAATTTTAACCAGTAATAATAACGATTGGTTTAAACGATTTAAGCGGTTAACAGCGGTATACAGATCGTTAAGCAACTTACTTTGGCGCTCACTAAAGTTTTCTGTTTGTATTAATGTATCAAGTTTTGAATTGATTACAGCAATAGGTGTAAGCAATTCGTGCGATGCATTTTCAGAAAATGTTTTAAGGTTTTTATAATCATGCTTTACCCGTGATGCCATGCTGATCACGGCTGTATTCAATTCCTCAAATTCATCTATATGGCTGTACACTTTCTGCAGGTCAGTAGTATCGGTTACATTAAAAAGTTTAAGATCGCGCATTATCATATAAAACGGTTGCCACAAGCGATTTAATAATAACCTGTTGATGATCAATAATACAACCAGTAAAAGCAGTATAACACCAATAGTAATAAAAAAGATGATCCTTATTAATTCTTCTGTTTCTACTTTTGATTCAACAACCAGTATTTTGTAATACTTGCCTTTAACAGCAACCGAACTGATAAGCCCCCGGCCCGATTCATATTTTTTTTGATTACTATTATAATAATCGGTGTTAATAAATTCGCGTAATGTGGAACCATTGGCAGCAGGATAAAAGCTGATCTGCTGATCGTCAGATTCAAAAACCTGTGGTAAGTGATGATTTAACTTTACATAATCAAACACTTCATTTTCTTCAACTACCAAATCTTTATCAATCTGGTTGGTTAATATCCAGCTGATAGTTTGATAATAAATGATACCCGTTATCATCATTACAATAACCGTGGTAATAAGCGTAACGCGGTTATACCTGTCTAGCAGCTTCATGCTTCTGTAAACTTATATCCCATACCGTAAGCCGCTTGTATATAATCTCTTGAACCTGCCTCTATCAACTTTTTCCTGATATTTTTAATATGCGAATAAATGAAATCAAAATTGTCGGCCATATCTACGCCATCACCCCATAAATGTTCAGCAATTGCATTTTTAGAGATTACCTTACCTTTATTGGCTATAAAGTAAAGCAAAAGCGCATATTCTTTACGGGTAAATTTAACAGACTGTTTACCAACCTTTACTTCTTTTCCCAATAAGTCAATTGTGATCTCATTAAAGGTAAGCAGATTGCTGCCATTATATGATTTCCGGCGGATAATAGCAGTTACCCTTGCCTTTAATTCCGACAGGTGAAATGGTTTGACGAGGTAATCATCGGCACCGAGGTCTAAACCTTCAAGGCGGTCATCAAGTGAATTTTTTGCCGATATAATAAGTATACCATCGGTATAATTATTCTCTTTTATGTTCTTGAGCAGGCTTATACCATCGCCTCCGGGCAGGGTTATATCAAGCAAAATACAATCGTAGCGATACAGGTTCACTTTTGTAAGGGCTGTTTGGTAATCGCTTGCGGTTTCGCAAATATTTCCTGCTTCGGTAAAGTATTCTTCAATACTTTCACGCAGGCCCTGCTCATCTTCAATGATTAATATCTTCAAAGCAAATTTTTAGCTAAGTTAAAACAGAATATTGTATATAATTTGGATATTATAATAAGTAGTTCAATCTATTAAAGTTAATTAACCTTTAATGATATGGTTGAGCTTTTACCAAAAGCTATCTTTTGATTTGGATCTGAGGGCTTAGTATTCCATAAACACTCACGCACGGTCAGCATTTGTGTTTTTGGGTCTAAGGAAATCAGTTGAAAGGACTGTAAGGTTTCATCCTTAGCTGAGTATTTGCCCTTCATTGGTGAATCAACCCTGAATATCTTTAAACTAATATCATTGTCAGGGCCTTTATAAGTATAAAATTCATTCCAATTGCTATTTCCATGAAAGTATGCTTTAATATTATGATGCACCATTAAAAATCTTACAAAACCACGCTGCTCAATATCTGTGGCATTTTCGCCTTTTCCAGCAATATTGCCTTCTTTATAATTTTCTTCAACCAGATTTTGAAATTTGTTGCTGTCTGTCATATTATGCGGCGGCAAAGGATTTGTAAAATGCTTTGACTCACAAGTTGGTTCATCATGTGTAAACATGATCACCGGCGTGTTTGAAGAAACAGTATCCAGATCTTTTTGCATCCATATACGCTCAGCGGAATCGGGCCATAGGGTAATGAACATCATGTGTATTCCCTGCATGTTAAAAGAATAATTGATCTTATCGGTAGCATAATTATAAGCCTCATTGGTCATAGGTGTGGCCGGGTGCAGCATCAGGTTATATATATTAACCATTGAGGAAGGATCTGTCAATGGTTTCATAGGCTTTGTAAAACCAATAGCATTTGAAATATCGTGATTGCCGGGAACCATTAGTAATTTAGCCGGTTTACCATTGTGGCCGGTCAAATTCAAGCTACCCATATAATCTTTTGCAAACTGCGCCCATGATGCTGCCGCGCTTTGGATAGGTATTTCCATTCGGTTGGCAATATCACCCCCTTCAATCAAATAATCTATACCACCTGTTACATTGCCAGCATTAATACCGCCGTCTTGTGGCAAGGTAAGGTAGGGTAAAGTGTTGATCTGTTTAACCATTGCTGCATTTACAACGTGACCAGTAACATTGGTATCGCCCCTGAATTTTTCACGGGTAATGCCGTAATGAGCATCAGAAGTGAAAACTATTTGTACAACCTGGCTATACGATGCCCCGGGGCAAAGCAAGCCGACCATAATAAAAAGTAAGGCGCTGAATGTGGTTTTAAAAAAGTGTTTCATGGTTAATTTTTTTCAATTGGGTCTGCAATACTATAAGCGTTTCTGTTTGCTTTTATAAGCAACTTAATTGATACTGGGTACTTGTTTGAAAATTGGAAAAGCGCATTGATAACCGCTGCCGGAGCTGATGTATTTACCTGTGGCGATGTGCTGTTTATGTCCACACCGATGCGTTTTCCGTCATTACCAATAGTTACGTAGGAGTTAGGTATATATTGAATATAGTTTGTTCCTTTAACTAACCACGGCGAAATGAAAATATGATCGTACCAGGATTTTGCTCCGCCGCTGGTACCGCATGAGTTGGGTACGGTTGCCAAAGCCCTGGTTGTTGTTGTTAAATCTGAGGCGTATGCGCTTGAGTTATCTTCCCATTCTGCCGGATATTTTACAGTTTGATCAGGATAAAACGGAGGGTCGCTCATACGTTTTGTAGAATCTGTTGAAGTAATTATGCTTTGATAGCCTGCTTCATAACTGTTAGCAGTATTAAAATCGCCCATATTGATCAAATTGGGGAAATATGCAAATTTATTGCGCAAAGTAGCCATATAAGTTGATACCTGCATATCGCGGGTAGTGCTTGGCGTACCCGATTGGGTATGATTAACTACCACATATAAAAAAGTGGTATCATGGGTAATAGCTAAGTTTGGGTCGTTATAATATAACTTGTAAAGGTCAAAATCTGTAATATAAGGGTATAGAACCTCTGTTTTTACATAAGTAAGCTTTTGTTTGTTGTAAAACAGAACCGACATATTATCGCCGTCGGCAGTATTGGTAGGTGTTGCATAGGCAAAACGACCAGGAAACACGGCATTAAGTACACTATCGGCAATATTATCAGCAAGATTTGCAGGTAGTGTTGAGCCCAGAGGAAAAGCAGACATTTTTTCGCAGCTTAATAAATCGGGCTGCGCATATTGAATAATAGTTTTAAAATAACCGTTTAAGGTTGTTGTAGTCCCCTGGCAATCATCGCCGTAGCTTAGTGTGTTATAAGCAATAACTTTAAGGGTATCTGTTTTATCAACTGTATTCGGCAAAGGCTGAGGAATAACCACTGGCGCAGTTGGACCTGTCGGTGTGGTTGTAGAAGATAACTTTTGTGAAGATTTTGAGCAGGATGCGAACAAAAGTATGCCTGCCGATAAAAAAATGGATAATGAACTTGCTTTCATTAGTAGGGGTATATGTTTTTAAAAAATAAAGGCAGCTATGTGTATAGCTACCTTTATTTAAAGTTTATTTAAAAATTAGTGTTGGTTACCGGTACCATCTAACTGGTAGCAACCCATATCTTTTCCAGGAGCAGTTATGCCGCTTGAACCGAATGTAGGGTTTATTACAATGTTTGCTGTAATAGGAGAGAAAGCAGTTGTTGTGCCTTTACCAGCAGCAGGTGAACCAGACTGTAAATGGAAATTATAACCATCAACAGATGCCTGGGTGATCCAGAAATTATTAGCAGCCGGAAGCGGATAGTTTACAAACATAGGATTGTTTTGCCCTACCAATGCAGCGCCATTATAAACTTCGCCAAAAGTGTATGGGCCTGTTAAAACACTCGCAAGGAAAGTTACCATGTTTGGAATATCTGTAGCCACAGGATGTGTAACAACTGGTTGTGCTACGCTTGTAGGTACGATCTGACCAGCCATTGCTGCATTATCAACATAATTAAAGTTGTAACCATAAGCAGTTTTAGGGAATAATAATGAAGTATTGGTAGTAGTATCAGCCAGGTATACTTTTGCACCACCCGGGCCACCAGCAATACGTACACCAAAGTTACAATCAACTATAAGGTTATTATAAACTAATGCTCTTGAGTTGTTTTCTATCTCAACAGAACCGCTTCTTGCGCCATAAACACCTGTATTTCTGAAACCATCATTAACATAAGTGTTGTTGTACATGGTAAACTGGCATGGGCCCGCTGTTGTACCGTCACTTGCAGTTTTGGTACCGTTGGTTGCACCACCAATAATAAGGTTATAAGCCATATTACCAACAGAGCTGCCTTTAGCATTAAAGCCATCACCACCCGTGTTGCCTGATTTTTCTACAGTGTTTCTCATGATGTTATAAGTACCACCGTAGAAACGTGTAATATCATCTGGTGTACCATAGATCCATGAATCTTCAAGGATGAATAAGCCATTCGGATTTTCGAAATATAAAATGAATTGCGCGCCAGCTTTTAAACCTGCAGTTGTAGGGAAAGGAAGGGCTTTTAAAGCAGCACCACCAAAATCAAGATGGGTATATTTAATTACTACCAATTTAGCAGAAGCACTGCTGTAAATACCACCCCAGCCGCCATTGTAAGCTGAATCCTGGCCTACTGATGAAGGGCCTGTGGTTTTAACTCTGCGTGGGTCAGTAATTGTTATAGGGTCAGCCTTTGAACCTAAGCTGATAAATGTGCCGTTATTGATGATGTTTGCGCCATTTGTCATATTAAGTTTTACACCTTGTTGTATTAAAAGGGTATCACCTGCATTGATGGTAATATCACCGGTAACGGTGTAAGTTTGATTAGTAAGCATAGTGCCTTTATAGGTACCTGCAGGTAGGGTTCCTGAACTGATTGGTTTACCGATCTGAACCAATGGTACCGATACCACGCTTTTATCGCCGCTTTTGCCGCAAGATGCAAGTGCAAAAAGCGATAGGCATAAAGAAATAATTTTTAGCTTTTTCATACTGATGGATTAATTGTAAGTGATTGTTTTTATTATTTTATTGGGGATTTGATAATTAGAATTTATATTTTACACCAAGGCTATAGCGGGCATAATACTGGTCGTATTCCACGGTTGTATAATTCGGGCTTTCCTGGTGTTCGTATTTTAACAGGCCGCTATAATCAGCCGTATTGTTTTGTTTTAGAAACAACTCATAAGGAGTGTTCAAAAGATTGTTAGCTTTTACATACAGTATAAAGTGTTTGCCGAATTGCTTTTGGGCCGAAAAATCAAGGTAAGTGGATGCTTTTTCCCAAGTGTCAAGATCGTAATACTCTGATACAGATGATATTCGTTCACCGGTATAGGCTAATGATAGCTGAGCATCTATCCCGTTTTTTTGATCTTTATACAATAGGGAGAAATTACCAATGTTGGCCGCCTGGCCCTGTAAAGGCCGGGTTTGATCAATGTTAGCAAGATCGTTGTCTCCTATCTGTATCTTTTTTAAAGTGGTTATTTTTGAATTTGTATAGGTATAATTAACAGAAACACCAACATTTCCAAAAAACTTTTTGGCTACAAACTCTGCACCGTAATTATTGGCATTACCTAAATTCTCAGGCGTGTATCCAAAGCCATAAAATGTCTCTCCAAGTACTCTTTCAATTGGATCAATAAGGTGTTTATAAAAGCCACCAACCATAAATTCATCGAAAACACCAGGGAAAAACTCGTATCTCAAGTCGTAGTTATCTATTTTAGTATGTTGTAAATAAGGATTCCCAAGTGAAAGATAATCTTCATCAGTTGTTGCGTCAGGATAGGGCACAAAATCATTAAAGGCTGGCCTTAAAATTGATTTAAAATATGAAGCTCTTAATGCCTGGTTATCAGTTATAGTGTACTTTGCATTTACACTTGGCAAATAATCTACATAAGTAATAGTTGCTGTTTTGCCTGGAAATGTTGCAGGCAAATCAGAAAAGTAGTATTCATAAGTATGTTCTGCTCTTAAACCAAATACAACGTTCAATTTATCACTTGCAGAGTAATCAACCATGCCATATCCGGCATATATATTTTCGGTGAAATTGTAAACGCCCGCATCAGCTTGTGCTGAGCCTTCTGCATTTGAAGGATTATTTGCAAAAGTGAATGCGGCAGCAGGAATGGTTGTATATAATTCCGCATTATCAGTACCAGGGATATAGGTATTAGGTAAACTATAAGTATCATTAAAGTTCTCTCTTGTTTTATGCCTGTACATGCCTCCAGCAGAAAACAACGCTTTTCGCCCAAAGATGGTTGTGTTGTAGTGAAGGTTTAAATACGGAGAAATATCCTTATCAGTATTACGCGTCCATTCCCTGGATTCATTACCTACTACTACAGGGCCTTTAACTATATCAGGCGTTACATAAACAGAATTCTTGGGGTTATTAGGGTCGGGAGTATTATAGCCACCGTGAGCTTTAACAGTATCAGGGCTTGTTTGATAAGATGTTTTAAACTCAGCAATATCCGGAAGATTGTGAGTTGCTTCAGAATTAGCTATTGTCCAGTCTATTGAAAACTTTCTTGTTATCTTGTGTTTTCCTTTTAGCGTTATATTGTAAATATTCTGCAGGTCGCTACGGGTTTCCGTTAAGTTGTCAATACCATTAGTAGCGTTGTAGCCCTGGTAGGAATAACCACCATAGGTTAAAGTTTGGGTTTGTCGAACCCGGTATTGATCCAATTGCAAATAAGTTCCAAATAAGTTTATAGAATTATTTTCGTCAATCTTATAATCAACCGATGCAATAGTTCCTAAGCGTTTCAATTGAGAGGAATACTGGCGGTTATCGGCGCTTTGAAAAGCGGTTTCCTGATTTGGAGTATGATCATTTGGCGAGGTACCAACAGTATTAGATTGTAACGCGACAAAGCTGTTATCGCCTTGATAAGAATTTTGGTAATTACCAGAAAAAAGCACTCCCAATTTGTTATTCAAGTAACGATTACCAATAGTTAGGCTTGCATTGCTGTTAAGTGGCGCATTCTCATTTTTTGTTATCAGATTTTGGTATGGGAAATCGCTGATTGGCGCATTAGCAAAAGGAGGCAATGATTCGCCGGGGGCTTTACTCTGCACAGTGCTTCTGTCAAAGCTGGCGAATGGCCTGTCGAAAAACAATTGGCTGTAACCTGTACCTAAATCGCCTTCTATACGTAATTTGTCGGGCGCGGTTTTCATTACCATGTTTACTACGCCACCCGAAGCATCGCCCTCCATATCAGGTGTAAGTGTTTTGTAAACTTCAATTCTTTCAACCAAACTAGCGGGAAAAATGTCCAGTGGCACATACCTGTTTTTATTATCAGGGCTTGGAATTTTTATGCCATTTATTAAAGTAGTATTATATTGTTTATCCATTCCCCGGATAATAACATGTTGCGCGTCGCCTGTGTTGCTCCTGTCAATTGAGATACCTGACACCCTGCTAAGTACATTGGAAACCAATACATCGGGCGAAATTGCAATTGATTGTGCAGAAACTGCGTTAATGATATTGCTGGAATTTTTTTCAGTGCTTCTGGCTGATCCATCACCTTCTTTGTTTGCACGTTCAGAAACCGCTACTTCGCTAAGCGTGGTAGCATTGTCAGCCATGGCAACATTTAAAACAGCTGTATTTTGCTTGGTTACTTCAACCGTATATTCTTTGGTGGTTTTATACCCTATAAAGTTTACGTGCAACTTGTAAACACCTGCCGGTACATTCTTGAAAACATAAGTACCATCAAGTTTAACAGTGGTATTTTGTTTAAAGTCGGCCTTTTCTATATAAACGTTTGCACCAATCAGTGTCTCGTTGTTTTTTACATCAGTAACACTTCCTTTTATGGTTTGGGCAAGTAATGATAAAGAGGAGCAGGTGATTAAGGCGAGTAATAAAAAGTATCGTTTGAATTGTAAAGATAAGTTCATTAAGTTAGGGGATTTAGCGTACAGATAATTTCATTTTACAGTGATTCTGCCGCAAAGACATCATTTAATTCTGTTTAGATTCTGAGTTTTTTACAGATTACGTTTTCCTTAACGCAATGATTTTTTTAGGTTAACATAGGCCTGAAAATGCGTGGAAATTTTGACCATTGCTTTACTTTTTGTTAACATATTCTTAATGGGATTTATGGGAATTTAAGGGTCGTGCATGTTTGTTATTTTAAATAATGGCGAATGTATTGTTTTTATTTAGACTAAGTCTAAATAAAAACAAATAAAAAAGAGACAAAGGAAGTCTTGTCTCTTCAATTCATTTATTATAACACGTAATGAATTGAAGAAAGGTTGCCTTGAGTATCAGAAATTAATTATTGGAGAGATATTGCAACTATGCTTTTAGCAGGTAAAATGGTTGTTAACGTTTCGTTATTGATCTTTACAGCATAAAATGCGTTAATATGCAATAGGTTAGGGTTCTCAAAGGTATTTATATCAGTTAGTTTAGCCGAGGTAAGGATCTGGGCAGTAATTTTCCTCCCTTTAAACTCATTAAGTTTGGTAGTTATGGTAATGGAGTGATTTGGGTTGAGATTAACCAATGACAGATGTATATCGCCATTTTGGTCTTTTGATGCCGAAGCATTTACTGCTTTTATGGTGTCTTTACCTGAAATGTATACCGGGCTTTCAATGTTCATGTTTAACAGTTTTGCATTTTGATGCACTTTGTACAGATCAAATACAAAATAGGTTGGTGTTAAAAGCATCTGATCACCTTTTGTCAGGATCAACGACTGTATAACGTTTACGGCTTGTGCCAGGTTTGCTCCTTTAACCCTGTCGGCATGGTTGTTAAAAATATTAAGGGTTGTAGCTGCTACCAGTGCATCGCGCAAACTGCTTTGCTGATACAGGAATGCAGGATTAGTTCCTGGCTCAGCATCTGCCCATACGCCCCATTCATCAACCATTAAAGCTACTTTCTTTTTAGGGTCATACTTATCCATTATAGCTTCATGCCTGTCTATAATTTCTTCCATTCTTATGGCGTTCTTCAAAGTGTTTGCATATTCAGCTTCGGTAAAGCTGGTGGCAGAGCCTTTTTTATCCCAATTGCTGGTGGGGATAGTATAATAATGTAGCGAGATACCATACATTTCATTGGCCGGTATATTTTTCATCAATACTTCGGTCCAATGCGGGTCATCTCCATTGGCTCCGCTTGCAATTTTCTTTAATGGGCTGCCCGGGTAATCGGGGCAAAAGGCAGCATACTGTTTGTATAAATTGGTATAATACTCAGCTGTCATATTGCCGCCGCAACCCCAGCTTTCATTCCCAACGCCCCAAAGTGCAACATGGTATGGTGCCGGATGACCGTTTGATTTGCGCAGATCAGCCAGTGTGCTATTTCCGTCGAAGTTTAAATACTCCAGCCAGTCCTTCATCTCATGTGGTGTGCCCGATCCAACATTACCAGCTATATAAGGTTCACAACCAATAAGATCGCAAAGCTTAAGAAATTCATTTGTGCCAAAACTATTATCTTCTATCACCATGCCCCAGGTATTATTCACGGTTTTTGGCCTGGCCATAGTTTCGCCAATTCCATCACGCCAATGGTACTGATCGGCAAAGCAACCGCCCGGCCAGCGTAAATTGGGTACCTTAATTTCTTTTAGCGCGTCAACTATATCCATTCTTATCTTTCCGTCGCGGTAAAATCCATCATAAATGCTTCGTCCAAGATGTTCAGCAAACTGGCCGTAAATATTTTTATTGATGATCGTTTTGCCGGTATCGGTTAACGTGATTGTAGCATTTTGGGCAAATGTTGTTATCCCGGTTAAAAGAAAAATAGAAGTTAAGATGCACTTAAATATTTTTATGGTGGCTTTCATTTTTTTATTGATTCAGGTTAATTATGCGATGTAATTTTTGTCGAATTTGAATAACTTTCTGGTGGCCCTAAATAACTGGGCTGTTCACCGCCTGAATTTATAACTATTTTTTGTAAAACCACAGCAGGGTCGACCATCCAATATTTTAAAATATGTTTACCGCTTTTGATAATATGGTGCTTGGATACCAATATCTTGATATTATTACTCACATCCCTGGCCCATCCAGCCTGCGACTGATCGGCATTAATATTGACCAGTTGCGGTTGCTCATTGTCAATTGAAATTGCATAATGTAATCCGTTTGAATTAGTGAAATCAATAGTAGGAGAGATGTAGGTTTCAATACTTACCATTCCCGTATCTGCTAAATTAAATTCATATTCCAGGTGCGGACTGTTGCCACCCGGTACCTGACTTTTAGCAGTAACTGGTGAAGGCATAACGCCTGATAAGGTACGCCCGTAATAGGGTATCACCACCCATTGTATGCCATTACTGTTTATGGCTTTTGTATAATGTGCGGCTTCCATACTTACATAACCATTGTTTTCATTAAAGCCGGTTGTATTAACAGGAAAAATTTTGTTTATCACCGCTTCAACAGTAACCTTATTGCCGTGATCGTCGCTAATTATTATAGGAACGTGATTTACTCCTTTTGGCACTTTTCCCCAATTAACGTTTATCCATATACGTTGTTCCGAAGCTACGCTAGCTGTTTTAGGTTTGATAGTAATATATGATGATGGACTTATGGCTGTAAAATTAAACGAACCCTGACCCCGGTTAAATATTTCTATAAAATGGCCACCGCATCCCGGGTAAAAGCCGGGCAAAATTGCTTTTGATTGTTCCTGTGGCCACCAAAGTGCCGAACCTTCAATAGCTACCCCCATTTGCGGCGATGCAGGCAATTCAATTGTAGTTACTTTTGGCATTTTATCAGTTCGTGGGTCCTGCCAGTAAGTATAGCCAATGTGAGTTTGATCCATCATGTGGTCCCATTTTCCGTTTGCCATTACTTTATTATAATAGTGCGATATGGCAGAATCATTTTTGAAAAGTTCTTTTACTTTAGCAGCCATTAAATTAGTAGCCGACCGGCCCTGAGCTGCATATAGTTTGTTTTTCGCAGCATCGTAATACATTTCATTCAAATTGGCGCAAGCCTCAACCGGGTGAAGCACTAACTGGTAATAAGCATCTTTATATTGCTGTGAAAGGGTTTTATACAACTGCTGAGCTTTGTCGCGCAGTTTATTGTAATCATTAACTACATTTTCAAATTCGCGGTAATTAGTAAGGCTGTAAGTATTCTGATCAAGTTGTTCAGGTTTACGGCGACCGTTATATTTGGTATAAGTGGTTAAAATATCAGCTATTTCCACAGCGTTTTTTTCGCCAAATTGCTGGGCTGCCCATTGCCGGGTGTATTCGTTTAAGCGGCTTGCCGGCCATTTATCAGGCGACCATGCATAATCCAAAAAGAAACTTATAGGATATTCCATTGGTTTCAGATCGCCAACGTTTACTATCCATACTTGTTTAGCGCCATATTCATAAGCCAAATGCATTTGTTCCCATGTTTTGCTAATGGGATTTGTATTTAACCATTTATAATTCCGCGGGTCACCTACATAATCAAAGTGGTAGTATATTCCGTAACCTCCGGCTCTTGCAGGTGCATTTAATTTGGGTAGCTTGCGTATATTTCCCCAGTTATCATCACAAAGCAAAAGGGTAACATCATCGGGTACACGCATTCCTTTGTCATAATAATCTTGTACTTCTTTATATAAGGCCCACATTTGCGGCGTTTTTGATGCATCCTTCCCGGTAACATCAGCAATAATACTTCGCTGGTCTTTAACGATTTTTTCAAGTAATGCTATGTTACTACCCTCAGTCATTGGCTTATCGCCATCGCCTCGCATACCTATGGTTACTATTGTTTCCTTATTTCCCATATTCTCAATACCTTTCTTCCAGAAACTGCGTAAAGTGTCCCCATTGGTTTCATAGTTCCATGCCCCTGAGCCATAGCGCTTCCATTCCTGTTGAGCCCTGTCCATAGGTTCATGATGTGAGGTGCCCATTACGATCCCATATTCATCTGCCAATACCGGGTCGAGCTTATCATCATCATTAAATGCATTGTTCCACATGGCGGGCCATAGGTAATTGCCTTTCAACCTTAAAATAAGTTCAAACATTTTGGTGTATAACTTATGGTTAACTCCGCCAAATTTTTCTTTGGCCCAACCAGAAAAGGATGGGGCCTCATCATTAATGAAAATCCCTCTGTATTTTACTGCCGGTTCGCCATCTGTATATTTCCCGGGAATGACATAAAGACTTTTTTGCTCTTTAACCGGAACATCGGCCCACCAGTACCACGGCGAAATGCCTATTTGTGCCGAAAGATCATATATGCCATAAATGGTTCCTCTTTTATCACTCCCGACTATTACCAATGCCCGACTAACTCCCGGTAATGGATTATTTATAACCTCGGTTATATGCGCCTCCCATTTGCCTTTAATGCTGCTTACATCGAGCTTTTTCTCATTTATCAATTGGTCGATCAATGGGTTTTTGCCAAGTGTGCCTACAATCACCACATTCTTTTGACCTGAAATTTTACCGGTTAATAATTCAGAAGTGTCTGTTGTTACCTTTTTTATATCACCCTGTAAATTCTTCAATGCTATTATAACACCGGCATATTCACTGTCTCCCGTATATATAGGTGTAACTGTGCCGTTTGCTGCAAGTGGGAAATACCCCTCATGGCTTTTCAGTGATATATAAGATTTGTTACCCGGCGACTGAGCGAATCCGGTATAAGATATGACCAATAATAAACATGCTAGTATAGCACGTGAAAAGAAATAGGATCTCATAATTCTATTTTAAAGGTATTGAATATAATTACTTAAAAACTGCTTCTCTGTTTAGTGCATTAAACTGTATAAAAAGTCAAATTTCTTTTTTGTATTGACTCAGGTCTAAAATCAAAAAATCGGGAACAGGTGTTATAAATGGTCTTGAAATTATTTGTTACATGTAATTTCAGCAATCGATTACAAATATATGCGAATATTTAGCGAATAAACTGTCAAAAAGCAAGTATAACAATCATTTTACTATTTCTGATTATTGGGATAAACAGGGGTTTTATTTGAAATATTTCTATATCGGATATTATAATACAGCGGGCAAATATTTGTTTTATCAGCTTAAATGCAATGTTATCAAACAATTTGATGTTTTATTGTAAAATATTATTTTATAATAATGCCTTTGATGCAAAATAGATAAACCCGGAAACCCGCAATAGGTTATTGTAAAATAAACAAAAAAAATATTTTTGCAATCGATTGCATTTTTAATTTTTTGTTTCTACTTTTATTCCAACATATAACCACCAATTATATTTTTTCTTAATTAACCAGTTCCTAATGTATGTCCATGTTGTCATGTATAAATGTTTATTATTTAGTTACTGTTTCAGGTATGCAACCTAATCACCCACCATATAATTTATAAACCCATCGAACTTTAAAATGAAAATTATGAGAAAAATCAAACTTGAGAACAACAAAGTATCACCTTAATGCCCGGGAGCTGATCAATAGCAAGAGTTGCTTATCAGTCGATCCAATTCCTAAATAATCTAAATTAAACTAACCTAACGACCAATTAATTATGGAAAAACTTAAACTTATTAAATGCTGGAGAATAATGCTTTTACTATTGGGTATGAGCTTTATCTCCGGATCACTTTTTGCCCAGAATCCCACCATTAGCGGCAAGGTGGTTGATGAAAAGGGTAATCCCCTTGCAGGCGCTACAGTTAAATTAAAAGCAGCGCAGGAAGCTACAACAACTGATATTAAAGGTAATTTTTCACTGCATCTTCCATCTGGGATAAATGCCATTGAGGTATCTTATATTGGCTATTTTACACAAACAGTTTCCGTTAAGCCTTCGAGTAAAAATATAACTATTAAAATCATACCAAACCCTAATAACCTTAATGAGGTAGTTGTAGTTGGTTACGGAACGCAAAGAAAGAGAGATGTTACCGGGGCCATTGTTAGTGTAAGCGCAACTACTCTTGCAGAAGCCGCTAGTTCAGACATAGTTAGCGAATTAAAGGGCCGCGTTGCAGGTGTGGATATAGTTGATAACGGTTCCACGCCCGGTTCCAGTGCACAGATCCGTATCAGGGGTGACCGTACCTTAACAGCTAATAATACTGCTACAAGCACAGTTAATGGACTTGATCAGCCACTACTAGTTGTAGACGGTATTCCTTACGGGGGCAATTTTTCTGACCTTAACCAGGATGATGTTGCAAATGTTGAAATTTTGAAGGATGCTTCTGCAACTGCCATCTATGGTTCAAGAGGATCAAATGGTGTAATATTAGTAACTACCAAAAGGGGCAGAAAAGGTAAGGCTGTAGTGTCTTATGATACCTATTATGGCCTTGCAAATATTTTGGGAGAGCTAAAAGTGTATAATGGCCCTGAATATGCACAATTTAAGGCTGATGCTGCAGCAGGAAATTCACAGAGCCCAGGCACCACTGCTTATCCTTTGACAACCGCTGAAACTGCGGGACTCGCAAACGGTACCAGTACCGACTGGCAAAAACTAATATACCAGCAGGGGCATACTTATAACCAAAACTTAGGCATTTCAGGCGGTGATGATAATACACAGTATGGAATGGGTGCCGGTTATTATACCCAAACAGGGGTTATACCCAATCAAAGGTATGAGCGATACTCCTTACGCACCACTATCGATCATAAATTTAATGACCATGTAAGAGTAGGTATTAACAATTTAACCACACTTCAGTATACCAATTTACCAGGCGGTACAAATGTTCCGTCGGGCCTTATTAAGTTAAGCCCATTGGTTTCTCCATACTTACCTAACGGGCAGCTTAATCTAACGCCGCAAGTGGGTTCAATTGATGCCGCCAATGTTAACCCGTTAACACTGATAACTGATGCAGAAGCTATATTGAATAATGACAGGAGGTTCAGAACATTCAACAGTATATATGGCGAAATATCCTTTCTGAAGTATTTTAAATACAGGCTTAATGTGGGATTAGATTGGAGTCAGGATAATAACAACCAATATACAGGTGCTAATACATACGTAAATTCAAGTATTACAACACAGGCCCAAACCACAGCTTCTGTAAGTAATGCCGAAGCATATACCTATACACTGGAAAATATTTTAACTTATGATGAAACATTTGCTAAAAAACACCATGTAACTTTTACAGGATTAGTAAGTGAGCAAAAAGATCATTATGAGAGCAGTGGTTTTAACGCACTGGGTATACCGGCTGATTATATTCAGAATACCAATTTTGCACTCGCATCAAGCATCAGCCCGCAAAATGGTGTTTATTATGAAAGAGGATTACTATCATATATGGCACGTGTAAATTATGCCTATGATAATCGCTTTATATTAACAGCAACCTTACGTGAGGATGGATCTTCTGTTTTGGCTCCGGGTCATCAATACTTTACTTACCCGGCCCTGGGTACTGCCTGGAATATTACCAATGAGCAGTGGATGAAAGATGTTCATACTATTGATAATCTTAAACTAAGGGTAGGCTGGGGTAAAACAGGTAACCAGGGATCTCAGCCATATCAAACATTAGGAACACTTGGAAGCGGCACAACAAATACCTATAATTTTGGTACTACTACGGCAGGCCAGCAAAACGGGTATATTGTAAATTCGCTTGCTAACCCTAACCTGCGCTGGCAGTACACTTCGGAGTGGAACCTAGGTTTAGATTTCGGTATATTAAGAGATCGCATTACAGGTAGTATTGATGCGTATGACGAACAAACCAAAGATATTCTTGTAAATAACACTTTACCAGGAAGTAATGGTGCCACAACCCAGATCAGTAATTTAGGTGCAACAAGAGACAAGGGACTTGAAATCAGCATAAGTACAATTAATGTACAAAGTAAAGATTTCAGATGGTCAACCGATTTTGTTTGGGCAGCAAACAGGGAAGCAATTGTATCCCTTCCTAATGGAGCTAAAAATAACCTTGCAAATGATTGGTTTGTTGGAGAGCCGATTTCAGTAATTTATGATTACAAAAAAATAGGTATCTGGCAAACAGGAGACCCAGGCCTTCTTAAACAAACATCACCAAAGCAGGTAGCAGGGCAGATCAAAGTGGAAGATGTAAATGGAGATGGTGTAATTAGTGCTGCCGACAAACAGGTTGTAGGTAACTTTCAGCCGCAATGGACCGGCGGCATAACCAACAGGTTTGCCTATAAAAACTTCGATCTTTCGATAGTTATAAATGCGAGGATGGGAATGGATGTATTAGTGCCTTATATTTCAACTGATGCGGCCTCTGATGGATCCGGATTTTTTTTGCAAGGTAGAACAAATGAGGTAAAAGTTGATTACTGGACCCCTACAAATCCTACCAACGCATTTCCACGGCCGGATGCAAGTGTATCAGGCCCTCTTTTCGGTTCCACTCTTCAATATGTGAATGGTTCATTTATTAAATGCCGAAGCATAAACTTAGGTTATACTTTCTCGCCTCAGTTACTTGCGCATACTGGCATCAGCTCAATAAGAGTTTATGCAAGTGCATTAAATCCATTTATTTTCTATTCTCCTTTTGTAAAAGATGGTTTTGGAACTGATCCGGAAGGAAATGGATACGGTGGCGCGGTAACACCTTATGGTGGTGGTATTTCTTCATTAACTCAACAAATTACTGTTAACGCAAATGATCCGTCAACCCGTCAGTTTAACTTAGGCGTAAGTGTAAAATTCTAACTATTCAAAAATCATGAAATTACATAGTAAAATATCACTCATAATTGCAACTATCTCCCTGATGATTTTGGGAAGTTGTAAAAAAATATTAGAGGAAAACCCTAAATCCAATGTTGTACCAGCATTTTTAGGAACTCCTGCCGGGCTTTTAGGAGGACTTACAGGTGTATATAATGACCTGCGCAGCAGCTACGGTACCGAAGGCTTTACTTTAGAGCTCTATGCCGGTACTGACGAAATGATCGCGGGCTCACAAGCTCAGGATGCTGGGGTATTTAATCTTTACAATGGCCTAAACGGCCTGTCAATGAACGGGGGCTTTAATATCTGGTACCAGGATATTAATACGCTTAATGGAATATTGAAGTTCGGGCCTAGTTCGGGGTTGCCTGCCGCCACGCTGAATCAGTACCTTGGCCAGGCTAAATTTCTGCGTGCATTTTGTTATTTTTATTTACTAACAACTTATGGTAATGTACCATTGCACCTTACATTTAACACCCAGGCTTTAAGCTCTGATGCACCTGCACCACCTGCTGATGTTTATGCAGCTATTATACAGGATCTGACGGATGCATCTACTCTTTTGCCGCCTACAATAACAGCACCTTTTTTGGGTAAAGCGGCTACTGCCCCAACGGCATTATTCCTTTTATCAAAGGTTTACCTAACAAGGGGGTGGTCAAGCGTAGCTCAATCATCCGATTTTCAAAATGCTTACAATACAGCTACCACACTTATTGCCAATAAAGCTACTTATGGGCTTGATATATGGCAAGATTATGCAAGTGCTTTTGCGCCAGCTAATGATTATGGAAAAGAAGTGCTTTTTGTAAGCGACCATGATAATAATGTGCAGTTTGGCCAATTTTCTAGCGGTGCATCTGGAGGAGCTGCACAAAACGTGCTGCCAAACTTATTCAGATGGAACTATGTTTCTGCTCTTGGGATTAATTCAAGCGCAGGTGTTCCACAGGTTTCAAGTGGCCCAGCCTCAATGGTAAGAGATGTAGCTAATGGCCGCCCATATACACGTGCTGCGCCGAATACACCTTATACCATTACCCATGCATTTGCAGATCAGGTAAATGATTCACGTTACGGCAAAACCTTCCAAACATTTTGGATCTGTAATACAGCATGTACCAGTGCCCGCGGGACGCTCACTGTAGGTGTGGATACTGCAATACTGATGCCGGGAGTAGAGGTTACACAGGCCAGGAGAAATGCATTTAAAGGTGTTATTACTACGCCAAGCCAATACAATAATAATGTTTTCCCTACTGTGAAAAAGTTTGATGACCTCACCCGAACAAGTCCGAATGATCCATCAACCAGGCCTTATTGCATTTATAGGTTTGCCGAAGCATACTTTGTTGCCGCTGAAGCAGCCTTTAAATTGGGCGATAATGCTGACGCTGCTAAATATCTTAATTTTATAAGAGAAAGAGCAGCCTACAGATCAACCAATACAGCAGCACAAAATGCAGCTGCAGCTGCGGCAATGGATATTACTGCGGCCGATATTAACATTGATTTTATTTTAGATGAATACACCCGCGAGTTTTATGGCGAACCGCGCAGATGGTATGACCTGGTACGTACCCAGCAGCTTATCAGAAGAGTAGGCCTTTGGAACCCGCTGGCTAATGCCAACATTAAGAGCTTTGATGTTTTAAGGCCTATTCCACAAGATGAGATTAATGCGGTATTATCAGGCCCACCATATCCACAAAACCCTGGTTTCCATTAATTTTTAATTGTAGTCATTTATTTTGAAAGGCTGCCAAAGGCAGCCTTTCTTATACAGCAAATTCTGAACCTTATCGCAGCAGTAATAGATAACTAATTTCAGCTATGAAAAAATTATTAAGCTTTATTTGTATCGGTATGATTTCCGTATATCATGTTCATGGACAAGCTATACAATCGGACAACTACCCGCCGCCAGTTAATTTTACTGCCGAACAGGATCATCAAAATATGATGGATCAATTGCATATTACCTCCTTGCGGCCAGGAGCAAATGGTAATGATCCTAATGCGCCAAATGCGGCTAATTATGATGAGGCTAAAGCAAATCCATATCCTGATCTGCCCGATCCCTTGGTATTAAATGACGGCAAAAAAGTAACTACCGCTAAACAATGGTGGAACAAGCGCCGACCCGAGATAGTAGAGGATTTTGACCGGGAAATATATGGCAGAGTACCCAAAAATACACCCAAAGTAACCTGGGAAATAATCAGTACCCTTAATGAGAAAGTTGGCGATGTACCTGTTGTTACTAAAAAATTGAATGGTCATGTAGATAATTCATCTTATCCATTGGATACCGTAAACATTCAGCTAACGTTGACAACATCTGCAGATGCTACCGGGCCGGTACCAGTAATTATGCAATTTGGTTTTATTTTTCCTCCGGGATTTCATTTTCGCCCTCGCCCGGCTGGTGCAACACCAGCAATGCCGCCTGTGCCCACGGGGCCAAGCTGGCAGCAACAAGTTTTGGCAAAAGGATGGGGATATGCTATTATTTCGCCCAATAGTGTACAGGCCGATAATGGTGCCGGTTTAACCAAAGGCATTATTGGTTTAATGAATAAAGGCCAGCCACGCAAGCCTGATGATTGGGGAGCTTTAAGAGCCTGGGCTTGGGGTGCCAGTCGCGCTATGGATTATTTTGAAACCGATAAAGCTGTAAACGCTAAAAAGATAGGATTAGAAGGCCATTCGCGTTATGGAAAAGCTGCATTAGTTACTATGGCTTATGATCAGCGGTTTGCTATTGCTTATGTTAGCTCATCGGGCGAAGGTGGTGCTAAACTTTCTCGCCGAAATGCTGGAGAGTTGGTGGAAAACGTTGCAGGCACAGGCGAATACCACTGGATGGCCGGAAATTTTCTGAAATATGCAGGTCCGTTACATTGGAACGATATGCCCGTTGATGCACACGAATTAATAGCACTATGCGCACCACGACCAGTTTTTATAAGCGGAGGACAAAAAGGCGATGGTTGGGTTGATGCAAAAGGCATGTTTATGGCAGCGGTAGCAGCTGGGCCGGTATATCAGCTTTTAGGTAAAAAGGATTTAGGCACAACGGTATTTCCGCCGGTTGAAACTTCGCTTACCAATGGTGATCTCGCTTTTCGCCAGCATAGTAGCGGCCATACCGATGTACCCAATTGGCCTTATTTTATTGATTTTGCAAGCAGATATTTTTAACCGGGTAACGAATTCAAAGGATTTTCAGAATACGCCATCTGGCTAATCCTTTGAATTCGTTAAATTCTGGTTATATTCCTCTCTTTATACCCATCTCCAAACCTCGTAATTCGGCTAATCCTTTTAATCTTCCAATTATCGAGTAGCCGGGATAGGTGTTATAATTATAATCATCCAGTAGTTTATGACCATGATCAGGCCGCATAGGGATGGCAATATCGTCTCTGCCACTATCTAATCGTTTCTTTTGTTCAAGTATCACGTTTTTCATTATGGCGTACATGTCATTGCTGCCTCCTAAATGATCGGCCTCATAAAAACTGCCATCGGTTTCCCGTTGTACATTACGCAAATGTAGAAAATGAATATGTTCCCCTAATCTGCTCACAATATCCGGCAAATCATTATCGCCCCTGGCACCTAATGAACCGGTGCAAAAAGTAATGCCATTATTAGGCGAGGGGCATGAATTAATTACGTCTTTAAGATCGTTTTCTGTTGAAACTACTCTTGGCAACCCCAATATCGAGAACGGAGGATCATCAGGGTGAATGCACATTTTTATACCTGCTTCCTCAGCCGCAGGAATGATCGCTTTAAGAAAATAGGAGAGGTTTTCCTTTAATTTATTAGCATTAGTATCCTGATATTTTTTAAGATGATCTTTAAATTCTTCAATCGTGAATACTTCGTCGGTACCCGGTAAACCGGCCATAATGGTATTTATCAATAGCTCTTTCTCTGCCGAACTAATACTATCCAGGTATTCTTTTGCCTTGAGCTGTTGTTGTTCGCTGAAATCGGCATAAGCACCTTCACGTTGTAATATAAAGAGGTCAAAAGCGGCAACTGCAGGTGCGTGGTATCTTAAAGCTGACGCTTTATTTGGTAATCTGTAATCAAGATTAGTGCGTGTCCAATCAAGCACGGGCATAAAATTATAGCAAACGGTTTTAATGCCTGCTGCACCTAAATTTTTAAGCGTGATGATGTAATTTTCAATATACTCATCACGAAAATTGCTGGCTGTTTTTATGCTTTCATGAATATTCACACTTTCCACTACCGACCAGTTAAAGCCCGCCGCATTAATTATATCATTACGCTGTTTTATCTCCTCATTGCTCCATACATCACCGCAAGGGATATGGTGTAAAGCATTAACTATACCTGTAGCACCCGTTTGTTTTATGGCGCTTAACGTTACTGAATCACCGGGGCCAAACCACCGGAATGTTTGTTCTAAATCGCTGAACATATTATATTTTATGCTTTTTTAATATCATATTCTTTTTAAGGAGATGAAATACACATCATTTTCCCTCATCGGAAATGTTCTTTTTAATTCACTTTTGCCTGTAATGGTTATTGTCGATGTTGAAATTGGTTTACCATCAGCGCCTTGTTTAATTAATGCAACCTGTTGTTTGGTTAACTGCGATGGTGATTTCAGGTCGTAATAAATACTATAAGCATCATTACTGCGATAACCAACTTTATAAACCTCCATTTTATAGGTTCCGGCAGCTAAGTTTTTAATGCTTACTTGTGCCGGAGCTGTTTGTTTCGATGGCAGATCTCTCTTGTAATACACCTGATTATTTACAGAATCACCGGGATGCGTGATCGTAAAGTTCCAGAATAGTAGTTGAATATCTCCTTTTTTGTTTTTACAGGCTATTGAAGCAGTATCAGCATCATTCAATTCTGCATTTCCAAGCTGGTTTAAAAATTGGTAAGCATAAAAAGCAGGTTTTTTAATATCCTGGTAATTAAGCAAACCAAAACCACCATGAAACGGTGTGAATCGTGGGCCTGCTTCTTCAAAAATATCGGTAAACGTCCAATACGACATAGAATTGACATAAGGCGAAGCATGTTTAATCTTATCTAAAATATAAGCTGCTTCAACATAGCTGTCATGTATAGGGTCGGCAGGGGTATAGGATGAACTCCATTCCGTGTAATGTAATTCCAGTCCCGGCAAAGCCGAATTTTTAATTTGCCGGGCTGAATTGATCATATCACTATAAACAGATGCCTTATCCTGGCTTAAAATGGTTCCTGCATTTCCGTATTCATCTAAATATCCCTGCTTTACACCATAAGTGTGTGTGCTGATAAAATCTATTGGGACATGGTTTTGTGAACAATAATTGATCATTTCAGGTATCCATGCACTTCCGGCAGTAGCAGGGCCACCTACTTTATATTGGGGAGAAACTGACTTAATAGTTCTGGCTGTTTCGCTATAAAGTTTAAAGTAATCGTCCATAGTGCCGGTGAAGAAAAATGTTCTCAAATTTGGCTCGTTCCACACTTCAAAGTACCAGGATTGTACTTCCTTATCGCCATAACGTTCTTTCCAATGATTGACAAGATGACTTATTAAAGCTTCCCATTTTTTGTAGTCTTTTGGGGGACTTATGTTTCCTTTCCACCAAAAAACTGTTTTGTTATTGCTGGCCAAAGCATTAGGCATAAAAGAAAGTTCGACAAAAGGCTTTACATCAATACTTAATAGAAAATCAAACAGCTCATCAATATATTGCCAGTTATATTCCGGGTTACCTTTGTTATCTTCGCGATAAACACCCATATCATCCGTTAATAAACCATGAAAACGGATATATCTGAAACCACATTCCTGTTTAGCCAAGCGTAATTGACGCTGCCAATCAGCTCTTAAGCCTTCGTTTGCACGACCTGCGCCAACACAAAAGTTGAAGTTATTATTTAGTTCGCCTTTAACATGGCCGGCATCAATAGCTATTACCCGTTTGTTGTTATTTATACCAACGTTTTGAGCATTTACAGCCGCCGTTAACAATAGCAAGAATATCAATAAGCTATGTTTCATTCCTTTATTTAACTTTTAATATAGCTTCGGCATACTTAGGCATTCCTAAATCTTCACTTCTTTTTGTAGGTGTTGATCCTCCAATATAAATATGATAATCGCCAGCCGGTTCAACGCTTTGTCCAGTTTCACTAATGCTTTGCAAAACGTCAGGTGTTAGCGCAAATTCTACAGTTTTTGACTCACCTGGCTTTAAAGATACACGTTTAAACCCTTTGAGCGAAAATAAAGGACTATCGCCAGTTTGCGGAACGGTTATATATAATTGCACTACTTCGTCAGCCTCCATTTTACCAGTATTGGTTACGGTTGCTTCGGCATTAACAGATGCATTCTTTTTAACTTTATCTGCTGAAAGTTTAATGTTTGAATAAGCAAAAGTAGTATAGCTCAACCCATAACCAAACGGATACATGGGTTCGGCGGTCATATAACGGTAGGTGCGGCCCTTCATAGAGTAATTTTCATACGGCGGCAGCTGATCAAATGATTTCGGAAAAGTAACCGGGATACGGCCTGAAGGGGATACTTTACCAAACACAATATCAGAAATAGCGTGTCCGCCTTCTTCGCCCGGGTACCATACTAACAAAACAGCATCGGCTAAATCCTGCACTTCCGAAAGATTCATAGGGCTGCCACCGGTTATTATAGCAACGATCTTGTTTTTATTTCCGGCTCTTAGCTTTTTCAGAAAATCGATTTGATTTTGAGGTAGGTTGTAATCCAGCCTGTCGCCAAAATTTGGTGAGGCAATGGCTTCACCTTCTTCACCTTCAAGCAAACCGGTAATACCCATAGCCACAAATGTAACATTCGATGCTTTGGCATCATCAGTTGTCCAGTCTATAGGGTTAGAGTTTGGCCTATCCAATAATATACCTTGTTTGTATTGCATTTCACTGGCATGTGATATACCCGATGCCAAGCCTTCAAGTATGGTTGACATTTCTGGGTTGATACCGTAATAATTACCTATAAGTGCACCAATATTAGCCGCAGTTGGTCCTGTTAAAAAATACTTAGGCAAATCATTTCTTAAAGGAAGAATGCCATTGTTTTTTACCATTACTATTGACTCAAGCGCTACCTGTTTGGCCAGTTGCCTGTGCTCGGGGCTGTTGATCACATCTTCAGATATTTTATCATATCGGCCGCTTCCTTTAGGATCAAACATGCCCAGTTTAAAACGGGTTTTTAATAAAGTTGTTAATGCGGCATCAATCTCTTTTTCAGTTATTAAGCCTCTTTTAACGGCATCTACCAACGCCGGGTACTCATCGCCGCAATTAAGATCCACACCATGCTTAACTGATAGGGCCACAGCCTCAGCCTGACCGGGAACCACGTGATGCCCCATATAAAAATCAGCAATGGCACCACAGTCTGATACCACATGGCCTTTAAAATGCCATTGATCTCTTAAAACGCTGTCAAGCAATAAATTACTACCGCAACATGGTTCATCGTTAGTGCGGTTATATGCACACATTACAGCCTCTACATGGGCATTAACTAAAGCATGAAAGGCAGGCAGGTAGGTTTCATAAAGGTCTTTGGACGATGCCTGCGCGTTAAATACGTGGCGCAAACGCTCCGGCCCGCTGTGTACAGCAAAGTGCTTGGCACAAGCTGCAACCTTTAAATGGTTAGGATCATCGCCCTGCATACCGGTAACAAACGCTACCCCAATTTTTGAAGTAAGATAAGGATCTTCACCATAAGTTTCCTGCCCACGGCCCCAGCGTGGGTCGCGGAAGATGTTGATATTCGGTGTCCAAAAAGTTAAACCATCAAAGCGCAGGTGATAGTCATCAGCTTGCGCAGCATTATACATGGCACGAGCCTCATCAGATATAGCTGTTGAAACCTGGTGGATCAACTTATCATCAAACGTGGCTCCAAAAGCTATGGCTTGTGGAAATACGGTAGCCACGCCACCACGTGCTACGCCATGCAGCGCCTCATTCCACCAGTCATACGATGGAATGTTCAATCTTGGGATAGCCGGACTAACGTTCATCATCTGGTGCACTTTTTCATCTAAAGTAAGCTTAGATACAAGGTCTTTTACACGCACATCAATAGATTTTGAGGTATCCAGATAAATACTTTGGGCATTTACAATACTGGTTGCTCCTAATAATATTAAAAGAAAGAGTAAGCTGAATTTCTTCATAGGTTTATTTTTTAATTGGTGTACAATTAGCACAAATGCCACGTCATATTGCAAATAGACAGTGGTTGATAGGTGCCAATTTTGAGGTTGAAAAATTATTTATTTGGTTTACAGCATGAAGATAAAAATAAAAATATATATTTAGCAATCGATTGCATAGATATTTTAAAAATAAATTCTAATATTCCGTTCGGCTCTTGCTAGAATACTATTTTAACAGATTATATGCATATTTAAACATTTATTCTATAGTAACCGATTGTAGATTTTATCAAAACGAATAATAATTATGAGTGACCCTGGGAAAGAAGTTACCATATATGATATAGCCAAAAAGCTGAACATTTCGGCTGCCACTGTGAGTCGGGGATTAAAAGATCATCCGGGAATAAATAAGAATACCAAAAAAAAGATATTAAGTGCGGCTAGCGAAATGGGTTATCGCTCTAATTCATTTGCGAGCAGCCTTCGTAAAAAGCGTGGAAATATAATTGGAGTAATAGTGCCACGGCTTAACAGTAATTTTATGTCTGATGTAATTGCGGGGATAGAAAAAGTGGTAAATGAATCGGGTTATAACCTTTTCATAAGCCAATCACTTGAAACAATGGAAAAGGAAGTAAGCAATGCCAAGGCAATGTTTAACAACCGCGTTGATGGTTTATTAGTTTCCCTGGCTTATGATACTAATAATATTGAACATTTTGAAGCATTTGTAAAGCGGGGTATCCCGGTTATATTTTTTGACCGTGTGTATGAGCATGAACAATGCCCCAATATTTATATTGATAATTATAAAGCGGCCTATAACATAACTACCCATTTAATTGAGCAGGGCTGTAAAAGGATAATGCATATAGGCGGAAACCAGTTGCGTAATGTTTATGCAGATCGCTTTAATGGTTATAAAAAGGCTTTGGATGATAATGGTATAAGTTATAGTGATGAGCTGTTGCTTATTAATGACCTGAGTTCGGGGGCGGGCATTGAGGCTGCAAATGTAATATTGAGAATGCCCGTAATGCCTGATGCTGTTTTCTCGACAAATGATTTATGCGCTATAAGCTGCATGCAGGTTTTAAAAAAGGCGGGTATAATGATTCCGGAGGATATGGCATTTGCGGGTTTCAATAATGACCCAACATCGTGTGTTATTGAACCTAATTTAACAACCATCGATTATAAAGGATATGAAATGGGCGAAGTTGCTGCCAAAGTTTTGGTTGGTTACCTGAATAATAATGATAACCTGCAACAAACGCACAGCCTTATATTACGATCAGAACTGATCATACGTGAGTCATCTAAAAAAGGCGGATGACGAAAAAGATTTTTATGTTTTAAATTTAAATGGATCAGAAATTAAAATTAGCTATAGTTACCGGAGGAGCATCCGGGTTAGGGCTTGCAACTGTAAAAAAGTTTGTTGAGAGTGGGATAAGAACGGTCATCATTGGCAGAAATGAAAAAAAATTAGCCGAAACTGCTGCCAGTATGGGTGAATTATGCAGCTACAAACAATTTGATCTGGCTGATTTGAAAGGCATACCGCAATTGGTTTTAGAAATTAGCGACGAATACGGAGAAATTGATATACTGGTAAATAATGCCGGTATCAACCTTAAAAAAACTTTTACAACAGTTACTGATGAAGAATTTCAGCAGATCATTCAAACAAATTTAACATCGGTATTTGTTTTAAGCCGCGAAGTAGTTAAAAAAATGATCGACCAAAAATCGGGGGTTATTATTAACATCAGTTCTATGGCTGCTCAATACGGTATTCCTTATGTGATTGCTTATACTGCTGCAAAAACAGGTATTGAAGGTATGACAAAAGCAATGGCGGTTGAGTTATCGCCGCTAGGAGTGAGGGTGAATTGTGTGGCACCCGGTTTTATCGAAACCAATATGTCGGCAAAAGCATTGGATAGTGATCCTGAAAGAAAACAAAAGGTGCTATCAAGGACTCCGATGGGAAAATTGGGCCTGCCTGAAGATGTGGCAGAAGCTATTTTCTACCTTTCATCAGATGCCGCTAAATATGTAACCGGCGTAGTCTTACCTATTGATGGTGGAAATTCTATCGGGTTTTAGTTATTATCAAATCCAATTCAATAAAAAAGGCGATGTAAATTATTTACATCGCCTTTTTTATTGAATTGGATTTATGCTATTACCAGAAGATAGTGTAAAGTGCTGTTAATATTACACAGATTATTATAGCGCCAATTGCAAAGCTTCTGTTTGTTTTAAACATAGATGCATCTACTTCCAATCCGTTTGTGCGCAGGCCTTTAGAGTTTTCTATCATTGAGATGATATACATCCCAACTATACAGATGACAAACACAAAGCCCATTCTGTCCATAAAAGGAATTTCATATACACCGTCTGCATTTAATTTTGAAAAACCAAAAGGCGATAGGAAAGAAAGGTTAGTCCAGTAAGGTAAAAACTTAAATACGATTGCAAATACTAAACCGCCTATAGTTGCGAATAATGCAGCGTTTGAAGTTGCTTTTTTCCAAAAGAAACCTAAGATAAACATGGCAAATATACCAGGTGACACAAAACCGGTATATTCCTGGATATACTGGAATCCCTGTTTGCCTTCGCCCATCAGCATATCGCCAATTACAAAAGATAACAATACACCCAATACCATAGCAACTACTACAGCTATTTTACCTGTATTCACCAGGTTTTTTTCTGTTGCATTTACCTTTATTGCCTTTTTATATATATCTAATGTAAATATGGTAGCTATACTATTGGCCTTACCCGCAAGTGATGCTACAATAGCCGCTGTTAATGCTGCAAATGAAAGCCCTTTAAGGTAATTTGGTAATAAATTAAGTATTGAAGGATAAGCTTTATTTACATCTAAAACACCTTTTGAACTGAGCATTTCATGATGAAACATGCCTTTTTGATAAAGTACATAAGCGGCTATTCCGGGTAATACCACAATTACGGGCATTAATAACTTCAGGAATGCTGCGAATAACAGGCCACCACGAGCTGTTGGCAGATCGGCGCCAAGCGCTCTTTGAGTAATGTATTGATTGCAGCCCCAATAGTTAAGGTTAACGATCCACATGCCGCCAATAAGCACGCTCAGCCCGGGAAGATCAAGGTAGTTAGCATTATCCTTTTTAAATATCATCTGGAAGTGATCGCCGGCATCTGCCTTTAGTAGTTTAAAGCCATTCCAAAGGCCGGTAGTGCCTGATTTTTCGCTTATCAAATGCAATGCGATATAGCTGGCTGCTAAGCCTCCTAATATCAGGAAGAATACTTGTATAACATCGGTATAACCAATAACCTTCATACCACCTAATGTGATGATTATGGAGAATGCTGCTAACAATAAAATTACAAGTTTTAAGTCGAGCCCTGAAATGCCTGCAATTGCAACCCCACCCAAGTAGAGTATTGACATTAAGTTTACAACAATGTAAAGCATTAACCAAAATATAGCCATTATCATAGCTACCGTGCCATTGTACCGCTGATGCAGGAACTGTGGCATAGTGGCTATTTTATTTTTCAGATAAACAGGAATGAAAAATATAGCCACAATAACCAGCGTTAATGATGCCATCCACTCGTAAGTTGATATGGCTAGCCCCATTTTAAAACCGGAGCCGCTCATGCCAACCATTTGTTCGGCTGAGATATTCGAAGCAATTAGTGATGCACCTATCGCCCACCATGTTAATGATCCTTCGGCTAAAAAATAACCTTTAGAAGTTGCATCGCTTTTGTTTTTACGCTTGTATACCCAAAAGCCATAAAAAGATACTATAATAAAATAGATAAAAAATACAGCATAATCGCCATACGAGAGGGTTTTTACATTCATTGTTTGGTCTTTTCTTTGGTTTAATTTGTTGGTTTGACAATTATAAACTATATAAACCTATTTATCAAATTTTCAAGATATTCTTGTTTACCGCTGATGGTAGCCGGTTCGCCGCTTTCAATGGCGTAGTTCCGCAGGTCTTCCAGCGTTAGTTTCCCGTTCTCAAAGTCTTTTCCCTTGCCGCTGTCAAAAGAAGTATAACGCGCTGTCCTGATCTTTTTATAATCTGATTTTTGCAGGATGTTGTCCGCCGTTACCAATGCACGGGCAAACAGGTCCATCCCGCCAATGTGAGCATAGAACAGATCAGCCGGATCGGTTGAGTTACGGCGAATCTTGGCATCAAAGTTTATCCCTCCGCCGGCAAAGCCGCCAGCTTCCAGGATGATCAGCATCGCTTCAGTTACTTCGTTAATGTCATTCGGGAACTGGTCGGTATCCCAGCCGTTCTGGTTATCGCCACGGTTAGCATCTATGGAGCCCAGCAAACCCGAATCCACCGCTACCTGCAGCTCATGCTGGAAGGTATGGCCGGCTAAGGTCGCATGGTTCACCTCCAGGTTTAGTTTAAAATCGTTCAGCAGGTCGTATTTCTGTAAAAAGCCAAGCACCGTAGCGGCATCATAGTCGTACTGGTGCTTGGTGGGTTCACAGGGTTTAGGTTCGATAAAGAAATTGCCTTTAAAGCCCTGTTTGCGGGCATAATCTTTTGCCGTATGCAGGAATTTGGCAAAATGTTCCTGTTCGCGTTTCATATCGGTATTCAGCAGGCTCATATAACCTTCCCGGCCACCCCAGAAAACATAGTTCTCGCCCCCCAGGGCAATGGTGGCATCAATAGCTGCCTTTACCTGTGCCCCGGCATGGCTCAGCACCTGGAAGTCAGGATTGGTAGAGGCCCCGTTCATATACCGGCGGTTGCTGAAAAGGTTGGCCGTGCCCCATAACAGTTTTACCCCGCTGGCGGCTTGTTTTTGCTGGGCATAATCCACTAAGGCCTGTAAGCGCCTTTCGTTATCTTTTACGTCATTGGTATAATCTACCACATCCACATCATGGAAACAGTAATAGTCCATGCCCATTTTGGTGATAAACTCAAAGGCGGCATCCATTTTATCTTTGGCACGTTCCACCGCATCGGCTTTTTCATTCCAGAGGAACAGGTGGGTAGGTTCGCCAAAGGGATCGGCCCCGTTACCATTGAAAGAATGCCAGTAGGCGCAGGCAAAGCGCAAATGGTCCTTCATCGTTTTTCCGCCTACTACCTGACCGGCATCATACCACCTAAAGGCCATTGGATTGTCTGATTGTTGTCCCTCGAATTTTATAGCGCCAATTTGTTTGAAAAACTCCTTCTCGCCCGTTACTATACTTGCCATTTTATTTGTTGTTATTTTGTGCTTAGTTGTTAATTATTTGTGTGTTCAATAAGGTATGCCATTCGTGGTAGAATGGCTCCAGGTGTTGTGATGCTGATGGTTCAACCAGCTGAACCGGGTGCATATTCCCAAATGCCTCAGCAGGGGATGAGAAAACTTTGGCACCAATGCCTGCACCAAGTGCAGCACCGGCGCTGCCATCGTTTTTGTATAACTCAACCGGTACACCGGTTGCATTTACAAATATTTCGGTAAAAAGATCACTTAAAAAAAGATTGCTTTTGCCGGCTCTTATCACAGTCGGGTTCATCCCGTTTTCGCGCATAATATCCAGGCCGTACCTGAAACTAAAGGCTATTCCTTCCTGCACCGCCCTGAACAGGTGTGCCTGTGTATGTAAATTCAGATCGATATTATGAAAATGTGCGCCAACCAATTTATTATTGAGCATACGTTCGGCACCGTTGCCAAATGGTAATACACGCAAGCCATCGCTACCGGTTGGTGCCAGGGTTGCTTCCTTATTCATTTGCAGATAGTTCAATCCTGAGCCAAAACTTGTTTTCGCCCACCTATACATACTGCCAGTGCCATTTATACATAACAAAACGCCCAAACGTTTTTCTTCAGGAGTATAATTAACGTGGGCAAAAGTGTTTACCCGAGATTGTTTGTCGTAAGCCAATTGATCGCTTACCCCATAAATAACGCCCGAAGTACCTGCTGTTGCAGCAACTTCTCCCGGATTCAATACATTTAATGAAAGCGCATTGTTCGGCTGGTCGCCTGCTTTGTAACTTACCGGTATACCTGGTTTTAAATTCAACTTTTTGGCAACTGATGCCAGTAAATTGCCATGTGTTGAAAATACCGGCCTGATTGCAGGAAACAATCCTGCATCAAAACCAAAATATTCTGTTACATCTTTTGACAATCGATTGTTTATGAAATCAAAAAAAATGCCTTCGGATAATGCCGACACAGAAGTAGTGATCTCACCTGTTAGTTTCATGGCTATGAAATCACCAGGCAACATAATTTTATCTATTCGGGCATATATTTCAGGTTCATTTTTTTTCACCCAGGCCAATTTTGAAGCTGTAAAGTTGCCCGGTGAATTTAAAAGATGCGATAAACATTTTTCATGCCCAATAACATCAAAGGCTTTTTCGCCAATCTCAACAGCACGGCTATCGCACCATATAATACTATTGCGTAAAACTTCCTGATCTTTATCAACCAAAACCAGCCCATGCATCTGGTAAGCAATGCCAATGGCCGTAATATCTAGGGGGTTGTAATTACCACTTTTGTTGCAGATAGCAATGGCCTGCTGCGCCTGTTGCCACCAACTTTCAGGCGACTGTTCGGCCCATCCCGGTTTGGATGCAATTATAGGCGCTTCTGTATCAGGGTATTGTGCCGACGCTATCGATTGCTGTGTATTTGCATCAATTACGTTTACTTTTGTCGACGAAGTTCCTATATCTATGCCTAATAATAACATCTTTTTGGTGTAACTATGGGATTATTTTTAATGAATGATTATAGTTTATATCTTGGTAAAGATTACGCAGCGAAAATATATTATTTTTTTCATTATGCAATCGATTGCTGAAAATTATTTTTGTATTCTTATATAAATCATGAAAAACAAAAAGAGAACAACTATATATGATATAGCTGAAAAACTGAATATCACGGCATCGTCGGTATCAAGAGCCTTAAATAACAGTAATTACGTAAATGAGAATACCAAGCAGCTGATCTTAAAAACGGCAGCTGAAATGAATTACAAACGGAATACGCTTGCATCAAATCTGCGTAAAGGGCTTTCAAAAACAATTGGTATTGTTGTACCGCGTATTAATCAGAACTTTTTTTCGAATGTAATTGCAGGTATCGAGGAAGCATCTTATCAAAAGGACTATAATTTAATTATTTGCCAGTCGAACGAGTCGCAAGAGAAAGAGATAAAATGCGTTAATGCCTTAATTAATCAGCATGTTGATTGCATCGTTATATCTGTATCTGTTGATGGATCAGATTATAAGCATTTAAAAAATGTGATGGATCACGGTATACAACTTATACAGTTTGACCGTGTGGCCGATGAGCTGGAAACCTTGAAAGTGATTAACGATAATGAGCAGGCTTCGTTAGAAGCAGTATCGCATATGATTGAGCAGGGCTACAAAAGGATCGCATTGCTGGAGGGTCCACAAAATCTTCAAATATTCCGCCAGCGTAAAATGGGATACCTAAGTGCGCTGAAAAAACATAACATACCGGTTCAGGATAAGCTGATAATAGAAAACGCATGGACAAAAGAACTGGGCGCAAAAGCAACCCGTAAACTTTTATCCCTTGCCGAACCACCTGATGCCATATTTGCTTCTACATCTGATTTTTCGGCCCTGGGTGTACTTGAGGTTGCTACAGATATGGGATTTAAAGTGCCCGATCAATTAGGCATATGCGGATACTCAAATGAAGCGTTTACCGAGCTTACTAGCCCGTCAATTACCACTATCGACCAGTTTAGTGTTTATATGGGTAAAACAATTGCGAACCTTTATTTCCAGGAAATGGAAAATAAGGAAGAAACAGAAGTAATCCCTAAAATAATCAGTATTAAACCCAAACTAATCATAAGGTCATCAACCAAAAAGAATGGATAATAAAACAGCCTTACACCAAATGTAAGGCTGTTTTAATGTAGGAAATGATTACATAATTGTAATTAATTAAAAATAAAGCCGAACTGCAGGTTTATTCCAACTGAAGGTATTTCACCATCGCCAAACCGGGCAGGTAGGGATGCTGCCACAAATAATTTACAGCTTTTGTGCGTGCATATATTTGATTAAAAACCGGAGTAAAACCGTATCGGCCAGATGTTTCAAATGCTAAACGGGTTATGATAGTAAAGCCATGATCAAACCGGAACATAGTACCTGGGTCAATTAATATACTGCTTACTTTACTACTTTCACTTGTGGATTTTATAGTTGGTGTAATTTCATAACTGAAACCGAATCTGTCGCTATATAAAACGTTTACGCCTACCGGAAACCCGACACTGGTGGTGCCATTAAAGTTTGGAGTTGCGTAATCCTTATTAAACGTAACCAATGGTAAAATAAAACTTAAATAACCAACCGCTTTAGGATAGGTTGGTTTTACTGTGATTTTCTGATAGATGGATCCGAGATATTTTATGGAATCCGGGGGGGCTTCCTGAACGTTTTGCGCATGTAATTCCCTTGGTGCAAATGTTGCTAAAATGACAAACAGAATGATAAAGCTTTTAAAAGCATTAGTGGCCGTAAATTTCTTAATGTAAGCGTAATTTTTCTTTCATGTTTTGTGATTTATAGCATAATTTAAACATGCTATGTAAAAAATTAAATGGATGAATTTGATAATTGGGTTAACATACCGTTCTGTAAAACGGTGTATTTTAAAAAACATAATGACAGTCAAAAAGAGTTTGGAATTATCTCATTAAAGCAGTGTTAATTTAAGTGAATTTTAAGTAATTAATTTTCTTAGTCGTTGTAAATAATATATCCTTACAATAATTTATAAATTTTATAACGACTTAATATGTAATTACCTAACCCGAATAATATTGCAATTTAGAATGGGATCAAAATTTGTACTTAATGCCGCGGCAATGCCATTATTACCGAAAATGGGTTAAACTAATTTTTTAAAAGCAAATAACCCTGATATTGCTTTATAGCATAGCTTAAATTGGTACCAGTTTATATCTTTACAGCATTCTTATTTCAAAATGATCATACTTATTCAATGCAAAGACCAGGTTGGCTTGGTTGCATCAATATCAACCATTCTTGCAAAGCATCAGCTTAATATTATTTCCATGCGTGAGCATGTTGACAAAACGGAGAACTTGTTTTTCATGCGTTTGAATACTGACGATGGTAAAGATGAACTGTTGCTTGAAAAATATTTGAAAGAGGTTTTACCAGAAGGCGCAATTTTATCTATAAACCCTAAACCAAGCAAAAAAGTTGTGGTAATGGTAAGTAAAGAATACCATTGCCTTGCTGATATTTTGATCCGTAATTATTTCGGAACCTTTGGGGCAACAGTGCAATGTGTTATAAGTAATCATGCCGTATTGCAGGAGATCTGCCAGCGTTTTGATATGCCTTATTATTATGTTTCGCATGAAGGTATAAGCAAAGCTGAATTTGAAGAAAAGATTGCCGATGTTATCCATCAATATGGGCCTGATTATATTGTACTGGCCAAGTTCATGCGCATATTATCTCCATCATTGGTTGCAAAATTCCCCATACGGATCATTAATATTCATCATTCCTTTTTACCGGCTTTTATTGGAGCCAATCCATATCGACAAGCCTTTGAGCGCGGTGTTAAACTAATAGGGGCAACAGCACATTTTGTGTCCGATGAGCTGGATGAAGGCCCAATTATTGCCCAGCAGATCATCCCGGTAACGCATTCTTTCACCGCTGCAGATATGGTAAAGGCAGGCAAAGAAATTGAAACAGCTGTATTGGCAAAAGCGCTTAAGTTGGTATTTGAGGATAGCGTGTTTGTTTACAAAAACAAAACGGTGGTATTTGAATAAATAATAATGCTCCTGTAAACTGACTTTTTGGCTATGAATAATTAAGTGTATTTCATTGAATATTAAACTGTAAATAGTTATATTTGATGACCTTAACTTTATTACAGTGGACATCTCCTTCCCGAAATTTATACATGCAATATCAATTGCTATGCTTATTTCACAAGCAAATTGTATGATACCCATTTATGTATTGGTTGTATCGTTAAGAAAAGTCAATGCTTTTTTCCATCAAACAATAAACAATGTTTCTTATATAATTTTTCATAACTGTAGGCTTGGCGAGGCTATTGAAAATTGCATGAATTAATATGGATACAGAAAAAGACAAAAGTGAAATTTTAGCTATTGGTTATGTTGAAAATAATGCATGTAAACAGTTGTTTATAAATGACGATTGTCTTTTAACCGGATTTTCTGCTGGTGCAGCAATTGAATTTAATTTATTTGAAACTGATATAATAAAGCCGCTTAACAATATAGCAGCCGGTATAAGTTTTGAAACTATTGTTGAAGATGTTAAACAAGTGCTTGCCAGCAAAAAAACTATTACCGAGGAGTTACAAAGTAATAATGGCAATTGGTACCATGTATCATTAACACATTATACATATCCGTGTGATAACCAAAATGGTGTTATTATAACGTTCACCGATATTTCGGACCTTAAAAAAAAGCAGATTGAGCTGGAATTGAAAAACAAAAACCTGCTTTTGATAAATGAAGATCTTGAAAACTTTGTTTACACAGTTGCGCACGATCTAATAACGCCGCTTAGCAATATTGAAGGCAGCATCGGAGTAATTAATTTTTTCAAGGTGGCTGATTCGGAATTACTTAAATTTTTAAATATTATAAATTTCTCTGTCCAAAAATTTCGTTCATTAATATCGGATATCTCTCAGATACCAAAAATAGGAAGTGAGGCTGCCGAAATAGAAACAGTTGATTTGAACGGGTTGGTGGATGACATCGCATGGAGTTTGCAAAACGCAATAGAACTATCTGACGCAGTTATCACACGATCTTTTGAAGTTAATGAGATTAGATTTTCCAAAAAAAGTTTAAGGAGCATTTTATATAACCTTATCTTAAACGGGATAAAATTTAAACGCAACGAAAAGCCTGTGATTAATATATGCACCGAAATAAGGGATAATATCTTTACATTTTCAGTGCAGGATAATGGCATTGGTATACCTAAAGCATCTATTGATAAAATTTTTAATATAAGTACCAGGCTTCACTCTCATATTGATGGTAACGGTATTGGCTTATATCTGGTAAAAAAAATTGTAAATGCTGCAAATGGCACAATCACAGTACATAGTGAAGTAGACAAGGGGAGTAAATTTATTGTCTCTTTTAATTTACAACCACCTCAAGGTTGATAATCAAAAGTAAGTCAGGTTATTTTCAATCTATTAATATTTTTTAAAATGTTTTCATCGCTTAATCGTCTATATGGTTATAAGCAATGAGTATAAAAAATAAAGCAATAAATTTACTGGAACGGCAGCTTACCAAACCCGCTTTGGTTTTGGAAACAAGAGGCTGGCATTCTGAAACATTTTATGAAATAGACCTGCATATTCCTGATGCAGATTTTAATCAGCTTAAAGGAGTGGCGCATCTGAAATGCCGGGTAGCCCCTTTAACTTTTCGCGATTACACCATTGCAAAGTGGGACGATTTAACAAAAACCTGTACCTTGTTTGTTGATGCGGCTCATAACGGCCCTGGAAGTTCATGGGTGAAATCACTTAATAAGCAGGATCAAATTAGCTATATGCAAATAGAAACACATCGTTATCCCGCTATGGATCAGGAAAAATATCTCTTCCTGGGTGATCAGAGTACCATAGGTCATTTCCTCGCACTTCAGCAACTGGGTAATAAAAATGCACAAATTTCGGGAGCCCTGGTAATCGACAACAAAAATCATCGGGAAGAATTGACCAGCTATTACCCCGAATTGAGTTTAACGCCGGTTGCTTTACAACAGTGTTACACACAATCAGTATTAAGCTGGTTACAGAATCAACCGGTAGATAATTATGATATGATCTGTTTGGCAGGCAATTCAGCTATGGTTGTAGATGTTCGTCAATATTTACGAAAAAGTGGTGTACCCAACCATAAAATAAAAGCACAGGGATTCTGGCGGTAAATTCCATCAAAATAAAATGCTCAATTAATCCGCCATAAATAACTAAAACTTAATTATACATGAAAAATAGGATCTCCTATATAATTTTAATATGGCTTATAGCCGACGTTTACTTTTATCAAGCAGTTAAAACCCTTACTGCAAATGATTATATATTATGGGCATACTGGCTCGTTGATCTTTTAATAGCTGTGGGCATTCTGAGCTTGATATTTATACTGAGGGGCAAACGCAATCCTCAAAAAATCATCCCGTGGTTAATGGCACTTATGCTGCTTTCAGCAGTTCCTAAAATTTTTGCCACGTCGGTTTTATTATTAGAAGATATTACCCGGTTGTTCAGAGGTTTCCCGGCAAGGAGTATTTGGGTGAGCCAGCTTGCGCTGATTATCGCCGCTATACCATTTGCCGGTTTGCTCTTTGGGTTAACCCGTGGCCGGCACCATTACCAGGTGCATCGCGAAACCTTACTCTTTGATGATCTGCCCGCTGCTTTTGATGGCTTTACTCTTACGCAGTTGTCTGATATACATTCCGGTAGCTTTACCAGCGAAAAGGGCGTGCAAAAAGGCATTGATATGGTTAATGCGCAAAAAAGTG
>Ga0302301_1000067_pt1 | contig 110949 bp, 78 predicted proteins | sample III_Palsa_E1_2_FD_194544 | JGI IMG/M metagenome (GOLD analysis project Ga0302301, IMG submission 194544) | Peat permafrost microbial communities from Stordalen Mire near Abisko, Sweden - III_Palsa_E1_2 | ecosystem: Environmental > Terrestrial > Soil > Palsa > Peat permafrost | place: Sweden... | reverse complement strand
TACAGTAAGATCAAGCTGGGTTTTATCCTGCTTTCATCGGGTATGTTTAAAGAAACGTTTGACTCGCTGAAAACAGTTAACGTTAAGCTGCTTGGTAACGAAGCACGAAAGGAATATTACTTTCTGAATGCCCGTACTTATTATGATCTGGCAGATTTTGATAAGGATAATTTTTACGCACCCATTTATAATACCTGGGCAGGGAAATATATTGATTCAGCCACTACCCTATGCGCAAGCAACTCTTTTGAGTATATTTATTATAATGGTTTAAGATACCTTAAAACCGGTAACACCAATAAAGCAGTTGCCGACCTGCAAATGCTTATTGATCATTATAAACTAACTGATCATCAGTTTGCGGTTACCGCATCAACTTTAAGTGATATTTATATACGCAAGTCCGAACCCGACAGTGCCATAAATCTTTTAATACAGGCAGCAATGGCTGATGTACGTTCATCAACCAAAGAAGCTGCAGCCATGACAACCCTGGCGCAATTACTGTACAAAAGTGGCGAGGTAAAAAGTGCCTATTTTTATATAAAACAGGCAATGGACGATGCTATATTTTATGGTGCCCGTCAACGGAAATTACAGGTTAGCGCCATATTACCCGTTATAGCCAGCGACAGGATAAACTATGAGGAAGAACAAAAACAGGCTTTATTTTTCTATGCATCGTTATTAACTATACTGGTATGCTTGGTCATAACTTTTGCATTTATTATATACAAACAGTTACAAAAGTTAAAAATTGCCGATAAAATAATATTAGACACCAATCATAACCTGGAGAAAAGTATCATCGAACTAAATGAGGCTAATAAAATAAAAGAAGAATATATTGGCTATTATTTCAACCTTATATCGGAGTATATAAATAAGCTGGATAAGTTTAAACGTTCTGTAGATAATAAACTGACCACCAAGCGATATGAAGATATAAGAATACTGGTAAACAATATAAACCTTACCAAAGAACGGGAAGAACTGTTCATTAACTTCGACAGGGCCTTTCTTAAAATCTTCCCGAATTTTGTAAATGGCTATAACGAACTTTTTTGCGAAGAGAATAGGGTTAAACTTTTACCCAACCAATTATTAAATACCGACCTGCGGATTTTTGCCCTGGTAAGGCTGGGGATAAGCGACACTGAAAAGATAGCGCACATACTCGAATATTCCGTTAATACCATCTATAATTATAAAACCCGCATAAAAAGCAAATCAATCATTCATAACGATGAATTTGAGCACGCTATAATGGCCATAAAGGCTTTGTAAAACCACCCTTTTTCTTAATGTGTGTTTATATATGGTTTATATTTTAATAAACTATATCATAATTTAACTACTTGATAATCAAGTAGTTGAATCTATTTATATTTTAATATTCTTTATATTCTACTTTTAAAACTTGTTGCAGTATTAATTATATCCTCTCTTTGATATGCCAATTGCCGACTACTTATATCACATAAGCAATAAGCTATTATAAACAGTTTTTTTCTAACTCTTACTGTAATGAAAATGTATCAAAACCTTAAACTGGTATTGAATAATTTTTACGCGTGTAATCTGTTGCACAATTGTAAAAGATCTTTCAATGCACACATCCTTTCAGGATAGTCTCCTATTGCGGCATAACAGCTAAAGCAACCAATTTCAAAAACTTATCAATTAATAAACCTAAAGTAAAATCATTATGTATAAAAAACAATTACTACTTAAGTTACTTTTTTATCCTTTGCTTTTATTGATCTCCCTGTCATCTTTTGCACAGGTATCAATTACAGGTAGAGTTTCAGATGAAAAAGGCAATCCCTTTCCTGGCGTAACCATAAGCGTTAAAGGAACCACTAGGGGAACAAATTCTGATGTCAACGGGCATTACTTAATCACTGCAAAAAGCACTGATGTTCTGGTATTTTCAGCAGTGGGTTATACAAAACAAGAAATCACTGTTGGTGATAAAGGCGTAATTAATATAGCCTTATCTCCAGATCTTCAACAATTAAATGAAGTAGTTGTAGTGGGTTACGGCACACAAAAACGAAAAGACGTAACAGGTTCCATTGCTTCAGTTAAAGGCGATGTATTTAAAGATCAGCCAATAAGCGACCCTATCTCTGCATTACAAGGAAGGATAGCAGGCGTAAACGTGATTGAAAGCTCGGGCCAACCCGGAACTACTGCCAGTATCGTGATCAGAGGTTTGGAATCACTTAACCAGCCAGCCCCATTATACATTGTTGACGGAGTAAGAGTAAATGATATTTCAAACATTAACGTGCAGGATATTGGTACAATTGATGTGTTGAAAGATGCTGCTGCCGCTTCAATATATGGTTCGGCTGCTGCAGGCGGTGTATTATTGATCACTACTAAAAAGGGAACGCTTGGCGCACCTCCACTGATAAATTTCAGCGCAAGGTACGGTGTAACAAAACCTAAATTGGTAGATGACCTGCTTGACAGAGATCAATTTGTACAATTGCAAAACTTGGTTAATCCTACATTCTTTTCAGGAAAAACAGAAACAGACACTTTACCTGATGTTAACTGGGAAAAAGTTTTGTATCGCAATGCAATTGAAGAAAACATTAACCTATCAGTTACCGGCGCAACGCCTACCGCTAATTACTTATTTTCAGTATATGACAATAATCAAAAAGGTTCATTTATTAAAAATACTTCAGATATTGCTGGTATTCGGGCCAATACAGATTATAAGTTAGGCAAGTTTATTACAGTAGGCGAAGAAATAGCATTATCGCAACGCAAAACCGACCCCATATTAGTGGATCTGCATAACGCGCCTTTCAGAACCCAGCCGATTATCCCGATATATAACCCAGATGGCAGTTATGGCAGCGATCCGAAAGGTTACAGTATAACGTTCCAGGGGCCGAACCCATACGGAGCCGTAAATACTGCTACTGCACAGGATTATACCAATAACGTGCAGGCCAATGTTTATGCTGATATAAAATTGCCATTCCATTTGGATTTCCGTACTACTTATGGTTATACCTACAATGTTTATACCAGGGATTATTTCCAGGATTCATACAGTTTTGGAGCCGTAGCCCTGGCAAACAACACACTTTATAAAAACTATGTTGAATATAACCAATTACTGAGCAACTACGTACTTAGCTACAACCAAAGCTTTGGCAAGCATAATATTAGTGCCATAGCAGGTTTCGAGCAGATCAACGGCTCAAGCGATAATATATTCAGCAGTATGGGTTCTGTTGCTTTAGACGGTTATACTTATGTTCCGTCATCTGCATCAAGCGGTCAATTAGGGCTTACCGGTACTTATGATCCTAACAACCTCATCAAATCACAATTCGCAAGGGTAAACTATAATTTCGATGAGCGCTTTTTCCTGTCAGGCTCTATCAGGCAGGATGCCAACTTTACCGAATTTGGCCCTGATAAGGTAAGAGGCGTGTTCCCAGGCGGTTCAGCAGGATGGTTGATAAGCGATGAAGATTTCTTTAAACCCGTAAAAAATATATTTAATACTTTAAAATTACGGGGCAGCTATGGTTCGTTGGGTAATAGTAACATTCTGCCATATACGTATGCTGCAAATTATTCGCAAAATCAGTTAAGCAGCGGTGTTTCAGGCGGCACACAGGGTTTTGCTCCGAATCAACCATTCCAGGTTGCAAACACGCTTACCAAATTGGCTAACCCTAATGTACATTGGGAAACTGTTGATGAAACTAACATAGGTATAGATGGCCAGACATTAAACGGACACCTGGATTTCACTATCGAATGGTATAACAAAAACACCAAAGATATGCTGTATCCTTTACCGTTGCCAACAAGTTCGGGCTTTACTCAACCATATATTGCTAATGTTGGTACTGTAAATAATAAAGGGTTTGATTTTTCTGCAAGTTATCATAACAAAGCCGGAAAATTTGGATACGATGTAAGTGTTAATGCCGGGTTTAACCAAAACAAGGTTACCAATTTGAGTGGTACCGCTACAGGGGTATTTTATGACGGATATAACTATTACAATAATGGTGATCAGGCTTATAACATAACTTCAAACCAAACCATTACTGAAACCAAATCAGGACTGCCTTTTGGCTCATTCTATGGTTATAAAGTAATAGGCATATTTAAAACAGATGCACAGGCAGCAGGCCAAAAAGTTAACGGAAACGTTGCCCAGGCAGGTGACCTTGAATTTGCCGATCTTAACCACGATGGTGTTATAGATCAGGATGATAAAGAAGTAATAGGCAACCCTAACCCTAAATTGGTGTATGGCATTAATGTCCACCTTAATTACGAAGGTTTTGATTTGGCCATGTTATTTACTGGCGTACAAGGCGTTCAGTTATATAACGGTGTAAAAGCTTATGAGCAATCACTATTTCAGGATGGTAATACTACCACCCAAGTATTTGGTGATTCATTCCTGGGCACTAACGGATTAACTTCACAACCTCGTTTACTGGGCGCTACTCCAAATGGTAGCCAGGCACTTGACCCTAACACCAACTACTCTTCGGTAAACAGTTATTTTGTTGAAAACGGAAGCTATTTTAAACTGAAAAATATTCAGTTAGGCTATACCTTCTCAAGTGATCTGTTAAGGAAGATAAATGTTAAAAGCTTAAGAGTATTTGTAATGGCCAATAACGTATTTACCATTACCAAATACACCGGGTTAGACCCTGAGTTAGGTAGTGCATACACAACTACCGGCTACGGAGCAGCTACTACACAGGGAATTGACTTGGTTACTGATTACCCACAAGTAAGAATTTATACAGCAGGCCTTGATGTTACTTTTCAATAATCACATTCAAAAACTATCAAAATGTTAAAGAAAATATATATAACAGTACTGGCGGTTGTGTTAATAACCGGCTGTAAAAAGGACCCTGTAAATGTCGGTCCTACCAACTCGTTTAGCACGAGTACCTATCCGCAAACTATATCTCAATTACAAACCGTATTAGTTTCGGCTTATGCCAATCTTCGCGACCCGGGCTTGTTTGGTTTTTGGTTTTTGCCAAAAGCGTTATCCAATTCAATGCATACTGTAAACTCATTATACAATGGCGACCCTGCATGGAACGAAATGGCAAATACTAACCTCAGTGTCGGAAACTCTTATGTTGGCGCTGCATGGTCGGCATTATATGTTGGGGTAAAGGATTGTAACGTTACATTGTATGCGGCAAAACAATTTCTTGCGCTAAACCCAAATGCAAGTGCTGCGGATAAACAGACGCTGAACTTAATAACCGGCCAGGCCTACTGCTTACGCGGCTGGTATTACATGGAGTTGGAGTGCCTTTTTGGAGAAAAATATATGGGTGCAGGCGGAACAAACGGTACTGCACAGGGTATCCCAATTTATGATGGCTTACCAACCGATCTGGCGAGCACACAGGTTGCGCGTTCTTCGGTAAAAGATACCTGGGCGTTCATTATAAATGATTTTAAGCAGGCACAAACTTTACTTCACGGGCAGGTTTGGGATGCCGCTGACGAGGCACGCGTTACAGAATGGAGTGCTGAGGGCCTGTTAGGAAAAGCCTATGTATATACACAAGACTGGGCCGATGCAAAAACAGCAACACTTGATGTAATAACAAAAAGCGGTAAATCATTAATGCCTTATGCCACCTATCATAACGCCTTTAACGGGCAAAATAAATTCAATTCAGAATCACTGTTTGAGTTATATATTGATCTTAATACTAATGGCGGCTATGGTGTTTATAGCGGGGCAGCGAACTCTGCAGCTATTAATGGATTGATCTGGTCACCATTTACATTTGGTGGTTATAACGCAAACGGAACCCCGTTTGACGGAACCGAAAATGAGATCCAGCCATTGGGCTATGGTAACGAGTTTTTCCACGATAAGAATGTGCTGCGTTTTGGTTTTGCTTTGGGCAGTGCATTTAACCTGGTAAGTAATCCCAAATATAATGCAAGTGTGGGGCCTGCATTTTATAATCCGCAAATGATAATGGATCCAGTTTATATGCAAAATTCATTAACTGTGCGTACCAATAATACTACTGACCCGCGTTTGTATGTAAATGCCTTACAACCTTATGTGGATTCAGTTCAGTTTGATGGTAAAACATGGGGCAAAGTTGCAATACCGGGCCAATTTGCAGGCAATCCAAATGTATATGGCTGGGCAGTTAGAAAATATGCGCCAATAACCTATAATGAAGGTAATGGCGATGGCAACCCTTTTGGCGACGTAGCAGATGCATGTGATTATTACATGCTCCGTTTAGCTGATGTATACCTGTTATATGCTGAAGCCTGTTTAAATTCAGGAGATAATACTGACGGTATTGAATACCTGAACAAGGTACACCGCAGGGCATACGGTTATGATATCAATACGCCTGTACCTGCTATTGATTACACATCACCTACCAGCAAAACTGTAGCTATTAATGACCCTGTGTTGGGTAACAACCCACTTTATTATGAACGCTGGGCCGAATTATTTAACGAAGGATCGTGGTGGTTTGATGTATGCCGCTGGGGAATAGGACAATCCGAGGCTACCTATTTTGGTACAGCTGTTAACCTTAACGGCCCTATACAATGGGATAATACCAAATCATATGTATGGCCTATTCCACAAAGTGAGATTAACAGTAACGCCAAGATTGTACAAAGTGCAGGATATAAATAAATAATAGTTGGTTGGTTTTAGTGCAAAGCCTGTAAAAATGGCTTTGCACTTTTTTACCCCCCTTCCCTAACAAAACTATATGACGCCTTTCAAATACTACGGGGGTTTTATAAAACTCTCCATATCCTTTTTTGTGCTTCTGTTTTTTATGCAAAACACCCGGGCGCAGGATTCATTAAAGAATTTGCCGGAATATAGCATGCCTTTAACTAACCAAAAATTAGTTGTGGCACATTGCATGACTAACATTATCCGCTTTAAAGATCACCAGTTTGAGGATAGCTGTAATCCTGAATATTACCCTGCAACGGGCAATATTACCGCACCATTGGGAGGGTTAACGCAGGTAAAACCAATGACGAATGACCTGATGGCGAATGCTACACTGGATGAAACGGTAGAATTTGAGATGCGGGCAGCGTTAAGATCAGGGATTGATGGGTTCCAATTTTACTACGTATTAGGAAGCTATAAATGGGACAATATTATTAAGGCATATTTCCGCGTAGCCGAAAAAAAGCACATCAACTTTAAATTTACCTTTTGCATTTCGCACCCCAATGGCAGCACCGAGGCTTTAAAAGTTGCCCAATTTGCCAGTCGTATCAATAATATAATGAATGAGGTTGGCCATAATAATCCGCATTGGTTGCGTACGCCAGATGGCCGCCTAATTGTGTACCAATGGCTCGGCGAACCGCTTGCCGATATTCCGGCTGATAAAAAGGGATTATCAGACCAATTTTACATCGCACGCGCTTATAAAAGATTAGCTAATGCTGTTCATGAGCGTTTTGCCTGTGTTTATACCATCAACACTCAAATTACTAAAGAAAAGCTGGACGATATACTGGATTATTTCCCCGCAGTTTGGATCTGGACCCTCCCCTATAGCGGCGACTATCTGGGATACATGGTAGCTAATGAATGTAAAAAACGTGACCGCACTTTTACCGGGTCTGTTTTTGCAGATTTTTATACCTCCAAATTATTAAAGAAAGGTACCTGGGACATGTATCATACAGCCAGTGAAGCAGTTGATGCGGGAATAGCAAATGTAGAACGTAAATACATCACAACAGGCTTATCCTACAATTTCCGCAAGCTGTTTGAATTTGGCATTAAACAAAATGTGCCCATCATGAATGTAATCACCTGGAATGATTACCCCGAAGGGCATCACCTGGCACCCGAAATTAATCATAACGATGGTTTTTCAATTCTGCTTAATTACTATAAAAGCAAATGGAAAAAACTACCATCACCCTATGCCGATAGGGATGTAGCCATCGTATTTTTCAAAAAGTATAGACATGATATAGAACCTAAACCCTATAACATACCGGTAAAAAGCTTTCAACAAGAAGTAATACCTCCATCCTGGGAAGACTCGATCGAGGTGGTGACCTTGTTGAAAGCAAAAGCCCGGTTAACCGTTAACGGGCAATCAAAAGAGGTTGCTGCCGGAATGGTATCAACAAAATTCAAACAAAGCATTGGGCCTGTAAACGTCTCTGTTTCCAGAAACAATATAACTACCGTTCACTTTTCATCCCCTGAAGGAATTACTGATCATCCATATCGCACAGACAGGATCACCTATACTTTCAGCAGTGAGTTTAATAATTTTTATAAAGATTTATATCCGGGCTTTACACCGGAGTATTCGCATGAATACAATCCCGGTTTTACTACAAGCAACCTAAAATAATTTAATCAATGAATAATGTTTCAGATAAGATGAAGCCCGAAACAACTAACCGAAACCCGAAAATGAAAAAAATATTTGCCTGCATAATATGCCTGTTCATGTTCAACCACCTGATGGCGCAGCAAACTCAATCATTTACTGCCGGCATGAATCAAGTAAGGTTGGAATTTATGATGGATGCCGGTGGTCGCCCAACTTATGCGGTTTATTATGGTCAAAAGCCGGTGATAAAACCATCACATCTGGGTATCAAAATACTGAATGATCCCGGGCTTGATGCCAATTTTATAGTAACAAGCACCGAAAGAAAAAGCGTTGATGAGCAATGGAAACCGGTGTGGGGCGAAGTAAGCGTTATTCGCAATCATTATCAGCAGGTAACCGTACATCTTAAACAGCAAAACAGCGCGGGCAGGTTACTAGATATTGTTTTCCGGGTGTTTGAAGATGGTGTAGGTTTCAGGTATGAGTTTCCTAAACAAGCCAATCTGAAATATTTTATTGTATCAGACGAAGTAACAGAATTTGCACTTGCTGGCAACAATAAAACCTTCTGGATACCGGGAGATTACGACTCCAACGAATATCCGTACACCACATCAACCATAAGCCAGATCAATAACCAACACATGGTTAATGCGTCAGATGATATAGCTGTAAAATATGTAGTGGATAAATATGCTGTTCAAACACCGTTAATGATGAAAAGCCCCGATGGTCTGTATATCAATATTCATGAAGCGGCATTGGTAAATTACTCTTCCATGCAATTGCATGTTGATACTGCAACTTACAAACTTACAGCCAGCCTGGTACCCGATGCATTAGGAAATAAAGCCTATATCGGTGCACCGTGCCATACTCCCTGGCGCACAATTATTGTAAGCGATAAAGCCACGGATATACTTTCATCAAAAATGATCCTAAATTTAAATGATCCATCGAAAATTGAAAACACATCATGGATAAAACCGATGAAATTTGTGGGCGTATGGTGGGAAATGCAAACCGGTAAAAGCACCTGGAGCTACTCCAACCATGCCGATACTGTTGGCGCTGATGGTAAACTAATACCCAACGGCACACATGGCGGAAATACCGCAAACGTTGAACATTATATTGACTTCGCAGCCAAAAATGGCATACAAGGCGTTTTGGTTGAGGGCTGGAACTACGGCTGGGAAGAATGGTTCGGCAACTGGAAGGAGCATGTGTTTAGTTTTGTTACCCCCTACCCCGATTTTGATGTGGAGGCCATAAGCAAATATGCAGCAGCAAAAGGTGTAAAAATGATCATGCATAATGAAACGTCAGGCTCCGCAAGTGATTATGAAAGGCAGATGGATACCGCCTTCAGATTCATGAATAAATATGGTTATGTGGCGGTTAAAACAGGTTATGTAGGCAGGATAGTTCCACGCGGCGAGCACCATGACGGTGAATGGATGGTGAACCATTATGTGCGTGTAGCTCAAAAAGCGGCAGACTATCATATTATGCTGGATGCGCATGAACCCGTAAGGCCAACAGGCTTACAACGCACCTATCCTAATTGGATGGCTTGCGAAGCTGGCAGAGGTAATGAGTATAATGCCTTTGGCCACGGCGATCCGCCTGAACACGAAACCATAATGCCTTTTACCCGCTACATGGGTGGGCCAATGGATTTTACCCCGGGGATACTTAAAGTTCAAAATTTCACTACCCTGCCCGGAAAGCAAGTTCATACCACATTGGTAAAACAGTTGGCATTGTACGTGGTACTTTACAGTCCGCTGCAAATGGCGGCTGATTTGCCCGAGAACTATGAAAAATATATGGATGCTTTTCAGTTTATAAAAGATGTTGGTGTTGATTGGGATGATACCAAAGTAATAGCTGCCGAGCCGGGTGATTATATTACCACTGCACGAAAAGAAAAAGGCACTGAAAACTGGTTTGTTGGTGCTATAACAGATGAAAATGGCCGTAGCGAGGTAGTGCCATTAGACTTTTTAGATAAGGGAAAGAAATACGTTGCCACTATTTATGCTGATGGAAATGACGCCGACTGGAACACTAATCCTGAAGCCTACCAGATCAATACCTATTTAGTGGATGCTGACACCAAACTTAAATTAAAACTGGCACCGGGTGGTGGCGCGGCAATCAGTATTAAACCTGCTACTGCTGATACAAAGGGCTTAAAATATTATAAATAAATATGCGCAGCATTTTTGTTGAAGGGATTATTGTTTGTTCGTTTTTTTTAGGCTGTGGCAAAAGCAGCCCGTCTAAAGTTGTAAGCAAAACAGGCACATTAGTGACCGAAACGCCTGACACATCTTCTGCAACCAGCCCTAAAGAGGTAATTAAAACGAATAGCCAAAAGGTTTATGTACATTATTTGCCTTGGTTTGAAACTCCGGCAACTTCGGGCACCGGCAATTGGGGGCAGCATTGGACAATGGCCAATGAAGATCCTAATATTATACTTGCAAACGGCAGAAGGCAAATAGCCTCCTATTTTTATCCTATGATCGGGCCGTATGCAAGTTCAGACAGGGATGTGATTGACTATCATTTACTATTAATGAAGTATTCGGGTATTGACGGTGTAATAATAGACTGGTATGGAGTACACAATGTTGATGATTATGCACTTAACAAACGCAATACCGACTCTATATTTAACCGTGTGCCCAACGCGGGTCTGCAATTTGGGATCTGTTATGAAGATGCTACGCTTGCGCAGGATAATGCGGTGTTAGGCATTGATACCATTACTGCTGCACAACAGGATTTCGCTTATCTACAATCTGCTTATTTTGGCAGCAGCAGTTATATAAAAATAAATAACCAGCCCTTATTACTTTGTTTTGGCCCGCAAGGATTAAAAAAGATTAACGACTGGCAACAGGCATTTGCTAATCTTACCAAGCAACCGCGACTGTTAACATTAGAATACGGGGATAATATTACCGGCAGTGCAGGCAGTGGTGAGTTTGCCTGGGTTGAAGCAACTAATCTTACTAATCTGCAAAATTTTTATCAAAGTCGGGCCCCGTCACTTGCCACCTGGTTTGCGGGCGCATACCCCGGTTTTATGGACTTTTATAAACCCGGAGGCTGGGGCAATACCTTGTTTTTGATTGATTATAATACTACCGGCACACTGCAAAGCACACTCAACCTTGCAAAAAGCAGCAATGCCTCCTACCTGCAATTAATTACATGGAATGACTATGGCGAAGGCACCATGATAGAGCCAACTCTTGATTATAACTTCAGTTTTTTACAAACCATACAACAATATACAGGGGTAACCTATACCGTTACAGAACTGCAGCTCATTTATCAATGGTATACCCTGCGCAAAAAATATGCAGGCAATGCCGCTGTTGAAGCACAGCTTACAAATGCTTATAATGACCTGGTTGGGCTAAATGTAAGTGGTGCAACCACTATTATTAATGGAATAAATTAAGGAAATGCGAATCTCAAACTAATTACAGGTCAATCATTTGTTTTTCATCACATAATCCATAGCCTGCTGAAAGGTAGCTACCCAAATGTACTTCTTATTTTTCTTCAGGTAATCTAGTAACTCCTGATGAGCAGCTGTGGGTGTGGTGATATAATCGCCGCCTATGCCATGAAACATTAAAACACCCATGCCACCGCTTTTCTCTACCCGATTTACAAAAGCAATTAGTGCTGCCCCGGTAACACCATCTTCAATTCCGTACGATGGCACCTGCAATGGATCTAAATGTTTAAAATCTGTAATTACCGCATCTACGTCGCCTCCTACCCGGGCATATTTTACAAAAGGATATTTTCTGAGCGAATCAACGTAATCCTTTCCTCCTACCGTTGTTTCTGTACAAGGGTAAGCAAAAGTACGAGATGAATTTTTACCGTCAACCGCAAATAAGAAACTATTCATGGTATATATCTCCAAGATCATTTGGGGAATGGTGTAATTGTCTGATGACACCGGATTATCAGGGGAGCTTGTGCATGGATGAAAAATGGTGTGATTACCCAGTTCAAAACCTTTTTTGCTGATCGCCCGCCATTGCGGAATGGTTTGATTGTTAATATCACCGGTAAGGAAAAAAGTTGCAGGTAAATGTGCCGCTTCTAATGCAGGCACTGCTGTATCTATTTGTGATAAAAGCGCATCATCATATGTAAGTACTATTAAAGCCTTTTTATGATGAGGCCATTGAATTTTTTGGGCCTGAGCAGCAAAGGTTATCAATAAAAAAAAATAGCGTTAGTTTTTTCATCCGGAATTGTGATTTGATTCATATATAAACAGAGCGTATTCGAATTTAGCAAACAGTTTACTCTTTCCGAACGATCTGGCTGTTAACTTCTATCTCTTTTAACAGGCCCGGCGAATTAACCGTACTGCTGAAGCTTTTATCCGGATTGGTTTGTGATATTTTGGCAAGATCGCTATTGGTTTGATCGAGTTGTTTGATCAGATTATCGATTTCCTGTAAATGGGAGTTAAAGAACTTTACTTTGTTGTTATAAGTATCTATCTTATAATTATTGGCTGCTGTCGATGCCTGTTTTGAAGTATCAGACGGCATGTATGTATATGGCGATAAATTATTTACAGTTGTTTCAATAGGCACCAATGATGGCGAAGCATCTTTTGGATCAATGGCTTGCAGGCTTAACCGTATTGGATCGGGGTTATAAGCTACCAGGCTTTTATACTCATCAACTATAGCAGCCGTAATGTTGTGTTGGTTAATATAAGCTTCGGCAATAATTTTATTTTTAACATTGTTCTTAAAGCCGTTGAATAGCAGCGAAGTAAAATCATAAGCCTTTGTTCGCAATACAGCACCTTGCACCGAGTAGTAATTACTAAGGGTTTTTTGTTTGGTGTACATTATCCCTAAATTGGTACTGAATACCTGTGCCGGTGTGCTTAGTGAAATATTAGCATCGTTACCAATACTATAATATTGCTTCCCGTAAATCTCCAGATCATCAATCCGTTCATATGATGAAAGGAAATACAAGCGGTACCGTTGATATTCCTGATCGGGATTATTTATTTGAGCATAGCAATTCTGTAAAAAAGTTTCAACTGCTTTATCATCAAAAATCTGATATATATCTGCATTGGCTGACGGTTTCCATCTTATAAGCGATAATTTGGCCTTAAATTCGAGCTCGGCAGTATTATTTACCCGCAATGAATCAAACATTTTGGCAACAAAATAAGCTACCTGCGCATTGGCCATGCCTGCTTTACTTTTGTTTACCATGGCATATAAACTATCCTGAATGGTAAGGTAATTTTCGCTATTGTTCCAAAAAGAAGGCTCAAGCGGGGGCAATAGCAGACGATTGGTTTTAGTATCAACAAATATAAAGGTACCAAGCGGGTAAACATTCTGAAAGTTATTCTCGAGCATAGAAAGGCTGCTCATGGATGAGGAATCCATCTTTAGTAAAAAGTTCAACACTTTATTGTGTTCCAATTTAACGCTTAAACCTTCCAGTGATTCAAAATTGGAGGTCTGCTTTTCAGGAATAATAATTGGGATGTAATAAACCGTGCTCTTGTTTTGTATCAGCGATGCAAAATCCTTTCGTACAGTTACCGATGTTTCATCCTCAGCATCCTGACCGTAAAATGCAACGGTATCGCCTTTATCAATTGAGATATTTTTTATTTTCTCTTCGCCGGGCTTTAAACTGAATAATGTTTTCACCTTAAAATTGCCCGATTTTTTATTGATCCGATAAAATACAGCGAGATTAGTTTTTGCCGTATTTTTAATTTTAAACTTAAAGCCCGTAGCTCCTGCTATAAAAGGTAAGCACAGAAAAAATGCGGACAGTAAGATTATAGAAATATTTGTGCAGGAGGGTTTAGTAGTGTTTGATGTTATTTTCATTTGGGGTAAATAACCATAACGACCCACTCCCCACTTTAGTTTGCATCAACTTAATATTTAAGTAATGCCCACAGGCATGTAACAAATAAGTTGCAAACCTCTGTCTAACAAAAAACCCCGACTCAAAGAGCCGGGGCCATATTTGTATAAGATTAAGTGTTTAAAAATTCCATGTCAGCTTGGTAAACAACCGGGTACCATCGAAGCCCATTTGAACAGCTTCGTAAGGGCCTCCTGATTCGCTATCACCAAAAGAACTGGTACCACTTGTTGGATTAACAGAACCTTTCACAAGCGCTGTACCCGGGTGCACATTAAACAAGTTATCTACACCAACTGTCCATTGCAGGGTTTTGTTAAGTTTGTATGATACATACAGATCTGTAGTAATTTTAGGTTTAAAGTCGAATATTTCAGGCACTTCGCCACTTCCGTTATCCAATTCTACATAAGGAAAAAATGGATCAGGAGAAGTAGAAGGAGCGCCTACTTCGCCAAATCCTAACTCTTTTACATCACCATAATGGGTAAGGTGGGTACCAAAAGATAGATTTTTCACACCGTATTCCATACTAAGAGTAAACTTGTCCTTTGGTGCGCTGGCTTTCAAGAAATACTGCTCCCTATCATCAAAGAAAGCAGCACTATCAGAAGGTGTTGTTTTTAACGATGCCGGAACATGGATTGAATTAATGGTTAAGCCTTGCACATTACCAGCCAATAAAGCCGTGAAGTGCTTGTTTTCCCAATGTTTTCTGTAGTCTACCACTATATCAACACCCCTGTTAGTAGTATTAACAGCATTAGCAAAAAACTGTGCTTGTTGCGAGTTCTGACTATTTAATATGTAGTTTATAGTACCGGGGGTATTAATATCGCCAAATGCAGGGTCGCCGGTATTATAGGTACCTGATATAACTATCCTGTTTTGTATTTTTATTTCATAACCATCAACGGTTACGGTTAAATTAGGTGCAGGCTGCCACGCAAAACCTAAACTATAATTCACAGATGTTTCCGGGGTTAATTTTGGAATATCTGCCGCTTTTGCAGCTGCTGATACAGTAGAAACCAACGTTGTATAATATAAGTTACCACTAACTATATTAGTGTTGGTATTACTGAAGTTGATCTGTTGAAGACTTGGTGCACGGAAACCTGTACTTATTGAACCACGCAGGTTAAAATTATCTGTCAATTTATAACGTGTTGCAAATTTTTGGGTTGATACAAAACCAAAATCAGAATAATTTTCAAAGCGTTCCGCCAGATCTACTAACCACAATTTGGTTACATCAAACCCAATTTCGGTATAAGCAGCCTCATTGGTGCGTGAAGCTACTACTGCCTGGCTAGGAGTATAACCCGGATAGCCTTCAGATCCTGATGCTTTTGAAAAAAGCGTATCCTGACCCATTGATCCAACACCTGGTAACTTAGCACCACCATCAATATATGAATTAGGTTCACCTGCATATAAATGATAGCGTTCATATCTAAACTCACCACCAAATGATAGTTGCAAGCCCTGTCCAATACCTTTAAAATGCCTGGTTATATCGGCATTAGCTGTGTTTTGCAAAAAGTTAAAGCCGCCATCATCAAACCGGGTTTGTATGGGCTGGCCTGCTACGTAAGGTAATGAGGCATTAAATGTATTGTCGCCGTAATAATGGAAGTCGTTCCTGCCTGTAACATCACTCAAATCCCAATCCCAGTCGCTTGCTGTAGTACCTCTGAATCCAAACGCAGCCGAAACATCTTTTATATAAACATCTTCCTGCGGATCATAATACACATTGTCAGGGTTATACGGAGTACCTGCCGGAGCATCCACCTTCATTATACCGGGTACAAAAATTAAATTGCCATTAGCGTCTGTAGGAAACTTGGTAGGGTTTTGGCGAAGGCCATTATCATAATCCCAGCTCCGGGTATAGGCATAAACGTTAGAATGTTTATAGTTATAACCGCCAAATGAATAGAATACGGTATTTGTACCTTTAATAGGTATTTCCATATTATACATTCCCCCTCCGGCTACAACAGAACCATCACCAAAAGCCCTTCTTTCACGGCTTACCGCCAGATCGGGGTCATCTCTAAATGTTTTACCCTGGTTTTCATAATTACCACCAATATTAATAAAGCCACCGTTTTTGCCAATAGCCGCGCCGTAGTCGGCACCAAGCGTGAAGGTTTGCCCATCAAATTTTTTGCCGGTGTAATAAGCATTTGGGTCTGAATAGTTTAAGGTATTATGCTTTTGATCGTCATAACCGCTGAAGCCCGCATTTACGGTAAAATGATTGGTATCTTTCTTTAAAACGATGTTGATAACACCGGCAATCGCGTCTGAACCGTATTGTGCGGATGCACCGTCGCGTAATATTTCAACGTGATCAATAGCAGCTTCGGGTATGGCATTCAGATCTGTACCGCTATTACCACGGCCACGGGTACCTACCTCATTCACAAATGCCGACTGGTGGCGGCGTTTGCCGTTTACAAGTACCAATGTTTCATCAAAGCCCAAACCGCGTAAACTGGCAAAATCTATCGCATCAGATCCGTCGCCACCGCTTTGTTTGTTATAGTTGAAAGATGGTACAGCCTGATTTAGCTGACTCATCAGATCAGGCTTTGCTGTTGTTTGATTAGTCTGACTTACGTTAACCACATCAACCGGCACCGGCGATTCAATTTTAGTACGCCCGCCACCGCGATTACCCAATACTACAACTTCGTTCAACGATTTTGAAGATGAGGCAAGTTCAACGTTCAATATCTTGTCATTGGCAGTAATTTGAACACTCAGCGTTTTTGTGTCATAGCCTATAGCCGAAAAGGTGATTTTGTAAGAGCCGGGTTTTAACGCCAGGCTATATTTACCATCGGCATCGGTTGCTGTGCCTAACAATGATGGTTTGGCGAGCACCGAGCTGCCGGGTACTGGTGTGCCGCCGCTTGTGACCGTACCTTTTAGCTCCTGAGCAAAAAGTGTTGAGCAACAAAACAAACACGTCCCAAATACAAAGAAAAGTAGTTTTGAAATCATAAAATTTTAGTTGAGGTTGAAAAAATGAGTTAATAAACAACTAAAATAATATTAATATTCTGTTAAATATCAAAAAAGCAAAATAAATAACTATTTATATGTAAAATTTTAAAAGAAAATTTGTCTTTTATGAAAATATGCTAAAAAATAAATATAAATAGTTAAATTATTTTAGTCTTTTTTGAAAAAACACTAAAAAATATTGGCTCATTTAGCTATTTTTTAACATAAAAACAATTATGATAAAATTTATAGTCCTATTATTTCAATATTATCTGTAATTTTCATTTATTAACACTGTGTAAAAAAACTGTTCTGTTCCTGCCTTTTTCAATCGTTCTTATTACATTCTCTAAAAAGTCGTACTTTTATACCATTTATCGGCTCATGGTAAAAAGCAACAATAAGTAATACGGGTATGAATACTATTCACAATAAAGATATTGGAACAAAACAAAAAGCACTCGCCATTAATCTTGACCCTGTAATTTATGGCTCCTTTGCCGAGATTGGTGCCGGGCAGGAAGTAGCTGCTCATTTTTTTAAGGCGGGCGCATCATCGCGTACTATTGCAAAAACCATGTCGGCTTATGATATGACTTTCTCTGATGCCATTTACGGCGCACAGGAAGGCCGTCGTTATGTAAGCGAACCTCGCCTGATCTCAATGCTCGACCGTGAATACGGGCTTCTGATTGAACGCCTTGCGGTACAGCGCGGCAATACCACCAACTTTTTTGCTTTTTCAGATACCATTTCGGCACTTAATTACCATAAAACAAATGATGGACATGGCTGGATGGGTGTACGCTTTCAGTTGGAGCCAAACGGCGCATTTAATGATGTAGTACTACATGTTAAATTGCTTGACAACGACAATATTTTACAACAACAAGCTGTAGGAATATTAGGTGTAAACCTTATTTATGCCTGCTTTTATTACCACGAGATACCGCCTGTATTTTTACTTTCGTTACTTGACAATGTATCAAAAGATCGTATTCAGATAGATATGATCCGTTTTGAGGGACCCAACTTTAGTAAAGTTGATAACCGCTTGATGAGCCTGCACCTGGTAAAATATGGGTTCTCTGATGTAGCTGTATTTGGGCCCGACGGCAAAAACCTGCAGCCTTCGGAAGTATTGTATAAAAAGCATTTGGTGGTAATACGTGGGCGTTTCCGCCCTATTATTAATTTGCATTTAGATATGCTTAACACCGGAGTTAAGCAATTTATGCAGGAACCTGATGTTGATAGCACTAACGTGATGGTATTTACCGAGCTTACCCTACAATCGCTAAAGGAAAGAAACGCTGATGAAACTGCCGAAATTGACGAAAAAGATTTCCTTGACCGTGTAGATATTCTCTGCTCGCTTGGGCAAACGGTGCTTATCTCAAACTTCCATGAGTATTATAAACTGGTGGCTTATCTGTCAAAGATCACCAACTTAAAGCTCGGTGTAGTTTTGGGTTATCCTAACCTTGAGTATATTTTCACTGAAGAACATTATAAAGATCTTCCGGGCGGAATCTTGGAGTCCTTCGCCACACTGTTCAGCCGAAAAGTAAAACTGTTCATCTACCCTACTTTACGCGATGGGGTAATATGGAATTGCCTGAGGTTTCATCCACCGGCACATCTTATTGATCTGTATCGCTACCTGATAGCCAATAACAAAATAGAAGACATCAGGCATTACAATGAAAGTAACCTGCATGTACAAACTGATAAAGTGCTGCAGCTTATAAAACAAGGTGCTGACGGATGGGAAGAATACGTGCCTGCTGAAGTAGCCACCATGATAAAAGAACGCCGCCTGTTTGGTTATGCCCCCGAAGTTGACCCCGGAAAGGAAAAAGCAAATCAACCTGATGATAAAGTTGGAATAAATTCCTAGTCCTGCAAATGCCTTACTAAATAAATAACGCGCTATCGTGTTTTAACGTAATACAGTAAAAATAAATTGACTGCAATAAATTAAATAATTGATTATCAATTTATTGAGATATGGCTCGGCTTTTGCAAAGGCCAAACTATTAATATCCATACTGTTCATAAATAAAAATTATTGCCGTCTTGATGAAAATTTCTTAGTATCTTCTGCTGTCAGTTTATGCCACGCTAATGCTGCTTAATTAAAAAGCCGGTTAATTATTTAAGTTAATTAATATGTTAAAAAAATTACTCTTAGGCGGACTAATCACCATTCAGGCTTTAAATTCGTTTTCGCAAACTACAGATCCCACAAATCAACAGGCCTTCAGCGATAGCACTGTTATAAGTGTTCATGCATCTTATGATAAAGGAAATAGCTTCCATCGCTGGTTATTTGGAGAAAATTTTAGAAAGGAATGGGCCGTAAAAGTAAAACTACCATTAATTGATGTTACCAAAGTTGAAGGCGGCCTTAGTCCGCTAAAATTTGGCGGAGGCATGGAAACTAAATCCATCCGTATGGTTGATAAAACCGGCAAGGAATGGGTTATCCGGAGTGTAGAAAAAGTACCCGACAAGATCCTTCCTGAAGAGCTGCGCCAAACTTTTGCACTGGATTGGGTTGATGATGAATACAGCGGGCAACATCCCTACTCAGCATTAGTGGTTCCACCATTGGCCGATGCAGCACGGGTACCGCATGCACACCCTGTAATAGGCGTTTTGGTTCCGAACCCGATGTTAAGCACATTTGGCGATGCCTTCGCCGGGCGTGTTGTGTTACTGGAAGAACGCGAGCCAACGGGAAAATCCGAAAGCACCTTAAATATGCTCAAGGAGCTTAATGAAGATAATAATAACCGTATTGATGGCGACGAATTTTTACGCGCCCGGATGCTGGATGTATTGATAGGCGACTGGGATCGACACGAAGATCAATGGCGCTGGACGAGTGTTAAAAACGGAAAAACAAAAATATATACCGCCGTTCCCCGCGACCGTGACCAGGTATTTCATGTTAATGAGGGAGTATTTCCATCTATCGCGGCCCTGTCATGGATAGATCCGGTTTTGGGTAATTTTAATGACTCCCTCACAAATATTAAATACAATTTATTTAAAACCAGGTTCATTCAACCGTACCCCGATGCGCAATTTAGCTATGCGCACTGGATGCAGGTAGTAAATGATTTCACCAAAGCCGAAACCGATGAAGTTTTAGAAGCAAGCTTAAAACGCCTGCCAATAGAAACCTATAAAATGCGGCATGATAAACTGTTTGCTGATCTTAAAAAAAGGCGTGACCGTATGCCTGTAGTGATGTCTGAATACTACTATTTTATAAATAAAATAGTAGATATACGTGCCTCCGACAAAGATGAGCAGATAACTATTGATGATGCGCCCGATGGCGGCATGCATATCGTGATCTCCAAATTAAATAAAAAAGGTAATGCTAAAGAAGTGATCATGGATATGGTCTATCAGCAGAATATTACTAAAGAAATAAGGTTGTATGTAGCCGATGGCGATGACAATATCATTATTAATAACCGCACATCGCCCATAAAATTACGGATAGTTGGCAGCAGCGGCAGTAAGACATACAATGTTCAACAAGCCTATAAAAAGGTCAAAATTTATGACAGGAAGGATAGTGTAACTTTTACTGGTGATACGAAGAGATTGAGCAAACATCTTTCGGATGATACCTCAAACACTCACTTTTTACCAACCAACCATTACAATGTATGGATGCCCACTGCAACAGCCGATATTAATAAAGATGATGGCTTTTTATTGGGTTTAGGTTTCAGATATATAGGTAAGGATGGCTTCCGCAAGTTGCCATATTCCAGTATGCAGGACGTAATGCTTACCCATTCATTTGAAACAAAAGCATTCCGAATTAAATATGACGGGCAATGGATGCAGGCTATTGGCAAAGCCGATATTACCCTGGATGCAATAATAGATGCCCCCGCTAACACCCAGAACTTTTTTGGGCAGGGCAATGAAACCGTGTTGGACAAAACAGGGGATTACCGCAAATATTACAGGGTACGCTTTAATTTTTATCAATTTGATCCTGCCCTACGCTGGCATACAGGCAAGGGCAGTACTATAAGCGCAGGCCCATCAGTACAATATTACCATTTTAAGGCTGATGATAATATTGACAGATCAATAAACCAGCCGGGGCTCATCAAATCTTATGATAGTACGAATTATACACAAGATAAGGTTCACCTCGGTTTGCAGGCTCATTTTATCAGCAATGAGCGTGATAACCAAATATTACCAAAAAAAGGATATTACATTGATATAATAGGCCAGGTTTATGCAGGCATGAATCAATATTCAAGAGGATATGAACAAATAAAACCGGAGTTTACCTATTACCAAAAAATAGATACAGGTGCCCGGCTGGTTCTCTCAGATCGTGTTGGCGGTGGTATAAGCTTTGGCGATCCTGCATATTATCAATCATTATTTTTGGGTGGGCAGGGCAATCTTTTTGGTTATTTGGAAAACAGATTTGCAGGCCAGCAAATGGCATTCAACGATTTGCAGGCAAGGTATAAACTGGCCGATATTGCCAGTTACATTTTGCCCGGGCAGCTTGGCATCACCGGGTTTTATGATATTGGCCGGGTGTGGATAAGCGGTGAACATTCAAACCTTTGGCACCAGGGCACGGGCGGCGGCATTTACTTTTCGCCAGCTAGCTTAACGGTTATCCAGATACTTGCCGGGCACTCCAATGAGGGATGGTACCCATATATTTCATTTAACTTAAAACTGTAAATGAATGCTTTATTGAAATGTGGAAGTTCCGGATAATACCTAAATTCCACATTTCAATTATAGGCTTACAGCCTTTTTATATCAAGCATTATTTTCTCAGCCAGCGCATTAGCGTTACTTAACGACTCTGCTTCAGCATAAATCCTGATCACAGGTTCTGTATTTGATTTACGGAGATGTACCCATTGCTTGTCAAACTCTATCTTCAAACCATCGATAGTACTATAAGGCTGATGCTGATATTTCAGCTCCATTTGTTTTAATAAGGCATCAATATCGACCTTATCAGTTAACTCAATTTTATTTTTTGAGATATAATAAGCCGGATAACTGCTTTTTAGATCAGATGCCGTTTTGCCTGTTTTAGCCAGATGAGTTAAAAATAACGCTATGCCAACAAGCGCATCCCGGCCGTAATGCAATTCAGGATAAATGATCCCGCCATTTCCCTCGCCACCTATAACCGCATTGGTTTCTTTCATTTTAGCAACCACGTTAACTTCGCCCACAGCTGACGCATTGTATTTGCCTTTGTTTAACTCGGTAACATCGCGCAAAGCACGGGTTGATGACATGTTGGAAACTGCATTTCCCGGATTATTTTTCAATATATAATCAGCGACGGCCACTAAGGTATATTCCTCGCCAAACATAGCGCCTGTTTCATCTACAAAACATAAACGGTCAACATCAGGATCAACGGCAATACCCAGATCTGCCCCAGTTTCTAACACTTTAGCAGAAAGAGCAACCAGATTTTCAGGCAATGGCTCCGGATTATGTGGAAATTCGCCATTAGGTGTGCAATACAATTCTTCAACTTGTGTAACTCCAAGCGCAGTTAATAATGGCGGTAAAAATATTCCTCCTGTTGAATTAACACAGTCTATCACCACTTTAAAATTTGCTTTGGTTATGGCTTTTACATCCACCAATGGCAGTGCTAATATTTTATCTATATGCTTTTGCAGATAGCTATCGTCATTGGTTACCTTTCCAATTTCGTCAACTTCGGCAAATTGCAGTTCACTATCCTCTGCTATTTCAAGAACTTTTTTTCCTTCTTCGTCATTTATGAACTCACCATCTGAATTCAATAATTTTAAAGCATTCCATTGTTTAGGATTATGGCTAGCGGTAATAATAATACCGCCGCCTGCTTTTTCATCGGGTACGGCTATTTCAACTGTTGGTGTAGTTGAGAGGCCAATGTCAACCACATCAATACCTATACTCATTAAAGTACCGGTTACCAGATTCTTAACCATTTCACCTGATATACGGGCATCACGGCCTATCACAACTTTATGTATTCCTGTAGTTTGTATAACCCAGCGACCATAAGCAGCAGTATATTTAACAATATCGTTTGGGGTAAGCCCATCACCAGCTTTACCGCCAATTGTGCCCCTGATACCTGAAATTGATTTTATTAAGGTCATTTATTTTATATTGATTAAAACTTCCATTTTACAAACGCTTCCATCGCTTCATATTCAGCCAATCCAAGCTGATTATAGATCTTCGCTGTTTCGCTGGTACGATCTTCTGCACGTACCCAAAATTCACGAGCATCATCACCGGGGAACACTGGCCTGTCTTTTTGTGATTGATGTTTAAATATGGCTAAACGCTTACGTTCAACCTCTTTTGGCGACAACGGAACGCACATCTCGATCTCATAAGTTTCAAACTCAAACCACGCGCCACGGTATAACCAAAGCCAGCAATCTTTAACCCAACTTTCGGTTTTATCCAGGCGCTTTAAAGCTTCTAAAATAATATTGAAACATGTTTCATGTGTACCATGCGGATCGGCAAAGTCACCGGCAGCATATACCTGCTGCGGTTTCACCTTTTGCAGCAACTCCATAGTTTGCTGTATATCATCTTCGTATGATACATTTTTACTAACCTTGCGCCTGTCATAAAAAGGTAAGTTTTGAAAATGAATATGCTCATCGTCCAAGCCAACAAACCGGGCACCGGCAATAGCCTCTCCTTTGCGGATCAGTCCTTTAATGGTTTGCAATTCAGCCGTATCTGTTTGATTGGGTTGTTTACCATCAATAAAAGCACGGGTATTGATGTACAGATCATCCAATTCACGACTATCCGCATTTTGTGATTTAGAAAAGTCAACAGCAAATTCAACATAGCGCAGCGCATCATCGTCCCAAACGGCTGTGTTACCCGATGTTTGGTAGGCCACATGTACATCATGCCCCTGATCAGCCAGACGAATAAATGTACCACCCATTGAAATCACATCATCATCAGGATGCGGAGAGAAAACTATAACCCTTTTTTTTGCAGGATTTGCCCTTTCCGGGCGCTGACTATCATCAGCATTTGGTTTACCACCGGGCCAGCCTGTTATGGTATGCTGCAGCTTATTAAATATATTTATGTTGATGTTATATACCGGGCCATTTTCCGTAGCCAACTGAGCCATCCCATTATTATTATAATCATCATCAGTAAGCTTTAATATGGGTTTATTTAATGTTTTGGCGAGCCAGATCACCGCTTTTTTTATCAGTTGCTCATCATTCCAGTTACAATCCTTAACCAGCCAGGGCGTATTAAAACGTGTAAGCTCTGATGCCGCTGCCTCATCAACAATAAATTCAACATGATCTGAAAGCTGCAAATAAGTTGCCGGAACATCCGAAGAAATTTCGCCTTCAACAGCCTTTTTTAATATCGACGCTTTTTTTGTACCCCAGGCCATTAAAATAATTTCGCGAGCCTTAAATATGGTACCGATACCCATAGTGATGGCTTTTGACGGCACATTGGTTTTCCCACCGAAATCATGGGCCGCATCACTGCGGGTAAGGTCATCCAATGAAACTAAACGCGTACCTGAATTTGGTGCAGAACCCGGCTCATTAAAACCAATATGCCCGGTACGGCCTATGCCTAAAATCTGAAGATCAAGCCCACCCAATGCTGATATTTTTTGCTCATAGGCTAAACAATAATTCGTAATAGCTTCAAGGCTGAGCTTACCATTGGGAACATGTACATTGTTCATGTCAATATCCACATGATCAAACAAATGCTCCTTCATAAAAGCATTATAGCTTTGTATAGCTGAAGGCTCCATTGGATAATATTCATCCAGGTTAAAGGTGATCACATTTTTAAAGCTCAATCCCTCCTCTTTATGCAGCCGAACCAATTCATTATAAACAGCTATCGGTGTTACACCTGTAGCCAGGCCTAATACAGCTTTTTCATTTTTGGATGCCTTTTTTGTAATAATATGGGCTATACGTTTGGCCACTGTTTTTGATGCAGTAAGCCTGTCGGGATATACTGTTACCGGTAATTTTTCAAACCTGGTTTCTTCTAAAAGATTTAAGCGGGGCATAATATATTAATTGAGGATATAATAGATAAGCGGATTACTCAGCAGCAGGAACCTTTTGGCTTTGCAGATCATTCAATTGCTGCCATTCGGCATTTATTATCTCACTAAGTTCTTTTCTGTTTAGCTCAAGCATTTTAAATAATTGCATCTGGGCATGGGTACGTTGCAGGTTATGTGCGGGGAAATGGGTTTTATAGTAAACGTCACCTTCCAGATAATCTGTTAAAAACCTTACCGCCTGCATATATGGCAAAAGCAGTACACCCATAATTAGCGATTTTAATTCGGCCTCTGTAATAAATGGTTTGGTTTCACTTAAATATCCCTTTGTAAACTCAGCAAACAATGGAATATTTAATTGTATAGCATCCAGATCTTTTTCATCCTCAAAAGCTGTATTAATAATACTGCGGATGGCATCACCAAAATCATAGGCAATATAACCGGGCATTACCGTATCCAGATCTATCACACATTGAATGTTGTTGTTCTTATCCAGCAGGATATTATTGAATTTGGTATCATTATGAGTAATACGTAATGGCAGAACACCCGCTTTACCCAGTTTTAAAATATCATTCATAGCTGTTGACCAGCTGCTTAAAAATTCAACTTCTGATAAAACTGTTTTTAACCTGCCTGCAGTATTATTTTTAATGGCGTTGTTAAAATCATACAAGCGCTTTTCAATATTCAAAAAATCAGGTATCGTATCAATTAAAACTGTAGGATCAAGGTCAGACAATAGATCCTGGAACCTGCCAAATGCTACACCCCCCTGGTATGCCTGCTTGCGTGTAGTAACCAGATCATAGCTACGTGTATCTGCTAAATAGCAGGTCATGCGCCAGTAGTTGTCATCCTCATCCTTGTAATAATACTTCCCATCTTTACATGGGACCAATGTCAACGCTTCTTTTTCAGGGTCACTACCCGGAATTTCTGCTATTTTTTCCTTTAGATGATTCAGCACCAACACCATATTACTCATCAACCCGTCAATATCCTTAAAAACGAAATTGTTTATTTTTTGCAGCAAGTAACCGGGATGTTCCCCTATTTTACTTTTAACAAGAAATGTATCATTAATATGGCCGGAACCAAAAGGCGTTACATCAAAACCCTCCCCTTCGGTATTAAAATGTGTAATAATATTTGTAAAATTATAAACCATCGATCTGTTATTCATGTAGTTTTAATAACCGTATTCTTTAAACAATTAACTTTTTTGAGTTAATAAATAAGCATAGACAAATATAAACATTATTTGCGTGTACGCACACACAATATTTATTTATTACACACTTTTTTATTATTTATTTTATTTTTTTAGTTACAACTGTTTTGCATCCATAACCTTTACCTCAAATGGCGCTAACGTTACTTTAAAACTTTCCCCTTTATATAACTGGCTATTAGCCTTACTCTTTGCATCATAAAACTTATAATTACTGCTATATTCGTCAGGTATATCCAGCGCGCGCTTTACATTTACAATAAAAGTTTGCGTGTGCGATGTTGGATTTCGCAAACTAAGCACGCCGCTACCTTCGGCCCAACCTGCAAATCCATAAACTTCACCTTTTGCCGGATCGCCACCTACCCAATGGGTATCAGCAAGTTGTTTGGCATGTGCTTTTGACCAGTTTGATGCATCGCGGATACAATCCCAATCGGCAGTATTTAGCTTATGCGGGGTAACATATAGTTCTTGCAAACTGGTTCCGGTGGCAAAAAACGCCCATATTTCATCGCTTATATTTTTATCATCCATTTCCAGCTTTCCGGGTAAACCGTTGTCTGCTATACATATTCCATGATACATTACTGAGTTTAAAGGATATAGCGGCGCACGTTTTACAATATTTTTGTAAGCCTGCCCATCTTTATAAGTTATCCATTGTTGCCTTTTGGGGCCTTCGCCATCTAAACCGGTATCATCGCCTGCACGCCAGATGGCATCGCCATATTTTAGCCAGTAAACTGATGGCCATGTACCTACGGTCAGGCTCAGGTACAGATCAGGCTTATCGCTGCGTAACTCAGTTATCAACTTTAAAAAGGCTTCTATATCTTTTTGATAGGTGATACTTGCGCCACTGGCACCGTTACCTGCACCAACGCCATCAAACTTAAACATGCTGATATTGTAATCCTTAATGAAAGATGTAGTTACCGCTCTGAAACGTTTATAATAATTTGGGCCGGTTAATGAGAAACCATTTTCATTAGTTTCAAAGGGAGGAGTTTGTTTTTTACCGTAATTTAAACGCTGGATCTTATCTTCGTCATAGCCTCCCCAAGGCGAGATCCATACCCCAAGTGTTGAATTGGCATCTTTAGCAGCTGCAGCTAATTTGGTAAAGCCATCAGGGAAACCTGAGTTAAATTGCCATAGCGTTTTATTATCATCCCAGCCATCATCAAACAAAAAAGCTTTAAGCTGCACATGGCGTTTATCTATAAGGCTATCCTTAAATGCTTTTATCCGGTCGAGGCAAATGGTTTCATTCAGCTTTCTGTCGTTCCAGGAAATATCAAACCAGGAATTGTAATGCAACATCTGTCTGTAAGGCATCGCCCTTTCACGCTCGATATAGTATAGAAACCCACGACGCATTTGATTTGCAGGTGTAGTACCCCAAACCGATGAGATAGTTAGCGGTGCCGAATTATAAACTGCATTTAAACGCGGCAGATAAATTGACACATTGCTTTTATCATTCATGGTCTGGCTCATTGGATGTTCCAGAGAGAAGAACATATTGTTATGCACCAATGGTGATCCATCAACTGTGCCTTCTTTTTTAATACCGATCGCAGCCGGCAATTCTACTAGTGTGATCTTTGAGATCTTTACAGAATCCGCTGCTATGAAAGTAAACACCTGCCGAACGTAATTTGCCCCATCGCGCAAACTGGCCTCCCAATGTACTTTTAAACCAAGTTCTTTATTTTCCAGGTCGGCCTCAACTTTTTTGCCATCCAGCCTGTCAGCATAATTTACTGCCTCCGGATTTCCTTTTATAGTTGATTGTACCGGTGATTTGGCTAACGTAAAGTCATTAGAAGTAATTATTTTATTGTTAGCTAACAGCAAAGTAAACAATGCCGTTTTAGCTAATTTTAAATGTTCGTGGGTTTGCTTGTCTTCAAAACCAGCTATTGCCAGTTTATTTTTTGTGGTTGTAAAACTCATTTCAACCGCATTATTATCAAAACTGATGTTGCCTGCCGCACTTTTAATTACAGCAAGGCCGGGTTTATTGCCCGGGTAACCAACCTGGGCAATAGAATGTTTAAACCCGACAAACAAACAAATCAAAAACAACCAAATTCTTTTATTCATTTTAATAGCTTTAAAAAGGATTTTTACTAATATAATTTTCCCATGCCCAGGCTGATGCCAGCATGCTGGTAAGGCCATTCTCGGCTTTCCAGTTAAGTTCTTTTTGTGCCATGCTTACATCGCCCCATATTTTTACAATGTCGCCATCGCGGGGTGGGCCTATCCTGTAATTTAACTTTTCTCCGGTAATATTTTCAAAAGTTTTTATCAGCTCTAACACTGAATAGCCATTACCTGTGCCCACATTAAAAACTTCGTAGGAGCCATTCATTTGTTTGGCTTCCATTCTACGAATAGCAGCAACGTGTGCTTTAGCCAAATCAACTACATGGATAAAATCGCGGATGCAACTGCCGTCTGGCGTATCAAAATTATCGCCAAAAACGGTTAGCATTTCACGTTTACCAATAGCTGTTTGTGTAATAAATGGCACCAAATTTTGAGGTACACCGTTTGGCAATTCGCCTATTAATGCAGATGAATGCGCACCAACCGGGTTAAAATACCTTAGTGCGATAACTTTAAGATCGTTAACAGCATTAGCAGTTTCCTTTAATATCTCCTCGCCTATTTGCTTGGTGTTACCGTAAGGTGATTCTGCTTTTTTTATTGGGGCCTGTTCTGTAACCGGCAATATATCAGGCTCGCCATAAACAGTGCATGATGAGGAGAATACAAAATTAACCGGTTTACCTGCCAAGGTATTTAACAAATTAACCAATGTTGATATATTGTTATCATAATATAACAATGGATTTTTAACTGATTCGCTTACCGATTTTGAAGCGGCAAAATGTATTACGCCACTAATATTGGTATGCTCTTTTAAAAATTCAACTATTGACGCTTTATCACGCAGATCAAGCTTAACAAATGCAGGTTTTTTACCTGTGATCGTTTCAATCTGTGTAAGTATTTTTATATCAGAGTTTGATAAATTATCTACAATAACAACCTCGTAGCCATTATTCTGCAATTCAACAACTGTGTGTGCACCTATGTAGCCCGTGCCTCCTGTAACCAGTATCTTTCCCATTATTTAACCGTGAGTGTTCCTTGTAATTTGTTATAACCTGTTGTTGATTCCCAGGTGTTATTGTTAGCTAATTGTATACTGAAATTTGGATTAGTATTTAATGTTGCCGCATTATCAGGCATATTTAACAATACATCATAATTTCCTGATGTAATACCTGCTGGCATAGTTAATGTTTGCTGTAAATTAATAGTACCGGTATACCATTTGCGTATATCTGTAGTAAATGGCAACACAAATACTTTACCCGAAGTTTGGTTACGTAATATTAATTGCACCGGCCTTGGGTTGTATGGCGAAGCATAACCAACATTTGCAATAGTTAAATTAACGCTGATGCTCCCGGTGGCACTGGCTGAAGTTGGCACTTCGGCTTTGCGCAATACCAAGCGGTAACCTAGTTGTAGCTTAATGCTATCCATACATCCGCCAGCCACCCAATTATTGTTTAAATCGACATTATAAACCGCGTTTAAAAAGCTGTAATGAAAGGTAGCGAATTCTGATTTTGCTATGCCTGTTGGCTCACACTCATTTTGCGGGGTATAAGCATCGCTGCAAGTTTCGCCGCCAACGGCAACGTATTTGGTATCATACGACTCGTAATTTCTCAACGCAGTAGTCGCGTCTGCTTCAGGAGTTGATGAGTTACCATAGTCAAAATAGGTACCTTCATCATTGCTACTTGATAAGAAGCAATCATTATGGAAGCCTATCCTTGCTTTATCGGTTTCGGTAAACGCCTCAGCATCGGTCATAGCCGGTGAATTTACATTAGCCTGAATGCCATAAACATATCTTTCCTTTAATTGCGGAATACGAACCTGGATCATACGATCAGCCGGCACAGCAATCAAAAGCGCCTTCAACACATCAATACGATCCTGCCAGTTTTGATCATATAATTTCCCCTGGCCGTTATCGGATGCATCACCAAAATAATCGGTATAATAATTTTCGCCCCATATCCCTATAAAGCCTAATTGCATACAGGCAATAACATCTTCATTTGCTTTTAAATGAGGAGCCAATTGGCTAATATGGTTTAAAATAACCGCCTTGGTTGCATCGCCATAAGGTGGGCAGGTAGTTTGATCGGGGCACGTACCCGCATGCGTAGTACTTGTGTAGATGAACCTTGGTATAAGTTTTACACCTGCTGCACGTGCAGTAGCGCAATCTGCATCAAATTTGGTTAAAAAATCGGCAGATATTGGGCTGGTTACAAAACTATCCAATACATACTCCACAAAAACCAGGCTGCATGATACTGAATAGGTTCCACCTGGTACACTTTGGCTGCTACGGTAACCTGCTAGTACGCTTTGACTAAGTGGAATATAATTACTTGCGTAAATCTCGGAAAATTGAAAAAAGCCTCTTTCAGGATTTACAATATCCTGTGTGCTTTCGGTATAAGTTGCCGTGGTTGCAGTATCCGCGGAACTTTTCATAGCCATTTCTTTTTTACTGCACGACATCATGAATAATACCGATATGGCTAATAGTGCTAAAGCTTTCATAACTATTTAATTAGTATTAATTAATTGGTTTATAATTTTTTAAAAACAGGCACATCATCCAACCCCACATCAACATTCTGTATTGACGGTCCTTTGTATATTTTCCCCGCTTCGCTTCGCCATTTGCCTTTTGGGAAGATGATCTTCCGATGATCGCCCTTGTCAACAACGGGTGCAACCATGATCATTTTGCCCAGCATAAACTGATCTTTAACCGTATCTAATCCTTGCCCCGGAAACTCGTATTCCATATTCCGCACTACGGGCTCGCCGGTTGCTGCTGAACTTCTTACGGTTTGTATGATGTAGGATGTATATTTTCTCCTCAGCTCAACTGCCTTTTTTACTGCTTTTAAATGGTTAGCATCCAGTATGCGCCATGGGGCGACTGAAAATTGCATCATAGGCATCAAAGCACTGCATTGCGCCGATCTTACCACTAAATCCTGATCAATATGGCTTAGGCCTATAAATGACCCGTATTCTCCCCCGCCAATCATATCAGGGCAGGTAAACTGATAACCTAAAAGGCCTGATTCTGTAATATTGGGTATCAGTTTTTGCAGATCGTTCCAATTATGTTTTTTATCGCGCAACCTTTCGGCCAATGGTTGGCCACCTCTTTTCCACATTGCCCGGTATTCATTTAATGGATAGGTCAAGCCAATGCTTCCCCATAATTCTGATTGCTGATTAGGCGTAGCGGGTTTAAAAGAGATCACATTTGATGGGTAAAATTCCATATCTCCGGCATCAAACTTAAACCCATCAAGGCCATAGTTTGTTACCATGCTTTGCAACTGTGCCTTATACCACTTTACGGCATCCGGATTGGTAAAATCGAGTTCGGCGCTGTAACCATTCCACCAGCTAATTAGTGCGGGTTGGTCTGCTTTATCCCATGTTAAAGTTTTGTCGCCTTTATCATCCATCAGCAACAGCTTTTTAGCCTCCAGATCCCTGAATATTTCTGTATCAGATGATATGAACGGGCAAACCCAAACCATTACTTTAAAGCCCAGTTGGTGCAGTTCGGCGATCATTTGCTTTGCATCAGTAAACCGGTCTTTTCTGAAGCTGAATTTGCCATAAAAATCCATCCAGTTATCATCAATCATCAACACACCGGGAGGAAACCCATTATCAATGATCTGGTGAGCATATTTTAAAATATCCTGTTGATTTTGGTTGTAAACCAACTCTATCCAGGTATTGTATTGAGGGCGGGCGAACAATAAGCTGTCCGGCATTTGGCCGCTTGCCGCAAATTTGCTTTTACTTGCCCCTTTAAATGCATCGGCTAAGGTGCTGCCTGCATTTACAAGCGATACGCTATCCAGTGCTTTATCAATAATTAACTGGTTGCCTTGAATAGTAAACTCAAAAGGCTGATCACTCCATACATAGCGGCCTTTGGTTGATAATAACAACGGCGCCGACTGATTATCTTTATTATTACCATAAAGATTAAAGCTATAGCCATTTTTAAATGGCATTACGTAGCCATCATCAACAGTACCGCCAAACCATTTTTCTCCGGCTTCAATCGGTATGATTTTTTTAACAAACTGATTTGTTTGGGCAAAGGATACCGCACATACCCCTATTAAAAGGCAGGCTACAATAGTTAGCTTTCTCATACCTGCTTATATTTTAATGAACACTTTATGTTTACTTAGGAAATAACACAGGTACCACTCTGCAAACAGGGTAATTAGGGATGACGTTACAGCAATAAGACTGGCTGATACTCCTGTAAAGCCTAAAAAGCCTTTTACAAAAATGCCTATCGCCCCATTAAACCACTGTGCGCCAACGGTTTCAAAAAACAGGTAAATAAATATGGCATTCATACCTACCACTATGCACACCCATGCATATTTATTTACCTGTTTTATATCAACCAACCAATATAAAAAAGCCAATATGAGCAATACCCAACCACCCGATGCTAAGGCGAAAGAGCTGGTGCTGATCCGCTTTATAATAGGGGTAATATTTGCAATATCTAACCCATAGCCTAAAATCAGGCCTATTACACCTGCCATTACCAGATAAAGTATTTTTTTATTGGCCGATTCTTTAGAGATCAACAATTTACCCGCCAGTACGCCCCAAATGGTATGCGCTGCTGTAGGTATAATATTGATCGCTACCCAGCCATCGGTATTAATTTTACCCATCAGCACGGTATCCATATAAGCTCCAAAATTGTGGAACTCTACATAAGGCTGATTAAAACCCGGCATTAATATATTGCGATACAATGCATCAGTTATAACCAGCAGCGCCAAAGAGAAGATTACCTGGAACCAGACTGACCTGTTAATAATTAAGTAAGCGATCAGCGTTGTAAAAGCCAGCTGTGTTAACACATTCCATAGCTCAAACACTAATTTACCGGCGTAAACACAATGCAGCCCTGTGCCCAGTATAAACAGCTTTAACGACCGTATGGCTATATGCTTAAAGTTTTGCTGCCATGTTATCCCTTTTTGTAATTTTAAATGATAAGAGATATACATTGCCGCACCTGCCATTAGCATAAACGCGGGCTGCACACAATCCCAAAAATGCAGGCCATGCCATGGATCATGAAAGAACTGATTTATAAAACCGTCGGCAGCACCTCCTAAATGCAAGCTTTTCAAATTTTCATACACCAGGCAACTTTCGCCAGCCAGTAGTATCATAATAAGGCCGCGCATTACATCTAAGGAGATGAGCCTGTTTGACGATTTTGAAATGATGTTATCCATCTAATTAATTATAGCTAATTATTATTGGCTGATATCAAGTGAGACAGGTGGTAAACCATTGCCAGGCAGATAACCTATCGAGGCCCAGCCAGATGAACTAACGATGATGCCTATTTTACAAGCCGGCCCTGTTAAACCGCTAATTTTACTACGTGACAAAGCCATTTCGAAACTCGTAACTCCATTTACTTCCTGCACTGTGCCGAGTGTATAGAATCCGGCAATACTTAGTGCATTGAATGAAAAAGCACTCTGGTCACCTGTGTGCTGGTATTGCGTAAACGGAACAGCGCCTTCAGGATTCATTACCATACCTTCAAGCAAGAAATCATAACCGCCGCCAGGTATTGATCCGGTGGTTAAACCTGTTGCTGGATTATTATCGCTATCGATATAAAAGTCAAATATGGTTTGATCTGCAATATGTACGGCCAATTTCATATAGATGTATATATTCTGGCTATCGTAATCAAACTTAGCTTCCTGCACTACACCACCAAGTGCGGCTGTAGGTGGTATTACAACCGTCGAGATCGTGTCCCAGTCGGCCAATGAATTGTCATTCAACAATATTGGTGAACTTTTTGACACACTAACAATGGTTGAACCATTAATTACACTACCGTTATTTAATGTAGCATACAAGGTAACTACGTGTTTACCTTTTGATTTATAAGTATGCACAGGGCTGGTTTCGGTTGAACTGGTACTGTCACCAAAATCCCATCTGAATGATTTAGCATCGGTTGTAGTGTTTGTAAAAGTAACTACATAGCTTTTTACCACATCGGTGAAAACCACATCTTTTACAACCTGTTCGGGGTTCTTTTTACAGGCTTGTAATCCGATTACAAGCATTGTTAGTAAAAGACAGCTTAATATATATTTGAATTTTTTCATGTCATTTTTATTAAAAAGCAATTAAATATTTTACTGATTACTATGGATTTTGAGTTGCTGCTGAATTAGACAATATCTCGGCCTCCGGTATATAATAAATGATCTTGGTACTGGTGTACGGGATTATCATATTAGGATAGTTAGCAGGGGCAACACTTAAGTTAATATCGCTGGCTTGTAAACCTTGCAAATGATAGCCCCAATAGGTTTTATTCATATCCATTTTATTACGGTACACAGTGAAGGTACGGTCGGCCTCAAACGCTAATTCTAACCTGCGTTCCTGTAACACTGCACCCAATACGGTTTGACCAGCCGGTACGCTGCCATTATAAAGCGCGCCTGACAAGCCCCTGTTTGATCTGATAAAATCCACATCGCCAAGTGCTGCTGATGATTGGCCCAGGTTTGCTTCTGCTTCGGCTCTGTTCAGGTACATTTCTGAAAGGCGGAACATAATAGGTGAACTTAATGTAGGACTGCCGCCCTGACCTGAAAATTTAGTTACATAATAAATTGGGATACCATTTTTGTACTGTTGAGCACCTGTTGAATCAACATCATCATCAATATATGAGGTACGTACATCAGCTGGATTCTGTGCGTAAAGATCACGCAGTGGCTGAGAAGCATATTCCTCGCCCCAACCAGAGTTACCATTTGAATAATATTGAGAAGCTATAGAACCAAGTTTACCATAATCGTCTAACGCATCAAATGCTATACAAAATATAGTTTCTTTATCAGTTTGCGCATTTGCAAAAAGTGTTTTGTAATCAGCGGCAGATGCTTCGGTAAATTTACCAGAGTTGATCACATCGTTACTATAAGTTACAGCGCTTGTATAATCACCTTCGTAAAGAGAAACACGTGATAATAAAGCCTCTGCAGCTTCTTTTGTTGCATAAGTAACGCCTCTTGGTGCATTCATTAATGAAGCTGCCTTGATACCGTCAGCAATCACTTGCGCATATACATCCTTAACCGCCGAACGTGCTTTTACTGCAGGATCTGTAGTTGATGTTCTTAAAACAATGCCGGGGGCAGTTGGATTAATGGTATATGGTTCGGCAAAAAAACGTACTAAATTAAAGTGACAGAAGGCCCGTAGAAAGTAGCATTCACCAATCAATTGCTGCTGTGCAGCACTGGGATTGCTTATTTTTTGTCCGGCCTCAATAACCGTATTGGCATCACTGATAATTTTGTAAGATATGTACCAGAAATAACTTGCATTTTCTTGTGTTGGTGTAAAGCCCAGCGAAAATGTAAGGAAAAACGGATCGGTTGTTACCTGGCCGCATACCACATCATCTGAAGCAAAATCAGACATTTGAAAATACTGGCGCAGGTACATATTGTTCAAATCAGTGGTACCTTCAAACACCTCATGGTCTTTGAATAATGCATAGGCACCGTTTACCGCGTTTAATAAACCATCGGATGTTGTTGCTAATGATGCCGTTGTTACCGCATTGGTAGGATTATCTTCAAGCTTACAGCCTGAATATATAAGCATTGAAAATGCTGCTATAAGTAATAATTTATTTTTCATCACCTGATCTTTTAAAATTTAATATTGATATTCAGTAAAAACTGGCGGTTATCCGGGTATTTAAAATCTGCAACGCCTGGGGTAACAAAATTACCCGGGGTTATGGTTGTTGCAGGGTCCTGACCCAGATAGCGGGTGAATGTGTACACATTATCAGCACTTAATGATAGATTAATATCATCTAATTTAAGCCTTTGAGCAAAAGTTTTCGGCAATGAATAACCAAAAGCTATATTCCTTAAACTTAAGTAACTGCCATTTTTAAGATATCGTGTAGATACCGACGTTGAATTCGTATTATTTTCGGGGCTTGGCTCAGTTGCAATGTCACCAGGATGGCTCCATACACTGCTGCCTTTAGGCAAAACGATCTGGTTTAACAATGGCTCACTACCATCATTCTCAACTTCAGCAAGGTTAGCGTTATAAACCTTATTACCATACAGGAAGTATGTGTTTATCCTCAGGAAGAATTGCTTGTATTTAAATTCGTTATTAAAGCCTCCCTGAAATTTAGGCAATGCGGAACCTTGTTCCTGTAACGTTGCCGAAGCATAGTTAGAGGTAACTGATCTCGAAATTACTTTACCACTAGCATCCTTGTTTTCAACCAGCCATTGAGGTGCACCTGTTTGCGGGTTTACACCTTCCCATGTAGGCATGTAAAACTCGTACAAGTTACCACCTGTGCGGTATATTTGCGATACAGCATCTTCACCGGTTGAAACAACTGTTGAAGGAAAATCCTGCAGTTTATTATTGTTAAGGCTGATGTTAAAATCTGTTGTCCATTGAAAATTTGCGTTCTTAATGTTTACACTGCTGATAGCAAACTCTAAACCGTTGTTAAGTACCTGGCCACTGTTTTCCCATTTAGTTTCAAAACCAACTGACAACGGCTGAGAAACCTGTAACAGTAAGTTTTTAGTAACATTATGATAAGCATCAACTGTAATATTAATACGGTGCAATAAGCTTATATCAAAACCTGCATCTAACTGGTGTTTACTTTCCCATGTTAAGTTAGGGCTTTCTAATTGTAACGGCGTTGCACCAACAGATGAGTTATATTGGCTGGTAAGCGAATACAAACCCAGATATCTGGCTGCGCCAATATCCTGTGTACCGGTTATACCATAGCTTAAACGCAATTTTAAGGCATCAATCGTATGATTATCTTTCAGGAAGTCTTCGTTGCTTACTAACCAGCCGCCTGATATTGATGGGAATGAACCATATTTATTACCCGGAGCAAATGCCGATGAGCCATCCACCCTGTATGAACCGCTTAAGAAATAACGATCTTCATAGCTATAGTTCACTTGTGATAAATAGGATAAAATTGATGGGCTGTCAGGCGAGCCATTAACAGCCTGGCTGTTTGCAACTACGTCTAAAGACTCAAGGCCAATAGGCAAGCCCTTACCTGAGGCTCCAACAGTATTAGTTTGGCTACCTTCAAACTCCACACCTGCTAAACCATTGATAGCGCTTTTACCAAGCTTGAAATCAAATTTCAATAAGTTGGTTGATATGCCACCATAATTATAAGTACTTTGATCATTTAAATAACCTGTACCGTGATATACTCCTTCTACTTCCGGACTGTAAAAAGTAGAACTATAGCCATAAGAAGCTGCCCCACGGTTGCTGGTGTTGAACGTTAACCATGATGTTATTGGCAAGTTTAAAGCCAGGTCATAATTAATATCGAAATTTTTAAACGGATGGTCTGAGTTATCTATGGTATTGATCGGGTTTGTTTTATCCCTTGACCACCATTGGAATTTAGAATTACCATCAACATAAATGGCGTTATGATTAGCATCATAAGGGTTATCCCATGGTAAGTTTAAATAAGCATAATAAATATCATTATAATCATAGCTCTTACCTTCGCTGCCGCTAATGTTAATGTTATTGGTAAGGGTTATTTTATCTGTAAAATGATAGGTATTATTTGATCTTAAGTTGATACGTTTATAATCAGTATTCATAAAAGTTCCACCTTCGTCATAAAAAGTAGCGCCGAAGTAGTAATCGTTTTTCGGGGTTTTACCCATTGCTGAAAAATAGTAATTTTCAACAGGGGCCGTTTTAAACATGGTTGTTAACCAGTTGGTGTTGGTATTTAAAATAGAAGCCGGGCGCTCCGATTGAAACTGCACCAAATCAATTACATAACTGTTATTGGTTGCTCCCGGTATGTAATCACGAAACAGTTGTTTTTGATTTTGATACAGTTCACTGCTGTTCATCATGGTCATTGTACCAAAATCGGGCGTTCTGAAACCGGTTGTAGCTTTAAACTCATATTGAGTTTTATCTCCTTTAGCTTTTTTGGTAGTAATAATGATAACACCACCGTTAGCCTGTGAGCCATAAATAGCGGTAGCACCTGCATCTTTTAATACAGTAACACTCTCCACATCGTTAGGATCGTAATCACCACCGATAATACCATCTACTACAATCAAGGGGGCTTGGGCAGCATTTACAGATGACACACCTCTAAGCCTGATCTCAGATACGCTACCCGGAGCGCCTGAAGAATTAATTACCTGCAGACCCGATACTTTGCCTTGCAGCATTTCTCCGATATCATCGCTGGTAACATCTTTTAGTTTTTCGGCTGATACTACAGTGATGGCGCTTGTTAAGTTACCTTTCTTTTGAGAAGAATAACCGGTAACAACAACTTCGCCCAGTTGCCTATTGTCTTCAACCAAAACAATATTAATATTGTTTTGGCCACCGCTTACGATTACATCTTTGGTAGTATAACCCACAGACTGCGCCTCGATGGTAACATTGCCTGAGGGAACAGTAAGGGAAAATAAACCATCCGGGCCGGATGCAGTAGCTTTGGTTGTACCTTTAATTACAACCACAACACCAGGTAGCGTAGTGCCATCTTTGGCCAATGTAACCTTGCCTTTTAATACCCGGGTTTGGGCATAAAGGTTACAACAGCTGACTACCAGGATAAGAAAGAGTAGGAGTTTTTTCAAATTGAACATAGTTGATTAGTTAATAGACAGTTAGTGAATCGGTGCATTTTAGTTTGACATTTTTATATAGTACAGAATAGTTTATTTTTAAAATACTTGTTATTTGACATACTTAATGTGTTCGTGTACGCAAAATATAAAGCTATTTAAAACGTCATATTTACTTATTATTAAGGAAGTATCATCGTTTATTCAAATATATAAAATTATTTTGCGTGTTCGCACACATTTGATGATTATTTTTAATATTTTTTTTAATTTTTATCATAATATCAATTTATTGACTAATTTTTTAAAATAAACGTCGATAATGATTCCTTATTCTATATATTTTTATAAAAAAAATGACCTTTGTAATTTTTTAACTAGCCCAAATACAAAAAACACAAAAATCCGATGTGAAAAAGTCCGAAATAATGGTCAATATTTTATACTGCCGTCTTTTAAAGTATTAAAAACAGTTACAGGGGAATAATCCAGAAAAAATTATAACAAAAAAAGGTTTATAACTAAAAATATACGCTTATAAGCTCCGGCTCTTTTTATAGCCAACTGCCGCAAAGTAAAATATAAACAAATAAATTGGAACCAGGATAACATAAGCTTGCCGTGCTGATGATATATCAACCAGCCTGCCATATAGCAGCGGTATCAATGCTCCGCCTGCTATACCCATAACCAGCAATGATGAACCAATTTTGGTAAACCTACCCAAGCCAGCTAACGCCAGTGGCCATATTGCAGGCCACATTAAAGAATTAGCCAGGCCCAGAAGTGCAATACATAATACCGATGTATATCCATGTGTTAATATAGCGGCAATGGTAAGCAGCACGCCCAATATTGCCGATATTACCAATGCTTTTTGCTGTGTAATATATTTAGGAATACATATTATACCTATTATATAACCCACTATCATAGAAACAAGGGTGCAGGTGGTAAAAAATTTAGCTGTTGTTAATGCAATATGCTGTGATGCTCCATAGCTGATAATTGAATCTCCGGCCAAAACTTCGGCTCCTACATATAAAAATAAAGCTACCACGCCCAGCATTAAGTGCGGAAATTGCATAATACTTGTTTTGCCTGTATTTGTTGCGGCAACGGTTTCATCTTCATGCTCAGTATCTATTTCAGGCAAACCGGAGAAATAGATCAATACCGCTAATAATATCAACACAATAACCATTACAACATAAGGAAGTATAACCCTTGATGCAAGAGCATTAAGCTCAAGCACTTTTTGCCCGGCACTCATGGTTTTTAACCTGCCGGTTAATTGGTCTATATTCTTTAAGGCTATTGTTCCTAATACAATAGGCGCAATGGCACCTGCCACCTTATTACATATGCCCATTATGCTTATACGCTTGGCGGCACTATTTGCAGGCCCCAAAATTGTTATATATGGGTTTGAGGCTGTTTGTAACACAGCAAGGCCGGTACCTTGAACGAATAACCCGGCTAAAAAGAATATATAGGTTCTGGTTAATGCCGCAGGTATAAATATGAGGGCCCCTACCGCCATAATTAATAAACCTACCGCCATTCCATTTTTAAAGCCGCATAATTTAAGCACTCTTGCTGCAGGCACAGCCATTACAAGGTAGGCTATATAAAATGCAAAGGCTACAAAATAAGCCTCGAAATTATTTAACTGGCATGCTATTTTCAAATAGGGTATCAGCACACCATTCATCCATGTTACAAAACCAAAAATGAAAAACAATGCCCCGATAATAGCTATTGGACTTATTACTGTTTTTTTAACATCAGGAGTTGGCATTGCTTCAGCTTTCATTTTTTTATGGGGTTATGTATGTTTAAGATGTAAATTTTACTTGGCCAAAAAACTCAGGTAAATGAAAATCAGGATTAGGAGAAACTAAGTTATTCCAGCTTAAATAATGTGGTTCAGGCAATTCATCTCCGCATTTATAAAAATTAACGCTGCAAACCTGATTTTTTAGTGATGTAATAGTATGATATTCAAATACAGTAAAGGGAATTTTAAGTATGAGTTCCCATTCTATAAGATTGGGAGTTTTTATACTATTATGGCTTTCTATTTTTTTAATTAGTTGCTTGTTAATAGTAACACGGCCCTGTTTTCCTGATCCATATTCGACAAGAGGAGTTCCCAGACAATTAAATTCAAGGTTATAATAGCGGCTTTCATTATTAAAAGCAATGAATAACTCAACACAACTATCTTTATAAACCGGGTCATTTATCTGCCTGTAAATGGCCTTGATATTTTTTTCCTGTACAGTATATTTCAGTAAAATAGCGCTGCTTGTATAAGCCACATTAAAAGAAACATTGGGCGTATAGCCATTATTAAGCCAAAGTTGGTTATCAATATATTGTGTCTCTGTTAAATTGAATAATGCCGCCTGGCTCAAATCCTTGGAAATTACATCATCAATAAATGGCGCCTGAAACTGTTTCATGATAGTACGCGGACTTCTTCAATAATTTGCGTGTCCGCACACAAATGTATAATAAATATTGAATTGACAACAATTATCAATTAAATATTTGGGAATGACGGATCTTTTTCGTCGAGGAAATAATTAAGATTCTCTCTGGTGACAATATCAAGCGGCAGATATTTAAGAATGGGTACTTCCTTTTTAAACACCAAATGCTCGGCCAGCTGGTATATACCCCAATACCCCTGCCCTTTCGGATTTTGATTGATCAGGAAGCTGATATTTCCTTTTTCAAGGTAATGCAGGTTTGATGGGATAAGATCATAACCGATAAGCTTAATGTGGGTAATGTGTCGCTGCTCTAAATATTTTGCAACATCATAAGCCTGCGAAGTAGTAACAAATATTTGTTTAAGGTCTAATGTTTTTTCCAATATTTCATCCAGCGCCTTAATAAACCCTGATTGGCTCGACCGCTTTAATTCAACTCTTAATATATTGTATTGATGCTCCAGGTTATTTTGGGCAAAATAGTTTCTGAAGCCTTGTTCTTTTTTAACAAGGTGCTGTGCATTACTTATTTCTTCATCAATATGCGCAATCAGGATAGAACATGGATTAGGTTGCCCGTAATGAACCAATTTACCTGCCACCAGGCCACTTTGGTACGAGTCCTGACCGATATAGCTTAACGGGTCATAATCTGCTATCTGGGTATTAAATAGCACAAATGGGATCCCTGCTTCACTCCATTTTTCAAAAAAGGAAAGAGTTTCCTTATAATATATAGGTGATAATAAAATACCATCGGGCTTTATTTGGGTGATCTCATTTGCTTTTGCAACATAATCATCTACACTCTGCGGATCAAAGGCAAACTGCTCAACGGTAACGCCGTATTGTTTCAGATCCTGTTCTGCTTTCTCTATTCCCAGCTTTGGCGCAAGCCAAAAGCTATCATAATTATGATCAGGAAGCAGGGCAGCAAAGTGATATTGCTTTTTAGAACCCAACATACGGGCCATTAAATTAGGCTCATAGTTTAGCTCCTTAATTATTTTTAAAACTTTGGCTTTTACATCCTCAGCAACTCTCCCACGATTATGTATCACCCTATCAACCGTACCTGTTGAAACGTTTGCTTTAAGGGCAATATCCTTTATACGAATTGCTGAATTTTGTGAAACAGGCTTTTTCTTCATTACTGATACAATATTACAAATATCACGCATAAAAAAAAGACCTTTTTGAAAAGGATATTATTTCTTCAACGAGAAATTCAATATTACTTTCTTTTTTTAGATACATTATTTCTTTACGGATCAATTAATTAGTTCAAATTTTATTTTTTGTAAGTTAAACATTAAAAAAACCCTTTCGGAATAAACCAAAAGGGTTTCTAAACTATGATCGTAATAACGAACAACTATTAAGCACTAAAAGTATTATGTGCTTTTAATTAGCAGCCTTATCCTTCAAAAATTGATTTCTGAACAGGTTCATCAGTTCATTATAATGATTGAGTTTTGGGCCAATCATATTATGCGTATTGCCTGGGTATAACATCATCTCAAATTGCTTATTTAACTCCTCCAGTTTAGCAGCAAGCTCAAGTGTGTTCATTGCATGCACGTTGTCATCAGCCATGCCATGTACCAGTAATAGCTTACCTTTAAAATCTTTCACATTGGTTAAAACGGAACTGCTTTTATATCCTTCGGCATTATCGGCAGGTGTACCCATAAACCTTTCGGTATAATGCGAATCATAATACTTCCAATCGGTAACGCTACCCCCAGCAATTCCATATTTAAAAATATCAGGAGCATTCATTAAAGCATAGCAGGTTATATAACCACCGTAACTAAATCCGGAGATCATTACCTTGTCAGGATCAACCTGTTTGTTTTGAATAAGCCATTTAACTGATTGTGACCAATCTTTAATTTCCCAGTAGCCCAGCTTTTTGTACATATAGTTTTGCCCAACTTTACCAAACTCATAAGCACCGCGATGATCCATGTAGGCATAAATTATCTGTGCGGTATCTTTTGAAAAAATATTTTGGCTGAAATTATCATTAATATCAGTTGTTGCCGGGCCGCCATAAATAACAGCCATCAAAGGATACTTCTTTCCGGGCTCCATATTAGCCGGATAAGAGACCCTTACCGGCAGATCAAATTTACCGTCCTCGCTTTTTACGGTAATTAATTCTTCTTTTCTTGTGGCTTTAGAAAGATCGTAGTCGGGGCCTTTGCTATCGCCTAATACTTTAATCAGTTTGCCATTATTATTTAATAAGCCTAACTGATCGGGCGTATTAATATTTGAATATTTGGTGATAAAATAACTGCCATCCGGTGATGGGGTTACCTGGTGATTATATGGGCCAAAAGTGATACGTTTAAAATCTTTACCGTTTAAATTCACCTTATATAGATCATCATTATATGGATTTTCGCGGTTGGCAATAAAATAAACCATTTTGTTTTTCGCATCAACATAGTTTATGCTTTTCACTACAAATGTTCCGCTGGTAACCGGCTTAATTTGCTTTGCTAATGCGTTGTAATAATAGATTTGGCGGTAACCTGATTTATCACTTATTAATAAAAAGTCGTTACTGTTTACTAAAAACGTGAGGCGCTGTTCTTCATCTAAATTTATCCAGGTATCCTGATGCTCCTCATATAACTGCACCTTTTTACCAGTAAGCGGATCAATATTGTAGATCTTGTAATCCTGTTGTTTTCGGTTTAGCCATTGTACTACCAACGCTTTGCCATCAGGTTGCCAGTATGGAGTTCCAAAATATTGATCAGTTTTCGGATCGATATCAGCCCATGTAGTTTGACCGCCATTTACAGAAACAATTCCCACTTTAACCTCAGGGTTTGGATCACCGGGTTGCGGATAACGTTGTGTTTTAACAATACCGTGATCGGCACCCGCATCGGTTATGGTAAAAATCGGTACATTAGTTTCATCCGTTCTGAAAAAGGCAATGCTTTTACTGTCCGGATTCCACCAAAACGCCCTGTATTCAGTTGCACGGCCCAGGATCTCTTCCATATAAACCCAACTGGCATAACCGTTTAAAATATCCTTGCTGCCGTCAAAAGTTAAACGGGTTTCTTTTCTGGTTTTCATATCCAGCACATACAGATCATGATTGCGTGTAAAGGCTATCGCACTGCTGTCAGGTGAAAACTCAGGATTAAATTCTTCCTGATCGGGGCTATTGGTGAGCTGTTCAGGGTGTTTCCCACCTAAAAGGTAAATGTCATTATTTTTTGTCCGTAGTATTTTCCCCCTTATAGGGTAAATATCCGTTCCTGAATAAGGTGTTTCTTTACCTGTTTTGGCATCAACCTGTACATTGGTACTTGTATGAGTTGAAGGATCATAACTGCTAAGAAAAAAGTGCTGGTTATCTGTCCAACGGCTAACACTAGGCAAAGGAACTAATCCATTAGCCGGTTGCCCTGGTTGTTGCGCCATAGCAGCAATTGTGCTGGTAACAAATGCGCCTAACAAGCAGGCTTTTATTGCTTTTAACATTTTAAGTAATTTTAATTTGATTGATCTGCTTTACTAAGCGGCTTAAAATAAATTTCGCTCCGTTGCATGTTTATAGTGAAATTGTAATGATTGATAAATTTAATGCCAATTGAACCATCAAAGCCTGGCTGCCATGCTTCATCCTGACCACTGCCGGCCATTAACGTAACAGGTAAGTTGTTTATTGGCGTAAGATTACTTACAGTAAAGGAAACTGCTTTGCCTGTAAACGTTGGCGTAGTAATACCCATGCTTGTGGTTGAACCGCTTGATTCGGGTATGAACCCACTGACCAGCAAACGATTTTTCCGTACGAATGGACGAAAACAGATCAAGCCATAAGATGCGCCGGAATCAAAAACAAATTGGCCAGTGTCAGATTGCCCGGCAGTTAAACAAAGCGTGCAGGTAAGTATTATTAAGCCTTTTGAGAGCGTAAAGGAAACAGTTGTTCCACCTGGTTCATATTTATAATTACCAAAATTGTATAGGGATAACTGTTTGGTATCAAAATCTACCTTTACAATAAACCGTTTGGCTATGTTGTTGCCTATAATACCATCCACCCCATGTTTTAAGGTTTTGAATAAGGCTATAGACTGGCCGCCAATTGCAAAAGTGTCAAGATGTATGGTGTTATTTTCTGAGATGCTGATGTCCATATTACCACCTACCACCGATGTACTTTGTTTGCGTGTTACCTGCAAACCAAGCGTATCTGCCATACCTTGCGTAAGCGCGATGCCATCGGCACCGGTATCAAATAATAAGTGCAGTGGTTGATGACTATTATTTAAAGTAACCGTAAGCACTATAGAGCCATTCTCAACTTCGAAGGGTATCGAAATAACAGGTTTTTGTAAATCATAAACCTTGCCCGCTTGTGCGCAGGCAAGGTTATGTACACCAATAAGCAAACTGAAACAGAATGCTATCAGTAAATATTTAGTTTTCATTAGTTGGCTAATGTTTTTTCTAATAAAGCTTTTAATTCAGGCTCAGATGGGCGTGGAGAATCCACATTCACAACTTTACCTGTTTTATCAAATACCAGGAAACGGGGTATAGTGTTAATTTTATAATATTTTGAGAAATCGTTTTGATCTGTCGCGAACAATTGTAAGCCGGTCATTTTTTCATCAGCTACCATCTTTTTCCATTTATCATGGTCTTTAACCTTATCAACTGAGATACTAACAAAAGCTACATTTTTGTCTTTCATTTCTTCGGCAAGCTTCTTCATATACGGTATTTCCCCACGGCATGGGCCGCACCAGGTTGCCCAAACGTCGACCAATATCACTTTGCCTTTCAGGTCGGTCATATTAACAACTTTGCCGGTGCTATCAGGGTATGAAAATTTATAACCATCTTCACCTGTTTTCAATTCTGCTAATGGAGTAGCTATAGCTACATTGCGGCTTTTCTGATTGTCTGTGATCACGTATTTACCCAGGGTATCATTAATTGCCTGATAAGCCGAAAAGTTTTTCAGAGTAGCTAAACTTTCCAAAACGATCTCCCCTTTCAACGTGTCGTTAGGTATTACATCAATCATTGTTTTAACACCAGTCGGGCCCTTTTGCCATTTTGTGCCGTTTTTTCGCATCGTTACGGCAATTAAGCCATCCATTAACCTTATACCAAACGGATAGCTGTAAAGCGGTTGTGTATAAGTTGTAAAATCAGCAGGATTAAGCGCAACAAAATATGGGCTAAATTCTTCTACCGAAGGATGAGCGGTACGGGGCGTCTGTAAAAAATTCGTTGCATAAGATGCCAGATCAAACTGAATTACTTGTTTCATTGCTGCATCAAAATGCGCATCGCCGGTGGTTTTATGGTCAAGAAAAGTTTTAGATTGTGCTACGGCAGTTTCAAATTGCGGAAAAAAATCAACATAGGTCGAGTTACCCTTCATAAACCAAACTGATTTTTTCTCGATAGGATAAATAAAATCATGCCATTGGGTTAAAACAATGTTTTCTTTTGAGTTTTCTTTTCCGGTGAGTGTATAGCTGGTATCTGATATTGCCAATGACAGTTTTTCGCCGCCTTTAAAATAGAATTTATAGGCATCCATCATGCTTATTCCACTACCTGTTCCGATTACATAAAATCCTTCATATTCCGGATAAAAGATAAAACCGAATTTGCCATCTCTTGTTGGTTTTTCCTGTGCTATTGCGTTTGCCTTTCCATCAACTACCTTGTATAAGTTAACCGGTACAACATGGTCGGTTTTTAAATCGCCCGTAATAGTTACCGGGCTTTGTGCCAATGCGCCATAACTCATCCCCATGAATAAGGCAGCGCTGATTAATTTTTTGATCATGATTTATTAGTTTATTAGTTTTTGAATTAAATCCTGCCAGCACATATCCATACCTAGGGGAGAGCAAAACATTGGCCGACAAGTACCTTTTGTACTTATTAAATTGGTTTTAAGTAAAATTTAAAGATGGAATGAAAGCAAACGACACGCCTTTGTGCCGTTTGCTTTTTGTTTGGGGTTTATATCATTTACCAGCCCGGGTTTTGAACAAGTTTATTGCCCGGTTTAGTCATTTCTGAATAAGGGAAAGGGAATAAATAATGTTTAGCTAAAAATATACGTACAGTTGGCAAATTAGATATAGTATAAGTTTTAACACCTGTGGTCGGATTTAAGGTAATCGTCATTGATTTGATAGGGTTAGTGGCCGAAGAGAACAAAGTGGTTGCTTGTTGCCAGCGTTTTACGTCCCAATAACGCTCATCTTCAAAGGCAAGTTCTATACGCCTTTCGTGGTGAATAGCAGTACGCATATCAGTTTGCGACAAGCCTGTTGGTAATACAGGCATACCAGCACGTTGGCGGATGGCGTTAACCGCTGCATATACTGTTGCATCAGGGCCAACAGCCTCATTTTGGGCTTCGGCATAATTTAACAGGACTTCAGCATAACGGAATAAGATCCAGTTTTGGCTGCTAACCGCTGAAGTATTAGTAAGATCGATAGTTTCATCAGTGAATTTACGCAGATAGTAACCAGTATTAGTTATAAACCCGGCTGCAATTGACTGTGTTAAATCAACCCCGCCGGTATACAATTGCATGGCACGGCCACGAAATGTAGCTCCATCATACAAAACAGTTGCGGCAAACCGCGGATCTCTGCCTGCATAAGGATTTTGAGGATTATAACCTGATGCAGCGTTAGTTATTGGCAAGCCTGTTGCTTGCATTTCGTAATCGTCAACTAAATTCTGAGTTGGTAATGTTCCTCCCCTGCCAGTAAATGCCGGTGGTTGATTATACAAATCAAATAAGTTATAAAGTTGCGATGCATTGCCATTATTCTGTACAGAGAGTATGACCTCGCTATTCATTTTATTGGTAACGGCGAACACATTGGAGTAAGAGCTAACTAATGAATAGGCATTTAAACTCATTATTTTTTTTGCTGTTGCAGCAGCATCGGTCCAACGGCCGGCATTAAGCTGTACGCGGCAAAGCATAGCCAATGCAGCGCCTTTTGTTATCCTTCCCCAATCACTGGCAGCATAAGTGGTTGGCAATAAATTCGCAGCAGCAGTAAGTTCACTTACTAAAAAATCGGTACATTGGGCCGGAGTACTTTGCGCTACAAATGCAGTGGTATCCACCGCTGTTTGCGGGACAGTAATAAGCGGAACGGCGCCAAAATAGTTCATCAGATCAAAATAATAATAGGCGCGTAAAAATTTAATTTCGCCTTTCATTCTGTGGTTTAAGGCTGTATCACCAGGCACGGCATCAATCTTTTGTAAAAAAGTATTAGCCCGGCGAATATATTGCCACCGTGTGCCGGTCCATAAAACATTAACCGGGGAAGTGCTTGAACTGTAAGCACCATTCCAGAAGGCTGAATACACTGAGCCATTCACTGTTGCATCATCTGTTAAATCTGAAAGCAGGTTGCCTGTGTATATTGGTGCTCCTAAGAAAGGTGCAGTAAAACCAGAATTTAATTGGGAATAAAAGTTAGCCGTATAGGTTAGTACCATAGCCTGGTTACTCCAAAGCAAAACGTCATTTACACTGCTGGTAGGTGCTATATCCAACACGTCTTTTTTACAGGCGGAGAAAAATACAGTAATTGCTAATAAGCTGATGATTATATATCTATTTTTCATTTCAATAATTCAATTAAGGTTAAAAATTAACATTTACGCCTAAACCAATATTCTTTTGATTAGGTGTGAAGCCACCGCTGGTGCCCAAAGTTCCCTGATTAGGTGTTTCAGGGTCAATACCACCCAGTACTGATGTCCATGTAACTAAATTAGAAGCTTCAGCAAAAATCTTTACGCTTTTTATTTTTAAAGTATTAGTCCAGCGGGTCGGCAAATCGTAACCTAATCTAAGGTCTCTTAATCTTAAAAAGTTATCTTTTATAAAGCCGATATCAGATGGCAACGAGTTGTTACTTGCGCCAATTCGTGGATATTTTGCGTTAGGGTTACTCGGTGACCATGAATTGTCGTAAATATATTGCCAGTTATATGCTGATGTTAAATACTGAATATAACCACCTAAAGCACCATTAAATGCTGTAGTAAGCGATACGGATTTGTATTTTAAAGTAAAGCCAAAGCCAAAGTTCACAGGCGGGAATCCATAATTATTAAAGTGTTCTTCGTCAGCAGAGGTAAGTTTACCATCTCCGTTAAGATCGGCAAATTTAATATCACCTGGCTTAATGGTTGCGTTATTTTGCCCATCCTGGTTAACCGGCCATGAATTTATCTGCTGCTGATTTTGGAAAATACCTACAGCATGGTAACCAACAAATGTGTTTGTTGAATATCCTTCGGAACGTTCGTATGCCGGAAGGCCCGAGGTTCCTGCATTGATGACAGTAGTTTGTACCCAGGTGAAATTAGCATTTAACGCTAACGACCAATTGTTATCAAAACGGTTTTGGCTGTTTAAATCAAGTTCAAGACCTCTGTCTCTTTGTTTACCCACATTTTCAATCGGGCCCCCGATTCCAAAGGTAGTGGGCAAATTAGAGGTTTGTGATATTAACATATCATACCTGTCTTTTTGATAGATATCAAAAATAACGCCCAATCTCCCGTGCCACAGATCGGCATCAAAGCCTAAATTCTCTTCTCTGTTTTTGGCCCAGGTAATATCAGCATTAGGCAATGTACTATTAGCTAAATAAAATGTGGGTGTATAGGTTGTTCCAAAAACATAGCCTTGCGAATTTTGCACGCCAGTGTTGGCTATTTTGTAGGTGTAGTAATAAGTATTTGCACCTATATTATCATCACCTGTTAAGCCAATTGAACCCCTAATCTTTAATGCGTCAACTACAGATGTTAAGCTTTGAAAGAAACCTTCTTTTGACACTACCCAACCCAAAGAACCACCGGGAAAAAAGCCCCAACGTTCCCCGGGAGCAAAATAAGTTGATCCATCATCTCTGAAGCTGCCTTCAGCATAAAATCTTTTATCAAAATCATAAGTAATACGGCCTACATAACCCTCTCTTGCAAATTGGGTTGCTGTACCACTAGTACTTTCGCCAGTAGTTGAACCTAAATTCAAAATAGGAAGCCCGGGAGCCACCAGGTTTAAACGTGTATCGGTGTTTGCATTTGAAGATGTTCCGGCAACAGTGTATAACACTAAAGCACTCAATGAACTTTTGCCCCAATGCTTGTCATAATTTAAAGCAAAATCTTCGGTATAAGTATTGGCATCGATATATTCATCTTCGAGGCTTGGATTTCCCGATCCGCTTACTTCTGCATAACCGGTAGAAGAAATTGAAGACGGTGTATAAAGTGGTATAGGCACAGTATAAATTTTCTCGCGCATAAAACTCTTTTCTACATAAAAGTTGGCATAAGCAGATAAGCCGGGAAGAAAGGTTGGCGTATAAGTTAACCTGCCATTAGCAGTACCGTAATTATAGGTTGTAGTATTAAAACCCGCCGCACTGGATATCATTGCTACTGGGTTAGCCCCACCATTCGGGCCTATACCGTAGCTTCCGTTTGCATTGTATGCAGGAACAAGCGGTGATGCGTTGATTGCTATATTCATGGGGTCGCCACCGCTGGGCAGGTTTTGCACACTATTACGGTAGCTCAAATTAACCTGTGCTTTAAACTGGTCACTTAATTTAATATCCAAATTATTTTGAAAAGTGTAGCGTTTGTAGTTGTTTGTGGCATACATGCCACCTTCATCGGCATAAGAGCCTAAAATATAATATTTTATAGCATCAGAACCACCTGTTACATCCAGGTTTTGATTTGAAACAAATGACTGCCTGTTAGTTAATAATTTAACCCAGTTTGTATTGGCATACTTATAAGGCTCCAGGTTATTTTGTATGGTATCTAATACTGCAGCTGAATACGGTGCGGTTAATCCATTATTTACATAATAGGTATTCAAGTATTGCGCATACTCATAGCTATCAATTTGCTTTACCATTTTAGCGGGCGAACTCAATGTATAATTTCCGTTATAGGAAAATTGTGGCTTACCTAATTTACCGCGCTTGGTAGTAACAATAATTACCCCGTTTGCACCTTGTGAGCCATATACTGCTGTGGCCGCATTATCTTTTAAAACCGTGATACTTTCAACCTCACTTGGGTCGATAGTATTAAGATTAACCTGGTTATTACTGTTAATAGAAAACCTTGGAACACCATCTACTACTAATAACGGGGCTTCAGTTTGGTTAGTAGTTCTTACCAATAACGTAGAATTTTCACTACCTGCAATACCTGAAGTGTTACGAGCCAACACACCCGGTATGCGGCCTGCAAATACTTGTGAAAGATTAGTTGTCGGCATTTCGGTGATCTGCTCGGCATTAATAGTACTTACAGCAGATGTAAGATCTGCTTTTTTAGTTTGCCCATAACCAACAACAACAACTTCGCCTAATTGCGCATTCAACATGTGCATGGTTACGTTAAGCGTTGCTTTGTTTTTTAGTTCAACAACAACTGGCTCATAGCCTACTAAAGTAAAATGCAGCCTTGCGCCTACATCGGCTTTAATAGCAAATTCACCATGCGAATCGGTAGCAACGCCACTGTTACTAACCCCTTCAATATAAACAGTTACATTTTGAAGCGGTAAACCTACGGCATCTTTTACTATACCTTTAACCAACTGATCGGCAACCTGTACGGGTAAAGTAGTAGTAATATTTTCAGTTTTTGCCTGGATTACAATTGCCTTTTCCTCAATTGTATAGGTGAAAGGCTGGCCTTCAAAACATTTCTGCAAAACCTCGCCAAGGGATAGGTTTTGTACATCAATACTTACCTTTTTTGCTTTTTGTATTTGTTTGGTGGTATAAACAAAATCATAACCAGTTTGCTGCCTTATAGCTTTAAAGACATCAACAAGGGAAGCGTCATTTTCTTTCAGACTGATTTTTTGAGCAAAACCAGCTGCGCTTACCTGGAGCAAAAATGTGGTTAATATAACTATCGTTAATTTCATAACACGAAGAATCGGGCGCGGCAAATCAGCGAAGCCCTTCTTAAATAGCAGATAAAAATTCATACATTTGATTTGAGCCCTAAAAGTTTTTAGCTTGAAGGGTGAGTGTGGATTTATCACGTTGTATAGTTCATTTCTCTTTTTTGAGAATGAGCCGTACTCGGTTAGTTAGTTTGATTAATTGTCACAGCATTTTTTCAAAGGATAGATCCTGCTATAAACCGGGGGTGGGTCCAATCACTCCTGGTTTTTTTCAGATTCACCTTTTTTGTGGGGAGAGTAAGTTAAGGTAGAACCATGATCCTCCTTCCTTCTATTTTAAAGTGTACAGCACCGGTAGTTTCCAATATATGTAAAACTGCCGATATGTTTTTTGCCCGGGATACCACGCCTCCAAAGCCATCGTTTGTCGGGGTTCCCTTATACTCCACATCAACATTGTACCAGCGGGATACTTTCCGCATAATACTTCCAATATCTTCATTATCAAATTCAAACACACCTTCCTTCCATGCTACTACCTCATCTACATCAACATTTTTAATTTTTATATTCTCATTAACTACAGCTTGCTCACCGGGCCTTAAAATTTTAGATGCATCAGCAGCTAATAATTTTCCGTTTATTGCTTTACTTATTTTTACTTCACCTTCTAACAAAGTGGTTTTTGATGCCGGATCATCAGCATACGCTTCTACATTAAAATGGGTACCTAAGTCTTCTACAACCTGGCCCGGTGTTTCAACCCTGAAAGGCATTTTTTTATTTTTAACAACCTCGAAATATCCTTCGCCGTGCAGTTCTACCCTACGCTCATTACCAGCAAACCTTGTTGGGTAACGTAATGACGATGCCGCGTTTAACCAAACTTTAGTGCCATCGGGTAAATCAACCTGGTATTGGCCTCCGCGTGGAGTTTCAATAGTATTATAAGCTACAGCAATATCTTTAACATCTGTTTTCGAAGTCGAAATAGTATATAGTATCTGGCCACTTTTAGTTTTGGTGATAACAACACCTGCCTGTTGAGCAATTTTACCATTCGCAGCATTATCCAGTGTAACCTTTGTGCCATTGGCCAAAGTTAGAATTGCTTTATTACCACCCGGCGCAATATCTTTTTTAGCGCCATTATTTGCAAGCGCAAATTTATGTTTATGATTTAAATAAGCAATAAGGCCAAATGAAAACATTATTAAGATAACTGCCGCAGCAGTTATCTTATATAACATTCTAAGATTTAGATCCGGTTTATTGTTTATACTGACGACCGGGACATCCGGGTCCATTATTTGTCGTAAAATTCTATCGAGGTTATAGTTTAGCTCTGCAGATATTTCCTTGTCTTCAACTTTTTTGGCTAATTGAGCCAGCATCATATCACTGTAGGCAGAATTTTCATTCTCGTCTGCCAATAATTCAATGATCTGCTGAGCTTCTTCGGCAGAACATTCATTTTTTATGAACTTTTCAAATAAAATTTCTACTCTATTTTGCATAATCCACAGGATATTTCCCTAAAGACGCTCAGAAAAATAAAAAGGGGGGGATTGGCAAGAGATAATTTTTCAAAAAAGATAAAAACATCCCTTTTATTTTATGCGCTGCTTTAAAACAAGTAAAAAAAGCAGGCTGAAAGAGCTATCTAAATTAGATAAGAGGAAATTTTTAACCGCTTTATTGGCGTTACCAAGGTATTCTTTTACCGTATGCGGAGATATACCCATTTTCAGGGCAGCTTCTTTATAAGTATGTCCGTCAATTTTACAAAACTGATATACGCTGCGTTGTTGAGGCGAAAGCTGATCGAGGGCCTTTTGCAGGATGCCTTCACTTTCGCGGTAATGCAATGCCTCTTCTATGTGTTCATAATATTCGGTGGTGACCGAAATAAAATGATCCTGCATTTTTCTGTCCCTTTGCAGTTTTCTGAAAAAATCATGAACCAGATTTTGAGCAATACGATACAGATAGGCAATAAAACTGCTTTCTATATTTAATTCGGCTCGCTTTTGCCAAATCCTGGTAAAGAGTTCCTGGATGAGTTCTTCGGCAATTTGCTCGTCTTTTACCAGTTTAAATACGTTAATGTACAACCTGGCGCTATACTGTTTATATAGCTTTTCAAAGGCCAATTGGTCTCCTTCGCGCAGCATTTCGACCAATTCAGTATCCGAAAGGCTGGTATAGTCAGAGGCAATTTTCATTAAACCGAAGTTACATAATAATTTAACACGATTTAAATATTCAATTAATAAGTTGCCAAAAGTAACTTATTGCCAATCTGACTTTATTAAATAAACACTAAAAAAGCAATCATTAATGCCTTGAATTGCATTAATGATTGCTTTATAATGAGTCTAATTTTTTTAATTTATTGCAAGCCTGTAGATCAATTTTTAAACATCTCCGCCAACCTTTGGTTAAGTGCGGCACCTTGTACATTGGTATTGGCTATAATTTTTCCATCACGACCAATTAAAAAGAAAGAAGGTACCCCACCTATTCCGTATGACTTTACAGCCTCGCTATTAAAACCTTTCAGGTCTGATACCTGCAGCCAGGTAAGACCGTCATCTGTAATGGCTTTTAACCAGCTCTTTCTATCGGTATCAACCGATACGGAAATTATCTCGAAACCTTTATCTTTATAAAGTTGGTATTGGATTTTAAGATTAGGGCTTTCAGCACGGCATGGTTCGCACCAGCTTGCCCAAAAATCAATTAATACCACTTTGCCTTTTAAATCGGCCAGTGATATAGGTTTACCACTTACATCATTTAATGTAAACAAAGGAGCCTGATCGCCAACTACTATAGCATGTGCAGCCTTTATACGCTGCGCTATATCTTTACCTAAATGGGTTGCACGCAATTCCGGAGTAAATGCATTATAAATAGGTTCGATCTTTGCCACATCCATTTTAGAGCCAGCTGATTCAGCTATGGCTACCAATCCAAAAAATGAATCGGGGTGGTCTTTTGCAAATTGTATTTGTTTTACAGTCCTGTCCGCTATCTTTTTACGGAACTCTACATCAATAGCCTTAATATAGTTAGTATCCTTTTTTTGCTCAGGCGTTCCGCTGTTAAATTTATTGTTTGTGATCCTGTCAATCTCCATAATTGAACCGCCAATGACTTTATTGTATGCAGCGTATTGATCATAAGTTGGTGATCCGGTGATCCTGGCGTTTATTAATGAATCATCCGAAGTAATAACTATATTCTCATTTGCGAAGTATGGGTAAATATTATCACCACCCTGGTAAATGGATAAATGTTTTCCTTCTCCATTATGTCCCAATGAAATACGAGCAGGCGTAATTCCGGAAACATGGCCCGAAAAACGGAATATTCCGTTAACTAACACTGTTGAATCTTCACTGCCACCTTCGTAGTCAAGGTAGATCATTGCCGGTTTATTCAGGTTTCCGATCTTGCCCGATATTGTAAAATTTGGCGCTTGTGCCGCCGCAAAAAAGGGCAGCATTGATGCAAGAATTAGGATTTTGGTTTTCATATTTTTAGTGTAAGTAGGTTTAAACTTTCTTTTCAGCTCCCACCAGGTTATGATTTTAACTCAATCATTTTCTTTTGTGGCTGAAGGCATTTTTTATCGTTACAGGTTTGATAATACAACCCGCACTTAATTGCAGTACCGGGTTTTACATCTGTTATATTGATCTTAAAGGTGACTTTATCCTCATAAATAAATATGTTATCAAAACCGGGATATGGCAGCCCTGCTGAGCTTACCCAACCTTTAGTATCACTTTTGGTACCTTCGGGTAATTCTAATAATGGTTCAGTTAATATATAGGGGCTATCCTGCGGCAGGTAAGCGTAAATATGCCATCCTTTTAAAATATCAGCTTCAATAACCACTTGTGCGTTTTTTTTGTCGGCGCTGTAAATCAGCTTGCCTGTAATGCTAACAGGGTCGGTTGTTGTTGGCGCGTTGCTTTTTTCAGACTTTACTGATGCGGATGTGTCTGTTGCAGTCGGTGTTTGACCATACGTGTTCACCATAAACTTAAACCCACCTGCTTCGGTATAAAAAAGGTTATTCTTATTCTTTTCGTACCAACTTTTCCATTCCTGCGCTGTTGCAAATTTTTCGGTGGTATAGCGCTCTAAAAGGCGATGCGCTAACGCGTCATGCTCGTCCTTCTCTAACATGCTGATGCATTTTTCAAGTAGCAGAGGGCTTCTGTTTGATATGCCCAGCTTCATTACTTCAGTATCCAGTTGCACACTTTGAAAACTTTCCGGATAAAAATATTCATAGTTGTCTCTAAAATATTTATGATAAAGTTTAGTGTCGGTTCCAAATTTGCTAAAAAGCTCTGGGCCTTCCCACATTTTTAAATAATCTTCAAAGCTTTGCACATCATTAGATAAAGTCATTTTCAGGAACATTTCATTGCCCCTGCCAATGTCCTGCCCGGCTGCTTTTTTATCTCTTAAAGCCTGCTGCATTTTCATCAGCCTGTCGTTGCCTTCTTTTCGGGCGATAAGGCTTTTATTATACAGATCTTCATCAGCACGATAGATTTTTTCGTCTATTTCTTCACGGGTGGCCTGTTGTATTTTTTTTACAATGGGAGGTTTTCTGTCGAACTTTTTGATGTAGCAAATAGTATTTATAAAAACCAGGTTTGCTTCATCGGTCATAAAATCAGGTGAGGCGGCAAAACCCCACATAAAATAATTTCCATGGCGGCCCAAAGCCACGGCTTCCGCATTTTTAAGGCAATCACCTCCTGATATTACCTCTGCATCCGGCGAGTCATTAAAACCTTCGCCATGCGCAACCATGCCTATCAGGTAAGGATTACTTTCATCAAAGCCATCTTCTGTAACTACGCGCCACATCGGCATAGTTTTAGGTGTTTTAGGCCCTTGAAAACCGTTAAAAAAACCACCCGGCGTTGGGCGGGTAACCATAGTTAAATTAACTTTATTAGGTGTGTTAAATATTTCGTGATTGGTTTTTATGTTTAATGCATCGGACTGGAGGCACTGGCAATACCAGTCGAATTTTAAGCCTATGGGTATGCCAATATCAGGTGCTACAGCCGCCATTAAAATTGCAGGGCGATCAAAATTTGCCGGTAAATTCACCGGGTAAGCATCGAAAATAGTAACATCGACCGAATCAGACATTTTTACATCATAATCCCTGCCATCTACCGTTTTTACTTCTGTAAAATTCTTTTCTAAAAAGCTTTTGAAGGCCGGCATACGGCTTTTATAAAACTCAGCATAACGTTTTTCAGATGGCATAAACCAAACCAACTTGGCTGGCATAGGCTTTTGAGGGTCGTAGCCTACATACAAAACCCTTAACGGGATTTTTGATGGCGTTACCTGCGTTTTATTCACACCTGTTGCAAATGACATAGTTGCAGCAAAAGCCACTACCAGCATTATCATTATATATTTTTTCATATTGGTATTTAATAAAACTTAATATTTAAAAATTGCGGCCAGCGCTTTATCCAAGTCATCATCAGTAGTATCGTTGTCGCCATAACGCCCTACGATCTTTCCTGATGGATCTATCAAAATTTTAACAGGCAGCGATTGAATATTATATAGTTGATGCAAATCATTCGGATTCGCAGTGTCTTTATCCGTAATTGCGGCGGCACCTCTTAGTACCTGGTGCCATATATTAGTACTATCCTGCTTAACGGCATTTTTCCATTTTGCTTGTCGTTGATCATCATCAGAAATGCCAATGATATCAAAGCCCTTCGCGCTGTATTTGTGATACAAAACGATTAAATGCGGATTACTTTTACGGCACGGGATACACCAACTTGCCCAAAAATCAAGCAGTATGTACTTACCCCTGAACTCTTTTAAGTCTAATAATTTTCCGTTAATATCGGTGGTTTTAAAGCCTGATGCCATTGAGCCAACGGCTCCCTTTGTTGTATCGGCCATTGTTTGCTTATTGTTAGCAACAGGCATTAAACAGACTTTTCCCTGAGTAGTATTCAACTGAGAAACAATAAGAAATACAACAAGAAAAACTAAGCTTTTAATCTTCATACTTTTTGATTGACGATAGATTACCTCAGCGTATCGCATGATACGCTGAGGATAGTCTGTTTATATAATGTTACTTACTGTAACCCGGGTTTTGTGCCCCAATATTTGGGTTGCTCACAAACTCGGCATGAGGAATAGGTAAAATGTATTGAACGGTAGTAGTTATAGTAGGCCGTATTGCTGTGACTGTTGCAAGAGGCAGACGTAGCAACGCCATCCACTCTATACCGTCTTCGCCAACAAAGTTACGGGCATATTCATAGTATATTTGTTGTGATAATTCATCGGCGGTAGTCGCTGCGTTTACAGCAGTAAAATCTGTTACTCCAGCGTGGCTCATTACAATTTCCAGCTTGGCTCTAGCATCACTCAGGCTTCCGCCAGAACGTACTTCGGCTTCAGCCAGCATAAGGTATACTTCGGAAAGGCGGAAAGCATAAGCTACTTCAGAAAGTTGGGTTGAAACTTCAGCAGGCTGAATATATTTGATGAAATAATAGTTACCCACATTATTAGTATCAGCCTGGCCGATCACCCAATTGTAACGCGGATCATTTTTTAATAAAGTAACCAATGCCGGTTTAGACTCATAAAATTGGGAAGCTCCAATAAATTCCAGACTTGAATTTGAATAATACAAATACTGATTAGCCTGCGGCTGAATACCCAGCATTACTTCGTTACTGGCTAAGCCTTTGGTATAAAAAATATCCTTTTCATTAGGCTCCAGTGTGTAGGGGCTGCCACTGATAATGGTATTAGCCAAAGTTATTGCCTGTGTTAAATCATCCCCTTGATTCCTGCTTAATAATACCCGCATTTTAAGCGCCATCGCGGTCCATTTATTTGCATAAACGTTGCTACCACTATCTGCTGCATTGGCTATAGCATAGTCAAGGTCACTTAAAATAAATGTGTAACAAGCACTTACCGTACTGCGTGGCAAATTAATGTTGGTTAAGGTGTTAAACTGGCTTTCAATAATAATACCATTAGGGCTGGTAATATCAAACCATTCGCCAAAATAGCTCAGTAGTTTAAAGTGGCCAAATGCTCTTAAAAACCTTGCTTCGGCCATAATTTGTGTTTTACGGCCATTGGCAAATTTACTATCAGCCACTGCTTGCACACCCTGGTTAACACCATTAGCAGCGTTAATTAATGTATAGTATCTGCCCCATTCGCCACCATAGACGGTATTACCAAAAATGTCTGATTCATCGTCGGTGGCACCGTTTCCCGAGCCGATATAACCGGCAAACAGCGAACCCATTATTTTATTATTGTTCCAGTTAGTTGAGGTATTGTTGGCGTTGGCAAAGCAGTAATAAGCACCGTTAAGGGCAACGTTGGCACTTGGCTCATCAACTATGGCATTGCCGTACACCTCAGCATTTTTAGGAAGTGCATTTAATTCCTTTTTACAAGCCGACTGCGAAACCACAACCATAGCCAGTAAAATATATATTAAGTTTTTCATTTTTCTTTATCTAATTGTTATTAAAAACCAATTCTAAAACCTATAACATACTGCCTAACAGTTGGATATGTGCCTGAATCGCTATAACCACTTATTACACTATACGGGTCGTTACTCACTTCAGGATCAGGACCAGGATATTTGGTTATAGTAAAAAGGTTGGTAGCCGACACATAAATTGAAGCCGACTGTATTTGCCATTTCTGCATTAAAAGTTTAGGCAACTGATACGATAAGGTAACAGATTTTAACTTAACGAATGAGCCGTTAAAAATGTCGTTACTTGCTGTACCGATATTTCCGTTTTGCCCATAAATAACTCTTGGAATGTCAGTTGAAGTATTTTCTGGTGTCCATCTGTTCAATATATCAACCCCTTTGTTTGATAAATTGGTTACACTATTGTTATTAATGTTATACAAATAAAGGATCTGGCCACCGTATGAATAGTTAAATAAACTTACCAACGAGAAATTTTTGTACGTAAATGTATTGGTATAACCGCCATAGAATTTAGGCTCCGCATTACCTAGCACCAAACTACTGTTTGGAAAGCCATAAGGAGTTTGTGTATACATCGCATCACCAATATTCAAATATGGCGTTATGTAAGGGTACAACGAGTATTTGGCTTTATAAGCTGTGAGTTGAGCTTGTGTATTGATGATCCCTGTATATTGCTGACCGTAAAATAAGCCAAGTGGTTTTCCATTTTCGATAATAGTATTACCCAGGTATATGCCAGACTCATTAGGATCAGAAAATTGCTGGTTGATATTGGAAACTAAACTGCGGTTAAAGGAAATATTAAATTCACTGTTCCAACTGAAATTATGGCCTTTGATTATATCGCCTCTTATATCAATTTCCAAACCACGGTTCCTGATGTCGGCAATATTGGCAGTAACGCTGCTATAAGCAGAGCTTGGCGCTAATGCCTCATTGAATAACAGGCCCGAGGTTTTCTTTTCATATATACCTATATCACCTGTAATCCGTGATTTAAAGAAAGAGAAATCAATACCGGCATCCTTTTGCAAGGTTGATTCCCATTTAAGTTCATTATTGCCAAGTTGTGTAGGTACAACCGCATTGGTACTATTGTAAGTTGCAGGCGTATATAAAGTACGATAAAGGTAATCACCAATATTCTGAGTACCGGTATAACCAGCGCTTGCCCTTAATTTCAGGTCATCGATCCAGCTAACATTTGACAGGAATTTTTCCTGTGAGATGCGCCAGGCAACCCCACCTGATGGGAACAGCGCTGTACGGTTACCCTCGGGGAATTTAGACGAAGCATCAGACCTACCAGTAAAGGTGAACAGGTAACGATCTTTATATGAATAATTGGCACGTGCATAAAAACTCAATAATGAGTTTTGCGATGAGCTTGCCGAAGAAGGTAATGTAATGGCCGCTGACGAAAGGTCAGTTAAAGTTACATCGTTAGGGTAAGATTGGCCACTTGCTATAAATGAATTGCTTTTATCCTCTTCCCATGATGTACCGGCTACTACATCCAGGCTGTTATCAGCATTAAATTTTTTATTGTATGATAAGGTGTTTTCAAAAAACAGATCGGTTGATTCTGTTTGTCCTTCCGAGCCTATGCCATTATTAGAAGATGCTGAACCGGCATCTGAGGCAATCAAAGCAGTACTGGGGGTATAATTTAATTGATGGTATTGCTGGTAATTTACTGAAGCTACACTTTTAAACTTCAAATTTGCCAGTATATCATATTCAAGTGATATTGAACCCAGTAACGATGCATTTTTACCCTGGTTAACTCCATTGGTAAGCAATGATAATGGATTTTGTATCCCGCTGGATACCGAACCACCAAGTTCAGCACCTGTAAAAGTATTGATAGAACCATCTGCGTTGTAAGGCGCAAGTGTAGGTGGCGCAAGCAATGCCTGTGTATAGGCTCCATTAGTAATATTGTTGGTTGTAAAACCGTAGTCGAGATTGGTAACGGTGCGCAGTTTGCTGGTAATGTTATTATCTAAATTAACTTTACCCGAGATACGGCTAAAATCGGTACCTTTTATTACACCATCCTGCCCGGTGTACGAGAATGAGGTATAATACCTTGAATTTTCACCGCCGCCACGTACTGCTAAATCGGCATTTTGTTCAAAGCCATTTCGCAGCACTAGTTTCATCCAATCCGTATTGGCGGTACCTAAATAGTCTGGCGTGTGCAAAATACTGTTCGCTACGCCATTAACAGGCTGACCCGCGGCAGTTTGCGCATCGCTCAAATTTTGAGCGGCTTCAGTCATGATCATTTTATACTGATCGGCATCAAGTACTTTTTGCGATATGGGAGTTGAAAACCCTGTAAAGTAGTTAAACTCGATAGAAGGCTTTTGATTATACTTACCTTTTTTGGTGGTGATAATAACAACACCATTGGCTGCCTTTGAACCATAAATAGCAGTTGCCGAGGCATCTTTTAATATATCAATTGATTCAATATCATTAATATTTAAACCGCCAAGGCTGTTTAAACCACGTGAAAATGAACTGCTTATTGCACCGCCATTATTATCGCTGCCTGAAATTGGATTTGGCACTTCAGCAGCACCTTGCAGATACTGGTCCGATACTGTTAGCTGTACACCATCAATAATGTACAATGGGTCATTACCGCCCAATATTGAGGTTCCGCCACGTATACGTATCTTGGCTACACCACCCGGTGAGCCATCACTTTGTACCACCTGTACACCTGCCGCTTTACCGGTTATTGCCTGATCCACACTGGTAAAAGGCACATCTTTTACCTCATTAATATCAACAGTTGCTACTGAACCTGTCAGATCTTTTCTTTTGGTGGTGCCGTAACCAACTACTACAACCTGGTCTAAAACAGATAATTCGGGTTCAAGCGTAACATTTATTATTGTTTGTGTTGTAACCGGCACCTCTTTGGTTTTATAACCTATATAACTAAAAACCAATATCTCCTGATTAGCAGCGGCAATAGTATAATTACCCTCATCGTTAGTCATTACAATACGGCCGCCTCCATTTTTGATCTTTATTGTCACCCCCTGTATGGGCTCACCCTTGTCATTAAGTACCTTACCTTTAATAATTACTGCCATATCTAAAGAAGTCTTGATCTTATCAATAAAAGATTCTTCCTTTTTTTGAATAACAATAGTTTTATTAATGATGGTATAGTTTAAAGGCTGATCGTTAAAGCAGGCGCTCAATGCATCATCAAGCGTAACATTTTTAAAATCAACATCTACTTTATTAGCATATTGCAGATCCTGATCATTATAAAAAACAAGAAAACCTGTTTGCTTTTTAATGATTTTCAGAACTTTTTCAAGCGAAGCATTTTTTTCATTGATCGTAATTTGGCTAAAAGCAGCAGCACTTACATTAGTAAGCGTTATAATCAACAGAAAAGTAGTTATTTTCATAACCAATAATAATTTGGGGGGTAGCCATACCTTGGGCATGGCGGTGCAGAAAGAATTAAATTTCATTACTTTTGTAAACGTTTGGGTTAATGTCGTTAATCTGTGAACTCTAATAGTTTAAACTCCTGCTTTGTGCTGAAACTAAAGGCAGGATGGGTTAACTCAGGCTATTGCCGGTTAAGTGTACCACCACTTTCCGGCTTTTTTTATGAGCTACCTTTTGATGGGCTTTAAAGCTGTTTTCGTAAGTGTCTTATCATTTTTTTCAAAATTTAAAGGGTGAACATTAGTTTAGTTGTTTATATATTTAGTCTGTTATTACAGTAATTTTATTCTTCTCGACCTTAAAATGGACACCGGCATAACTCAATATGCCCAGAAGCTGAGAAACGTTACTATTTCGTGAAATATTACCAGTAAAGGTGTTAGCCGGAATTTTATTATCAGCATAACTAATATCAACATTATACCAACGGGCCACCTGCCGCATAACTGATTCAATGCTTGCTTTATTAAATTGGAAAAGTCCATTTTTCCATGCTATAACATCTTCGGTATCAACATTATCAAGAACTGTGATATTATTATCTGCTGCTTTTTGCTTAACCTGGGCTTGTTCGCCGGGTACCAGGGTCATTGTTTTTGAATCGGTGGTAACCTTAACACTGCCTTCTAACAAGGTGGTTGTAATAAGCGGCTCATCGGTGTAGGCATTAACATCAAAATGAGTGCCTATATCCTCAATAGTTTGATTATTTACACTCACCCTAAATGGCATTTTATCATTATGCACTACTTCAAAATAGGCCTCACCAGTTACTTCCACTTTGCGTTCCTTCCCGGTAAATGCAACGGGATACCGGATTGATGATGCCGCATTCAGCCACACATCGGTACCATCCGCCAGTGTTAGGTGATATTGCCCGCCACGCGGGGTCGACATTGTATTATAAACCGTTTCAGAACCAGTTGATGCACCTGTATCGTATACTATCTTCCCATCTGCAGTTTTATTGATTGCAGTACCGCTTTCCGTTCCTATCCGGCCATTTTTTGCACCCGTTAATATAATTTGGTGCCCATTTGATAAAGTAAGTATGGCCTTATTACTGCCGGGCAAAATATGGCTTGCTGCTAACCGACTTTCAGCGCGGCTATGGAAAAAATAGTAAGCCCCAAACGATAAAAAAACCAAAGCAGAAGCGGCAGCAGCAATACGAATAGCATACATCCGGCGGACAATAGGTACAAAAAAACGCTCTTGCCCATGAATGGGTAAAGTATCCCAAATCTCGTCCAAAGCTGTATTAAGCTCCTGCTCAGAAAGATTGAGCTTATTGCCTGCCGCCTGATTTATGTACCAACTTTCAAGCAAAGCCTTTTCTTTGGGCGTACAATTTCCGGATCTATATTTCTTTATTAGTGCTTTTGCTTCTTCGTTAGCCATACTCATCGGATTTTAATCCTTTAATTGAGTATAAGACGAACTAATATCGCTTTGGGCGTAGATAATTTTAAAAAAAAGTGAAATATTTTAAAAAATTGTAAATTATACGTCTACGATGCACCACTTTTTGTATCTATTGGCGCACCAACAACGGTTTAATCTTAATAATACCGGTGTTCAGTCGAAAATCCGACACGATTTTCCATGTATTATTTTATTTTGTGGCAAATAAGAATTATTTTGTGGCAAATAAGAACCATGAAAAAGATATTGGTACTCATCCTTGCCCTGATCGCAGTTCACGGTGCTTTTGCACAGCAGCATCGCAGCAAGGATAATATGACGATCACCATTTATGAATCCGATTATCAACCTGGAAAGCCACTGCATATTATTGTTACCCGGACAGATTCAGCTCAACTCCAAAAAGATGTTGACAGGAGCGCGGTCCGTAAAGCAAAGAGTAAGGACCAGTTGGCCCTGCATGAAGCCTTGCTCCAGTCAATTATCCAACCCTATATTGACCAGGGCTGGCAATTGGTAACCACTTCCGTTGAGGGTTCAGTCACCAGTGCCCTGGGCAATGCATACGATCAGGACCATGTTTACCGTTATTACCTGTCAAAGCAAAAGTAAGGCCGGAAAAATGTATTTTTAAAGAAAGAAAGTAAGGAAAGTATAAACACCAAGCTTTAATCTAAGTGTTTTTAAAGCATTATTTACTTGTTTTTTCACCGTTTTATCTGAAATGCCTAATTGCTCGGCAATTTGCCGGTGCGTAAGGTTTGCTTTGCGGCTTAATTCAAAAACTTCACGCATTTTAGCAGGCAATTCGGCTATTTCACGATCGATCATTGCTACCAATTCTTTCTCGCGGACCAAATGATCGGTTATATAATCGTCTTCCTTTATAAATGCCTGTAGTGATGATAAATATTCCGATTCCACCTTTTTACGCGCGATCTGATCAAAGATCAGGTTGCGTACTGAAGCATACAGATAGGCTGATAAGCCTATAGTGAAATTTAGCTGTTCGCGTTTTGTCCAAAGGCGTGAGAATATTTCATGAACAACGTCTTTTGCTTCTTCTTTATCCTGCAGCAAACGAAAAGCGTGAATATATAAAACGCCCTTAAACCGGTTATAAATTTCAGCATACGCCTCCTTATTGCTATTCTTTAATAAAGAAACCAATTCGGCATCAGCTAAGGAGTTTATCTCGGGCATTCACTAGTTTAAACACGAATTTACCATTAATTTAATAAAAAATCAACAATTAGCTGATTTTAAGAGCTGTTTAACAATAAAAGGAGAAGTTTATTGCCACAAAATCATTATCGTTGACTGAAGTCAACGGAATATAGATAATTAAATTTACCGGCTTTAGCCAAAAACTCGCCATAATTCTACATTAGAAGTTTGGCTAAAGCCCAAAAATTGCAATGATAATTCAGTTCTGTTGACTGAAGTCAACGGCAATGAAAGTTCACCATTTTCAAACGGCTTCTGAGACCAATACAATCATATCGCCATTCTTCAATTCATCAACTAATGGTGATATTACTGTTCATCTTTAGCCTGAATTATCAATGTATTTTCCTGTAATCCGGGAGAGGTTGCAGTTAGTTTGATCTCTTCACTTTTATTTTCCGACTGAATAATTATTTGAGCAAGGCCATTAAAAAGTTTCCGCTTCCATGTTGAGGCGGGTATTTTAAACTGAATAAGCCCAGGATCTGTGTTTACCGCATCCCACTCGTTTTTCTTTTTGATGGGTAAATCAACTATAGTGATGCTGTTTCGGCCTTCTTTTAGCATGCTTGTATTTATGATAAAAGCATCGCCACTACTATGATAATCAAGGTTTGCAGCAAGCAAGTGGCCATTGAAGTATATTGACTGTTTGCGCCCGATGCTATTATAAAAAAATGCTAATGGTGAACTCAACATTTCCTTAGTTAAATTGATGCTGCCCCGATATACCCAGCCTTTAACACTGGTATCAGCAAGGCCAGTAAAGGCTTTCTTCCAGTTGCTATCGTCAAAATCTGCATTCATTTCAGTTCTGTTGGCTGTGTCCGAAATTGGAAATTCCTTCAAACCTTCAATCGGCATATTTACTATTTTCTCCAAATATTTGTCTGGTTCGAGCGATGTGGGATTTCCGTTACCTACCCCAATAATTTTTCCGGAGCCCGAAATTGAAAAGCTGATCTCATTATCAGCATCCGGCACTGGTAGCCCCTTTTTATCTACTGCGGCAACAGTTATAGCAGCAATGTCTTTTCCATCTGCTTTAATTATATTTTTTTGTGCCACAAGGGTGATACCTGTTGCCGGGCCGGTAGTTTGCACGGTTTCAGTTAGCACCTTTTTCCCTTCGGTGTAGCCGATGGCTTTAAGGGTTCCTGCTGAAAATGGCACTTTCCATTCCAGGTGACCATTTTTGGCCATGGTCTTTTTGCCCTGGCTTTTTCCATTCAGAAAAAGCTCTACTTCGTCACAATTACTATATGCCCAAACGTTTATCACTTGTCCTTCTTTTCCTTTCCAGTTCCAATGTGGTAGTAAGTGCAGCACAGGCTTATCGCCCCACCATGCTCGCAGGTACCAGGCATCATCTTTCAGGAAACCACATTGATCTAACATACCAGTGCAAGAACCAATTGACGGCCAACCGTATGGGGTTGGTTCACCCCGGTAATCGAAGCCTGTCCAAATGAACATCCCTGCCAGAAAAGGCCGTTTGGCGTAGTAGTTCCAGCCTTCTTCAATACTATAGGCATTGGGGCGGGGCTTTGCATCATAGGCTGATTTATAATGCAGGCTATCATTGGTAAAGTAAACTCCCCGGGTTGAAACGGTTGCCCCTTCCTCGGTGCCCCATCCTTTTTGTTCAGGAAACTTTTGATGTTGAAGATCAGGCCTTTCCTGTGCTATATAATTGAAACCGATGAGATCCATTACCGATGAGATCCCTTGCCCCCAACCGCCACTGTAAGCTGCAGTAACCGCACGAGATGTGTCGAGGCTTTTTACAAAGGCCTGCATGGTTGTAGCTATCCTGGCCCCTGTTATATTATTTTCTATAGCCCATTCCTCGTTTCCGATTGACCAGGCAATGATACTTGGATGGTTATAATCCCGTTCAATCATTTTTTTCAGATTGCCTAATTGATAGTCATCAATACCCATCAAACGGTTTTCATCAATAACCAGCATACCCAAACTATCGCAGGCATCAAGCAGTTCAGGCGTTGGTGGATTATGCGAGCAACGATAGGCATTGCTTCCAATTCCTTTCAGCTTTGCGATCCTGAAATATTGAAGCTCATCGGGCATTGCAGTTCCCACGCCGGCATGCTCCTGATGGTTATTGGTTCCTTTGATCTCTAAACGTTTTCCATTTAAAAAGAATCCGTTGTTAGCATCAAAGCGTATGGTACGGATACCGAATTTGGTAGTATATTCGTCTACGGGAACATTATCAACCAAAACAGTAGTCACTAACCTGTGCAGGTACGGCGCATCAACCGACCAAAGTTTTGGATGAGCCACCATAAGCTGACTTACATATTCTCCTTCTTTAAAAGGCGCTAAATCAACGCTACTGGTTTGCCCTGTTGCCAGAAGATGGCCTTCGCGATCATATACCTTTTGTACAATGCTAAAATGCCCTGTAATTTTTCCATCATTCCTGATATAAACCTTTGCGTTAATATTCGCGCTATCATTTTTTATAGTTGTAGTAACAAAGGTTCCGTTGGTTGCTATATGCAGAGTGTTAGTTTTATTGAGCCAAACATGCCTGTAAATGCCTGCGCCTTCGTAAAACCATCCTTCTTCCATCGTGGCATCAACGCGGACCGCTATTGTATTATCTCCGCCATAATTTAGCAGATCAGTAATATCATATTCAAAACTATTATATCCGCTTACTTCAGTCCCTAAATAATGCCCGTTTACCCAAACTATGGAGTTGCGAAAAACACCATCAAAGGCAATAGTTATTCTTTTACCATAATCTTCTGCTGGGATCTTAATTTTTTTGCGATACCAGCCAACACTGCTGTCCGGGAAATTTCTGCCGATGGCTTTAAAGCCATGACTAAAACTTCCTGCTTCGCTAAATCCAACCTCAACAGCCCAATCGTGCGGCAGGTTGAGTTTCCGCCATGAGCGATCATCAAAATTGGCTGCAGCAGCGCCATCTCCATAACCTGCTTTAGCAAAATATGAAAAGTACGCTGTTCCGTTATTAAAATCCTTTTTTGCATCATACGCGTGCCCAAAAGCAAAATGCCAGGCCGTATCAATACAAATGTGTTCTCTGGTGGTAGAACTGTGCTTTATGGATTGGGCAAACCCCAATGAGCAGCATAAAAGAGCTAGAATGATGGAATTAAAGGTTTTCATTAAGCGAGCTATATAATTGGGAATAATATATGGTTCGCTAAATATAGGACAAAAAGCAATTACTGTAATGATTTATTTGTCTTTTGAACAGTTAAAAAATTAACCGATCAGAATTTGGTAAGCGATATGGATATTATAACAAATGCCTCCTTGAAAAGGAAGCATTTGTTACTAAGAGCAATATAGTTGCGGATTAGAACTGAATATCATTTCAGTCAGTAAGTTTAAAATCCGCAGATTTAACATCACGGGAGTTTGTACCTATAAATAATTTAAAGTCACCCGGCTCATAGGTATATTTCATATCAATATTATAAAAGCGAAGATCGGCGGAAGTTATCTTAAAATTTACCACCTGGCTCTCGCCTGCTTTCAGAAAGATTTTCTTGAAGTTCTTTAATTCTTCAACCGGGCGTGTTACGGAGGCCTCTAACTGGCGGGTATAAAGCTGAACCACTTCTTCACCATCATATTTGCCGGTATTGGTAACTGTTACACTTGCCTGCAATGGCTGGCCCGGCTTAATAGTACTGCTGCTTAGTTTAATATCGCTATAACTAAACTTGGTATAACTTAAACCAAAGCCGAAGGGATATAAGGGATCATTAGATATATCTAAATAACGTGATTTATAACGATCAGTAAAATCACCCGCATAAGGGCGGCCCGTGTTTTTATGGCTGTAATAAAGCGGTTCCTGGCCTACATCTTGCGGGAAGGTTGCTGTAATTTTTGCTGATGGATTGTATGCGCCAAATAATACATCGGCAATGGCATTACCGGCTTCGGTACCGGCAAACCAGGTTTCCAGCATGGCATCGGCATTATCATTTTCCCATTTAAGGGTTAATGGCCGACCATTCATCAATACAATTACCATAGGTTTACCCGTTGCTTTTAGTGCTTTAAGCAAATCTTCCTGCGCTGGGAAAATACCGATCTCAGAGCGGCTTGCAGCTTCGCCCGACATGGTGTATGATTCACCAACAACAGCTACGATCACATCTGATTTTTTAGCGGCACTTACGGCCTCATCAATCATATCTTGTGGCGAACGTTTGTCAATGTCCAATTCATCGGCACCCAGGCGTTCGATCAGCCAGTTATCATTGGTTATGTTCGCGCCTTTTGCGTAATTAACCTGCAATCTGCCACCAGCCAATTGTTTTATACCATCCAATACTGAAACTGATTTATGCCAGTCGCCTGCACCGCTCCACGGGCCTATCATATCCCGATGGTCATTAGCTAAAGGGCCAACCAATGCGATTGAACCAACCGATTTTAAAGGCAGCACATTGTTGTTGTTTTTCAGCAATACTATACTTCTTTTTGCTGCTTCGCGTGCTGCTTCTAAAAACTCGGGCTTCATAATAGTGCGTTCTGCACGTTGCACATTACAGTAGCGGTAAGGATCACTAAATAAACCCAGTTTATATTTAGCTTCCAGTATACGGCGACAGGCTACATCAATTTCAGATACCTGTACTTTGCCATCTTTAACTAACTTCTTCAGATTATCGAGGTAAATTTCACCAACCATATCCATATCAATACCTGCATCAATCGCTTTTTTACCAACTGTGTAACCGTCTTTACCTAAGCCATGTGGAATAAGTTCATTCATAGCTGTATAATCTGTTACTACAAAACCGGTGAAACCCCATTTTTTACGGAGCAGATCTGTCATTAGCCATTTATTGGCAGTTGCAGGCACGCCGTTAATATCATTAAATGACGACATCACACTTCCCGCTCCTGCGTCAATAGCAGCTTTGTAAGGCGGCAGGTAATCCTGAAACATGCGGCGATCACTCATATCAACAGTATTGTAATCTCTGCCGGCTTCCACAGCACCATAAAGTGCAAAGTGCTTTACGCAGGCCATTACATTAGTAGTATCATATAAATTACTGCCCTGATAACCATGCACCATAGCTTTAGCTATTTGTGAGCCTAACCAGGTATCTTCACCTGAGCCTTCGGCAATACGACCCCAGCGCGCATCGCGGGCAATATCAACCATTGGCGAGAACACCCAGTTCAAACCATCGGCACTGGCTTCAGCAGCAGCAATACGGGCTGTTTTTTGGATCATATCCAAATCCCAGCTTGATGCCAAACCTAAAGGTATAGGGAAGATTGTTTTGTGACCATGAATCACATCATATCCGAAAAATAAGGGAATTTTTAAGCGGGAATGCTTTACTGCGATGTCTTGCAGTTTGCGTACCGCATCAGGTGTGTAGGTATTGAATACCCCACCTACGTTTCCTTTTTCTATATTTTCATTAACATTTTTACTCACTATCGGCCCCGTGACATCAAAGCCTACCGATACCAGGTTTAGCTGGCCTATTTTTTCATCCAACGTCATTTTCGACATTAAGTTGGTGATGAAATCATCCATTTTTTTTTGCTGCGGCGTAGTTTTTGAACCAGTTTGCGCAAATGAATTTGTAAAGGGTGCAATAAGCAGTAAACAGCAAATAAGCTTACGTATCATTTTTATTTATTTTGATTTGGTGTATGTTCGGCAAAATTAATTTATTTGAGGACTTTGAAAATCCAGTTTTTTCAGTCCGCCCTGTACTTCGGGGCAGCTCATAAATAACTTCCACAACAAGCCTGTGCGGTAGTTTTCAATCATTACCACTATTGGCCCCTCATCAATAGCCAGGTATGATCTGGCATACCAGTTATGCGATTCGCTAAAGGCATCAGTAAAACCGTATTCACCCCAGATCTTATCACCCATATCGTAATAAAAATGGCGCAATGCCTGCATCGAATATTGCGGTGTATAAGGGAACGCCGATAAAGCGGCAGTAGGTGTTATAACGCCCAGGTCATTTGTTGGTGATTGCGCACTATAGCCTTCATAATTATCACTGGCGGTTAGTCCCCAGCAATTTTCGCTATAGCCTTTGAATTTTTTAGGGTTATCAATACAATAAGCCCTGTTTATTAAGGTATGATTATGATTTTGTTCCCAATAATCGGCGTATTCATCTTTTAAACCTTTTGGGTTAAGCCCCATAAATGAATATTGTGAGAAAAAAAGCGGACCACCATAATCAAAGCCTAAAGGCAGTTTGTAGCCATAAAATGTTTTTCCGTTTTTAAAGAAACTGCCCTGTGCCCAGCCATTATGATAAACTGATGCAGGAACCGGGTATCTTGTGCCTGATTCAGCAAGTATATAAGTGATGAGGCATTCATTAAAACCATGAATAGGGAAATTCATAGCCCAGCCATTATTTGGCGACCAGTGCCAATATAGTACATCTTTGCCATCGCGGGTGAACCAGTTCCATTCAATGTCATTCCACATGCCGTTTATCTTATCGCGTATCTCTCTTTCTTTTGGATTATTGGCATTATAGTATTGCCGAGCACATAATAGCCCTTCAAAAAGATAAGATGTTTCAACAAGATCGGCACCATCATCCTTGCGGCCAAATGGAATAACCTTGCCTGTTTCGCCATTTAGCCAGTGCGGGAATACCCCATGAAAAGAATCAGCCCTGTACAAAAATCTTACAATTTTAAGCATCCGGTCATCTGCTTGCTCACGGGTGATCCATCTTCTGTTGGTTGCTACTACTATACCCATAATTCCGAAGCCGGAACCTCCTATAGTCACTACCTCAGTACCATAGTTGAATGATTTATTGCTGCGCTCACGGGCAAGCCCGCTTACCGGGTGACCAAAATCCCAAAAATAGCGGAAGGTTTGGCGTTGTACAACATCAAGTAAAGCGCTATCGGTTAAATTTTTAATTATGCCTACAGGTTTTATACCTTCATTGGTCGGGTTTGTATTGGATGATTGCGCCCGGCAATAAACAGTCGTTAAAATCAGAAGGGAGAGTATTAATATTTTTTTCATCTAAAATCTTTGTAAATAGCTATAGGTTAGGGCTTGTAAAACCTAAATTTTTCATACCGGTTTGCACTTCGGGGCAACTCATAAATAAGTTCCAGAGTAAACCTGTGCGGTAATTTTCAATCATGTTAATTATTGGGCCTTCGTCAATAGCAAGGTCTGAGCTTGCAAACCAGGCATCATTCAAATCAAAAGAATCATAGAAACCATATTGGCCCCATGTTTTATCGCCCAGTTTATAATAAAAAAACCTTAACGCCTGTAATGATTGTGTGGGCGTATAAGGTAATGAAGCGATAGCCGCTGTTGGAGCAATTACGCCAACATCACTGGTAGGCGAGCTTGCATTGTAACCACCATTTTCAATATCGCTTGCGGTAAGTCCCCAGCAATTGGCACTGTAGCCAATATTATTATTGGGGTTGGCAACGCAATAGTTATAATTGATCATGGCGTGTGCCTGGTTTTGAACATCATAACTTGCATAAGCATCGGTTAAACTGTTTGGATTGATGCCCATAAATGAATAATGCGCAAAAAATAGCGGACCGCCCTCTGCAGGGCCTAACGGCAATTTTACGCCATAATAAGTATTGCCGTTTCTCATGCTGCCATTGCCTGCCCAGCCATTATCATAAACAATTTTTGGTACCGAATGCGTTGTTGATGAAGCGGCTAATACATAAGTAATGAGTGCCTCGTCCCAACCATTTACCTGCTGATTTGTTGACCAGCCATAATCAGTGCTCCAATGCCAGAATAAAGTATTTTGATTGCTTTGCCTGAACCAATCCCACTCTACATTATTCCAGAGTGTATTTATATCAGCCCTTAAATTGGTTTCGGCAGTGCTTGTACCATTGAAATACTGTCGTGCTACTAACAGGCCCTCCATCAGATAAGATGTTTCTACCAAATCTGCCCCGTCATCTTCCGTACTGAACGGAACTACTGCGCCCGTAACGCCATTTAACCAATGCGGAAACGCACCATGGAACGTTTGTGCATTATTCTTTAAAAAAGCCACTATGGTTTGCATACGGGTTAAACCATCAGCACGGGTTATAAACTGCCGGTTAATGCCAACCACAATGGCCATTATACCAAAGCCTGAACCACCTGTGGTTACTACATCGCCTGATGTATTCCGCTCACGGGCAAGTCCGCTGGTTGGATGACCGAAATCCCAGAAATATTTAAAGGTTTGCTGTTGTACAAGCGTGAGCAATTGGTCATCTGTTATAACCGGGAATTTATTGCTTGAGTCGATCTGAGTAGTAAGATTAACGCTTAATGCTGATTGTAAGGTCGCACTTTTTGAAGATTGTAGTTGGGTTGATACTGCAACCACATATTTAGTAAGGTATGATAAAGTTGATGGCGAAATAACAACAGTACTATCATTATTTTGATAAGTAGCCGTGTATGCCACACTTACACCTGCAGTTGTTTTAAAAGTTATACTGCCACTAACTGAAGCCGGACTTATAGGGGCAGTAAACGAAAGTTTTATAACTGGAACCGTATTAACATTTATATAAGTAAACCCATTATAAACACCATTAACCTTTAGCGAGTTAAAACTGAAACTAGATGCAACAGGGGGTGTAGTTGGAGGAGGATTTACATCTTTACCACCTTTTGAGCATGAATATAATCCCGTAAACAAAATCAACACTAAACAAATTTTCAATTCTCTCATGCCTGCTTTATTAAAATTATCAGAATGGCCAACTACCAAATTAAATGTATAAAAAGGCTGCCCGGTTTTCACCGGACAACCCTTAATCTAACCAAATTTACTTACCTCTGTGTTGAAGCGCTACCAATGAGCTTACCTCAATACTTGTTAATACTCTGTTATAAACCCTAACCTCGTCTATAGCGCCAGGGAAATAAGTTGCCCAGCTTTGCGAGGTTGCACCACTTGTAAGTGAAGGTGTGGTCATGAACGGAAATGTGCCAAAAACCATTTGCTGAACACCGACCCAGTTGAGCGGCGCAAATCCGGCAACAACCGTATTTGAAATGCTGGAACCATTGTAATAAACTACAAAGTTTGATGAAGTATCATCATAGGTTAAGGTTACATTTATCCAGCCATAAGGGTTATTAACTGTAAAATCACCCAACCATGCATCAACACCGCTACCGCTTGTACCATTATTAAAAACGTGTATTTTAAGCCTATCGGTTGTAGTTGTGCCGCCACCATCAAAGAAAATATCAAGGTTGGACCAAAAATTCACACTGTTAGCAATACCAACTATATCATAAACATCGCCACTAGCGCTAGCAGGCATATTTACCCACGTACTTATTGAAAAGCTATGCAGGTTTTGTATAGCTGTTGGAACAGCCGACAGTACATACGCGCTGGTTCCACCTGCTAATGCCGTCCCTTCAAGTCCATTTGTAAAAGATGTGCCTACGGCAGTACCTGTTGTACTTGATAATGAATCTTTCAGATCACCATTAAAACCCCAATGTGCTACTAAATTGCTGGTAGCTATTTGGTTGGCCTGTGTGTAACCATTAATATTTAGCGGAGGAGCATAACTTGATGCATCAAACTTTTTATAACATGATGATAAGGCAAAGCCTATCATGATTGCCGCTATTGTGTATTTATTGATTAAATTTTTCATAAATAATTATTTAAATTATTAATAACCAGGATTTTGCTTTAACAAACCACCGCTCAGTGTTATTTCATCCGTTGGTAATGGTTGTACTTCATTTTTGCCTGCTTTAAACCCTCTGTTTCCGAAAAGTGCAGGGCCACGGCCCTGGCGAACAACATCAAAGAAACGGTCGCTTTCCATGGCCAGCTCAACCTGGCGCTCATGCCAAATAGCCAAACGTAAAGTTGCCTGGTCAGTTGTGGTTACCTGTGGCAAAATACTGGCGTTACCTTCTCTTGCCCTTGCGCGTACCTTTTCTAATGAAGCCAGTGCTAATGTGGTGTTACCAGTTTCATTTGCTGCTTCGGCATTCATCAATAATACATCAGAATAACGAAGTACGCGTATATCCTGGCCTGCCCCCGGATTACCATTTAAAATAGCATCGCTGAAAGGAACGTATGATTTATAATTATACATGCTATCAACAATACCACCGCCTAAAGGAGGTATGGCATCGCCCTCGGCAGATGTACCTCCTGCAAAAAGAATGGTTGCATTTTTTCGTGGATCACCCGGCTCAAATGCATTTACCAATGCACTTGTAGGAACGTTGAAACCCCAACCGTAAGTTGGCGCTATACCTTGAACCTGTGAGAATTGACTTATAGATGCTGCCGTATTGCTTGATGTATTAGGGCATTGCACCTCAAATATTTCTTCAGTGTTATTTTCATTTATCTCGCGGAATGATTTTTCAAAATCAGGGAACAATGAATAAACTCCAGATGCAATCACGGCATTAGTGTAAGTTAATACATCGGGCCATTTAGCTTCATACATGGCTACTTTGGCATGTAATGAAAGCGCTGCACCTTTAGTGGCACGGCCAATATCAAGCCCGCTATAAGTTTCAGGTAATACAGCGGCTGCATTAGTCAGGTCAAGCTCAATTTGTGCATAAACCTGTGCTTTAGGGGTACGCGGTATATTAAAATCCGCCGCGCTTTTAGGGTAATGTAACCTCAACGGAACATCGCCATAGGCACGTACCAACCTAAAATATTGATATGCCCGTACAAACTCTGCTTCAGCAATATAACGTGCTTTTAAAGTCGCATCCATATTAACTTTGGGTATGCTGTCTATAGCCTGGTTACATAAGCTTATACAGGTATACTCACCATCCCAAAAGGTATCATCAAAGCCAGATTCAGCACCTGTTTGTGTAAAGGTGTGGTAATAGCCGATAGCAGGTGAATCGCCGGGCGTACTGCCTTTTTGAACTTCGTCGCCACCCATGCTTTCAATGGCAAGGGCAGGAAACGCTGTTTCGGCCCATACGCGTAGGTCCGCATATATTGCATTTATACCTTGTGTTGCACCAGCTTCACTGGTATATAACTGGCTTGCAGGTAAAGCTCCCTGCACCGGTGGATTTAGAAAGCTCTTTTTGCAGCCCCCCACCGTAATTATAAGTACGGCTATACACGCTATACCTACTGCTTTTATAAAGTTGCTTTTAATGTTTAACATAACTCAATATTTTTATAGTTAAAGTGTAACGTTTACGCCCAAATTGAAGATAGCGTAGATTGGAACAACCCCGTTATCAATACCCTGGTTAATACCAGCCTGTACGCCGCCTGTTGTAATTGACTCAACTTCGGGGTTAAAGCCTTTGTATTTAGTAAATGTGGCCAGGTTTTGCCCGGATAGATAAATACGAAGATTACTCATTTTTAACTTCGCGGCTACAGCTGCAGGCAGATCATACCCTACCTGTAAATTACGGATCCTTAAATAGCTCCCGCTTTGAACATAAAATGAGTTTGGCTGCCCATTAACGGCATCGCTCAGGAAAGCTGACGGGGTGGTATTTGAAGTACCGGCACCATGCCAGCGATTATTGTAAAAGTCCTCTGTCCAGTTTTCATAACCATATCTTACACCCTCATTGGCATTATATAAGGCTACTTTACCTACGCCAGATAGATCAAGGCCTAAATCAAATTGCTTGTATTTGAATTTAGTATTTAAGCCATACAGGTACTTTGGATTTGGATTACCCAGATCGGTTTTTTGTGCGTTATTACCGTAAATAACATCTCCAACCTGTGCATTTGGCTGTAGTGCCTTAGCAGCAGCAACCTGTGCAGGAGTTTGGAAAATACCAACTACCTGGTAGCCATAAAACTCGCCGATCGGCTGGCCAACTATTGTACGATTAGTAAATGCACCGCCGGATGCACCTTCACCACCGCCATATAAAGGAATATCGCCCGATAACACCTGGGTAACCTTGTTATTGTTGATACTAAAGTTTCCGTTAATTGAGTAACTGAAGTCCTGGCCAACATGATCGTTCCAGCCGGCTGTAAATTCCCAGCCTTTATTTACATAAGTTGCCTGGTTAGCATCAAGTGTGCCACCGCTGGCACCTAATGAACCTAAAACCGGTACAGGGAATACTGCATCTTCAGTTTTCTTTTCATAATAATCAACCTCAAATGTTAAGCGATTATGCAGAAATGCCGATTCTAAGCCTATATCGGTACCTACTGTTTTTTCATAATAAATAATAGGTGGAGTTAAAGAGGTTAAACCTGCTCCTATCTGCAAGTTATCGCCGCCACCAAGATTTGATGTAAATTGCTGATCTGTTTGAGTTGCTAAGTTTGGCACGATACTGCCATTACCTGTTTTACCCCAGCTTGCTCTTAGTTTCAGATTGTCGAAAATGGTTTGATTCTTCATGAAATCTTCATTGCTGATCACCCAGCCTGCACCAATTGACGGGAAAGTACCCCATTTGTATTGCTCGCTGTAAACAGATGTACCATCTCTTCTTATCGTTGCATTTAATAAGTATTTATCTTTATAAGCATAATTTACACGACCGAAATATGATTCACGGGTCTCCAGATCACCGGCATCTGTAAGCGTAGGATTATTACCTAAATTGAAATACAGATCGCCACTTGTATAATCAGGAACGTTTTGTGCGGTAGCCGTTTCAGAGTAGTTTTTTAAACGTTGAGCTGATTGACCTGCCAATATAGTTACATGATTATCGGTACCAAATGTGTTGTCATAGGTCAATACATTCTCTAATATCCAGTTTCTTTGATCAGAATTAGCTCTTGATAAAGTTGAAATATTATTGAATTGCGATGCGGTAGCATCGTACACAGGAGTGTAGGCTTGTATTTCCTGGTGACTGAATGTACCACCAAAGCTTGAACGGAATGAGAAGTTTTTATTGAACTTCAGTTCGGCATAAGCATTACCATTGAACAGGTAATTTTGCGTAGTTTGATTAAAATAATCTAACGATACCTGTGGATTGCTTACTGCATTACCAACCGGAAAATCACCCGGATCGCCATAAGTGCCATCGGCATAACGAACAGGAACTACCGGAGCTGCTGTGTAAGCCTTATACATAATATTACCTGGCAAATCTTTTGAATGGTCGCCTTCTAATATTGCGCTGTAACCTACTTTTAATATTTTATATACCTGCACATCCTGTGTTAAATGCATGGTGATGCGGTCATAGGTATTGTAAGCTACGTTACCATCTTGTTGAAAATAACCGGCAGAAAAATTATAAGCACTTTTTTCAGTACTGCCGCTTACCCCAATATTATGATTTTGGGTGAAAGCAGTATGCAGTACCTGGCGAAGCCAATCAGTACCTGCGCCAAAGCTTGCGGGATCTTTAAAAGCTGCGGGGGCATTTGATAATGCGTCTACCTCATTTACCATTGTAGCATACTGTGTGGCATTTGCCATAACCGGCACATTAGTGGGGGTTGAATAACCTACGTATCCATCATATCTTACTTTCGCATCACCTTTGCCTTTTTTAGTGGTTATGATGATTACACCGTTTGATGCCTGCAAACCATAAATAGCCTCGCTGCTGGCATCCTTTAAAACGCTCATGGTTTCAATATCATTTGAATTAAGGAAGCTGATATCGCGATACCAAACTCCATCAACAACAAACAATGGGGCGGTATTACCGAATATAGTACCAATGCCTCTTAAAACAATTTGCGGCGATGAGCCTGGTGTACCTGAGTTGATGATCTGCACACCCGCTACTTTGCCTTGCAAAGCACTTACCGGGTTAGCATCTGGCTGGCTGGCCAAATCACTTCCTTTTACTGTGGCGATAGATCCAGTTACATCAACCTTGCGTTGCGTACCGTAACCAACCACTACAACCTGTGCCAGCTCATTGGTTGTGGCTGCAAGTTTAATTACTATTGGATTTGCGCCGCTTACTACAACCTGCTGTGAGGTATACCCTATATAGGATATAAGCAATGTTGAATTAGCAGATACACTTAATGAGAATGCGCCATTCGCATCAGTTTGGGTACCGTTAGTTGTTCCCTTAATTGCGACTGATACACCGGGCAAAGTTTCGCCGGTTGCAGCATCAGTTATCTTACCTTTTACAACAAAATTTTGTGCAAAGGCAGTGTTAACAAAAAAGAAACACAATAAGATAAACCCTGAGATCGTAAAAATTCTCTTCATGTGGGTAATTTAAAATAGGTGAAAAAAAATAATTGGTTTTGTTGAGATCGAAATTGAGGAGATAATACAATTTTAACAAATAATGCACCTCTACATTATTACATCACAATAAAAACACTTTCACACTAATAAAAAATAAATTTTAAATACCACTGAATATCAATAACTTACAGTATTTTCATTGTAAAAGTTACACTACAAGTGTTTCGAAAAATTAAAATTTAAAAACCACGGCTATGAGTGGTAATGATGTAGTATTATAGCTCCATGAGAAACTCCACAAGGTTCTTATCATGCTCCAGATTTAGCTTTTTCCGCAGTCTGTAGCGTCTTATCTCTACTCCTCTTAAAGAAATGTTTAAAAGCGATGCCATTTCCTTACTGTTCATATTCATTCTTAAATACGCACAAAGCTTAAGATCATTGGGAACAAGGTCGGGGTGATGGAATTTCAGTTTTTTGAAAAAGCTTTCATGGGCCTCATTAAAGCTACTTTCAAACAAATTCCAATCTCGCTCATCAGTCATGCCTTCATTAATTACCTTTTGGATCTTTTTGAGCTGGTCATCTGGTAATTTTTTGCCTGTATTATCTTTTAAATGCGTTAACTCGTCACTGATCTTTTGCAGCAATTCATTTTTGTACACAATGTTCATTGCTGAATTGGCTAATTCACGGCTTTTGCCCGCCAGATCAGCCTGTAACTGCTCATTTTTAATCTTTACTATCTGCTGCTCGTTAGTTATAGCTTCCTGCTTTAAGAACTCTTCTTTTTCATGTTGCAGTTTTTGCTGTATATGTTCCTGATGGCGTTTTAGTTTAAGCCGGTAAAAGTGCTTAAACACATAATAGGCTAATATAATGAGGAGCAAATAAAATAACATAGCTGGCTTTCCGCTGTACCACGGTGGCAAAATGCTGAAGGTAAAAATGCTTATAGCGGTTATATTATCGTCATTTATTTTAGCCCTTACCCGAAAAACATAGGTACCCTGCCCTAAATTGGTAAACTCTTTTTGAGTTTGTGTTGTCCAATCAGACCATTGGGTTGAATAGCCTTTTAAATAATACTGATATTTGATTTTAGCCTGCCGGTAATAGGGTAATGCATAATTAATACGGATATTATTTTTTGTAAAAGGAATTTCAACAGCAGTATTACCACCGTTGTCACTCATAGCTATTATTTTATCGGTTATATTTTCAACCTTTCCTATCAGCACCTCGGGTAATTGCACTTTGTTATGCGGGTTTACATCTGCATCGTTAAATATTACAAAACCATCATCAACACTGATGAGATAAATACGATTATTTATGCGGCTTATGTTTTCATAATGTTGTACCATTTGCCCGTTAAGCATAGTAAAGCTATTTGAATCAATAGAAAGGCTGCCAGCTTGTGAAAGATCGGCAAGAGCAACACGGCCATGATTGATGAACCAGTACTTTTTGCCATCCGCAGGAATTATTTTGTTAGATGATGCAAATGAGCCCAACTTGCTATTTAGCTGCTGGTACTTGTAGAACTTATCTGTAATATCATCATAAACATAAAATCCCGAATCAGATGAAAATACTATCCTATTATCAAGGCTAAACACATTAATATTGTATCCGCTGGGTAATCCGGCATGCTCATCATAGTATCTTTTTGATGTGGCTGTTTTCAGGTCGCTGCTCAGTGTTATTTTGTAAATGCCCTTGTAGGCGTGGCTTACCCATATCTGCCCTTTATTATCCTGCTCTACGTACCTTGATGGCTCTCCAAAACCATTTATCTTATGGTCAAAGATCCAGTTACCGGCTGCATCTTTTCTATAAATTACCAAACCTGTGTAGGTGCCTTGTATCAGCAGGTCATTATTCAGCTTCCTGATAGTCCAACCACCATTAATGCTTGATATTTTATTGATTGCCCCATTATTGATCTGATAAGTGCCATCATTATGGCCACAAAGCAGTTTACCATCCTCCGTAGTTAAATCCCATACCTGGCCCTGTGAACCGGGAATTAATTTAAAATCAAACTTCTGAAATAATTGATTACTGCTGTTTGGCATCCAATTACTATAAAATAGCCCCTGATTGGTACCCAGATATATCTTATTATTATAAATGCTGCTTGAATAAACTGTTCCGAAGTTTCCGGTTTTATCAAAATAAAAATACAATGGAGAATTTAGTTCGATACGATCGATGCCATTATCCAAACCTGCCCACAAGTTGTCTTCATCATCAGTATATAAACTTAAAACGGTATTATTTTGCAACCCACTTGATTTATTGATATGCTGTACTACATTACCTGCGGTATCAATAATTACAACCCCGTTTAATATAGTGCCATAGGCAAAATATTTGCCCGGTATTACTACTCCATTATTAAGCTGATACGTTTTTAAAAAGCTATTGGCCTGATTAGCCCAGGGTTTTATTTGTTTACCATCATAAATAAACAAGCCATTTTTTGATGTGCCTATCAGATATTTATCTCCCGGGAAAGGCAGTATAGATAAAACCCCGCTATTACCCAGAATATTACTCCCGGCAATATATTCCAAGTGGTTTCCTTTCAGCTCGAAAAGGCCATAGTTTATCTGTTCAACAAAAAAACGTTTACCTAACTTATATAAAAACAGGTATGGATTGGGTGATTTGATCACTGTTATCTTTCCATTAGCGTAAATATAAATAGAACCGAAAGACTGAAACATCACCCTGTCGCCATCTACATATATTTTCCATATCTCTTCATTGGGGATGTACTTTTTCGGAACCCGCTGAATAAGAGAATGATAGATCAGAAATCCACGGCTGTTGTTTTCCCAATATCCAAATTCGCCGAATCCGCCCACATATATTTTGCCTTTGCCATCGGCTGCTACAGCTCTAATTATAAGCCCATTGGGCATGGTATGCATTTGCCAGTACTTACCATCAAAAGAAAGCAGGCCATCAGCATTGCCGAAATACATAATGCCATGTTCATCCTTGGTTATTGACCAGTTTTGATTACCCGATTGATATAAAGCTTTTGAATAATTTTGCACATAGGGTACGCCGATATTTTTGATATCATTGGCCCTTGCTATATGAAATATCAGCAGGAAAATTAGTACAGTATAAATATATTTCCTGGTGATGGACATTAGAAGTGTAATTGGTTCAGCTCAGCTTGAGCAAAGTTAATATTATAAACGCAATGTAAATAATATGCTGTTAATACCTTCTAACAGGTTGTAAGTTTTAATATGTTTCAACCCTGGCAAAAATTCTAATAAACAATTCCTGTATTTTTTGCGGGCCTAATTACCAATACAGAATTTAATTACTTATTGCTTTAAGGAGAACGGATACATTGGTTAAATGTTGGAAAAGGCGTGGCTATGAAATCACAATTCAGGATAGAGAAGCTTACAGCTTTTTTACCAATCGCATAGGTATAACAGGCTGCTATTTAGTTCAAACAACTTTAATTTTCAGACAAAAAAATGGTTATTTCCGGCACTGATTTCCCTGTTCATTAATGCCAGAATACTGAAAAAATATAGTAGCTGGCAGATTAAGTCACTAATGAAAAATGAATTTCGCTAGCTGTTAATTATATAACAGCCTGATATTTAATAATTAGTCTTCGATCTTCAACCATCAAAAATTGAAATTTCGGCTAAATCATTCCTAATCAAAAATTACAAAAGGGATGCTATATTTATAGCGCTTTCACGTACCTTTCGCTGTGGAACACGACAATATATGTCCAATAATTTAAATAAAATAAAGCCGGTCGTGCGACTACGGGTTTTCCGGGCAATTGACGATCCAGAAGCATGTGCGCATTTTGTAGAGGGTCACACGAATGTACTTACAAGTATAGGAGTGCATAAGGTAACTTCATCAAAAAATGAATGGACAGATAATCCCGCCGCATTTGTAATCATTGTAGAATCCCTTGATGGCAAAAAGGTATTTGGCGGAGCCCGCGTACATGTAGCCGGTGGATCTCAACCATTGCCGATTGAGCAGGCGACGGGAAAGATGGATGCCTCTATCTTTGACCTGGTTTGGGATTTTGCACAACACGGGACGGGCGAAATATGCGGGCTCTGGAATTCACGGGAAATAGCTGGCTATGGTATTGGGAGTATATTTTTAACCAGAACCGCGGTAGCTATATCCACACAAATCGGTTTAACTTCTCTTTTTGCACTATGCGCTCCTTACACCGTAAAGATGGCAGAAAGCGTAGGCTATCAAATCGAAAAAAGCATTGGCAACGAAGGTACTTTTTACTATCCAAAGCTTGATCTTTTAGCTACCACTATGATACATAAGGATGTAAATAGCCTTAGTGGCGCAACAGACCCGGAAAGGCTGGCCATTTTAAAGTTAAGGGGGACACTTAACCAGGTGCGCACCGAAGAACTGCGAGGAAAATCTATAGAAATACATTATGAAACCCAGATACCCCGGCTAGACCAATGGAACCTGAAGCATGCCATTACCAATGCCGGTAAAAATTTCCTGGCTTCTACAGTGGAAGATATTGATCTGAATATTTTATAAATTAACTTTAAGCACAAATCCACACCCATTTTATCGATCTAATCGTATAAGCATTAACTTTTTTTTGCCCAGATAATATGACCCATTCAATGAATAAATTACTTGCTGATTCGGCTACCCTGAACCATATATATACACCCTTATTTTTCCGGTTAAATAATGATGCGGACCAAAAGGCCTTTGAAACATTGTTAAGCAGCGGTAAAGTCACTTACCTCGGTGATGAGATCATCGGGCAATTGAAGGAACTGATCAAAAGTGAGCATCCATCTGTTAGATTGAAACCCGATGAATATGAAAGATTGATTGCCGATCGCCTTAAAGGAAAAGAAAGCACCACTTACGGAGTATGGGTTTATTACCCCTGGAGCGGGTGCCTGATACATATTTTGGATGAGACAGAATTTATTGCGGTACGAACTAACCGTAATCAATATAAAATCACAAAAGCAGAAAGAGATTTGTTAGGGTCGAAAAAAATAGGAATAGTGGGCCTCTCCGTGGGGCAATCTATTGCTTTAACTATGGCGACAGAACGTATTTGCGGGGAAATGCGACTTGCCGATTTTGACGATGCTGAATTAAGTAATCTGAATCGTCTGCGTACTGGCATATATAACCTGGGCATAAAAAAAACCATCATCGCCGCCCGGGAAATTGCCGAGCTCGATCCTTTTATTAAAGTAACCTTATTTCATGAAGGCCTTACAGAAACCAATATGGATCAGTTTTTTACGGATGGCGGCAAGCTTGACCTTTTTATAGAAGTATGCGACGGTCTTGATATCAAATTGCAAAGCCGTTTCAGGGCCAGGGAGTTGGGAATTCCTGTAGTGATGGATACCAATGACCGTGGAATGCTGGATGTAGAACGTTTTGATCTTGAACCTTTAAGGCCAGTGTTACACGGCTTGGTTGGAGATATAGATCCGCATAAGATCAAAGATCTGCCAATGGATGAAAAGATACCGCTTATCCTGAAAATGGTAGGTATTGAATCTATATCAACCCGGTTAAAAACCTCGATGATGGAGATTGATCAAACCATTACAACCTGGCCGCAGCTCGCTTCTTCAGTTACCCTTGGCGGAGCGCTAACCACAGACGTATCCCGCCGGATATTGCTGGATCAGTTTCATGACTCAGGCAGATATTATATTGATTTTGACCAATTGATCAAGGACGAAAATCTGCCTGTAAAAACAATTCCCGATGCTTATATCCCCCCTGCCGAGTTGACCCGTGAGGATATGCTCGGGATAGTTCAGCAACTTCAGTTAACAACGGCGGCCACGCCAATTGAAAAACATACTATAAAAGCTATTGTGGAGGCTGGGATTGCGGCACCCTCGGGCGGGAATGCACAACCCTGGAAATTCCTTTATGAAGGTAACCGGCTATATGTATTTCATGATGTTCATTTTTCCCATTCGCTGCTGGACCATAATCATTTAGGATCTTACCTCGCTATCGGCGCAGCCATTGAAAATATAGCCATAAAATCAGCCGCGTTAGGTTTCGAGGTTGCAGCGCACAACTTTCCTATAGTAGGTGACAAAAGGCTTGTTGCGGTACTTACCTTTGAAAAAAAACAATTACCACAAGCTTATACTCAATTAGAGAACGGACTCACCATCAGGCATACCAACAGAGTCAATACTATAAAACCGGAAGTGCCTCCTGCCGCCTTTGAGCAGCTTCAAAAAAGCATTAGTGCCTATCCGGGTGCCGAACTCTTGTTTATCCAAGATGTGCAACAAATGAAGGCATTGGGCGAATTGCTGGCTACCGCTGAAATGCTCAGGATTTTACATCCCCGGGGCCATTATGATACCTTCACCCATGAACTTCGCTGGACTAAAGAGGAAAATGAAGAAAAAAGAGACGGGCTGGACGTTGCCACTTTAGGCGTTAGCCTTAATGAACTGGTTGCTTTAAAGGTGGCGGAAGATGCGAACGCAATTGACGCGTTGCGCCAAATACGTGGAGGTGCCGCGTTTAAGAAAATGGTGAATAAGGCGGTCGGGAATTCTGCCGCACTGGGTATCATAACAATGCCTGTTTATACGGAAACCGATTTCTTAAATGGGGGGCGCGCTGTGGAGCGTGTCTGGATAGAATCCAACTTGCTCGGCTTATCATTCCAACCGCTCACGCAATTAGTATTTTTACTGGCCAGGTTGAGGGATTATAACGGCCAGGGATCGGACATGGATGCTGATTTTTTTCAGGATCTTAAAGATCTGCAATTAGGGTTTGACAATCTGTTCCCGCAATTAAAGCAAAAACAGCCAATATTTATATTCAGGCTGGGCGAAGCGGGCGATCCCGTAAAATCATTACGCAGGCCTATTGATTCTTCTTTTTATTACGCGGGTGAGTAATATGTTTTTTATAATTTTACAGGCGTTGCAAAGCTGCAAGAATATTCCCCAAAAGCGATTGAGATGAAAGTATTAATACCTATAAAATATATCCTGATCGCCTTTGTTATAATCATCGTTAGTCCGTTGATAACGAAAGCACAGGTGATTTTTAGCGATAGTAGCCCGGTGCTAACTATTGGCCGGTCTATTAGCTATTACATCGACTCGTCAGGTTCACATACTGCAGATCAACTTAGCAAGTTCCAGTTTAATTTCAGGCCCCAAAAAGCAGATGTACCTAATTTTGGTCTGTTAAAACAGCCGTTATGGGTAAAACTAAGTATCACTAACCAAAGTAATACGCCTGACCTGCAATTGGAGTTTGATCAGGCTTCTTTTGACAGCATTTCCTTTTATTACCTGCAAAACGGAAAATACAGGGTCAACCAAAGTGGTTTATCCTTTCCCTTCCAGTCGCGGATGATAGATTATCATAAATTTATTTACGATCTCTACATTCCGCATAATGCAACCGCTATTTATTATGTACGCATCAAATCCTCACAGGAAATTCAGCTGCCTGTTTTGTTAGCTGCAAAAGACACTATAATTGCGCGGGATATGCTAAAAAATATACTATTCGGCATATTTTTCGGCATCATCGTCGTCATGTTCTTTTATAACTTATTTATTTATTTCACAGTACGAGATTCCATTTATCTCTATTATGTGATTTATATACTGGTGGTCGGATTAACGCAAGCAACTATTGAGGGTTATAGCTTTCAATACCTATGGCCGGACAATCTGTTTTTTGCACCACGCGCCTTTTTCTTTTTCACTGCACTGGTTAATATAACGGGGCTGGAATTTGTACGCAGATTTTTAAATACCAGCCAATTTGCACCCCGAATTACCAAAATTTTTTATGTCCTATACCTGATCTACGGAACAGCTATTGTTCTAACCTTTACCGGGTCTTATCATATCGTATACCAGATATTGCAGCTATTTGCCGGCGTAGTATCGATTGTTATGCTGGTGGCCACCATTATTATTGCAAAGCAAGGATACCGGCCCGCAAAGTTTTTCCTGATTGCCTGGATACCGCTGATCCTCGGTATTATTATATACGTGTTGCGGGATATGAATGTTATACCCTATACTTTTATCAGCAATTACAGCATCACTATCGGATCAGGCATAGAGGTAATTTTACTTTCTTTTGCGCTAGCGGATAAGATCAATATCCTTAAAGCTGAAAAAGAAAAATCACAGCAGGACACGTTAAACGCGATCAGGGAGAATGAGCGCATCATCCGTGAACAGAATGTTTTGTTAGAGGCTATGGTGACCGAACGCACCGCTAAACTACATGCTACGTTAGAGAATTTGAAACAAACCCAAAGTCAGTTAGTCGAGGCCGAGAAAATGGCATCACTGGGACAGTTAACTGCGGGTATCGCACACGAGATCAACAATCCGATTAACTTTGTAACCTCAAACGTTTCTCCTTTAAAGCGTGATGTTGAATCAATATTCGATGCTATTAACTTTATTGAAGAAATTGGATTATCAGATGCGCCGATTGCTGAAAAGCAAAAAAAATTAGCTGACTATAAAGAAGAGCTTGATTTCGACTACCTAAAAATTGAGATCGGGGAATTGTTAAAAGGAATTTATGAAGGTGCCTCACGCACCGCGGATATCGTTAAAGGACTACGGGTGTTTTCCCGCCTGGACGAAGACGACATTAAACTGGCTGATATCAACGAAGGCATAGATTCGTCCGTTATTATTCTCAACAGCCAAATGAACGGTAAGATAGAACTAGTTAGGGAATATGGAAATTTACCGCTTGCGGAATGCTATCCCGGGAAAATGAACCAGGTATTTCTTAATATCTTATCAAATGCGATCTACGCTATTGATAAACGCTTTGGCGGAAGCACTGGTGGCAAAATCATTATCAATACCAGTAGCGATAGTGAATATATCTATATTAAAATAAAGGATAACGGTATCGGCATGAGCGATCAGACACAGAAAAAAATATTTGATCCTTTTTTCACGACAAAGGATGTCGGCGAAGGTACGGGTTTGGGGATGTCCATCGCCTATAATACCTTAAAGAAGCATAATGGTGAAATTACCATAGCCTCTTCTGCGGATAATGGTGCGGAATTTACGGTCAAAATCCCCATTATACACGATATTAGAAGTAATTTGGCGAACCTTCCTTCATCTGTTGCTTGATAACTAAAGAATAAAGGAAACAGGGTAAGGATTACTAACCATAGAAGAAATACGGTAATGCAAGAAAAAATAAAAATACTGTACATTGACGACGAAATCAATAACCTTATTAGCTTCAAGGCGACTTTCCGCTTAAATTATAGTGTTTTTACCGCTGCTAATACTGCGGAGGCTGTCCATTGCCTGGAACAGCATACCGACCTTAGGATCGTCTTTTGTGACCAGCGAATGCCGGATAAAACCGGGGTGGAATTTTTTGCTGAGATCAGGACTACTTTTCCGCTCCCTGTGCGGATACTGATCACCGGCTATACGGATATTGAGTCGGTCATTAGTGCGATTAACAAAGGGAACATTTTCAGGTATGTAAAAAAGCCCTGGACAGATGCAGACATTTTTTCTGCTATTGAGGAAGCTAATAATTTTTATCAGGCCAGCGCAATGCTTGCTATTAAAAACCGGGAGTTACAGAAGGCATATGACGAGCTGGATAAATTTGCATACAGCGTAAGCCATGACCTGCGCGGCCCCCTTTCCGGCATCCTTGGCGCAATCGACGTTGCCAAAGACATGCATGACCCTCATGAGATCAGGGAACTCTTGGAATTAATGGAACAGTCAGTAAAAAAACTGGATGTCTATATTTTGAGTATGCATGATTATTATAGTTTGCAAAGAGGCGAATTGAAGATCACCTCAATAAATTTTGATCATCTTGCAGGGGAATTCAGGGATATTTATAAGGTATATGCCGAAACCGGGCAAATTCGTTTTAACATAACGGTTGATCAGCGTGAATCATTTAGAAGTGATGAGAACATTCTCAAACTGATTTTAAATAACCTGGTATCCAACGCATTTAAATATCAAAAAAAGGATAATGATCAAAAATCTGTTGACTTAATGATGGAAGTGATCAATGGAACAGCCACTTTGACGGTCAGCGATAATGGAATTGGTATTCGAAAAACGGATCATTTGCAAATTTTTGAACTTTTCTCCCGCGCAATTTCCCAGGAAGCCGGCTCCGGCGTAGGATTATACAACGTAAAGGGAGCTTTGTTAAAACTTAACGGCGAGATAACGGTGGATTCCGAACTCCACCAGGGTACTATTTTCAAAGTGATTATCCTAAGTAAATAAAATGAACCTTTCCTTTATTGTAATTGATAACAGCGATCTGGATTGCTATATTGCCAAAAAACTGATCAAACGGGTATTTCCTAAAATGCAGGTAAAACATTTTTTAGCTGCTGCAGAAGCCTTGGAACACATCGGCAAAGATGCAGGTAGCGTTAGTGAAAATAGTACGATCATTATTTTGGATCTCCTTATGCCTCAAATGAATGGCTTTGAATTTATCGAAGCATTTGAGTTGCTCCCCCTAGCTATACAGAAAAATTATTATGTAGTGGTATTAACTACCATTCTGGATAAAAGAGACTTGGATAAGGTTCTGCGTTATACATCCGTTCATGGAATTCTGGACAAGCCTATCACGAGTGAAAAAATATCGGGGATCATTTATGATATTATACCGGAATTTAAGAACATGGAATAACCCGGATGATCAGGAAAGTAATTTTTGCCGTAGGAGAAATTCAAGCTGATCATTAGAACCCGACAGTTTTTCATTCAGTTCTTTTAATTTCTCTTTTTCAAGATAGGCATCGTAGGCTCTTTTGATGGTGATGTCAAGTTCTTCCTCATCCCATGGTTTCGCCAGGTAGTGAAATATTTTCCCTTTATTTACTGCGTCTACTACAGCGCTCATATCTGCATAACCGGTTAGCAATATTCTCATAGGATCTGGATAGATTTCCAGCACTTTTTCCAAAAAATCAACCCCTGTCATATTAGGCATACGCTGGTCTGTAATGATAATATGCACCTGTCTATTCTCCATAATCTTTAAAGCTTCTTCTCCACTCAGGGCTGTAAATACGTTGTATTTTATCCGAAAAGTCGCCTTGAATGAAAACAAGTTATTTGCTTCATCATCTACATAAAGAACGGTTATTTTATCTGCTGACATAGTATTATTAATAGAAAGCTAATTAATTAACTAACAAATATACCAACATTTTGTGGTAGGAAAGAAATTGGTTAGCCGTGTATTCATCCTTGAATTTTCCCGGAATACAATGGTTTATTTGCCGATACAGGAACTACCAATTGTCTGATTATTATAAAGTTACATAGTTTTAGTAACAAATGAGTGACAGATATATAATGTAGTAAAAAATGTTAATAACTCACAAATTTTTATTTACAAATCTTGAATGACAGTATCAACAGAGTTTTTCATCCAATATGTCTTCCAAATAATTAGGCTTTTGTCACACACACGTCAGAGTAATCATGAACAATACGGATAAAGTGATCGGGGTTGATTTTAAGATATTGCTGTCGTCCTTTTACTCGGATTTGCCTAAGTAGTTCATCTATTTTTTTATACTACGTTCAAGCTTGCTTTACCATCCCAATTAAAAGGATAAATTAACTGACCAGTACTAAAGCGTTTCCTTTGGCCTTTTACTGAATATATAATTCCAATTGGAGCCTTGCCAGATTTTTGTTTTTTTCCTCCCTTAGTTCAAATCTTACAGTGCCTTACATTTCGAGTAATTTACAAGGACAAAATTATCAATAAATCTTAAAGAGGTGTAAAAGTGGTGCAATTTTTATGACAATTATTTTGAATCATTGATAGGCAATGATGGCTCTGTATTTCCGGGCCATTCCTATAATGCGCTCAGTATCGATATTATTTTAGATCAGCGGTTCGCTCATGCTAAGGCTGTGATCTCTGTTGCTATTTTTTTAAGGTCTTCTTTATTGACAATTGTCTTCTTTTCATAGTGTTCCAAATGAAAGTTTTCGAGCTTTTGTAACAGATATTGCAGAGTGAATTTCTCGGCGAGAGTCAGTCTGCCGGTGATGATTTTACCTACATAGTTGGTATGTTCAAAAACCTGGAACAATAGCTGCTTCCCTTCGTCAGTAATGGCGATGTGTTTACTTCTTTTATCTTTTTCGTCATCCCATTGCCTAATCAGTCCCGAAGCAACCAATCGCCTGATCACCTCTGTACCTGATGTTTTTTCCTGTAAATTATAGCTGATTAGTTCACTTTTTGATAAGTGGGGATGCGTTAATAAAATCGCCAGTGCAGTAAAATCCTCGGCAGTTTGTAAGGGGGTGCCTTCCAGTGCTTTTTTAATGTATGATTTTGCGTAACGGCTCATGAATACAAACAAACGTCCGATATTATTATCCAACTGATAAGCAATGTCTAAAGCGGCACTGTCACTGTCGCCGAACCGTGTTTCACTACTATGGTTATTACCGATTGGGTTGCCAACTTTATTCAGCAAAAATCCTGTAAAATCCTGAATAGAAGCTTCCTGTCCCTCATTTTCATCCTCCAGTTCCGCTACAAGGTTTATTAATTGATGAATAAGTTGATATGATTTCATGTTTTTTTAAATTAAGCACATGGCAATTTGCAAATTTAGTTTCTTTTAGCGAGTTCTGGGTTTTGTGTTTTGAAGACTGCGTAGGCAGTCCGGTAATTTTGCTTAGCATCACCCTGCGGTTTAAAGCCTTTCAGCAGGTTCAGCGTTTTGATCAGCCTTAGCTTGTAAGCGGGTAATTCGGGTGCATCAATAGCGAGCATATCCGCGATTTCCTTTCCAAGCAGGTATCGCATTAAGCCCAGTATATCATTGTCCGTAGCCTTACTTTTGTTAACAGACAGAATGTGTGCGGTTAAAGAAGCCGTCAATTCCTGTCCATGCGCAGAAACAGAAAATTGCCTTTTTTTAATTATGGCATCCAGTTGCTGCGCCATTTTAGAATTTTCGGGGATCAGGTCTTCATCCAATCCCGACAAATACCCAACCACTGCCCAAATATGCATAAAAGCGGCTTGATCTGCCTGACTTACACTATAACCGAGCATCCGTAATCCCCGAATAACGATCAGTGAAAAAGAAAGGTTAGTCCCGGCCATATCTTCCTGGTTTATAGGTAATCCCCAACTATCATCCCATTTGCCGCTTTGAAGGGTATAATAACGTACTGCCGAGTGCATGATCCGCACTTTTAGAATCTCGCAGTAAGCGTTTCCGTCATTATCGAAAGCATCCGGCCCCATAACTTCCCAAACAAAAACAGCGGTATCATAAAGTCTTTTGGTAGTTTGCTTACGTATCAGTTCGGACAAGTAAAGCACCATCGCACCATTCGCAGCGTTGTAGCAATAAGGTAATGATAACAAGCCAAGCAAACTCATAATGATCTCCGAATGCCGGGCATAGAAAATAGCGCCAGTTTTCATCAGCCGTGGCTGCGCCCAAGCAGGCAGATCACTGGCTTTATCGATAAAGGAAAATCCCGGAAATAAATTTTGCAGCGCTTTCAAATGCATGGCACCTGAAGCTCCACACATCCACTGCTGTAATTGCTGTTTTTTTACCGGATCGCTAAAAACATAACGTATAAATTCGTCCGCTTGCGGGTCGCCCAATAGCCGTTTACGGTCTAAAAGTTCATTGCTATATAAGTTATGATTGATCATTAACGCATGGTATTTATAATTGCTTCGGCGGCCAGCTTGCCGCTCTTCATTGCTGCATTAATCGAGCCATTCATCAAATGATCACCACAAATGAAGCATTGAGCATTTAACCGCAGCACTTTATAATCGGGGTCATTAGTTACCTGATCGTCATTCGGCATGGCATAATCAATATGATAAGTCTTTAAATGTTTCCAGCTGGCTGCATCAGGGTACCAGAATTTTAATTCGTTAATGACACTTTCCTGTAGATTCTTTTGGTTCGCATTTGAGTGGTTTCCAATCAGCGATAGTGAAATTAAAGTGTCACCGCTTTTGGAGTAAGTGGTAGAAATGCAATCCATTACTGCTATATTATTGACGAGTTTTCCGGGTAAAGTATTTAACGCTATGAGCGGCATTTCAAACGGCCGTTTCCTAGCTGTGAAATACATATTACTTACAGAATGGTGGTCAATGATCGAATTGCTGTACCGTACAGGTGAACGTAAAGGATCGGTCGCGATCAAAACAAAGTTTGCTTGATAAATATTCCCGTCTGCCGTTGTCACCGAACCACCATTAACTGCCGATACATTTTGCTGCATCAGGAGTTCCTGTGGAGAAAGGCATTCAGCCAGCTGTTTTGGGATCATACCCATTCCTTTGGCTGGTATCGCTGCATCGCCTTCACTGAACATTTTAAATACAAACTCAAACACCCGGCTGGACGTACTTAACCTGTCTTCGAGAAATATCCCCGTCATAAAAGGACGGAAGAACTGGTTCATGATAGTGCCGCTAAAACCTTCTTTCTGCAGATAAGCAGTGGTCGTGATCTCCGGCGTCTCAAATATATCTTCCACGCTTTTACGGCTAAGCTTAATTTTTAACCTGAGCATACGTAGCTTATCGGTGAATGTAGCGGCTGGCGAAAGTAAGGTGCCGATAAGCGATCCCGGTCGCCTCACAGGGTCGCCCAATTTAGTTATTCCATTCCTGTTCAGGATCAAAGCGCCGGGATCAAATTTACGAAGTTCTAATGCGTCATAATTTAAAAGCTGTTTAGCTTCGGGATAAGCGGTTAAAAAAACCTGGAAGCCCCGGTCGAGCAGGAAGCCATCCACTTCGTCTGTCCGCACCCTGCCACCTACTCCGTCCGAGGCTTCCAGTATGAGTACCGATTTTCCGGCAGTCTTTAATATTTTGGCGGCTGTTAACCCGGCTATTCCTGCACCAATAATAATTACTTCCGTGTCCTTTTTCATCGGTTATATATCGGAATTTACCTTAGTGTTTAATAAATGAGGTTCTATGCCCGGTTTCGCGTAGGCGAGTTGCCCAACCGGTTGCGGGAGATAATAGGTATCTAACCCTGCAACGGTCATCGTTTCCGCTTTACCGTGATCAACTGTACCATCCTCTCCAATCAATCCGTCTTCTGTAAGAATATGAACGATCTCACCAATTACGATGGTGGTACCATTGATCTCCATATCAATCATGTCACGGAGTTCAAGCCCGATCCTGATATTAGATTCTTTTACAAACGGAGCTTTAAAGTCCCTTATATATAGTTTTTTGAAATGGCAGATGTCAAATTCGGAAACGCCCGAAGGATAACTGGCGCTGGTTTGGTGCGCCTGAGCATAGCATTCAGGCAAAACGTTATTTAGTGTGTATTCTCCTGTTGATCTGATATTCCGAAGGGTATCATTATGTTCCCGTTCCGGGCGTATTACTAATCCGATAAGCGGCGGGTTTGCGCCCAGATGAAAAACAGAGCTGATAATGCATAAATTCGTAATCCCGTCAGTACTGGTTGTACCCAGCAGGTTAAGGGCCCGGTAACCAATCACGCTATTGATGAGGCTGATCCGGTAATATTTTTCAAGTTTCGTGATCTCGTCACTATCCATTTTCGCCATATTAGCTTGTTTTTAATTTTCCTAAGCCACCATCCAGGCCGATAACCTGACCGGTCATCCAACTGCTATCATCCGACAATAAAAAAGCGATGAGCTGACTGATATCTTCCGGCTGGCCAATTTTTCCCAACGGGTGCCGTTTAGCCGAGGCTTCCCGTTTTTCAGGTGTACTTAATAGGCTTTGCGCGAGTGGAGTATCTGTTAGCGATGGTGCTACCACATTAACCCTTACCTGCTGGATAGCAAGCTCTGCTGCTAAAGAAAGTGCTATACCCTCTACTGCGCCTTTCGCCGCGGCGATACTGGCATGGTAGGGCATCCCGGTTCGCGCAGCAACCGTGCTGATCAAAACAATGGATGAACCGGCGGCATTTTTTATCGGCTTAATGGCCTGCTGGATCATGAGGGCTGCGCCTAATGCATTCAATTGAAAATCCTTCAAAAAATCTTCTGCCGTTAACCTGTTAAACGGTTTAAGGGTGATACTGCCAACCGAATAAACCAAGCCATGCAATTGCTCCGGTAAAAACATTTCCACGGCATCCAGATTGCCCGTGACATCAGCCTTCAAAAAATGAATGTTCTCCGGCCATTCTTCAGAAGCCGTTCTGGAAACTACATAGATATGGGCATGTTGCTGATGAAGTAATTTAACAAGTGCTAAGCCTATGCCGGAACTACCACCCACTATGAGGATATTTTTACCATTAAAATCCATCATCCGATATACTTTAAAAATTCATTCTTAGTTTCTGCATTTAAAAACTGCCCGCTGTATTCTGCAGTTACGGTCGAACTCCCGGCATCCCTTATGCCCCGACTGGATACACAATGGTGGTGAGCGTCAATGATCACGGCAACATCTTCCGTACTTAAGGCCTCCTTAAGCATATTAGCGATCTGCATCGTCAAACGCTCCTGCACCTGCGGGCGCTGGGAACAATATTGAACGATCCTGTTCAGCTTTGATAAACCGATCACCTGCCCGTTACTGATATAAGCGACATGGGCCTTGCCAACAATAGGCACAAAGTGATGTTCGCAATTACTGAACACCGCGATGTTCCTTTCAACCAGCATCTGATTATATTTAAAAGGATTCTTAAATAAGGTTGGTTTGGGCTTATTCGCAGGATTCAATCCGCTGAATATTTCCTTCACATACATCTTAGCAACCCGCTTTGGCGTGTCTTTCAAACTGTCATCTTCCAGATCCATTCCCAAAGTTTCCATGATCGCGGTAAAATGTTTGGCGATCAACTCCATTTTGATATCGTCATCCAGTTCAAATGCATCAGGCCGGAGTGGAGTGTCAAAAGCAGAATTATAATGATCCTGTTCCAGATCAGTTACCACCTGCTCTAAGGTTAAGTCATTCACTGTTTCGTTTTTTATCATGAAATTGTATTAGCATAAGTTAAATGGCGTTTACTATTTATCGCCCGTCGCCGGTTTTTAAGCCGGAGATAAAACCTCGCGCTTAAACCCGAATAGATCATTATATTAAGCAGGATCAGATCCATCCCATAAAAGATATCTTCAACAGGAATCGTCAAAATCCGTAGCCTTAAAATATGTTCCGGGTTGTACCAAACCACGGGGCTTTTGAGGCCAGTACCCGTAAGCAAACCATTTACAATGAGAAATGGAATTAACAGCAGCAGGTAAGTAATATAAAACCTTGAAAGCCAGTTTGCTTTCAAGACGAATTGTGCGATAAACAATAAAATGGATAATGTTGCAAAAGTAGAGCCGGTATAATCCAGTGAATGATAGCTGATCGCCATAAACACAGAAATAGCAATCAGTATTAAACTAATGATGATTTGATAACGTGCAGATATGCTTTTTTTGATCATCACATTTAAACAGGCATAAGTAAACACGCATGAATAAGGGATACATAAAAAGAACAATACCTCCTCGACAGGCAGGTTGCCAATATATATCCCCGTAAGATAAACAGGATTAAAGCCCCATATTTTTAAGTGGGTGAAATACATATCCCAGGCAATAAAAACTACCCCTGTTAATAGCATTGCCGGAAATAGCGCGGGCCATTTCTTATAAAATTTCAGGCTGGGGTGAAACGAAAAAAGAAACGGCACCAGCACCGAAAAAAAATCGATCAGCAGGTAAGTAAATTTCATGCCGGGTTGTTTTTTGAAGTGTTGCGGAAATATTTCCATGAAACCCATAACATTCCAAAACTTTCTCCATCATATTTACCCGTATGCTTATGGTGCATTTTATGCGCCCGCCTGATCGCTTTCAGGTAACGGTTTTCCGAATTTCGCAGCACCTTGATACGTTGATGGATAAAGAGGTCGTGTACAAAAAAGTAGCACGCACCATAAAGAGTAATACCTATACCAATACAGGTCCATACCGGTAAATGATATAGCGTTCCTGCGGCGAGGCAGGCAATACCCGGCAAGGCGAATATCAGGAAAAACAGGTCATTACGTTCTAAGAATCCGTAGTGTTCTTTCAGATGATGATCTCGGTGCAGCGGCCAGAAAATGCCATGCATTACATATTTGTGAGTTAACCAGGCTACGCCTTCCATACCAAAAAAGGCAGCCAACACGATACCGATGTTAATGAGCAAATTCATTTTAAATAATTTGATAGTGAATTTCTAATACCTTCTCCAGGCAAATTTTAAACCAGGCCGTATATTGATCCGGCTGCTCGAATAAATCGAATAAAAGCAGGTCGGTATCCATATACCGGAACCCGGCTACTTCGGCAGGATCGGGTAAAGGCAATGCATCGCTGATGCCCATAAAAACATGGTCATATTCATTCTCTGTCAGGCCGTTTTCAAATTCATGGCGGTAACTGAATTGAAACAACTCTGTAAGTTCACAATCCATTCCCATTTCTTCCTTTAAACGGCGATGAGCCGCATCAAGCGTAAATTCACCAAGTTTCGGATGGCTGCAGCAGGTATTTGTCCAAAGCCCGCCTGAATGATATTTATCCAAAGCCCGTTGCTGCAGCAGCAATTGACCTTTACCGTTGAATATAAAAACAGAGAATGCGCGGTGCAGTATCCCTAAGCGGTGGGCCGCCATTTTATCCATTGTCCCAATGGCTCCGCCATTGGCATTTATGATTATCACACTTTCTTTCAATTTTTCAGTTGTTTTAATTCTTCCGGTTTAATAACAGCCAAGCCGGATAAATAGTTAAAAATCATTTCCTGCAGTTCAGCATCTTTACTTCTCTTAGTGTTATCCAGCAAGTAGCGTTTGTCCTTATTTAATTCATCACGGTAATTCAAAAAAGCGGGCAAGTTACTTTGGATAGAATAGCGGATAAAATGCATTTCCAAATTCAAAGTATCGCGAGTGAAAGCTTTCTGTATCAGTTCTTTTCCTTTATTAAACCTGTCAAGTTTGGCAATGGGGTTCAACGTGTATTTCGCCTGTATCATTTCATTGGCGCCTTTATAGCAAACCAGTACCGGAACTGACGAAGCACTATCTACCTGGAGCAACAGCTGGTTCAATTGCCGGGCATCCTGCTTAACCTCGGGGGCGCGGTGATATAACTCCCGGAGTTGATGAAGATCAGGAGTTTGTAATGCGAAAGTGCTAATGGGTAACAGGAAAAGATACCATAAAATTTTCATAGCACATTCAATTTGTACCTGATCAACGAATCAAACATTAAATAGAACTTATGTCCGTTTGATACCCGTATCCTTTCCGACATCACTTTCTCCGCGGGAACTTTGGCGATCTTACGGAATAGCTGTTTGTAATAAACGTAAGCCAGGTAAACCCCTTTTCGGCAGGAACGGGGCAGTTGCCGGATGCCGTTTAAAGCCTCGTTCAACTCTTTTAGAATGTCATTCTCGATAGCCCGCTTGTTTTCATCCGAAAACGCCGACAGGTTTACATCCGGGAAATAGGTCCGGTTCAGCTCCTGGTAATCGGCATTAACATCGCGCAGGAAATTTACTTTCTGAAAAGCCGACCCCAACTTCATGGCCGGTATCCTTAATCTTTCAAATTCATCATCGTCACCATTAGTAAAAACATGCAGGCACATCAGCCCGACAACCTGAGCGGACCCCATCACGTATTCCTCATACTTTTCAGAGGTATAAACCTGCTCACCCAAGTCCATTTCCATACTTTTTAAAAAAAGCGTGATCAGGTTGTGCCCGATACCAAAGCGGTTAACTACCTGCTGAAATGAATTGATCACCGGGTTAATACTGATCCCTCGTTCGATGGCTCTAAATGTTTCTTCTTTTAATTCAGCAAGCATTTGAGATTTGGGGTAGTCGTGGAAGCTGTCCACGATCTCATCCGCCAGCCTGACAAACCCATAGATCGCATAAATAGGATGACGGACTTCCTTTTCAAAGAATAATATCCCAAGCGAAAAGCTGGTACTGTAAAGCCTGGTTGTTTCCCTGCTGCATGTAGCGGATAAAGTATCAAATCGTTGTTTCATTTATGATTGAGGTATTGAGTAAGCAATTGAGCGGAAACCTTACCTGAAATAATAGAAGGTGGCACTCCCGGACCCGGAACTGTAAGCTGCCCGGCGTAAAAGAGATTCTTAACCTCTTTATTTTTTATAGAAGGCTTGAGATGAGCGGTTTGCATCAGGGTATTGGCCAGGCCATAAGCATTCCCTTTAAACGAATTATAATCAGCTTTAAAATCTTTCACACAATAACTTTTCTTGTAGTCAAGCACTGTTCTGATCGATACACCTGTATAATCTTCGAGCCGTTCCATAATCAATCCAAAATATTCCTCTCTTAACGCTTCGGTATCTTCCATGCCCGGTGCCAGTGGCATAAGTATAAATAGATTTTCATGCCCATCTGGCGCTACACCATCATCTGATTTTGAGGGGCAGCAAACATAAAAAAGTGGTTTGGTCGGCCATTTTGGATCTTTATATATCTCTGTCGCGTGTAGTTTCAAGTCGGCGTCAAAAAACAAGGTGTGATGTTCCAGCTTTTCGATCTTACAGGTTACACCCAAATAAAAGATGAGGCTTGAAGGGGCCATGACCCTTTTTTCCCAATAATCGGCGCTATAGTTCCTGTCAGCTTCATCAAGTAATTGTTCCTCTACATGATGATAGTCTGCTGATGCAATAACACCATCATAATGACTCTCGCCGTATTTTGTGCCGACCTTTTCTATTTGTCCATTCGCAACCTGCAAATGGCTTACCGGCGAATCGGTATGAAAAACAACTCCCTGTGCTTCGCATACTTTTTGCATCGCTTCGATAACTTTACCAAAGCCACCTTTAGGATACCAGGTACCTAGTTTTAGTCCGGCATAATTCATCAGGCTATACAGGGCGGGCGTATCTTCCGGCATTGCACCCAGGAAAAGTACCGGAAATTCCATCAGGGTTACCAAGCGCTGATCCTTGAAAAAGCGCCGGACGTGTTTGCTAAAAGAGGTAAACACCTGCAATTTAAATGCGCCTTTAATCAGGTCCCAGTCCGCAAATTCCAATAAAGACAATCCGGGTTTATGAACGAGTTTGTTCATCCCTGTGTGGTATTTGTAAGCGGCCTCTTCTAAAAAATACTGAAGTTGTTCAGCGCTTCCGGGCTCTATCGATTCAAACAGTTCTTCTAAAGCCTTATAATCCGCAGGGATATTTAATATGTCCCCCTTGCCGAAAACTACAGTAAAACCAGGATCAAGTTGTTCTAATTCGTAAAAATCTGAAGCTTTATATCCAAAGTCATTAAAGAAATTTTCAAAGACTTCGGGCATCCAATACCAACTGGGGCCTATATCAAAGGTATATCCCTGGTCAATAAGCTGACGAGCGCGGCCGCCTACCTCATTATTTTTTTCATAAACGTTAACGCTGTACCCTGCTTTAGCCAAATAAGCAGCTGCACTCAGCCCGGAAAATCCGGACCCGATAACCGCAACATTTGATTTTTTACCGAAAATATTTACAGAAGCCATGTTGGACATTTAGTTTCTTTCAGAAATGAGTACATTTTTAATTTTCGCATCAAATATAATACGATATTGTACTATTTAATTATTAATAGAACAATTATGTATTAATTCAGAAAGATTATAAATTAACATTGATACAAACATTTTAAAAAATTTCATACCGGCTTACAATAGTTTAAAACCCTTACAATCAAAACATAAGTACCATGATTCATGCTAATGACAACATGGGCGCAAAAGAATCCAGACCAATACTTTTAAGACAATTGTGCGGCCAATATGAGCCCTCAATTTTCTCATGACAGACATACAGACGGGAATAGGCCCTTTTCTGGGTATATTCTTATTGGCACATGGTTGGAAGAGTGGTTCTATCGGAACGGTAATGACCATTGGCGGCGTCGCAGGAATGCTGATGACTGCGCCCGCAGATGCTTCAATGACGAAACCAAACGAAAACGGCTGTACGTAGTGATACCCGGCATATTTACGATACTTGCATCCGCAATCATTTTAGTTTTCCAAAATTTCTTGCTGGTCAGTATTTCTCAGGTTGCCACGGCTATTGCCGGATCTGCCATTGGCCTGGCTGTTATAGGGGTTACATTAGGTATCGTTAAGCAAGCGGGTTTTAACCGTCAAAACGGATATAATCAAGCTTATAACCATGCAGGACTAACAGTGTCCACCAGCTTAAATAACTGGTAAGGAAAAGCAGGAAAAAAGGAAAGAGGCAAATTACCTTAAGCCAGCTAAAGAATGGCAACCAGTTTCTTCGGTCTTTAAAAACATTCAGCCTGCTGAAAAACTCCTTAAAAATTTGTCCTTTAGTTGGCTTAATCAGGTTACCATTTGCATCTTACCATCCATAACCCGGGCGCTGCAATACGTGATCTAAAAATGGCATGGTGTTTAAAAATTAAATTATAATTATGTTATAGCTTAAAGTCAATCCTTATGTATTTCAAAATCGAGGCGCAATATTAAAAAGCCGTATTCTGAAAAAAAAATAATTACAACAAAAATTCCATAAAAAAATATGGCCTGTAGAATGGCAAGATTTAAGATGAAATGCTTACTGAATCCTATGGGCGGGGAGGTTTACCCGTATTTCAGTGATGGTCATTTCAAAAGAAAAAAGGATGATTGCTCGTTTATATAAGTAATTATGAGCATTATTGTTTGATATACAGTAAATAACACTAAAACTGTAGCAAAACTAATTTTGAATATATGATTAAAAATTGGTGGCTGCGGTACAGGCAAACTGTAAAAGGCAAAACATTTTCGCGCATTACGGGCAGTGTAAAGGAGTTAAGTTACTGGCAGGATATCTTATTCTTTAATTTCCTGTTTTATTGCTTGCCGATAAGTTTTATTGCGGTTATTCCCGGTGTTTTTATGTCCGTCAAATACGGCTATACCTTGATTGCTGTAGTGGATATAATTAGTTTGGTATTGCTCTGTATGGTTACCTTTATCCATCAGATACCGCTCCGACTCAGGAAGCTTTTCATCATTGTTATTTTTTATTTATTAGCCGTTTTTCTGATCACTGTTTTGGGGTATAACGGGCCGGGCGTATTTTATCTTTTTGCCATTACCATACTGACAGCGCTGGTATTTCCCAGGAATTACGGATATTGGACGATATTGGCCAATGCGCTTATCCTATCTTCTTACGCCGTAATTATTTGATTAAACCTCTTTCATTTTCCGGCGAACCAGGAGTATACAACGGGCAAATGGATAGCCTTCAGTTCCAACCTGATATTTCTAAGCACTGTACTCGTGGCCCTGATTAACCGCATTTTTAAAAGTTTGCAGGATACCATCAGCAACCAGGTGGAAACGGAAAAAGAATTATCATTGACCACACTCAAAATTAAACAATCGGAAACCAGCTTAAAGACTATTTTTGAAAGTTCCATAGATGGATTTATCCTGTTGGATGAAGAATTTAAGATCAAAGCTTTTAATAATAAGGCAAAACAATACGTGCTTTTAAACATCACCGAGGTAGATTTCGAGCCAGGTCAGGAAATATTTGATTACGTTGCCCAAGCTAACCAGGAAGACTTTCGATCAGCGATTACAAAAGCCTACCAGGGTGAAACGGTTGAATATGATAGGCGATATCATCCTGACGCCGAGACAATCCAATAGATTCGTTATACAATTACCCCTGTTTATGAGGATCAAATTATTAAAGGCGCTTGCATTACTGGTAGGGATGTCACGATACGCAAATTATATCTTCAAAACTTGGAGGATCAAAATAAAACATTCCGCGAAATATCGTGGATGCAATCGCACGCGGTTAAGGCTCCTTTGGCCCGAATTATGGGTTTGATCGAGCTTTTGAAAACTTCCCGTGACAATGATTTTGAGAAAACTATCGACTATATTCTTTTATCTACACATGAATTAGATGAAATTATTAATAAAATTTCACTGGAATCTAATTCCATTATTAGTAAATATCCACTACCTGCGGATATTCATAATGGTAAAACGCCATAAATGGAAGGATATAAATACCAAAGCCGCCTTTAAGGCGGCTTTGGTATTGTATTTACCTTATTTCAACTCTATCTGGCGACTCGCCATTTTTGCCTCTTCTTTCTTGGCGATATCCACTTTCAGGATACCATCTTCATAAGATGCTTCAATCCGGTTATGGTCGGCCTGTTCAGGCAAAGTAAACGAACGGACGAAAGAAGAATAACTGAATTCACGTTTAGCGTAACGTTTGTTTTCGTCGCTATTTTCGTTTTGGTTTTCCACAGTGATGTTTAAGACGTTCCGGTCAAGGCTGATTTTAAAATCCTGTTTCTTCAAGCCCGGTGCGGCCAAATCTACGTGAAAATGATCTGCGGTTTCGCTAATGTTAACGGCAGGTACGCGGGTTACCATGCGGTCATTAAAAAATGTGTCATTAAAGATCGATTCAAAAACGTCATTAAAGCCTGGCAATAATGCGTTCGCTCCTTTGTTGTTGTTAAATTTAACCAGTGTCATGGCTTTCTTTTTTTAATGTTATAATTTAATTTGTAACTGAACATTCTAATACAACTTGAATACCAAAACGTCAAAACCGTAAAAATTTCAGTTTGGGACTGAAAATATTTCAGTCCTGATGTCATTTTTTCAGAGACTGAAGTTTTTGAATATGTCCCTTGTAATGATACGGACGTTATAGGTGAGATCATCCAGCGTGCAATGTAATATTTTTACAGGTAGTGGAACACCTGCCTGTACTTCAGTAAAATCCATGTATAAAATAGAATTTTCCGATAGCTCATCCGTGCCTTTAAACTGCTCTACTATCGCCATTGCCTGTTCGCGGTCAGACCCAAGATCAAAGTTGCCGTACGTTTCAAATCCGGCCGGCGTTTTCATGTGAAGTGAAATTTGAAAGTTAGTTTCCATCGTTTTTAAATATTTAGGAAACACTTACAAGTCTTGGTCCAATTCCTCCTCAGCAACCAAATAAACATTAGTCATCAAGCCATTTTTCAAAAAGCCAATTGTTAAGTATATATCAACTACGTTTAGGCGGTGCTATTAATTATGGATGATTTTAAAGAGTGCTTACTAAACACAGGGCATCAACCCTGTTCCCCAAAACCTTAACTTAAAGGAAGTGTAAATTTAAAAGTGCTGCCTTTTCCCGGTTCGCTTTCTGCCCAAATCTTGCCATGATGCCTGTTGATGATTTCGGCGCACAAATATAGCCCTATACCGAAACCAGCAATTTTTTCTGTTTCCTTGCTTTCCACCCTGTAATGCGGCCGGAAAAGATTTTGAATTTCCGAAGGTGCTATACCCAGCCCCAGATCTTTGACGCTTACCTCCACGTGGGTATTGTGCAGTACGTAACCTATTTCGATCTCTGCATTTTTATCAGAATATTTGGCAGCGTTACTCAGCAGGTTGACCAACACCTGTTCTATTTTTTCCCGGTCAGCATTAATGCTCAACGGATTACATGGAATCGTTACGATATGATGGGTGGAGGTTATGAATAAAGTTTCCTCCACCACTTCATTGATCAATACGTCAAGCTGGAATTCTTCCTTTTTCAGGTGTATCTTACCGGCTTCCGCACCGGATAAATTCAGCAGGCTGTTGATCATATTGAGCATCTTCTTAACCTGCTTATCCACTTTTGACAATGCCCCTATGGTGAAATTATCTTTCTGTTTTTTAGCCCAGTTATTCAGCATCTGCACATAAGCCTTCAAAGCGGTAAGCGGCGTTTTCAGCTCATGACTAACCATACCAATGAATTTACTCCGCCTGAGATCACTTTGCTTCTGCTCCGTAATGTCCATGATGATCCCCGAGAAATAGCTGCTATTTGCGGTTATGCTACTAAAGCCCCCGGTTACGCTCAACCATCTTTGTTTATGTTCGTCAAGACCAATTATGGGGTACTCAATGTAAAGGGCATTGTGTTTATTAAAAGCATTTTCAATAGCTTCCGTTACACTTTTCCTGTGTTTATCCACGACTTTTAACATCGCATCCTCAAAAGACATTTCTTCGCCAGGCAAAAAGCCGAAAAGTTCCCTGGTACGTTCCGAGGGAAGGAATTTTCCAGATGCAGGGTCCATGATCCAGATACCGACATTCGCAGAATCAAGGGCGACCTTGGCTATATCTATTGCCTCGAAAGGTTCTGTAAAGCCGGAGCTATTATTATCTTCAGGAAGTGAGTTTTCGCCACTATTGTTCTTCATCAGCAGTCATCAGGTTCAATCTGATGACAAAAATACGCTATTTAAGCGACATATGACTTGTCTTCAAAAAGGAGCGGTTGGTGGCTTTTTGCCGGAATAAATTCAAAAAAAAACACCTTCCGTTGAGGAAGGTGCTTTTCACAATAATTTTAAATATATAGTGTATTAAGCTACTTTTACATTTACTGCGTTAGGGCCTTTACGGCCTTCTTCTACATCATAGCTAACCACGCTATTCTCACGAATGTTGTCGATTAAGCCTGTAGAGTGAACAAAAATCTCGCTTCCACCATTGTTTGGTGTGATAAATCCGAATCCTTTTGTTTCATTAAAAAATTTTACTGTTCCTTGTTGCATTATATTGATTATTAATAAGTCCACAAGGTAGGCATAAATAATGGTATATTTTCTTTTTGGTAAAAATATTCAACAAGGATTAAATTGGGGCTAATTTGAAAAATGCAAAAAACAAAATATTTTTTTTGCGGTTTAGTAGCCGAAGTTCTGATTTAACGGGACAATATTGCGAAACAAACTTTTATATTATTTGAACTATGAAAAATCCATTTAAAAAAAGTGACCACACCGTACTCATCGCCGGGATCGCAATCGCCAGTGTTGCAGCAGGCGCTTTAGCCTATCTTTTTCTGTCCGAAAGCGGCAACGAAACCAGGAAAAGCCTGAAAAAGAAAATTAAAGAAATCGCCAAGAATGCCGCAACCGATGTCATCCAAAAAAAGGCCAAATTTTCTAAAAAAACAAGTGAGGCTGTAGCAGACGAAGCCGTCAAATAGCTTTTCAAATTATAAAAGACATCCTGAAAAATCAGGGTGTCTTTTATAATTGCATGTAGAAGTTCAAAAACGGGTGTTTACTTAAAGAGGCACATCAGCAATTTTTATTTGACAAATTTTCTCAATTAACTATTAAAGTTCTTACTGCTCGGACTATTCTAACGGATATTTACCGTTAAAATTAATTTATTTACCTAAATAGCAATTAGCGGAACAGGCTTTGCTATGCACATTGAAAAACGTTATGTCTAAAAGAATACTCGTAATTGACGATGATGAGGATATTTTGGAAATCCTGCATATCGTTTTCCAGGAAGAAGGATATGATGTGGTATTATCCAATACCGGTGAGGCTGCTGAGCACATTCAAGTGATCCATCCTGATTTGATTTTGTTGGACGTACGTATTGAAGGGTCAGCTAAAAGAGGTGATGAGATATGCGCGGAACTAAAAGAAAGATATAAGGAGAAAAAAATGCCGGTCATATTGGTATCAGCGGAAACTGATCTGGAAGTACTGGCCAATCAATGCGGAGCGGATCATTATATCTGCAAGCCTTTTGACATCTATCAGTTATTGATGCAAGTCCAAAAGTTCCTGGTGTAGGTCAGACTTATCAGGTTATTTTTCATGTTATCTAAAAACCTTGCTACTTTCATATATTCGAAATTTATATTGATCCAATGGAAGAGAATCCCAAGAACCCGAAAGAAGTTAAGAAAATTAGTTTCGGCCCAAAAAAATTAAAAACCTTCTTTGTTAGACATTTAGATAAAATTTACGCAGCGAAGGCTCACCTGGTTAGTCATTTACCCAAAATAGCTGATGAAACCCATTTTTCAGATTTGCGGCATGCGATATTGGAAACGATGGATGATGTGGAAAAGCAGATGGCGAGAATGGAAATTATATACAATATTCTTGACGCAGAGCGTTCAGAAGGTAACTTCAGTGGATTAGCGGGACTGGTTGATGACGCATTTGCTGATATCACGCTGCATAGCGCAGAACCTGAACTTCGTGATCTTTCGATAGCATTTTATATGCAAAATATCGAAAGCATGGAAGCATCTTCTTTCCAGATTCTACAGATGGCTGCTGTGAAGCTTAAAAGCAAACAGATCAAACAGCTGATCAAAGAAAATTATGACGAGGCTAAAGCAGACCGTACCTTACTTTTATTGATTACCGCAAAGTATATTACGGCTAAAGAATAATTAATGACCGTAAATAGATCAAAAAAGTAAGATTAGTAAGTTCCTGCTGGTCAACTATATTTTATTATATATGAAACTTAATCGCCTGCCAACGCTTGTGTATGCCTATGGCAACTATCAATAATGTTAAACCACTCAGCGCTGAAAAGCTGTTCGACCTGTTAAAGACTGAATTCGCGGATTATATAAACGAAAAACTTGGGTCCAACCTGGCAATTGAATACGCACACGTATATGATGTAATCAATGTGCTTTTCCCAGAAGTGATCGAAGGACCGGCCCTGACCATTACCATAACCGATAACGAACTTACTGTTACTAACCACGCGGCTGATGCAGATTATAATACAGGATTGCTGGAGGACCAACTAATAGGTTTCCTGGAATTACAAGCCAGTTAATCATTATCCGCCACCAGGTTAAGGCCAACGAGCACTTTGATTTTGTCAGATAGATCGCCAACCAGCACACGGATCGGCGCAGGAAGCTTTTTAACCAGGGTTGGTACGGCTATGATCTGTTCTCCTTCGGCCAGGTGAGGATGTTCGAGGAGGTCAATGATCTCCACGGTATATTTATCTTTCAGTTCTTCCTCGCAATATTTTTTTAGATTTTCGATTGCCTTGTTGGACTTTTGGGTTTTCCCGGCAATATACAGGCACAATTTATATTTTTCAGCTTCCATAACTTATTCGAAGGTTATTTAAGCCTTTGTATAATAAGCTTTTAAATTGATATATGTTTCACTCCGGGACAAAAACTTGTTCTCAATAGCCCATGAGTTTTTGGCGCTGGCTAATTAGCGTGTAATCAAACAAAACCGGCTATAGAACGTTATTATTATTATCTTTCAAGATACTATTAAGAACATGCTTTTTTTGGCCGGTCAGCGCACCTAAATCATTAACGCGCTGCCTATCTTTGTGAAATCCAGGCCACAGTGAAACAATCTCTCTCTGTTTACTAAAATCATGTACCCATACCGGGCTATGCTTTGGTTATGGAAATTCCCATTGCTATTAAATCAATTTTATGCTGATTATCTTTTTGTTTTTTATTGCCCACTGGTTCCTGTCACTGTTCTTTCAAACATTCTCCCAGCATCGCCACGCCTCTCACCGCATGTTTACCACCAATAAATTCCGGGAACGGGTGTTTTATTTACTGGCCTATCTTTTTGAAGGAGCATCCTTTTTAAACCCCTGCGCTTATGCTTTAATGCACCGGGCTCACCATGCTTACAGCGACACAGAACAGGACCCTCATTCGCCACATTTTTTCGTAGATGTGTACCAGATGATGAAAGCCACTATCATTACATTTGGTGGTTAGCATAGCTAACTGTTCTTCTATATCTTCTTTTAATCTTACTATGGTAATACTTGAGTGCAAAAGTTCATCCGTTGTGTAGCCATGAAGACTAGCGGCGGTTTCATTAACAGCAATGATGGAAAGATCGTCCCT
>Ga0302301_1000061_pt1 | contig 118851 bp, 96 predicted proteins | sample III_Palsa_E1_2_FD_194544 | JGI IMG/M metagenome (GOLD analysis project Ga0302301, IMG submission 194544) | Peat permafrost microbial communities from Stordalen Mire near Abisko, Sweden - III_Palsa_E1_2 | ecosystem: Environmental > Terrestrial > Soil > Palsa > Peat permafrost | place: Sweden... | reverse complement strand
TTTGCAGGTGGTGTAAAATGGCAATTGCCAGATATTCCTACAAGCGAATACGGTTATTATCTAGCACGTGAAACTTATGAACTATCTGGCAGGGAACTATATAATTGCACGGTGGGCGGTAAATTAGAATTGTTCAAACGATTGGATTTGAAAGATTTCGTCAACCTTTAAAGTTTTAAGATTTTTAATATACTTTAAAATGGATTCAACACCTTTAGTATCAATAATTACAATCGTCTATAATGGTGAAAAATATTTGGAAAAATGCATCGAAAGCATTAAAAATCAGTCTTATAAAAATATTGAATATATCGTTATTGACGGTGGATCGGCAGATAACACTTTAAACATACTCGAAAAAAATAAAGACCTTATTGATGTTTTAGTATCAGAAAAAGACAGAGGCATTAGTGATGCCTTTAACAAAGGTATATCAAAAGCTAATGGGCAAATTATAGGTATTTTAAATTCAGATGATTTTTTTAATGAAACTACTATTGAAATAGTAGTTTCATGTTATAATAATAACAATCAAAAAAATGGAATTTATTTTGGCGACATACGCTATTTTGATGATACTATGAGTTATATCCGTATTTCTGAGTTGTCAAAAATGTGGAAATATATGTCATTAAATCACCCTTCGGTTTTTGTTACAGCGGATGTTTATAAACAAATCGGGACCTTCTCTGAGGATTATAAATATGCTATGGACGTAGAGTTTTTGCATAGAGCTTTATGTAATAAAGTACCATTCTATTATATAAATAAAAGCCTCGCAAATTTTAGATTAGAGGGGACAAGTGATTTAAACTATAGAGACATGTATAAAGAGTTTTATAATTCTGTAGAAAAATATAACAGCCAGGGTATAAGAACAAAACTAAGGTATAAATGGGCTGTTTTTAAAAAAGATGTTGCACAAACAAGTATTGGAAAGTTTTTTTATAGAAGAAAACATCTTTTGGGTCCGTTATTAGCTGGGAAAATAGCCAAAGGATAGTATAATTTAGTATAAATGAATAATATAAAGTTACATCTCAACATTTTTCAAGATTGGAAAGCAAATAGAGGCTACTTTAAAGGAAGATTAGTTTTGTTGTGTTTTAGATTTGCTGTTTTAGTAAGGTCTAATATTATCTTAACGATTATATTTTGTTGGTACTTATTGTTTTATAGGTTAATTATTGAATGGATTATGGGAATTGAGCTTTCCTGGAATTTAAGCGCTGGCAAAGGCTTAATGTTATTTCATGGCCAGGCATTAATAGTTAATGGTTATACAGTAATAGGCGAGAATTGTACTTTAAGGCATTCCACAACAATTGGTATCAAAGGAGAGTTAAATGATAAATTTACTAGTCCTATTATTGGTAATAACGTAAATATAGGTGCCCACGTATGTATTTTGGGTAATATAAAAATAGGTGATAATGTTAAAATAGGGGCAGGATCAATTGTTACTAAAGATATTCCTTCAAATTGTGTAGTTGTAGGCAATCCGGCATGCATTATTAAGAATTTCAATGTATGAGCACTTTAAAAAATCAATTAAATGAACCAGAAAAATTAAAAATATTGGTAGTTGGTCAAACGCCACCACCATACGGCGGCCAGGCAATAATGATTGACCATATTGTTAATGGTGAATACAAGAAAATTCAAATTTTTCATATTCGAATGTGTTTTTCCAAAGAAATGAATGAGAAAGGATTATTCAATTTATATAAGATCACACATTTATTTGAAATCATCTTAAAAATATATTTTCTCAAATTCAAACATAATATTAAGATATTATACTACCCCCCAAGTAACTCACCCAAAACAAGTATTTACAGGGATATGATCATTTTACTTCCAACAAGGTTTTTGTTTAAAAGAATAATATTCCATTTTCATGCTGCTGGTTTATCTGAAGAATATATTCACCTTAATAAAATTGAAAGATTTTTGGCTCGTATAGTTTATAATAAGCCGGACCTGTCAATAGCAAACTCTCGTTTTAACCCTGATGATGGCGCGTTTTTTCAATCAAAAATAAATTTGTTTTTACCGTGTGGAATACCTGATAACTATCCTAAAAATAATGAAAAAGTTTTTTTTAATGGCAGCGGTACATTAAATATATTATTTGTTGGACTATTAAATTCTACTAAGGGTGAAGGATATCTATTGGAGGCTGTTAGCATGCTCGTTAAAAAAGGCTACCAAATAAAGCTTAGGATTGCCGGAGTTTTTGAAACAGATGAATATAAGGCGAGATTTTATGCGCGCATGCATGAATTGAATATGGAAGATTCATTTGAGCATTTAGGTGTTATCAAAGGAGAAACTAAAAATCAGGCTTTTTTGAATACAGATATCTTTTGTTTTCCAAGTTTTTTTGTTTCCGAATCGTTGGGCGTTGTATTATTAGAGGCAATGCAATATAGGCTACCGATTGTTGCAACAAGATGGCGTGGGATACAATCAATTGTTGAGAACGATGTAAATGGCTTTTTGGTTGATATTAAAAATGCCAGCCAAATTGCGGATAAACTTGAATATTATATTAAAAACCCTAAAGTTATAAAGCAATTTGGAGAGAGCGGTCGTAAAATGTTTTGCGAGAAATACACATTATCTGCTTATTTAAACAGTATAGAAAATGAATTTTACCAGTTAGGATAGGTAAAATGATTTATATCTATATTTAATTTCGAATTGTATATTTTTAAATAACTTCAACCAAGTACACTGTGTGCCCAATATCACGGTGATATAGGAATAAATAAACTTGTTGTTCACATATGTCCGATGGTTTGTGCGAAAGTTTGGTTGTTGAGCTTCAATTGTATACGTTTACTCCCGTAAAAAACCACCGCCTAAGGCGGTAGGTTAAGGGTGAAGGCTGCGCCAGTTTTTTTGTATTTTAGCGTTGTGATGAAATACAGAAAATTATCACATAGCTTTTACTATTGTGTCTACCACATAGTTTGGACACCAAAGTATCGATTTCGGGTACTACGCGCTATAGTTGCCGATACACTGGAAAATAAAATACAAGCGATTTGTCATTGGAAAGAAGTTGAGGTATTGGAGATGAATATTCAGCCGGATCATGTTCATCTGGTCTGTAGCATACCGCCGAAATTGAGTGTGAGTGATTTCATGGGGATACTAAAAGGCAAGTCAGCTATCATGATGTTCAAGGCTTATCCGAGTTTGCGAAAGAAGCCCTATTGGGGGAATCATTTTTGGAGCAGAGGATATTTTGTGAGTACGGTAGCGTAGATGAAGAACGGATAAAGAATTATGTAAAATATCAGCAAACAGAAGAACGAAAAGAAGATGGAACACAAGATTTGAAATTGTTCTAACGAACACCCCTTTCAGGGGTTAAATAAAGCTCCCACCTTTGGTGGGGGTTGTTTACGTAGTTTATATGTTTATTAATTTATTTCAACAAGATAGGCTTCCTTTAAATTTAGCTTAGGGAGTTGAAAACTTAAATTGCCATTTACTATTTTTTGACTTGCAATTGTAATAGTTGTTGGGTTGGTGATTACTGTTTCGCCTGTATTGGGTATTGTCGTTATCTTAACATTAACGGTTCTTTTTGATGAAAAGTTAGGAACTGAATTTATATTGCTTAAGCTTAACTTTATACCTACATCTGATGGTTTTTTATCGCCAAAATACCCCAATAGGATTTTTATTTTATGTGTGTCGTAATTAGCAAAACTTACTACGTTTTGATTAGTTGACGAGCTGTTTATTCTGTTTTTTAAGCTTAGGTTATAATACTTGTATGTCCACCATGCAGCCCTTGTTCCAAATGTAACCGGATCCACCAATCCATCTAACGAATTGTTAAAACAGTTTGTTTTAGTGCCTGGTTGTGACTGTAACGGAGCCCAGCAAGCTTTACATGCCGCGTCAGCTCCTCCTTTTTCAAGATAATAAAAGTATGCTAAAATAGTTGCCGGCGTGTACTGGCCTGATCTGGGAATAATTTCATTTATCTGAATAGATTTAATTTTCAACGGAGCATATTTGCTGCTATTAACCCAATTTTTTCTAACCCATTGAATATCATCTTTAATTTTTATAACATCATCTCCTTCTCTAAACTCATGCCAGCTAAGGATATCTAACTTTATATTATTATTGAGGCAATAATCTAAAAAATGATGTATAAAAGCAGTGTCAAATTTTGATGTGGAGGGTCCTGAAATTAAAGCATCTTTACCCCCCGGGAGTAACCTGATTTGATCGTGAGCTTTTTTAAAAACATTAAAAAAATCATTCTCTGTTCCATCAAAAAAGCCTTTGCCATTAGGTTCATTCCATAGATCATAAATATATGTTTTTCCTTGGTAATGATGTCTTGTGAAAATGTTTTTCACGGTATCACCCCATCCACCAATATTTTCATTAGGTTTTCTCCATCCCAGCGGATGTGATGCTGGATAATGGAAAGCATCACTCATTAAAAAGATAGGAGTAGCTCCAAATGATTCTACGCGATCCAACACGTTTTTATTTCCAGATATCCGCCAAAATTTAGGGCTTAAAGCAGTAATTAATTCAGATGGCGGATCATTTGAATTAATTGAAAGTAAAAAACCATCCATTGTCTTTACACCATTCAATTTATCAGCGCAGTTAATAGAAACGTTGGCAAGATTTGCTGATTGGTTATTAGATGAATAGAAATTATTAGAATATATGTTAGTTGCTGCAAAAACTATTATTATAAAAAATAACAGAGAGCAAATTTTAAAGGAAATTTTCATTATTTAGAGTATGTATTGGTCAATATAAAATTTTTCAAGTATCTTAATATTGTTCCTAATATCAAATAGCTTTTCTATTCGAAGCCTACCTTTGCATCCCATTTCTTGGGCTTGTTCAGGGTTATCAATTAAAAATAATATTTTTTCCGCCATTTCTTGTGCGTCGTTTAATTCAACAAGAAAGCCAGTGACATTGTTTTCAACAATTTCGTTTAGTCCATCAACGTTTGTCGCCACCACAGGGATCTGAAGCATCTGAGCTTCAGCTGCAACATATCCAAAAGATTCAAATGCTGATGTCATAACAAAAACACTTGTATCTTTTAGCATCTGAAGGAAATTTAATCTGTCTGTCCAAGGTAAAATGGAGATTTTGTCAGTGAGATTATTTTTTTCAATAAAATCATTTATTTTGTGTTTTAATTTATCTTCAAAGCCTGCACCAATAATCTGAAACATAACATCATTTCGTGTATCTGTAATTATTTTACAAACCCTCAAAAACATCAGTGGATTTTTTTGATTTACAAGTCTCCCTACGGTTGTGATCTTTTTTATACCTGTTTTAGTATAATCACTATCAACAGGCAGAATTTCAATGCTATTTGGATATACTTCAACTTTCTTTTTTGGGAAATGCAGATCATTTAAAGCTCTATTTGCTTCAGACTTTGAAGATGCTAATAATACGTCGGTGAAAGGTATAGCCATTGTTTCAATAAGTACCAATAATAACTTCTTCAACCTTCTCCTTCCTAAATAAGCAAATGCATTAGGTGTATATACTATTTTGGGGTTATAAAAAATGCTTGCAAGCCTTGCTACCATACCTGCTTTGGAGCTATGTGCATGAATAATATCTGGTTTTATTTTTTTAACTAGCTTTATGATGGAAACTATACTTTTAATATCATCAATAGGGGATATTTGCCATTTGAGACAAATTGGATAATTGGTAATATTGTATTTATCCACCAATTTAACGATGGAACTTCTCTCAATTGGGAAAGCTAAAATAAGTTCAAATTTTTCTCTATCTATATGTTTAAATATTTGCTCCAAATAGGTTTCTATGCCACCTGCAACCTGGGTAATATGCAGTATTTTAATTTTATTAGAATTTTCCATTTTATATTTAAACAATACAGATTGGAGCGTTAATTTGTTATATGTTAAAGATACATACTTTTTCTGATAACCTAATCTTTGGTCAATATCTTAGTAAAATTTTTAATAATTTAGTGTTTTGATGATAAATTTTGCTTTAACTTAGTAAAGTTATTAAATGTTTAAAAATAACATAATATTGGATTGGCGGCTTATAATAACTTAGTTTAATATTTTATCATAGTCAAATGTGTTTGAATGCGTCGCTATTATTAAATACTAAAGCAAAATTGGGTGAGGGCGCAATATGGGATGCTGAAAACAATATTTTATTTTGGGTTGATATTGAAAAAGGGCAGCTCAATAGTTATGACCCGGTTAGTGCTGAAAATAAGCCATACACTTTAAATAAAAGAGTTGGAACCGTAGTGCCAATTGATTCTGAAAGGGTTTTACTGGCATTGGAAGATGGTATAGTTGAATTAAACTTGCTTAATGGCGAACTTGATTACAGGGTTACGGTGATCCATCCAAATAATAAACGTTTTAACGATGGTAAATGTGATTCACAAGGAAGATTTTGGGTGGGTACTTTATCTATGGATAATATAAATGAAGTAAGTGAGCTTTACTGTATAGCGCATGATTTTAATTTAACCCCCAAGATTAACGGCCTTACCATATCAAATGGTATAGTATGGAGTGCCGATAATAACACCATGTATCATATCGATACGCCAACTTGTGAAATATCAAAATACGATTTTGACCCTATTACCGGCAATATTTCAAACAGGCAAGTCGCCATAACCATTCCTCAGGGGATGGGTTACCCGGATGGTATGACTATAGATAACGAAGGTATGTTATGGATAGCTTTATGGGATGGATTTTGCGTAGTACGCTATAATCCTTTAACTGGTGAGCTACTTCAAAAAATAAATGTTCCGGCACCTAAAGTTACATCATGTGCATTTGGTGGGAAAGATCTGGATCAACTATATATTACTACCGCAAGTGTTGAAATGACCGAAGACGAATTGATTGAATTTCCTCTAAGCGGATCATTATTTATTGCTGATGCAGGGGTCAAAGGTGTGCCTTCATTTAAGTTTAAAATGAAAGACTAATTAATCCATATTATGGCTTGTTAATATATGGAGTGTATCGTCTTTTCCTTCCTCTTTAAAAACGGCCTTTCAATAATTATCCACGATAGATAACCAAGAACATAAGCACCTACTATCAGCAGGAATACATTTATAAAGCCAGCCAGTTTTTCCTGCACCAGAACGGTTAGAATAAGTCCGTGGTAAATATATACACCATAAGATATATCGTTCTTCCTGAGTAGCTTTAAAGCGGTTTGCGGCAAAGTGTACGCCAATGACAGAATGCACCCGGCTAATAATAGATTTTTGATCACTAAAAATATCACCAGGTTCATATGATCCTGTAATGATAAGCTAAACAGAGTATATAAAATAACCCAATATATGGCCTTGTTATATATCAGCGCTGATTTATAGATCCGTAATCGTTGCAATATCACACCTATTAAAAACAGGTAAAAATTTGGTATAAAAGAGTAGCTTAAAAGCTTAGTAATTAGAGGGTTAAAATTACTAAAGCCACAAAAGATATTCGCCGTTATAAATACCAGTAAAAGCCCATAGAACCAATAATTAGTTTTAGTTTTTGGTGCCAGCAGATAACAAACCGGCAAAATGATATAAAATTGAAGCTCGATAGGTATGGTCCATAAACTTCCGTTGTAGGAGCCAAAGCCATAGTTGGCCAAAAACTTTGGGGTGTAAATAAAACCCGTAAGCTGTGCAGGCAACCATGCTATAACCTGTTTGTTAAAAAAACTTACACCTGTAAAAGAAAATATAATAATGGTTAAAAAAATGCATCCCCATAATCCGGGGAATATCCTTAATGCCCTGTTTTTAAAGTAAATGGCTAAATTATTATTGCGTTCATAAGATGCCGATATAAGATAACCGCTGATAATAAAGAAAACCGGAACACCCGGGAAAAGGTAAAGCAGTTTTAATGAAAAACTACTGATCGGAATATTTAAGTGCTGAAAATAATGATCAACAATTACCTCTGTAGCGGCAATTAAACGTAACAGGTCAAAATTATTAACTTTAAACTCCTTTATATTTCTCATTAATTCGGTTTTATTGTAAGGGTTTTATAAAGTATCCCATCCGGAGGTATTATGTTTACCATCCCATAAACTTATCATAGCCATAGCTATAAGGCTGGGCTTTTTAAACTTTTGAACCCTGGTTTTATTCAATGCCGTCACCAATTGTGCACCCATGTTTTCATAGCTCATGTCCTCAATAATCTCTAAAGATTGAGCGGACATATTTTCTTTTGACTGGGTATCCAAATTTATATAACTTAATATGGCATCTGCCATAGCTTTAATATTGTACGGATCAAAGCTATAGCCATTAACGCCTTCCTGTAAAAGAGTGTGTGCAGCGTTTACCCTATTGCTTAATAAAACCGGTAACCCTGCTGCCATAGCTTCGTTTACAACCAGCCCCCATGTTTCAGATAAACTGGGTAAAATAAATGCATCAGATTTAAAGTAGGATTCGGGTAACTGATCATTTGTGATAGTCCCGGCAAATTGAACACGTTTTAAACCAAGATCTTCAGCCAAGCTATTCAAATCATCGTAACGGGAACCATTTCCAACAATTACCAATTGATAATTTGCATTCTCACGCTCAACAAGCTGCCAGGCTCTTAATAAATTATCAATGTTTTTGATAGGCACAAGCCGGGCTACGCATATAATTGATTGATGGGTGAACTCTTTCTTTTTGTTTACTTTAAAAAGGTTGTTATTTATACAGCTATATCCGTAAAAAAAAAGTGTTTTTTCTTTATTTATGGTAGGGTATGCGGTATCATAATCATTTGACGGAAGCCAGAAACCATCAATTTGTTGGGTAAGTAAATCCCTAATGCTTCGTACTAAAAAATTTCTTTTAAACTGTATCAGGGGTTTGGCATCATCAAACATGATGAATTTTTTCTTGTTGCGTTTTGCCCAGCGTAATCCCAGCGCACCTGCAAAAAAAGTAATGGGTGAGGCGATGATAATATCAGGCTCCAACTCTTCGAGTTTTGAAAATAATGACGTTGTTATTTCGTGGTTTGATAATTCAGAGGCGCCCTTATCGGGGAATAAACATTCCCACCAGCTGAATGTATTATTGTAATCATCAAATGAGTAGAGTGAATCTTTTCCAAACAATTCAATTACCTGCAAATGAATGTTTCGTTCGGCTAAAAATTCATGCAAATAAATCAATCGGCCTTTCCAGTAAACCCTGAAATCATTATTTAGTATTACAACTTTCAATTATAGTATAATTAATGTTTAACGTTTTACCTAAAAAGCCCTTTTTCTTTCATTTCCTGGATCGATCGTTCGTACTTATCCTCTATAGCATCTTGGGCATTCACCCATTTTGCAAATTGCCTGATCCCGGCCTTAAAATCTACCACAGGTTTAAAACCCAGTTTTGTTGATATTTTGGTAAGATCTGCAAAATTATGCCTGATGTCACCCAATCGGTAGTTGCCTGATATTTTAACCGGAACCTCTTTTTCGTAATTTGCAAGTAATTCATTCACTACGGTAATTACATCTGTCGGTACCCCGGTGCCAACATTAAATATTTCATTATTTGCCTCATCAGCTTCAATACCCAGTATTATTGAATCAATGGCATCATCAATAAAAACAAAATCCCGGGTTTCTTTACCGTCTTCAAATACATTAATTTCCTTATCGTTCTTTATTAGGTTTGAAAAAATAGATAGAATACCGGTATAAGGATTTGCAAGCGACTGTCCCGGTCCATAAACGTTTTGATACCTGAACGCCACAGGTGCAATGCCAATAGTTGGGCAAATAGTCATTATTATTTGTTCCTGGTTTTGTTTGGTTATGCCATATAATGAAGAAGGGTGTATTTTAGATTCTTCGTCCGTAGCTACTGCTTGCAAGTCGTTTATACATTCCGGATACTTTACGTTGAAATGGCCAGCTTTCATATCGCCGTCATTGCGATGGCCAGGGTAAACAAACCCCAATTCCTCGCTCCAATATTTACCCTCGCCATATATGGCCCGCGACGAGGCAACAATTAATTTGGTGATATTATGCGGGGCATTGGCAAGTATATCCAATAACAAAGCGGTACCTCCAATATTTATGTTGGTATAATGTGCAATTTGATACATTGACTGGCCGGTACCTGTTTCGGCTGCCAGATGTATGATAACATTCTGTCCTTCAATTGCAGTAGTTAAATCCGCTGCCGATGTAACAGAGCCTTTAATAAAGTTGACTTTCCCAGCAATTGACTTGTATAGAGGAGATGTGTTTTCAGGGTCATCTCCGTGAATTTGTTTTGAAAGATTATCCAGAACTGTTACATCATATCCTTTATCAATTAGCTTGAGTGCCAAATTCGAACCGATAAAACCTGCTCCGCCTGTAATTAGTACTTTTTTCATTACCACAATGCTAAATATATTAAGGGATTAATGACACAATTATACATCGGTTAAAAATTATAATAATAAATATAGGTTAATTTATGTTAGCGCAGAATGGCTGATGCTAATTTAGAGGCAGCGAAAAGCCATCCTTAATACTTTTGAACAATTGTTTTTTTCTGTCGCTATTGTACATCAGGTACCTTACAGATTTTGTTATAATGGTATGGGCCAACGCGATCTGCCTGATCGGGAAGTTGAAATTCTTTCTGATAAAATAGATCCTGTTTCTGTTCAGATAATAAATAGAGAATAGTGATTCAGAACCACCTGTGCTAAAAGATACCTTATGAAATACCTCTAATTTTGGCAATAGGTAAATTTTAAATTGTTTTTTTATTGCCCTGTATACAAAATCGTTATCATCATAATACACAAAATACTTTTCGTCCATTAAGCCTATGGTATCAAATACTTTTTTACTGATCAGCATAAAGCAGGTTGGCGCGTAATCAAAATGCTTCTCCTGGCTAAATTTCTCGCTGTCGGGTTCCTTATCACCAATTGTAGCCGAAGTTCCTTTATAATTAATGAATCTTCCGCCCGCCATCCAGATCTTATTTGTGCCATAGTAAAAGATCTTAGGTATTATCATATCTTCTCCCTTTAGCACTGCACAGGTTACCAGCTGGTCAAATAAGTAATCCTGATGAAATTCAATATCATTGTTTAATAAAATAATGTATTCTGCATTATTTTCAAAGGCCAGTTCTATGCCCTGGTTATTGCCTTTGGCAACCCCATAATTTTGAGGATTTTTTAGGTGAGTATAAGCCGGTACGGGATATACTTTAACTAAACGGGCTATTAAATTATCTGTCTCAGTTGATGGGGAGTTATCAATCAAATATAAATGATAATCATTAAATGATTGTAATGATATGCTTTTGAAAAAATCTTCCAGAACGTCATTACATTGATATAAAACGGTAACTAGCCCTAGTTTAGACATAAATTATTATTTATTGAAAAAATGCTGTTTCGTACAGCTACTCAAATTAAATAGATAAGTTTATTTAGCTTTTATTGGGGGCAAATTTTCTAGCGGAGGTAAATTAAATTTACTCTTCTTTTTTTCAGGCGATTTGCTGAAGCCGTTTTGATCAACTTCCATGAAAAGAAAAACCAGTACAATTGGAAGTGTTAGTATGGGCTCGCCAAAACTAAGCACCAACAAAATGAGGATGCAATAAATAACATACTCTACTTTCAATACGTATCTTATGAAAAATTTTGAATAACTATAAAGCAAGTATACCAGGCCAACCAAGCCAAACTTTGCAAGGAAATCAAAGATGCCATTTGATATATTTATACTATATGATTTATTGAGGATGACATCATACTTATTGCTTACGCCTAATATTAAACTTGCGCCAAAATTGTCGAAAATATAAACCATACTCGAGAAACGGTTTAAAGGGATCTGCATATTATTATGTTTATAATAAGTTGCCAGAAACTTCAGACGGTTTAGGTCATCCATATCTTCATAATATGTATCAGATATCTTACTGCCCAATATGGGTAGGGTTACAACTATAATGGCAAACGCTAGTATTATCAATACTGCCCATGCATCAATTTTAGGTACTTTATATCGGTACACTAAAAAGAAAAGAATTAATAAAGCCAGATAATCGGTGGTTGCAAAGGTGGTAATGATACCGGCAATTAGTATATATGATTTTTTGTCGAACCTGAATTTATTGAGTGAAAGATTTAGCAACAGGGCAATTATTAGAAAACACCCGAAAGCTGCAGGTTCCCAGGCAAAACCTGAGTTTGAATAATCATGAAAATCTTTTACAAAGGTGAATATTATAAAATTTGTATAGCCGGGTATTTGATTAGGAGATGGTAAACCTATAGCGGTAGATAGTTTATAAATAACATCGCCGCTTGCCAGTTGCAGGGCAAAAAAGAAAAAGGATATAATAGTTAAATGGGTTATTACTGTTACTATATATGCCGCGGCATTTTTTTTAAGTATTAAACAGTACAGGTATACCAGTAGAATAAATTTGAAGAGGAATACAACGTCACTAAGTACAAAGGAGCTGTCCAAACTATTGATCAACAGATCGCGTAAAATAACAAATAGCAAGAAAACGGCAGAAAAAATGGATATGAATTTTATATCATTAAGCTTAATAACTTTTTGAAAAACCGCTGTTAAAAATATGAAGCCAAGAACTGCAAACCATAATATATCACTTGTGGATAAAATGTTGGCATTGGCAGATATTAGCACAATCAGTAAAGTGACAAAATAGTAGATATCAAATTTTTTTGTAGATGCCATTTTAAAAAATAAGTTTTTTGATCAATTAATAATTTTACTGGTTTTCAATTGAAGAAATAAAAGATTCGATGTCATTAAACAAACTGCTTTTCAATTCTATTTCTTTAATATCCCAGTTCCACCATTTTATATTTGTTAGCTTTTCAATTTGTATTTCAGAAAACCTGTACCGTATTAATTTTGCCGGTACGCCACCTACTATTGCATAAGGCAAAACATCAGTTGTAACCACCGACCCGGCAGCTATAATGGCTCCATCGCCAATTTTTACTCCATCCATAATTATCACATTACTCCCTATCCAAACATCATTGCCAATTTCTACCACATACTTATTTTCGGGGTCGATAAATACATGGTCGGCAAAAATGTTTTCTTTTGCAAACGTAAATCCGGCATGTGCTTCTGTAGTATAAAATGCAGGATGCGACGATACGAAAACTTTTGAAGGATGCGTACCCAAACCAGTTTGTACATTGCTGCCAATAGAGCAAAATCTTCCGATTTTGGTTTGTTTAATAACAGAGCTATCCGAAATATAACTTCCTAAGCCGATTATACAAGTTGCAATTTCGGTATTTTTGCCAATTACGTTTAATCCTTCAAAACTATTTTTAGTGTTAAGCAATACGTTCGACGCGAACCTTACATTCTTTTTATAATAACGTAACCTGTAATAAATCCTCTTTAACCAAGCCTTCATTTATTTATCAATACAATAACATATGCTTTCTTACACTGTAAATATAGTTAAGATAAATAACAAGAAATTATTAAAAAGCTAATTTAGTACTGGATTTTTTTTAATTATTTAATAATTAAAAACATAAACGAAATTGTATATTGAGGATAACAAAGCTTATTTGATCTGATTGACCTATCAAATAATAATAGCTATTGATTTTATAGTTAAATAAGGAATAAATGATACTAAAAGCCCAAAGCAAGCTTAACTTTTTTGATAAATCTATATTACTTATTAATTGTGTTTTTGCATTCTTACTAATACTAAGTTACGGGGCCCCTTTAATTAGCCCCTCAACTTGTTGCTTTATTGCTTTTTTAGGGCTCGGCTATCCATTTTTAGTGATCATAAACATCGCGTTTTTAATTTATTGGTTAGTTCGATTTATAAGGTATTCACTGATCTCTGCCATTAGTATTTTGCTTGGTTTTAAAATCATGATGTCAAGCTTTGGCTTCCATAAATTGCATGCATCTAACAAGAATGAGCCATCATCGGCTATTCGAATAATGGCATATAATGTTCATGGTTTTGGGGGAGTTGGAAAGTTAAACGGCAAACCTATCCAAAGCGATGTTATTAAATTAATCAATACTCAGCATCCGGATATTATCAACTTTGAGGAGTTTTATACAGATGTATTAAACCGTGAAGTTATTATGTCTTCATTAAAAAAAGTTGTTAACTCAGGTTATTATTATTCTAAAGGTTATGATTTTACCCAATGGGATTCTTCAGGAGTTGCGATTTTTTCAAGGTTCCCTATTATAAACCGTGGTGTAATACAGCCCGATGCAAACAGTGGTCAAATTCAGGCAATATACGCTGATATAAAAAAAGGCGATTTTGTTTTCAGAGTATATTGTGTGCATTTGCAATCCATACGATTTGATGATAACGATCACCAGTATTTGAAGAATATGGCGGGGGGAAGTTTAAAAGTACATGGGCTACATGCTATTTACAGCAAGCTAAAGCAGGCATTTATACAACGAGGCTTTCAGGTAGCGCTGGTGAAAAAGAATATGAGCGAATGCCCATATCCATATGTTATTGCGGGCGATTTTAATGATACGCCAAATTCATATGCTGTTACCCAAATTAATAAAGGTTTGAAAAATGCTTTTATCGAAAATGGAAGTGGCCTTGGATTAACTTACTTTGGTGATTTTCCTGGTTTTCAAATCGATTATATCTTAACAAGCCTCCAGTTTAACATTAATAATTATCAAATTATTAATGTTAAACTATCTGATCATTATCCGGTCATGAGCGATCTGTCAATAAAATAGTTCCTGCAAAACCTTACTTTAAAACTTCATTTACAAAGTCGGTCATAACCTTATCCAGATTGAGGTATTTTACTGCATAATTGCGTGCGTTTTCTCTCTTTTTATCCAGATCAGCGTCAAGTTTTATTTGCAATATTTGTTTGGTAAGTAATTCATGATCGCCGGGTTCAACAATATATCCAAAGTTATGATCATTAACCATATCATAAAGCGAAGTTCCTTTGGCTGCAGTTATGATGCTCGCCCCACCCACAGCCAATATGGTTGTTAATTTTGATGGCATTACCAGATCGCCGGCATTGGCTTTTTGTATTACCAGGTGCAAATCGGCCAGGTTTAGGAGTTCATTAAATGTTTCTTTTGCCTGGACGGGTAAAAATGAAATGTTTGTGAGGCCCTTGCTTTGTGCTTCTTCGGCTAATTGGTCCTTATATGGGCCTGATGAACAAATAACAAATTTTATAGATTCTGAATCTTTTAATTCTTCAGCAGTGATCAAAATAGCTTCAAGGCCCTGTTTTACACCAATAGCACCTGAATACAAGTAAATTATATCATCAGGTTTATAACCCCACTTTGCCTTTAACTGCTCTCTGGGGCCTAATGGGAAAAAGTAATCGGTATCAACCCAATTAGGGAAAAAGATAATTTCCCGGTTTACTTTCGCCTTTATCTTTTTTATCATCCCGGTTGAAATGCTGCTCACATAATCAGCGCTTTTTAATATCCTTCGTTCAGTTCTGAATAACATGGACAGGACATTCTTATTTGAAAATAATTTTAAATCGCGGGCTGCCTCAATTTGCAGATCCTGTACATGATAAAGTAATTTACCACCGGTTATTCTTCTAAGCATTAACCCTAAATACGCCAAATGAAATGGTGGGGCTATAGTAATGATCAGATCATATTTTTTATTGGTTACTATAAGTTTTGAGATTATAAAAAATTTAGACAGAAAGAAGGAAAAGTCCTGGATAGTTCTTTGTTTACCCGTTGGATTTTTGGGAATATAAGTAGGGCAACGGTATATAGTTAATGTTGATTTGCTATCAGTACATTGCTTTGTTTCTTTTTTGTACCAATAAGTATTAGTGTAAGGCGCTTGTACTTTCCAGAAAGGATAATACGGAAAAGAAGTGATAACGGTACAATCATACCCGTTACAGGATAGCCAGTTGATCATTTCGCCATTATATTTTCCCATTCCAACTAACTCAGGGGAAAAATTATGACCTATTAATAGAATTTTCTTCTTTTTCATTGAACTTTAAAAGATGCCTGATTTTACTTTGCAATGATCAGGGCATCTGTGTAAATATTTATATTACAATTGTTTATAACAATTATTATCTTAAAATGTGGTATTAGAAATATAATAAATAGTTTATTCGGATATTTTTTCCTTTATTTTCCCATAAACTTGTGTAAAGTAAGCCATTTTTAATATGGCAAATGTTAATCCTCTTGATCCATCTAAAAAGCCTCCCATAAAAAAATAACTACCTATAAAATAAACTATACCAATAAACGGACTTCGCATTAAGCGATATTTTAATTTCTGTTTCCAGGTCCAGTTATGATTGGTTTTTTCCGCTTCAATATCTTTTAAATATCGTTTTGCCTCCCAATCAGAGTATTCATTATGCTTAATTACATAATGCGAAATATCTTTAAAATCCTGATGGTCGATCTTGCTTTTAATTACACCTATTGAACCTTGTAGCGCTGGATGTTCATGTACCTCCATGTCAAGGTTGCTCCATTGGTCTTCATCTATTCTTTCGTATTCACCGGTACCTACTTTAAAAAGCGCTAATTTACGCAATGGATACCCGCCACGCAGGGGTTTGCCCAAAAAATAAATTTTATAATTTAGCCAATATCCAACTTTATTGCCATTGTTTAGCTTTTTGTAAACTTCATTCTTAAAGTTATCGGTGATATATTCATCGGCATCAAGAAATAATACCCATGTTGTTTTTGGAGCATGTTTTTGCAGAAACCAGTTCCTTTTCTTAGGAAATTTTCCATCCCATTTGAACTGAATTATTTCAGCGCCAAAATCCGAAGCTATTTTTTGCGTTTGATCTATACTGCCTGAATCAATTATTACAATATGGCTGGCAAAATTATGGCCAATAGCATTCAGGCAAGCTTCAAGGTTCTTTTCTTCATTTAGTACAGGTATAACTATCGTTAAATCAGCATTAATAATACTCATTAAATAATATAGTTAAGTTTTCGGGGTATCAATTATTCTAACTTTTATTGGTTTACAAGGATGGCCGGCACATACCATCCATTCGGGCATATTATTAATAACCACAGCTCTGGCTCCGATAACGCACCCATCATTTATAGTAATGCCGGGATGAACAAAAGCTTCCGCCGCAATCCAAACATCATTGCCTATATGTATTGGTTTTGTTATTAACGGAAAACCACGTTTTGTGTAATCATGTGTACCTGCGCATAAGTTTACACCTTGTGATATAATAGTCTTTTTTCCTATGGTTATTTTCCCTTGCGAATATACAATAACTCCATTTGCAATGCCGCATTGGTCTGCAAGTTCAAGGTTCCAGGGTGCCCAAATTTTTACCCCCGGATATACATGTACGCCCTTCCCAACTTTTGCTCCAAAACAACGGAGCAGAAATGAACGCCAGCTATGAAACATATTTGGCGTGAAACGAAAGAATAACAGGCTCACAACATTCCACAATGCCCTCCCAATACGATTACGTAGAGAAAAAGATGGCCCTGTATGAGTATCCTGGTTAATTGCTGTCATTAAGAATAAGTAGATAAAAAAACTATATGTTTAAGATTGAGGCTGCCGAAAATTTTCTTTTTTTTGAAAGCATTTTCATCTTGTATAGCTAATAAACAGTAATAATAATTAAAAGATACGTCTTTCAATAAATTTAAACAAATTGGATTCTGAATCGACTGATCTCTAGTCTCTTTTATAATGCAGCTTTTTTACGGGTTAAAATATTGAATGTTGCAGGAGATGAACAAATTGATATTAATAATTAAAATTACGCCTTTATTGCATTTAAAAATGAAACAGAACTTGCTTGAATGTTAAATGAGCGTTTAAATAGTTCTAATGAATTCTGTCCCATTTTTTTTCGTTCATCAAAAGATAAATTTAACCATTGCTGTATCATTTTTTTAGTGCAATCAAAAGTATTAGCAACTACAATACCGGCATTGCTGTCTTTAATTTCAATGCAGATATTTATTTGATTACTGATGAGTACCGGTTTCTGGCAGGCCATTGCTTCAACCACTGCAATGCCAAAATTTTCCTGGTGGCTTGATAATACAAAAGCATCACAACTATAAAACGCGCCCCATTTGGCATCGCCGGTTAGCATGCCCGGAAAGTAAACAGAGTTTTGTATTTCAGGATAGGAGGCAGCTAAACGGATCATCCTTTTACCATAGGGTGTATCTAATCCCGGTCCGGCTATAACCAATTTAGGTATTTCTTTCCCATTTGTTTGTGCTTCCTGTGCAATAGCCGCGTATGCTTTTATAAGCAGATCAACACCTTTTTTTTCATGTATACGGCTAAAAAAAAGTAAGTAGTGTTGTTTGGCTTCCAGGCCTTTGCATTTTTCGATAAATGCATCATACATGCCTGTATTATATGCAGGTGGCGCAACTATTCCATAGCCAACATTAACTTCTTTTTGCGGGTGATAATCGCTAAAGGCTTTGCGTGCCAGCTGAAGTTCCATTTCACAGGTAAATAAAATGCCATCAGCATCATTTATTACTGAATGTTCAATAATATGCCAATAAAACCAATTACGAATTGCCTTTAATCGTCTTCCCTTGGCATGTTGAAAATAAGGGTCTAACATGCCATGCGGCATTATAAATAATTGGGGTATTTTAACTTTATTGGGCCGTCGAAGATTTTGCTTTTTAAGTATACCCAAAGTTTTCCAGGCCATATAGCTTGAAAATATCCAGATGCCATTTATAATAACCACATCAAAACGACTTAGATTAGCAAGCAGCCAGGGTTTTAATTTTGATGTATATTGCCAAGCACTTATTGTTGGCCCAAGGGCATGAACAGGAAAATCATCTGATCCTAAAAAGGGTGCATCAGGAGGATCTAAACAAACTACCTCACGTGTTGTGCCTAATTTTAACATTTCAGCATTGCTGTTCCTAATCCCCTGACATGGCCCTCCTGACGCTGGGTCCATGCTTCCAATTATATGTAATATCTTCATTTTTGCTTAGGTCAGTGAATTATGTTTGGAATTTTATCCCCATTTATAATTTCCATTACAGCATCTTGTACCTCATTTACAGTGATTGATAGGATGCATTTCTTTTTTTGTTCAATACATATTTCAAGCCCGCATCCGGCGCAATCGGTGGTATGATAAATGATCCTGTTTAGCTCACCCCTCGGAAACCATTGCCCCGGAAAATTTCTTGCGGAAAAAATAGCCACACACGGTGTGCCAACGCAAGCGGCCAGATGCATTGGGCCGCTATCATGCCCAATAAAGATCTCAGCTTTTTTTAATATGGCACCCGAAACCCGCGGCGATGTTTGTCCGCACAAATTAATACCCGTTTGGCCCCATGCCTCCAGGCAATTTTTTGCCCTATCAAATTCTTCTGTTGCTCCAAGTATTACTAATTGCCAGTCTTTTAAAGAAAGACTCAACTGCTGTATTAGTTTTATCCAATTATCTTCTTCCCAATCATTTGATTGCCTTTTGGTGCCAGTGCTTATTGCCAAAATTGGCTTGTCGGAGGCGCATTGTTCAATGGCACGTTCAGCAGCAGTTAATTCTTCATTTGTTAATTGAAGATCCCAATAATGGTCAGCTTCAAGCGCAACTTCACCCAAAGGCATTATTCGCCTTGCAAGCCTTTTTGCCTCCCATTCAAACCGGCCCGTGTTTTCATCTATACCAACCTCAAAATCGTTTTTATTTTCAGGCAGGCCAATTATATTTTTTACGCCGGCAGCTTTAAAAAACCATGCATCGCGCATTACAGCTAATTTTGAAGCCCGAAAGGTTTTTAACTTTCTTGCACTTGTCAAATAAATCAGGGTGTCAATTTTTAATGCGCGGATATCCTTCAACAGCTTATATAAAACAAATGGATTACGCGTTCCTATTGGATAATTAAGCACGCCGTTAAAAAAATAACCAGATCCTAGGATACTTTCCAAAGGAGCAGCTTTGGTATTTACCGGATGATTAGTTAATAATATAACATCAGCCCCTGGAAAAGTATCATGAATTTTGTGGAAAGCAGGTAAAGCCATTACAGTATCACCAAGGCTGCCAAGCCTGAATATTAAAATTCTTTTCTGAAATGGAATCATTGATCAATTTTAGTTCAAAATATTAATAAATGAGAATTAAATGTCAGTGTAGATTTATATTGGATTGATATGCAATGATTAAATGAATAATTAATTTATTGAATCATTGCCTCCATTAATATTTATGAATTACCAAACATATATGTTTTTTTAAATATCTTAGTTCAATGCAGAAGTGACGGCTTGTTTTGAACATAGTAGATTTAAAGATTTAAATAAGAATTACATACCATTGGAAATAATATTATATTTTATCTAAATTATAATAAATGTTATAAAAAAAATTAAATTAAATTAGCATTTTTGTAAATGAAGGCACTATAAGTTAAATATCGCTGAATTTGATTGACCTAATGAAGAAAATAGCATTGATAACAGGTATAACCGGCCAGGATGGTGCATACCTAACAGAATTACTTTTATCTAAAGGATACGAAGTACATGGTATAAAACGCCGAAGCTCTTTATTTAATACAGACAGAATTGATCACCTTTATCAGGATCCGCATGATAAAAATATCAAGCTAACATTGCATTACGGCGATCTTTCGGATTCAACCAATCTTATACGTATCATTCAGCAGGTGCAGCCTGATGAAATATATAATTTAGGTGCCATGTCACATGTAAAGGTGAGCTTTGATACGCCTGAATATACTGCCAATGCAGATGGTATCGGAACTTTGAGATTGCTGGAAGCCATTCGTATATTAGGGCTTGAAAAAAAGACTAAAATATACCAGGCTTCAACATCCGAATTGTATGGCTTGGTGCAGGCTGTCCCACAGTCAGAAACTACACCTTTTTATCCGCGATCACCTTATGCAGTAGCAAAAATGTATGCTTACTGGATTACGGTGAACTATCGTGAAGCTTATGGAATATATGCTTGTAACGGTATTTTGTTTAATCATGAAAGCCCTTTACGTGGCGAAACATTTGTAACCCGTAAAATTACCCGCGCAACAGCAAAAATTGCTATGGGTTTGCAGGATAAATTGTTTCTGGGAAACCTTGATGCACAAAGAGACTGGGGCCATGCTAAAGATTATGTAGAAGCGATGTACCTGATTTTACAGCAGGAAGTACCGGAAGATTATGTAATTGCTACAGGTGTTACCACACGAGTACGTGAATTTGTTAGAATGGCTTTTGCAGAGGTTGGTATTGCGGTAGAATTTAAAGGAGAAGGTGTAGACGAAAAAGGATATGTGGTAAGTTGCAGTAACCCTGATTATCAGTTAGAAGAAGGCAAAATAGTGGTTGCGGTTGATAAAGCATATTTCCGCCCTACAGAGGTAGATTTGCTTATTGGCGACCCTACGAAATCAAAAACTAAATTGGGCTGGGTTCCTAAATATGACCTTCAGGGTTTGGTAAAAGAAATGGTTGCTGCAGATGTGGGATTATTCCAAAGGGAAAAATTGTTAAAAGATTCAGGCTATGTTATTAAAAACCAGTTTGAATAATACCTTATGGAGAAAGACGCAAAAATATACATCGCCGGTCATCGCGGCATGGTAGGTTCGGCAATACACCGAAAATTGGAGAAAGAAGGTTTTACCAATTTTATTACCCGTGTATCATCCGAACTTGATTTACGTAACCAGCAACAGGTAACTGACTTTTTTGCAGAGGAAAAACCCGATTACGTTTTTTTGGCCGCAGCCAAAGTAGGCGGAATTGTAGCTAATAATACTTATAGAGCCGAGTTTTTGTATGATAATTTACAGATACAAAACAACGTTATCCATAACTCATACCTTAACGATGTAAAAAAGTTAATGTTCCTGGGTTCAAGCTGTATATATCCAAAACTGGCTCCGCAACCTCTAAAAGAAGAATATTTGCTAACCGGCTTGCTTGAGGAAACCAATGAGCCATATGCCATAGCTAAAATTGCCGGAATAAAAATGTGTGATGCCTACCGTGCCCAGTATGGTTGCAATTATATATCGGCAATGCCTACCAATTTATATGGGTATAATGATAATTATCACCCCCAGAATTCACACGTATTGCCAGCGCTGATTCGTCGGTTTCACGAAGCTAAGGAACAGAATGCGTCGTCGGTTATTATTTGGGGAACTGGTTCACCCAAACGTGAATTTTTGTTTGCCGATGATTTGGCAGATGCTTGTTACTACCTGATGCAAAACTACAACGAACCTGGTTTGGTTAATATTGGTACGGGTGAAGATTTATCTATAAAAGATCTGGCAGTGCTGATAAAGGAAATTGTAGGCTATCAGGGTGAGATCGGCTTCGATATTTCAAAGCCTGACGGCACACCACGTAAATTAATGGATGTTAGCAAACTGCATGCAAAAGGATGGAAATACCATACTACATTAGAGGATGGCATCCGTTTAGCTTATCATGATTTTTTAAGCCAAGGCTTAAATGTAGCAAACAGATAATAATAAAGCAGTTAAATTATAACTAAGTAATAACAGTATACCCTTTACTAACACTGCTACTATTTAGTTATAATTTTAAGAGGAAGTATAGTGGAATCAATACTTGCTTTTGAGATATTAGAATCCCAGCCACTTACCGATCCGCAATTTCCATTATCCCATTTATTATTTTTTTCGCCTTGCGCATTTGTCCAATTAATTTGATTTCCACTAATTACATTTAGTGCGCATTTTGAATGAGATTGATTCCAAATGTAAAGCCCGACATTGGTAAACGTTTGTTGTTTGCTATAAATGATGTTATTTATTATGGAAATATTTGTTCCGCCTGATATGGCCACACCATATTGACCGGGATTTACCAGCACATTCTTTTCGGCAATTAAATACGCTCCTCCATTATCCCCAAGCATTATGCCACCACCTGTATGGCTTGGCCCTCCGCCACGGATCCAATTACCAATTATTTTAACGGGGCTTGTAGGTGTGCCGGTAGTTTTAAACATGCTAATAGCATCTTCAGGGTCGCTTGCCCCTAATATATTTTCACACCTGTTATAGCTTACAATATTGTTGGGGCCACTTACCGAATCAAATTGAACCATTTGCCCTCTTGGGAAAGGCCCCTGTACATTTTTCACCTGATTATAAGATACATTTATACCCTGACACGCAACTGCTAAAACGCCTGTAGATACATTTTCCATATAACAATCTATGATGGTTATGTTTTTGCAACTGTACAGATATATACCTTCTCCTTTTGATGAAATAAACCGGCAGTGTTGGATTTTAATATTGTAGCAGTCTCTCAGGTCAATGCAGTTCACTTTTGAGTTGTCAATTTCTAGATTACTTATTATCCGATCATGTACACCATTCAATAGTAATGGTTTTGATACTTTTAACTTATTGTTTGCACTCCAGCATATAAAAATGGGGCAAACAATTAATAAATAATATTTTGTTTTACTCATGAAAATAGTTTTTGCAAGATTTACCTTTTATAAGTTTGCCGTTTGAGTGTATTTTAATTAGAAGTAAATTGAAATAGAAACAAAAGAGATCAGTAATTATACTTTCGAACGATACATTCTTATATTTGTTGGCTAAACATCACAATTAAAATTATTAATACTTTAATATAAAGTTATTGATCAAAAGCTACAATGAAAACAATTCTCATTACCGGCGGGGCCGGATTTATCGGTTCGCATGTAGTACGCCGATTGGTAACACAATACCCTCATTATTTGATAATAAATGTTGATGCGCTTACTTATGCCGGTAATTTAGAAAACCTGGAAGACATAGAAAACGCACCCAACTATAAATTTGAAAAGGCCGATATAAAAGATAGCGCACGTATAAGCGAAATTTTTGATCAGTACAAGGTAACTGATGTTATACATCTTGCAGCAGAATCTCATGTCGATAGGTCTATTCTTAGCCCGATGGATTTTGTTTATACCAATGTAATTGGTACGGTTACCTTGCTTGATATAGCCAAAACAAAATGGAAAGGTAATTATGAAAATCACCTTTTTTACCATGTATCAACTGATGAAGTTTATGGTGCGTTAGGTGCCGAAGGCTTATTTACTGAGGATACCCGTTATGATCCGCATTCGCCTTACAGCGCGAGCAAAGCTGCTTCTGATCATTTTGTAAGAGCATATTATGATACTTACGGATTGCAGGTAGTTGTATCAAACTGCTCAAACAATTACGGCCCAAATCATTTTCCTGAGAAATTGATCCCCCTGATGATCAATAATATCATTCATAATAAACCACTGCCTGTTTATGGCGATGGTAAATATACCCGCGACTGGTTATATGTAATTGATCATGCCCGTGCTATTGATCTGATATTTCACGAAGGCAAAAAAGGCGATACCTACAATATTGGCGGCTTTAACGAGTGGAAAAATATTGATCTGGTACACGTGCTTTGCAAACAAATGGATGAAAAGTTGGGAAGAGAACCCGGCACAAGCGCGCAACTGATCACCTATGTAAAAGATCGCCCGGGTCATGATCTTCGTTATGCAATTGATGCCGGTAAGGTTAATAAAGAACTGGGGTGGAAGCCGTCAGTAACGTTTGAGGAGGGTTTATCAGCAACTATTGATTGGTTCCTGTCAAACCAAACATGGCTCAATAATGTTACAAGCGGAGCATATGCTAACTATTACGAGAATCAATACGATAACCGCTAATCTATTCTAATAAAATTAAATGATTGTAACACATACCTCGCTACAGGGCTGTTTAGTAATAACACCGCGTATATTTAATGACGATCGCGGTCATTTTTTTGAATCGTTCAATCAAAAATCGTTTTGTGAAGCTACCCGCTTCGATATAAATTTTGTACAGGATAACCAATCGTTCTCAACTAAAGGCGTATTACGTGGCCTGCACTTACAAAAAGGCGAACATGCCCAGTCAAAACTGGTAAGAGTTACCCAGGGCGAGGTATTAGACGTAGCCGTTGATCTGAGAAAAGCATCTCCTACCTACGGCCAATATGTTGCCGAATTACTTACTGCCGATAATCATAAACAACTCTTTATACCCCGTGGGTTTGCTCACGGTTTTGTAGTGTTAAGCGATGAAGTGATCTTTCAATACAAATGCGATAACTACTATAATAAGGCATCTGAGGGCGGCTTGCATTTTGCTGATCCTGATATTAATATTGATTGGCAACTACCCGCGGCGGAGCTATTGGTTTCAGAGAAAGATGAGATACTGCCCTTTTTAAAGGATGCAGCAGATTTTGGATTTTAACAATAAGCATCAACTTAATTATATCAACTGATGGAGAACATCATCGTATTTGGAGCATCAGGACAACTGGGCCATTGCTTAAAAAAAGTAGCAGAGGAAAAAGGAATAACAACCATCTATTTCCCGGTTGAAGCTGAGGCCAATATTTTAGATACTGCGGCAATTAAAAGTTTATTTGAAAAATATAAACCAGGTTTTGCTATTAATTGTGCCGCTTATACCGCGGTTGATAAAGCAGAAGATGATATAGACTTAGCCAGGAAGATAAATAAGACCGGTGCGGAAAATTTAGCCAATGCCTGTAAAGAACACGGCGCAGCTTTAGTTCACGTGTCAACTGATTTTATTTTTAAAGGTGATACCGCGCATCCGCTTGTCGAAGATGATGATGCTGAACCTATCAGTATTTATGGTTTAACAAAACTAGAAGGCGAGCAGGATGTCATCAGCATATTAGATCAGCACTATATCCTCCGCACCAGCTGGCTGTATTCTGAATTTGGCAATAACTTTGTAAAAACCATGCTAAAACTGGGTGCAGAGCGTGATCTGCTAAAGATCATTGCCGACCAGGTAGGTACACCTACTTATGGTATTGATTTGGCAGCTTGCATACTGGATATTATCATATCTGGTAAAAAAGAATATGGCGTTTATCATTATAGTAATGAGGGAGTAACTTCGTGGTATGATTTTGCTAAGGGTATATTTGATCTTTCGGCTACCGAGGTAAAAGTATTACCTATCCGTACATCAGAGTATCCAACCAGAGCAACCAGGCCATCCTATTCTGTTATGGATAAATCAAAGATCAAGCATACCTTTGATATGGAGATACCTTACTGGAGAGACAGCCTTGCTGTTTGTATTCAACGACTTAAACAATAACGCATACCTATTCGCAACATATGAAAGGAATAATACTTGCAGGCGGTTCCGGAACCCGTCTTTACCCTATAACCAAAGCTATCAGCAAACAATTAATGCCGATATATGATAAGCCGATGATCTACTATCCTTTATCGGTATTGATGCTTGCGGGTATAAAAGAAGTGCTGATCATTACTACACCCGAAGACCAGGATGGATTTAAGAGATTGCTGGGAGATGGGGCCGAATTGGGTTGTAATTTCGAGTTTGCCGTACAAGAAAAACCAAACGGACTTGCCCAGGCATTTGTAATAGGCGAAAAGTTTATTGGTGACGATAAAGTAGCTCTGGTTTTAGGTGATAATATATTCTATGGATCGGGTTTCAGCACATTGATACAAAGCTTTAATGATGTGCAGGGCGCTGCAATTTTTGCTTACCCGGTTGCAGATCCGGAGCGATACGGTGTTGTGGAATTTGATAAAAGCTTTAAAGCGTTATCTATTGAAGAAAAACCGTTAGCGCCAAAATCAAACTATGCTGTACCTGGCTTGTACTTTTATGATAACTCTGTTGTTGAGATCGCCAAAAATATACCTATGTCGCCACGCGGTGAGTATGAGATAACTGATGTTAACAGGGAATATTTAAATAATGGCACACTACAAGTAGGCCTGATGGATAGAGGTATGGCCTGGTTGGATACAGGTACTTTTGATTCCTTAAGTGATGCATCAGAATTTGTAAGAGTGATTGAAAAACGCCAGGATACCAAAATAGGTTGCATTGAAGAAGTAGCCTATCGTATGGGTTTTATTGATCGTAGCGCGCTGATGGTGCTTGCTGAAAAATATATTAAAAGTGGCTACGGGAAATATCTTAAAAACCTGCCAAAATTATAATTAGCACAAATTTTAATGCTTATTGCGAGTCTCGCTAATTAGTGAGATTCGTATCAATTCATTTGTGAAATTTGTGTTTATTTGCCTATGGGTTATCCAAGTTTACAAACCTGTATTGCCGACCTTGAAAAACATGGCCGTTTAATCCGCATAAAAGAAGAGGTTGATCCTTACCTGCAAATGGCGGCTATACACTTGCGTGTATTTGAGCATCAGGGGCCTGCAATACTATTCGAGAATGTAAAAGGCAGTAAGTTTCCGGCAGTATCAAACCTGTTTGGTACGCTTGACCGTTCCCGCTTTATCTTCAGAGACACGCTTGATAAGATCAAGACGCTTGTCGACATAAAATCTGACCCCATTCGTGCTATAAAGCATCCATTTAAATATGCTAACGTAGGATTAACGGCTTTATCGGCGCTGCCCATGAAAGTGGGGAAAAATGCGCCAATAAATTTTGGTCGTACACACATCAGTGAGTTACCGCAAATAGTGAACTGGTCAAACGATGGCGGTCCGTTTGTTACCATGCCGCAAGTATATACCGAAGATGCTGATAAACCTGGTATTATGAATGCCAACCTGGGGATGTATCGCATACAAATGGCAGGTAATGATTATATAACCGATAAGGAAATAGGCCTGCATTACCAGTTGCACAGGGGCATTGGCGTGCATCAAACCAAAGCTAATGCAAAAGGGCAACCGTTAAAAGTAAGTATTTTTGTAGGAGGCCCACCGTCGCACCCGGTTGCTGCGGTAATGCCGCTGCCCGAAGGTTTATCAGAAATGACCTTTGCCGGTGCATTAGGTAACCGCCGTTTCCGTTATTTTTATGATGACGAAGGCTTTTGCATTTCGGCAGATGCAGATTTTGTGATCACCGGAACAGTAATGCCGCACGAAAATAAATTAGAAGGTCCCTTTGGCGATCACTTAGGTTATTACAGTTTAAAACATCCTTTCCCGCTTTTAAAGGTGCATAATGTATACCATCGTAAAGATGCAATATGGTCGTTTACTGTTGTAGGCAGGCCGCCTCAGGAAGACACCAGCTTTGGAGCTTTGATCCACGAGATCACCGGCTCGGCTATCCCAAAAGAAATACCCGGCTTGCATGCCGTAAATGCTGTTGACGCAGCAGGTGTACATCCACTGCTATTTGCTATTGGCAGCGAACGGTATACGCCCTACATAAAAGAACGCAAACCACAAGAAATCCTCACTATTGCCAATCATATACTGGGAAAAAGCCAGTTGAGTTTGGCTAAATACTTGTTAATAGCCGCAAAGGAGGACGATCCATCACTCAATGTAAATGACATCGGCCAATTCCTGAAACATATTTTACAACGGATCGATCTTACGCGCGATCTGCATTTTTATACCAAAACCACAATTGATACACTGGATTACAGTGGCAGCGATCTTAATTCGGGCAGTAAAGTAGCAATAACCGTTGCGGGCGATATGAAAAGAGAATTATGGACGGAGTTGCCGGCAAACTTTACAATGCCCCATCCGTTTAACCTGTTTAAAATGGTGATGCCGGGTGTACTGACTGTGGAAGTGCCAAAGAACATCAGCAGTAATGATATTGACGGACTGGTAAGCATACTTGACAGTCATTTTGCTGATACAGACCTGAACGGATTACCGTTAATAGTGCTTTGTGATGATGCGACTTTTACTGCGCAAAACCTTGACAATTTTGTTTGGGTAACGTTTACACGCAGTAATCCATCACACGATATTTATGGCATACATAGTTTTACCGAGCATAAACACTGGGGCTGCAAAGGCCCGCTGATTATTGATGCGAGGATTAAACCCCATCATGCGCCGGTATTAGAAAAAGATACAGCAGTTGAAAAACTGGTTGATAAGATGGGCGAAAAGGGTGGAAGTTTGTATGGAATTATATAAACATCTGAACCCGAATTTTTAGAATTGACGAATTAATCGAATAAGGTTAGTGCATTTTTGAATTCTGCAAATTCATTAATTCTAAAAATTCGAGTTCAGACAATTTGAAGGAAGTCATCATGGCTGAAAAAGAAAAACTAAGAATTGATAAATATCTGTGGGCAATACGGGCTTTTAAAACCCGCACACTGGCATCTGATGGCTGTAAAGCCGGTAGAGTGAAGCTGGATGGCAATAATATTAAACCATCGCACGAAGTAAAGGTGGGCGAAATTTACCAGGTATCAAAAGGCATTGAGCGCAAGATAATTAAAGTTACCGGTTTGCTGGAGAGCAGGGTAGATGCCAAAACCGCTGTGTATTTTTATGAAGATATTACCCCGGTTGAACAAACACATGCTTATAAATCCATGTTCCAGGCACCGGTATTAACGCGTGACAGGGGTACTGGTCGCCCAACTAAAAAAGACCGCCGCGATATTGACGATTTGAAAGACGACTTTTTCACCACCAGGGACGATAAAGAATAAATCATATTATAATAAAGATATTTACACAGTTTAACCGCAAACATGCCATCTACCACTACACAACAACAATTAGGAAAGATCAAGATAGCTATTATTGGCCTGGGCTATGTTGGCTTGCCACTCGCGGTTGAATTTGCTAAAAAACATGCAGTAGTCGGCTTTGATACCGGTTCACGTAGGGTAGTCGAACTAAACAGCGGTTATGACCGTACGCTTTCTGCCGATGCAGCCTCGCTTAAAGAAGTTGTAAAATCTGATGGCGCAATTATTGGCTTGCACTTTACTAATAAAATAGAAGATACCAGCGACTGTAATTTTTATATTGTTACCGTACCAACCCCGGTTGACAAGATCAATCGTCCCGATCTTAGTCATTTATTGAATGCCAGCGAAACAGTAGGCAAGGTTTTGCAAAAAGGCGATATTGTTATTTATGAATCAACTGTATATCCGGGTGCTACAGAGGAAGAATGTGTACCAATATTGGAAAAAGTATCAGGCTTAAAGTTCAACGTTGATTTTTTTGCCGGATATTCACCCGAACGCATCAACCCCGGCGATAAAGAGCATACGCTTACCAAAGTACTCAAAGTTACATCAGGCTCAACACCCGAAGCTGCCGAAATAGTTGATAGGCTTTACAATACTATTATCACAGCAGGTACACATAAGGCCACATCAATTAAAGTTGCCGAGGCCGCAAAAGTTATTGAAAATGCGCAGCGCGACATCAATATTGCTTTTGTTAATGAGCTTTCGAAAATATTTAATCGTATAGGTATTGATACCGACGAAGTATTACAAGCGGCAGGTACCAAATGGAACTTCCTGAAATTTAAACCCGGATTGGTGGGCGGCCATTGTATAGGTGTCGACCCGTATTACCTGGCGCGCAAAGCACAACAGTTGGGCTATCACCCCGAAATTATCCTGGCGGGCCGCAGATTAAACGACGGCATGGGCGAATACGTGGCGCATGAAGTAGTGAAGTTGATGATCAAAAAAGACATCGAAGTTAAAAATTCAGATGTGCTGGTATTAGGAGTCACTTTTAAAGAGAATTGCCTTGATGTGCGCAATACCAAGGTTATTGATATTGTAAATACTTTAAAGGATTATGATGTGAACGTAACCATTTATGATCCGCTGGCTGATCCTGCAGATGTAAAGCACGAGTACGGCTGGGACTCGGTAACCAAACTAAAAGAAGGCGATTGCTATGATGCAGTTATCATTGCTGTTGCTCATGATGAATTCAAAAACCTCGATCTTGCAAAACTCTGTAAAGAGAATAAAGTGATATTTGACGTTAAAGGAATGCTGGCAAAGCATGAAGTTGACGGGAGACTGTAGTTTTAGTTGAAAGTTTAAGGTTGAATGTTTAAAGTAAGAACCAAAGCCGGGTCCGCGCGATTCCTTCCCGGGAAGGAGGAGGTAGGGGTTAGTAAAATAATTTCTAAAAATCAACCCAATAAAAAAGGTTGAAAGTTAAACGCAATACTGCTTTAACTTTCAACCTTCAACTTTTTACTTTCAACGCAATAATTATTTGCCGTTGTCTTTAGCGTACGCGTCATTCAAGCCTTTTACAAAATCAGCAGTAACATCAAGGCTTGGATCACCATATAGCATGCTGGTGTTGTTTTTAGTGTAGGTTAAAACCATTTTATAGCCTTTATCTTTTGCATATTGTTTGGTGTAAGCAGCAATTTTATCATAAAGCTTGGTCATTTCCTGGGTTTGCACATTCTGAAGCTCAGCCTGAGCATTTTGCTGGTAGTCTTGTAACTGTTGTTGCTCGCGTTTTAAACGATCTTCAGTTGTCTGGCGCTGATCTGCTGGTAAAGTGGCAGCACTTTTCTGATATTCTGCAACCTCGCGCTGAAAAGCTTCTCCTTTTGACTGGATGTCGCTTTTTGCGGCATCACCTTTATCATTAAGGCGTTTGTCCATATCTTTCACGTAAGTGTATTTGCTTGACAGGGAATCAGAGTTAATGAAAACTATGGTTTCCTTGCTATCAGCAGGTGCCGAAGCAGCAGGTGCACTTGTAGAATCAGTTTTTTGTTTGCATGCAGTTACACTCCCGGCAATCATCAAACCCAAAGCAAACTTTGTTAAATTAGAAGCTGTTTTCATTTATATTTTTCTTTGTTAAGTAATGGGTTTGCAGGTGTTTATAGGCCCGTTCCCCTATTTGTTTTTTGAAATTTAGTTTACAAAGATAAACTTTCAATACAAGTTTCCTAACGAATTTGCAGGGATGTATATATATGGTCATATTTATCAACAATGATTGAAATCTGAACCAAAATGAGTATTTTTGAAGGTTATTGTTTTAATCAATTATGAGCGAAGAAAATCAGGACAAATCAAATTACTCAGCAGATAATATACAGGTTTTAGAAGGTTTAGAAGCGGTGCGTAAGCGCCCATCCATGTACATTGGCGATACAGGTGTAAAAGGCCTGCATCACTTAGTTTATGAGGTTGTTGATAACTCTATAGATGAGGCTTTGGCCGGCCATTGTGATACCATTCACGTGGTTATACAAAAAGACAATTCAATATCCGTTTCAGATAACGGCCGCGGTATCCCAACCGGCATCACTACCAAAGAGCAGGTTTCGGCTTTGCAAATTGTAATGACTGTGCTACACGCCGGCGGTAAGTTTGATAAGGACACTTACAAAGTATCGGGCGGTTTGCACGGTGTGGGTGTAAGTTGCGTTAACGCCTTGTCAACCCATTTAACTGCACTGGTTTACCGCGAAGGTAAAGTGTGGACGCAGGAGTATGAAAAAGGTAAACCATTGTTTGATGTAAAAACCATTGGCGATTCTGACAAAAGAGGTACAACTATTATATTTCGTCCTGACCCGGAAATTTTTACCTTAACTACTGAATATAAATACGATACACTTGCCGCGCGTTTGCGTGAGCTGGCTTATTTAAATAAAGGCATTCGCCTTACGTTGAAAGACGAACGCGACCCCAATGAGGATGGTACCTTTAACACCGAAGATTTTTACTCAGAAGGTGGCCTGCGCGAGTTTGTTAAATACCTTGATGGTACTCGCCCGTCAATAATTCCTGAACCTATTTATGTTGATGGAATTAAACAGGGCATACCTGTTGAACTGGCATTACAGTACAATGATACTTACTCTGAGAATGTACACTCTTATGTAAACAACATTAATACCATTGAAGGTGGTACACACGTTGCCGGTTTCCGCAGAGGGTTGACCCGTACTTTGAAAGCTTATGCTGATAAATCCGGGCTGCTTAAAAATATGAAGATCGAAATTACCGGTGATGACTTTAGAGAAGGGTTAACCGCAGTAATTTCAGTAAAAGTACAGGAGCCGCAATTTGAAGGGCAAACCAAAACCAAGTTAGGTAATAACGAGGTGATGGGCGCTGTAGATATGGCCGTAGGTGAAATATTAGGTAATTACCTTGAAGAACACCCGAAAGAGGCAAAGATGATAGTGAACAAGGTTATACTTGCCGCTACAGCCCGTGCCGCTGCCCGTAAAGCACGCGAAATGGTGCAGCGTAAAAGTGTAATGAGCGGATCAGGATTACCGGGTAAACTGGCCGATTGCGCCAACAGCGACCCTGCATTATGTGAACTATACTTAGTCGAAGGTGACTCGGCGGGTGGTACCGCCAAACAGGGCCGTAACCGCGAATATCAGGCTATACTGCCATTACGTGGTAAGATTCTGAACGTGGAGAAAGCCATGGAGCATAAGATCTATGAGAACGAGGAAATAAAAAATATGTTCACCGGCCTGGGTGTAAGTATAGGTACGCCAGAGGATGATAAAGCCCTTAACTTTAGTAAACTGCGTTACCATAAGATAGTTATCATGACGGATGCTGACGTCGACGGATCACACATTACAACATTGATCCTTACATTCTTCTTCCGTTATATGAAAGAACTGGTTGAGTACGGGTATGTATACATTGCATCGCCACCGCTTTACCAGGTTAAAAAAGGCAAAGAGTTTGAATATTGCTGGACTGAAGAGCAACGCGATGTAGCTATACAGCGCTTAAAAGGAGCAGGTAAAGAAGACAGCGTACACGTACAGCGTTACAAAGGTTTGGGTGAGATGAACGCCGATCAATTATGGGAAACTACCATGAATCCGGAAACCCGTACCCTTAAACGTGCAAGCATTGAAAATGCCGCTGAGTGCGATCATACTTTCAGTATGCTGATGGGTGATGAAGTTGCCCCGCGCCGCGAGTTTATTGAGCGCAACGCTAAATATGCTAAGATAGACGTTTAACCCCCCAACCACCTAAAGGGGGAGTTGGAAAATATACAAGCCTCGCTGTACAGCGAGGCTTTTTTGTGGTCTTCAAATTTAATTATATATTTAAGCACACAACCCTTTATCACAATTATGAAAAGAATACTACTCTTGTTTTTTGTTACCTGTTGTTTATATATCCCGCTAAAAGCACAAGATTTTGTAACCTATAATAGCGACACCGAAAAGACACTTCTTAACTCTGCGCAAACTCCCGAAGACTTTATTAAACTATCATTAGCCTCTGAACTTGGTGAAGCAGAATCCCAGGTTATTTATACCAAATTCACTCAAGATATTAAACAGCTCAATCTGGAATCTGTAGCGAAAGACAGATCCGAAAGAAATTTAAAACAGGTTCAGCAATTATTGAAAGATCATTTTTTAAAAAACTATAATCCTCATGCCCACTTTGGCGATTTTATTGTAAATGGCGATTATAAAGATATAAGCGCTTCTATCTTATATGCCTATGTTCTTGAAACACTAAAAGTTCCTTACCAGATAATACAATTTCCCGCCCATGTTTATGTGGTTGTTAACCCCGGAGCAGATAATATTAAGTTTGAAACAGTTGATCTGTCAAAAGGATTTTTTGGCTTTAGTGATCAATCTAAACTAAACAACGTAAACGCGCTTATAAAAGGAGGTTACATAGAGCAGTCATACGCAATAGGGGTTGGAGTAGAGCGGGCTTTTGATGATTTTTTTTATAGTAAAACAGACATTACCCTAAAAGAGGCAGTGGGGGTGTTGTATTTTGATAAAGCTTTTGAAGAAATGCAATCTGAAGATGAACTTAAAGAAGCGTACTCAGATATATGCAAGTCGGATATGTTGTTTCCTGATAAGAAAAATGAATTCCTCAAGAATGATTTAATAACTTCTATGCTTAATAGTTTTAAATATGATGATATGGAGGATTGGCGTGCATTAACTCATTTGGTTAATAATAAATATGCATCAGACGAAGTCAAAAAATTTCTTCGGGGCAAGTTTGATGACTTTATGAACGATAAGTTACTAAACTCAGGACAAAAAAATAAAGTTGATGAGGTGTATAACTATTTAAATACCACTGTCGCTGATACTTCAGTTAAAAAACTAATTGAAGAGGATTATTATTTTGAGAATTCACATTATAGCTATCTCACAAGTGACTATGCACAATCATTGTACTATTTAGAAAAAGCGTATGCTTTAAATCCAAATAATCCACTGATCACAGCTAATTTTGTTCAGATGATATTGCACAAATTTTCATCACAAACGGCCACAGCCCAAAACTTAAGTTTGTTTGATAAGTATATGAGTAATTACCCCTTATTAAAAAGTAATCCGGTAATCTCATCTATATACACGTATTATATGTCATGCCTGAGTGTTATGGGCTTTGTTACCGGAGATGGAGCCACGGGCGAAAAATATATGCAGTTACTTATACATGAATTAGATGCCCATCCGGGTCAGGAGAATCCGAATCATCGGTTAATAGCCAGTGCATTTGCAAAAGCAAGTATTTATTACTTTAAAAAACAAGGTAAACAAAAAGCGATAGCTATAATTAAAGAGGGCCTTAAATATGAGCCAACTGACGATGAACTGCTAAGAAAATTACAAGCAGACAGCCAATAGTTTTATATCAGGTATATATCTTAAGTGCGGTGTCATTACTGCACTTAAGAATAACAAAAAACTAACGTTTTAACTTAATAAACTGTTTCCCGTAATTAATTACCGCTTTATATTTCATCAATATATCGCCGCCAATTACGCCTAATACCTGCGGGTGGCCTAGTTGGGCATAGGCTATATTGATGGTTGAAAGATCAAGTACTGCAACCTCAAATTCAGCGATCTGAAATTTACCGATATACAGATCGTGGATAATGGCGGTAAAAGATTCCATGGTATTGGTACCCAACCCGGTTGAAAGGCGGTCGGTATTATTTATTAATGCATTTTCATTGGCTTCTATCAGCAAAGTTTTATCAAACGCGGTTTTTGATGCGCCGGTGTCCAGCACAGCTTTAAAAGATTTGTTGAATATGGTAATATCTATTAACGGATGAAATCCGTCTTCGTTAAGATCAATAATTTCTAAAGGAACTTTCATAGGAGTAATTAGTGAATGAGCGAATGAACAATTTAAGAAGGATTATTGAGCGAGTTTGATCAGGGCGAAAAAAAAATCACTCAATCACTCATTCCATAATTCAGTCAATATTGTCATCTTGCTTTGCCGCTTCTTCGGCCATTTGAATAATGATGGCATCCATCCTGTCGATTTCTGTTTGAATATGGTCAATTACTGTTTTGTCAATTATGTCAGTATGCAGCATTGATGCCAGGCCCTTTAAATTAGCTAAGGGGCTTCGTATCAGGTGTGATTGTTTCCAGGCCATGTCTTTTATACTATTCATGTGGTCCTGTATTCGTTTGTAGGCAGTTTTCAAGTCCTGTTCTGCATTTTTTGTTTCGGTTATATCATATATAGCAATCAGCATTCCTAATATTTCTTTGCTCTCATTTATTATTGGGAATAACCTTACATAATACCATAACACAGAACCATCCGCCTGGCGATAATCAAACTCATAGTTAACATTGTTTCCCTTCAGAGCTTCACTGGCAAATTGATTTAATTCAGGGAATTTATCCTCAGGGAAATGGTCCATCAGCGCATCGCCTTTTGTAGCGGTATGCTTATATACGTTTTTGGCAAACTCTATGGCCTTTTGGTTAAATGTAAGTACTTTAAGATTCCTATCGAATAATGCGTATACGGTATCGGTTGTATTTAATATGGTTTGCAGGTTAGCCTCTGATTTTTGGAGTGACCTTTCCATATTAAGTCTTTCTGTAATATCATTTGTTAATGAGAGTCTTACCGGCCGGCCTTCAAAAACAATGTCGTGCGCAAAAATTTGTACATACATTATTGATCCGTCTTTCTTCAGGTGCCTTACAACACTAAGCGAGTCATCCATATTCCTTAAGTATCCCTGTAACTGTATTTCCGAATCTTCCTGCGGGCGCAACACCCGAACACCTAGTTTTAAAATTTCATCTCTTGTATAACCATAATGGTGCAAGGCCGCCTTGTTTACATCAATTATCGACATATCATCTTTTGCTATCATCCACATCGGCATTGGGTTGCTCTCAAATAATAGTTTGTATTTCTGCTCAGATGACCTTAATTGTTCCTCGGCCTTTTTACGTTCATTAATATCGATCATTGAGCCGATGATGGTAGGTTCACCGTCAATTGTCGTCCTGCTGCCATAAAACTCAACCCAATTGGCGGTGCCGTCCTTTTTTCGGCCTTTCGTTTCATAATGCACACTTTCCACCTCGCCCGCCATACGTTTTCGCACATGCTCTGTAGTAATCGCACGATAGTCTTCATGTATGATAGTTTCTAACGGAACAGTATTACTAAGCTCAGCAGGTTCATAACCGAATATGTGCGCAAATCGTGGGTTTACATAAGTGAATTTCCCATTTTGAACCATGTAAATACCCACCATTGATTTTTCGGCAATAGTTCTGAATTTTAATTCTGCTTCTCTAAGTTCTGCCTCTATTCGTTTGCGGTCGGTAATATCACGGGCAATAACCATTACCCGGTCATCTGAAAATATTTTTACATTAATTTCAACAGTAAAATAATGGCCATTTTTAGTTACAAATGTTCTTTCGCGGATGATCTGCTGCATGCCCGGGAAGAATTTTGGTACCGGATCATTTTTTAATTCTTCCTGATCAATTATTGCCGATACATTTAAGCGTAACAATTCTTCCCTGTTGTAGCCTATCATTTTGCACATACTGGCATTCACTTCGGTAAAAAAGCCCTTAAAGTCGAGTATGAATATGGCATCTGAAGCTTGTTCAATAAGAGAGCGGTATTTTTCTTCGCTTTCCTGAAACATAGCCGACCGCTCACCCACTCTTTTTTCCAGCTTGGCATTCATTAGTTTTACATTGTCTTCAGCCTCAGATCGTTGTCTGTCTATTTTGTTTAACCAATTGGCAGTATTCCAGATCACCACCAGGCTTATCATTAAAAAGGCAATAGCCAGTATAGACATGGCTATATTTATTGATGAAAATAATTGTGTACTGTTGGCCTGCCGCCTCAATGACCCGAACAGCACGATCATTAAAATAATGAAACTAAAAAGCCGCCTTGCAACCTGGTTACCTACCAGCTTGCCCGTAAAAAGGCTGTTAATACCTAATGATGGATTTAGCATTGATGCCCCCACTGAAAAAATAAAGAACAAGGTGGCCGTAATCGCAGGCATTGCGGTTACGTAAAAAAGAGTATAAAATAATGATACACCGTACAGAAATCCTATTAATGCTATAACCGAAAGAATATTAACTAAATGAAAAAGGTATTGCGCTATTATGTTAGTTATGCGTTTATTAATTATAAGCAATAATAGCCCTAACCCAAGTAGTGAAAAATTAAGCGATGCATTAAAGGCCATACGGCCCGGAAAACCGTATGATCCTTGTGGCGTACGGTCAGTTACAAACAACTGGTCCAGCCCGGTGTTGATGTGGAATAAGAACTGTAATAGCGTAGTAAGCCCAATTAGTGTAGTAAGCAGTGATAATATAAAATATAGTATAGTATTGAATTTGGTGGATTGGTATAGGAAAAGCAGTAAAGCGCTACCTAATAAAATAAAGCATAAGCCTGCATTAAACCTAATGACCGATATAACTGGCATTAAAGTCAGCAGAAGTGGAATATTAAACATCCAGTCTGTTATTACTAAAATGCCGGCAATTATTGTGAGCAGGCTTATGGTTGTAATTATTCTACTTTGCGACGGCCGGTTCATAAAAAATACATTTGTATTTAATCCAGAATGTGTGATTAGGTCCTGGCATTCAATTTAAGAAAATATTGGCAGTTTAAAGTTAATGTTTAATTATTGTTACAACCAACCAGGATAAAATTAAAATGGATATCCTATCGCAAGATTAAATACCAGATTTTGACTTCTCCAGGTAGAACTGCCAAAGTCGATCTTATCAATTACTACACGTTGGCCTGCGGGCAAAAAAGGTTCAACTAATGGGAAACCCAGGTCGGTACGTAGTATTAATACCGAAAGGTTGAAACGTAAGCCAACCCCGGCATCGGCCGCTATTTGGGTTAAAAAGTTTTTGCCAAATGCTGCACCCGGCTGGCCTGCAGAACTATGCAATAACCATATATTACCCGCATCAACAAATGCTGCACCTTCAACAATGCTGAATAATTTAGGCCGGTATTCAACGTTCCCTTCAATTTTTATATCTCCTGATTCATCCGGCAAATATTCCGATCCATTGGTAACATCTACAGGCGGACTATAAGTGCCTGGGCCAATTGACCGTGCCTGGAAACCACGTAAGCTATTGGCACCGCCAATAAAATATTGCTGGCTATAAGGTAATATTGTTGAATTGCCATAGGGCAAGCCAACATTAACCATTATACGGGTTGCTATTGTGCTGTTTGGCCCTGTTTTATGATAAAATCGAAACTCATTATCTATTTTTACATACTGATCAAACGGGGTGCCGAATATCTTGCTTACTTTTCCGGCCAAAGTATCGGCCCCGGTAACTAAGCCTAATAAATTGGCAGACAAACTAACCTTACCCATGTAATAAATGGTATTGGTTCTGAATGCATCCATTGTGTTAGTGTAATTATAGCTATAGCTTGGGCCAAAAGTTAACTGGTTATTAATTACGTGTGCCAATTGCGGGTTACGTGTTTTGTCGATACTGTCTCTATAAATCTGTGAAACATTGGCGGCATCAACATAGGTAACCTCTAATAAATTAAATGTATTTTGCTTATGCAGATCGGGTTTCCATTGGTAACCCCATGAGGCATTAAAGGAGTTAAGTGTATATAGCTTCGTTTGGTTAATTAAGGTATACCCGGTAGTTAAAATGGTATGCGGTATAAAGGCATTATCGGAGGTGAAATTAAACGGACTAATAAACCGGGGCCACGCAATTGATGGGGAAAGGCCTACCTGGTAAATGTTATAACCATTATTAACATGGCCATACTGCAGATCGGTACTTCCAAACAAGGTAACGGTAAGCAATTCTGCACCCTTAAATAAGTTGCGGTCGCGGAAATTAATATTTACCTGCGTGCCGTTATAATCGGCTGAGGTTTGGCGCCCTAATATTTCGAATGTTAATGATTTCTTTTTGTACTGAGTCAGGTAATAATAAATGTCAAGTTTTGCCGAATCCAGGGTAACATCCTCAAAACGGTTTTTTACAAATGAAAAAGGCCCCAGGTCAATAAACCGGTTTAATGTATTGGTATGCAGGGTAGCATCGTACACATCGCCGGGATGTAATAATACCGCATTTTTAAAAGTATACGGTTTTACAGTGTGTTTAGTGTCGATAACATTATACCATCTATATTTTACAGCCGAATCCAATTTTGCAGCAGTATCTTTTAATGTAAAGTTGGAGTACACATATATGTTCCTTACCTGGTACACCCATCTGGCTGCATCGGGTGTGGTAGCTTTTACTTTTAAAAACATATCAACCTGGTGATTTGCTATGGTGCTGTCTACTTTTAATAGCAGGTCATCAGGCGAAAAATAAAAAAATCCTTTTTGTTTAACGAGGGCATCAATTCTTAAACGTTCGTTTTTAATAACATCCAGATCATATTTATCTCCGGGTTTCAAAAGCGACGTAGGTTTGGTAGCAACTATAGCACTATCCAATGCATCTGTATCCGCTGGGAAAACTATTTTTCTGATATGGTATGCCGGGCCGGTTTGAATAGTAAATATGGCTTTGGCGGTTCTTGAATTTTTTTTGCCCAGTGTATCGCCGCTAACCTGTGCCTGAAAGTATCCTTCATTTTGCAGCCTGTTTTGCATTATCTGGCTGTTTTTGTCCAGATCCACAGCGGTAATTAATACAGGCGGCTCGCCCAAATGTGTATGCAAGTAGTTTTTTAACCCTCTTCGCTTATTGGTAATTGTTTTTTCATAGATGTACAACTTAACTCTTAGGCCCAAAATACTGCCATTAGGTTTGGGCCGTACCAATCCCAGCATTTCAGTGGTTAATGCCTTTGCTTCGCTTTTCTTGGTATCCTTATCTACAATTTTTACCTGTGGGCCGGTATATAGTTTTTGGCCAGCCGGCAATTTTTTTGTGGTATTGCAAGCGCTTACAAAAACAGCAATTAAAATAATAAATATGTATTTAAGTTTGATCATTTTTAGTTTGTTGCTTGTTTGTTTTGATCAGACTGGTCCGCAGGTTGTACATCTGGGGTTGTTGCATCATGTTCTTTATCAGCTTCTTTCTGTTCTTTCTTTTTATCTTTTTGGTCTTTGTTATATTCTTTTTCTAATGCTTTTTCCTTTTTAGGTGTTTTGGCAAAAAGTTCTCTAAAATGATTGTAATCGTAGGTTAAAGAGAAAGCAACGCCGGTTTCAACAACTTCGCCCTGTATTACAATGTAATTATCCCTGCGATAAACACGAAGCAGATAACGGCCATCTGCCGATAGCTTATAGGCTACCGAAATATCACCGGCAATGTCGGTCGTATTTTCACCGGGTTGAGCGCCCTCCAAATTAAAGTTATTACCAACCGTTACCTGTATCCGATCACTAAGAAATTGTTTTGATAGGCCGACGTTCAGATCAGTCCGGTTTGTTTCAGTGCCCGATGCATAATCCGCGCCCGAAGTAACATTAAAGCTAAGTTGTACGCCTGCTATTAAATTACCGGCAAGCTGGTTTAGCTGTGCCGTTAGTAAGCTGCTCACGCTATTACGCACAATTCCGTTAACTGATGTACCACCACCCTGGCTTTGTAAAGGATTGTCACCAATAAAATGCCCAAGTACCAATACACCCAATACTTGTTTGTTCATTTCATTGGTATCCTGCCTTATTTGTGATAAACGGGAGTCGACAGTATTGATCACATCCTGCGATACAGAGTAGGTGCTATCAGGTAAAACAATATCAAAACTGATCTTTGGCGTTAACAGTTGATTTTGTAACATAAGGTTCACATGAAATGGTAGTTTCTCTTTATACATGGTTGCGTTTTGTGAACTTCCCAACTGATCGCTCACCAGGTCAATAGGAGGTACATTGGCTACATAGGTAGCAGTAAGATTAATATTTGCCAGGGTAGGGTCGCCCGCCCACGTAATTGTGCTACCTTTTTTGAAATTGAACTTACGTTTTACCGTTGCGTACGACAAATTATAGGAACCCTGATTAACAGTATAGGTACCGGTAAGGCTTGTTTTTCCGCTTGGGTCAATGCCGCCGTTTAAATGTGCTTCACCTTTTATTTGTACCACATCACCGCTTGTAGGGTCGATAATTATATTAAAATTGGCGTTTTTGTCAATGTTGATGGTCGCGTTTACATCAAGGCCGGTTAAACTTGTTTTCTTGAGCGAGTCAAGCCTTTTAGCTAATAATATGGAATCTAATTTTGGCGCATTCTCATCAAAAAACACCACTACACCTTTACGATCCTCAATGCTTGGATCAGATGTAGGTAGCACAATGGTGAGGTCTGTTTTGTCGTTTACTGTTATGCTGGCATCAATTACAGGCTTATTCATATCGCCTTTTATACTTACATCACTATTTAGGTACAGCTTGCCATAGTACAGTTTGTTGTCATTCTCGGTGGAGTTGATCACACGGAAATTATCCATGTGGATATTAAGCGCAAAACCCATATCGGAAAAGTTTTTGGTATAGATATTACCCGTAACTACCGCTTTATTTCCGGTTGAATCAACCAATGTAAAATCATTGAACAATATACCATCATTATTAAATGTAATGCTTTCATTAGGCATGCTGAAATAGGAGTTGAGCATAGCTACGTTAAAACCAACCTGGTTGAAATCAATATCGCCCAATACCGTTGGTGCCGACGGTGTTCCTGATATTTTTAGTTTCCCGGTTATTGTCCCTTTGGCATTACGTAGGTTGCCGAAGCTAAAGCCTTCAATGCTTTTCATTTTCAGGGCTGTAATATTAAGGTTAAGATCAAAGCGACTGTCGGGTTTGGTGTAATAGATGCCATCCATTTCAACCTGGTTTCCTTTGCCGGTTATACTTATATTGGCGGCGAAGGCATTGGGCGTTTGGTTATTTACCTTAATGGCTATGTTACCTACGGTATCGGTTTTAAAACTGAAATCATTAATAGTGAGTGCTGATGTAAATTGCGGCGATGTCTGGAAGTCGCTGATATCGGCATTGCCGGTAATAACACCTCCTACCTGTAACGAATCCTGTTGCGCTATACGGGTCAATGTTTCGATATGAAAGTTTTTAAAATCAATAGTAAGTGGCGAATTCATTTCCTGCGAAGCGCTGTTAACACTTAACACCTGGTTGCTGTTGGTAATGCTGAAATCTTTGGCTAATATGCCTTTACTGCCAAACTCAAAAGCGTTGTCGGCAGCAACACTCCACTCCATATAGTTAAGCAGCAAGCCATTTTGTAGAAAGCTGAACTGATACTCACCCGGCAAAACACTTAAAACCCCGGCTATGCGATAGCGTTCTTTTTTGGCAGCATCACGCACTTGCAGGCTGATGTTTAGTTTATTGTTTTGCGCATTGCCGCTTATGCTTGTATATAACAAATCGAGCGATGAACCCGTTTTTATTTCGTCAACAGTCAGGTTGTAATTTAGTGCATCGTTGCCTGTGTTAATATTCAGTTTTAAGTTGTTTATGGTATTGGTGCCAATTACTACTTTAGGAATAGAACCATTTACTACCAGGTTACCGGTTTCGCTGTTAAACTGCCCGGTAATAAGTATAGGCGTTAACTGCTTAACATTGGGAAAAAATTGTGTGGTTACCGGGGTTTTTACCAAATGAATATCAAAAGTATAATCCTCTGACGAATACTTTGGTTTTGCCTTGCCGCTGGCTAAATTGGTATTATAATATTTATCGATCACATCCTGCAAAGCCTCGCCCATTTCAGGCAGTTTGTATTTGCCGGTTAAGTGTGCATAAACCATAGGTGCTTTAAACCTGAGCGTACTGCTATCAGCAGTAGCAGTTGATTTAAAACTGATGCTATCCACCTTAAAACGTTGGTCTTTGTTTACTACCAGTAGGTCAGTCGCCTCAATATCTGCATTTAGATAATTTGGGTCTGCGGTTGGAACATTAGCCACAATTTTACCATGGAAACGCATTTCATCCTTACTAAAATTTAAATTTTTAAGGTTGATACTATCGACCATGAGCGTAGCGACAACTGATGGGTACTTTTTATTCATATCCGCCTTAGCATCCAGATCAAAGCTGATGTTGGGGTCATTCATCAGCATTTTGGCGGTATAGTTGCCATTGTGCGCGGTACCATTTAGTTTTAAATCCTTATAATCATAACCCTTAACATATGCCGAGGCAACATCGCCGCTAAATTGCAGGCTTGCTGTTTTTGGGTTTAGCCCGGTACCTTTAATGTTGGCGCTTAGGGTTACTTTACCAGCCATTTGCGGCTGTTTGGTTAGCGCGCCGACATTCAGTTCGTTTACTTTGATTTTGGCATCGTAAGTAGCGTTGCTTTTACTGTTACCGTTTTTAAGGCTGGCATCCATATCAATTGCGCCATCGCTGGTATGCAGGGCCATTTTGGTATTAAAGGTAGATATGCCGCCTTTAAAAGTGCCTTTCAGATTAAGGTTTTCCGGGATATTAACGCTGGAAGGTATCACACCCGGCGAGACTAGTTTGGCAATATCGGCGCTGCTGGTATTAAAATCGGCTATGGTGAGGTCGAAATAGGCTTTGTTCACATTAGGCAATCCGCGTATTACCGCCGATGCTTTGATACGGGTACTGCTTAAACTGCTAACCTCTAAATTGGGTATCCGCAGATCATTCACTTTGCCAATCACCCTGCCGTTTATCCTGAATACGGCATTTGGCGCGTGCTTGAACGGGTCCATAGTTGCCATGGTGGGCATCAGTAATAAAACATCTTTTAAACCCAAACGGCTGCCATCTAAATTGGCGTTAATACTTAATGCGCCCAGGTTGGTACTTAACGAAGCAATGGAAGGATAACTAACCTGCAATTGTTTTTGAATGATGGATTGAGGCGTTTGTACATAAAGGTCATTCAGATAAGCGTTTTTAGGCCCATAAAAGAACGAAGTATGGAACTTGCGGATAGCCAGCCCGCTTTTTTCAGTAAAAGTAAAGGCGTTGATCTTGCCCGAAATGGTATCCGGGTTGTAAACTATGCTTTGTGCATCGGCATTCAGATCCTGTATGTTCATGTGGGCAAAGTCCAATCCCTTAGGCATTGGTTTTTGCGCATCGTTATCAAATTTAAGATCATCATTAGTAAAAGTGATCCGCTCTAACGAGGCCGACCACCCTTTGGTGCTTTGTGAGGGCTTGGCAAGGGTATCCAGTTTCTTTATTTCCTTAACAATGGTTTTCTTCACAGATTCTGGTTTTGCGAAGGTTATGCCCGCCTTGGTATCACCCAGACTGATAGAACTAATGTCAATATTTTGGTTTTTAAGGTCAACCTTATTCATCTCAACCAGTAAAGTACCGAGGTTAACATTGGCAGCCATTGTGTTTGAACGATACACCACGTTGATCTTTGATATATCAATAGTGCCGAGTTTAAGTGTCATGTTCAGCGGCTTGGTAGTCGTATCAACCGGTGTGTTTGATGGTGGCACCGGTGTTTGGATAATGCGCGCGTTAAAACCCGAAAGCGTGATCTTGGGTATGGTAAATTTCATTTTATCCATATCAAAATCTTTAATGCGGGTATCAAAATGGCCCAGGTTAAAAGCTATATCATTTCCGGTTATTTTATCACGATAGGTGATCCTTATTTTATCGAGGATGATCTTATCCACAGAAAACTTCATGGATGATGAGGTATCAGTAGGTTTTGGTTCCTTTTTTTGTTCGCCTGCAAATGCTTTGATAATATAATCGAAATTGAAAACACTATCCTTACCACGACTAACGTTGGCGGTTATACCTTCAAGGTTAATTTCGTTTATCTCAACCTGGTGATTCAGCAACTTAAGCATGCTGATGTCTACCTTTAACTTATCGCCTGCAATAAGGGTATCCTTGTGCTGATCTTCAAAATAAACGCCTTCAAGCACCAGCAGTTTTGGCAGCCCTAAACTGATATGGTCTATCTTAACTTTAGTATGAATTTTTCCTTCCAAAAAAGTAACGGCTTTGTTCTTTACAAAATTTTGAACGGCGGGTACCTGTATTAAAATAACTACAAGTAGCACCAGTAATATGACACTTGCAATTATCCAAAGAATTGTTTTTAAAGCTATACGCCCAAATCGTTCCAATTTTATAGTTTTTTCAAAAGGGTGAGAGTGTTGTTATTAAATATACACAAATAGTATGCTAAAAGCGGCTAGGTGGCTGTCGGTATTTTTAGAAAATTCTCCTGGTAAAATATGTGCTTTCAGATAGTTCATACAGGGCAAATTGCGGATATGGTTAAGTACAGATTTATCAACACATATACATACCAAGTTGTTTTTTGGTAACTTTGTATTTCTCCAAAAATTTTACAGAGGTTGCTATGCCGGATTTTTCGCATTTACACGTACATACTCAATTTTCGCTGCTTGATGGTGCCGCCGATATAGGTAAACTATACAAAAAGGCAGCTGCCGATGGTATGAAAGCCCTTGCCATAACCGACCATGGGAATATGTTCGGTGCGTTTAAGTTTGTTGCCGAAGCGGGTAAGCATAATATAAAACCAATAGTAGGCTGCGAACTTTATGTAGTTGAAGACAGGCACAAAAAACAATTTACCAAAGAGAAAAAGGACGTAAGGCATCACCAGTTATTGCTGGCTAAAAACCCGGAAGGCTATAAAAACCTGGTAAAGATCTGTTCGCTGGGTTACATAGAGGGTTTGTACAGCAAATGGCCCCGTGTTGATAAGGAACTGATATTAAAATATCATAAAGGATTAATAGCCACCACCTGCTGTATTGGTGCATCGGTACCACAAGCTATTTTAAGAAAAAGCGAAGCCGAAGCCGAAGAAGAATTTAAATGGTGGCTCGATCTGTTTGGCGAGGACTATTATATAGAACTGCAACGCCATGACATCCCCGAGCAACATACGGTTAATGCGGTGCTGCTTAAATATGCCAAGAAATACAACGTAAAAGTAATTTGCTCTAATGATTCACATTATGTGGATCAGCAGGATTCAAACGCGCATGATATTTTACTGTGTGTAAATACCGGCGATATGCAAAGCACGCCAATTGCTACCGATGAAGAAGGTGGCAAAGGCTATAGGTTCGGTTTTCCTAACGACCAGTTTTATTTTAAAACACAGGCCGAAATGGGCAAGCTGTTTAATGATCTGCCAGAATCATTAGACAATACCAACGAGATAGTTGATAAAGTAGAAGTACTGAAACTGAAGCGGGATATTTTGCTCCCCAATTTCGTTATCCCGCCTGAATTTAAGATCCATAGTGACATGACTCCTGATTCAGATACGCTGAACCAGTGGGAATACCTGAAACACCTAACCTTTTTAGGCGCTAAACAGCGTTATGTTGATATATCACCGGAGGCCGAGGAGCGCATCAACTTTGAGTTGTTCACCATCCGTACCATGGGTTTTGCAGGGTACTTTTTAATTGTAGCCGACTTTATTAAGGCAGGCCGTGATATGGGTGTGTTCATTGGCCCGGGGCGTGGTTCGGCAGCAGGGTCGGTGGTGGCGTATTGTATCGGGATCACCAATATCGATCCGCTTAAATATAATTTACTCTTCGAAAGATTCCTGAACCCCGACCGTAAGTCAATGCCCGATATTGATACGGATTTTGACGATGCAGGCAGGCAGAAAGTTATAGATTATGTAGTTGAAAAATATGGTAAGAACCAGGTAGCACAGATCATTACTTACGGTTCAATGGCTGCCCGTACCAGTATACAGGATGTGGGCCGCGTGTTGGATATGCCATTATCTGAAGTGAACTTACTGAAGAAGATGGTGCCCGATACTTTGGGTATCACCTTACAAGGTGCAATTGATCAGGTGCCGGAATTACAAGCTATTGTTAAAGGGAATGACCTGCGCGCTATAGTTTTACGCGAGGCGGGGAAACTGGAAGGGTCGATCCGTAACACTGGCGTACATGCCGCAGGTATTATTATTGCACCTTATGATTTAACGGATATTGTTCCGGTTGCCGTTGCCAAGGATTCGGACTTGTTGGTTACCCAGTATGACGGTCGTGTTATTGAAGATGCCGGGGTTATTAAGATGGACTTTTTGGGCCTAAAGACCCTTACCATTATTAAAGATGCACTAAGGCTTATCAAACAAAATCATGGTGTAGTTATCGACATAGATTATATACCGCTTGATGACCAGCAAACTTTTGAGCTTTACCAGCGCGGCGATACCAACGGTACTTTCCAGTTTGAAAGTGACGGTATGCAAATGTACCTGCGCGATCTGAAACCGGATAAGTTCGAGGATCTGATAGCCATGAATGCACTTTATCGCCCGGGCCCGATAGAGTATATCCCTTTATTTATTAAACGTAAGCATGGTTACGAGCCCATAGCGTTCGACCTTCCGGATATGGAAGAATACCTGGGCGAAACCTATGGTATTACTGTATACCAGGAACAGGTGATGCTTTTATCGCAAAAATTGGCTGGCTTTAGTAAAGGCGATGCCGACGTTTTGCGTAAAGCTATGGGTAAAAAGCAAATTGAGGTCCTCAATAAAATGGAGGCCCAGTTTATGTCCGGAGCAACCGCAAAGGGTCACCCTAAAGATAAATTAACCAAAATTTGGAACGACTGGAAAGCCTTTGCGCAATACGCATTCAATAAATCACACTCTACCTGTTACGCATTTGTGGCGTATCAAACGGCATACTTAAAGGCACATTATCCTGCCGAATATATGGCTGCGGTATTGAATAACCAGAACAACATGGAGAAGATCTCCTTCTTTATGGATGAGTGCCGCCGGATGGGTGTGCATGTTTTGGGGCCTGACATAAATGAGTCGGACATGGCATTCGCTGTTAACAAAAAAGGCGAGGTGCGTTTCGGGCTTACCGGGGTTAAAGGTGTGGGCGAGAAAGCCGTAGAAAGTATTATAGAGGAACGCAACGAACGTGGCCCTTTCGCGACTATATATGACTTTGCGCAGCGCTCAAACACACGGAGCGTAAACCGTAAATCGTATGAAAACCTGGTTTATGGTGGTGCATTTGATGGGCTGGGTTTAAACCGTTCCCAGTTTTTCGCCAAAACAGAAAACGGTATTTTAACAGGAGTTGAACGCCTGATAAAATATGCCAATGATTACCAGAACACACAAAGCAGTAACCAGTCGTCATTATTTGGCGGTTCAGTAGCTTCTTACATTCCCGAACCATCAATGCCCGAGGCGGATGAATGGCCTTTAATTGAAAAGTTAAAGTATGAAAAGGATGTGATCGGCATTTACCTTACCGGGCACCCGCTTGATAATTATAAAGTGGAGATGGACCGGTTTTGCAATACAGTGATCAGCGATCTGAAGAATATGCAAAAGGCACGTTCGGGTGAGGGTGGCGAAGAGATCATGAACGCTTTTGCCGAACTGCGTAAAAAAGGTGAGATACGTATTGGCGGGCTGGTATCAAATGTTCAGCATAAAATGACCAAAACAGGTAAACCCTTTGGCTCATTTGTATTAGAGGATTACAAAGAAGCTTACGAATTTGCTCTTTTTGGCGAGGATTATGTAAAATTCCGCTACCTGCTGGTTGATGGTTATTTCCTGCATTTGAAAGGTGTTATTGAAGAAAAATTCAGGCAGAAAGATAATTGGGATATGAAGATCCATACCATGAGTCTGCTATCAGAAATGAGAGATAAGCACACCAAATCACTAACGGTATGTCTTGATCTTAATTCACTGAATGAAAATTTATTGAATAATATTCAGCAGGTAGTTGATAGTAATATTGAAAAATACCCGGTTAAAAATTGTACTCTCCGTTTTTTGGTGAAAGACCGGGAAGAAGCTATAGTGGTCGAAGTTTACTCCAAAAGCGTAAAAGTAAACCCAAGTGATGACCTAATGGCTGATATTTTCAATATCACCAATGTGCAGCCGGTATTGAATTAGAATCTTATGTATTAAATATCAAAGCAATCGCTCGGCTCTTGCCGAGTGATGACTATTAAACGGCCTCCGGCCGCACTGTGTACGCGCCGGCAAGATGCCGGAAGATATTGCTCACTCGGCAGGAGCCGAGCGAGTGCGGGACAACCCATGACAGTCTTTTTTGGCCATCAACAACGTCATTGTGTTGCTGCCGCGAGTTTAGCGTAGCATAACTCGTGGTAAGCATTGCCCAAGCTTATAGCTTGCAGCAACAATAAAGCCTATTTCAACTCATCCAACACCCTAAAAATCTTCGCTTTAATCTCTTTTGTCGAGCCGTTGTAGTTATTCACCATAATGGAAAAGCATAATTTACGACCATCATGCGTTTGGTAACCGGCGTAATTCAACACATTATTAATGCTTCCGCTTTTCATGTGCATATCATTGTAAATGGGCAGGCTTTCATAAAAATCAGGGAACCATGTTTCACCAACTGCCGACTGCAGAATTTTAGCCATAGTATGTGTAGTAACCCTATCGGCAGGGGACAGGCCGGAACCGTCGAATACGTTTAATGAGTTAGGGTCGATACCTTTATCTTTCCAAAATGCTTGCAATGTAGTAACACCATTAGCAGTAGATGGTAATTTACCGGCTTTCCATGCAATGGTTTTGAGTAATTGTTCGGCATACAGATTAATGCTCTTTTGGTTGGTCCAATAAATGATCTTACTTAACTCGGGTGATGGAATATTTATTAGGCTTTGCGAAATAGCAGGCAGGGTTTGACCTTTAGCTGTCAGTGTAGCGGTTGATTCCGGTGCGCCGGTAACTGTAATACCTAAACGTTTCAGGGTATCATTTAAACGAAAGGCTGCATCAAAAGCCGGATCGGGGAGGGCGACGGAAATGCTCTTTTTAGTTTGATCCGCGGCATAAGTTCCTCTTACATATACTTCATTGGCTTCAACGGGTAAGTAAGCATAAGTGTCATCGCCGGTATGGGCGGGGGCGTTAAGTGCCTCACTTTTAAAGTTGAGGTAGGGCATGGCAGGTATCTCGCGTACAATAGTTACAGGACTGCCCGATTCGCCGGTATGGAGTTTTATTTCATATTGATTCTCGCGCCAGCACAGTCCGGATGTGCCCGCACCGTAGTAATTGCCAACATCCTGCCAAATCCAACCATCAGGAATACTTTGCGACCCGAATACAGAATCATCGCCAATAATACGGCCATTGATCTTTTTGATGCCAGCTTTGCGCAAGGCATCAACCATTAAAGTCAATATGTGGCTCTCTTTACTGCTTTCATAGCGCCAGCTGCCCAGGGTTGGGTCGCCGGAGCCTTTGATAATAACGTCGCCGTTCAGTGTGCCATCAGTAGTTATTGCGCCATTGTAGCCAAACTGGGTTTGATATTTGAAATCTTTACCTAAAACGTTGAATGCGGTTATGGTGGTAATGGTTTTTAGGGTAGAGGCCGTTGCTAGTCCCATTTCGGGGTTTACAGCAAAAATCTGCTCCCCGGTTTTAACATCGAGTACGGTTAAGGATACTGAAGCATAGCGGCACAGGCTATCCAGTTGCAGCCTGCTAAAAGCCGATTGTAATTTTTGTTGCAGCGATTGTGCAGGTGCATATCCTGCAATAAATAATAAACTAAGCGTTAGTAATGATCGTACCCTCATGCTTTACGTTGCGTTGCGAGATATAATAAATAGGGATGCCAATTAATACAATAATCAGGCCCGGCCAGGTGAACTGCGGCTTGTATATAATTAGTAACGTACAAAAGGTTAATCCCATTATAATATAAATAGCAGGCAGAACCGGGTAGCCAAAGGCTTTGTAAGGCCGTTCGGCATTAGGATGCTTTTTGCGGAGAATGTAGATGCCAATTATTGTAAGTACATAAAATATTACTACCACAAAAGAGATCATGTCCAGCAGATCGCCGTAACGACCGCTTAAACAGAGTATGGAGGCTACCAGGCATTGAATCCATAAACCAAATTCGGGTACGGAATATTTATTAAGGGTGCCAGTCTTTTTAAAGAACAAACCATCCTTTGCCATAGTATAATATACCCTTGCTCCGGCAAGTATCAATCCGTTGTTGCAACCAAAGGTAGATACCATTATCATTAGCGCGATAATGATCGTCCCCACATTGCCAAATATAACATGCGATGCCGATACCGCTACGCGGTCCTTTGCTGCGGTAGCAATATCATGTAAAGGCAATACTGCAGTATAAACTACGTTGGCCGACACATAAATAATTGTTACAATCAATGTTCCGAAAAACAAACTTAACGCGATATCCCGTTTTGGGTTACGCATTTCTCCGGCTATAAAAGTTACGTTGTTCCAGGCATCACTGCTGAAAATAGAGCCTACCATCGCGGCAGCAATAGCGCCTAATGCAGCGCCAGTAGTATATTGAGAAAATGTACCGTCAGTATGTAATTTTTGCAGATGCCAGGCATTGGTCCAGTTGGCATGCCATACATCTCCCTTAAGCATAATGAATCCAAAGATGATCAACCCAAATAAACTGGCTAACTTGGTTAAAGTAAAGGTGTTTTGGATGATCTTGCCACTTTTAACGCCACGGGTATTGATAAAAGTTAATAAAATGATAAGGACAATACTAACGACTTGTGCCGAGCTTATCTTTACCCATCCGGCGTTTAATAGAATATTATCTTCACTTACAAAGGGCTTTAAAGCACCAGGCACTACATAAGCGGCAAATTTCGAAAATGCAACACCTACGGCCGCAATTGTTCCCGTTTGTATTACCGCAAAAAGGCTCCATCCGTATAAAAAGGCTATTAATTTATTGTATGATTCTTTTAGGTAAACGTATTGGCCTCCCGCTTTAGGGAACATGGCACTTAGTTCGCCGTAGCTTAGGGCTGCGGTAAGTGTCATAAAACCGGTGAGCAGCCAAACCGTAATAAGCCAACCCGCAGAGCCAACATTGCGTATAATATCTGCACTTACAATAAAGATACCCGAGCCGATCATAGAGCCTGCTACGATCATCGTACCATCGAGCAGGCCGAGTGAATGTTTTAATTTGGGTTGACCGGAATTTTCTTTCATGAATGGCTGAGGGTTAAAAACTCTAAACTATTCAAAAAACTTTATAATTGACAGGCTATTGTAAATAAATTAATTTGCTAATTTGCAGAACTGAATTATAAAGCAGCTGTACTGCTGTTACTAACCAATTATAAACTAAATTTTAACTATGGACTTCTTTTACAGTAATTTAATCTATCTGATTCCCGTTTTTGGGCTTGTGGGAATTGCAGTTATGGCTATTAAGGCGGCATGGGTTACCAAACAAGATGCTGGTGATGGTGATATGGCCCAACTGGCAGGTTATATTGCAGATGGGGCAATGGCTTTTTTGCGTGCCGAATGGAAAGTGTTAAGCTACTTTGTAGTAATAGCGGGCCTTTTGCTTGCTTATTCGGGTACAACGGTGCATACCTCAAGTCCGGTTATTGCCATTTCATTTGTTGTGGGGGCATTCCTTTCAGCATTTGCAGGTTTTTTGGGTATGCGTATAGCTACTAAAGCAAACGTACGCACTACACAGGCAGCCCGTACCAGTTTGGCCCAGGCACTAAAGGTTTCTTTTACTGGTGGTACAGTTATGGGTTTAGGTGTTGCGGGTTTGGCAATTATTGGTTTAGGTTCATTGTTCATTATTTTCTTTACCATATATGTTAAAAATACAGGGGGAGATGTGAATGGCGAGGCTATGGCTAAAGCACTGGATGTTTTAGCCGGATTCTCCTTAGGTGCTGAATCAATTGCACTATTTGCACGTGTTGGCGGTGGTATCTATACCAAAGCTGCCGATGTGGGTGCTGACCTGGTAGGTAAAGTTGAAGCCGGTATCCCTGAGGATGATGTACGTAACCCAGCAACCATTGCCGATAACGTTGGCGACAACGTTGGAGATGTGGCAGGTATGGGTGCCGATTTGTTCGGATCATACGTTGCAACTATGCTGGCAACCATGGTATTGGGCCGCGAGATTAAATCACCAGATCAATTTGGTGGCATTGCCCCGGTTTTATTACCAATGGTAATAGCAGGCTTAGGCTTGATATTTTCTATTGTAGGTGCATCATTTGTTAAAATAAAAAAGGAAACTGACAGCGTACAAAAAGCTCTGAATATAGGTAACTGGGCTTCCATAATTTTGACAGCTATAGCTACTTACTTTTTAGTGAACTGGATGCTGCCCGATGTTAGCTTTCACATGATACGCGATGAACTTGCAGGCAGTACTTTAAAAGAAGGTTCAATTGAATTTACTAAAGGCGGCGTTTTTGGCGCTATAGTAGTTGGTTTAGTGGTAGGTACTTTAATGTCTATGATCACCGAGTATTATACAGCTATGGGCAAACGCCCGGTGTTGGGGATAATACGTCAGTCATCAACGGGCCATGCTACCAATATCATAGCTGGTTTAGCTGTGGGTATGGAATCAACTGTATTGCCTATCCTGGTTTTGGCTTCAGGAATTTATGGTTCCTATCATTTTGCAGGTTTATATGGTGTTGCTATTGCAGCAGCAGGTATGATGGCTACAACAGCTATGCAATTATCTATCGACGCTTTCGGCCCAATAGCTGATAACGCAGGTGGTATTGCTGAAATGAGCCGCCTGCCCGAAGAAGTAAGGCACCGTACCGATAATTTAGATGCTGTAGGTAACACTACTGCAGCTACCGGCAAGGGTTTTGCCATTGCATCGGCAGCGTTAACCTCACTGGCTTTATTTGCCGCATTTGTGGGTGTTGCAGGCATTGAGCATATTGATATTTACAAGGCTGATGTATTAGCCGGATTATTTGTAGGTGGGATGATCCCTTTCATCTTCTCGGCATTGTGTATATCGGCAGTGGGGCGTGCAGCAATGGCGATGGTTGAAGAAGTTCGCCGCCAATTTCGCGAGATACCGGGTATAATGGAATATAAAGCCAAACCTGAGTATGAAAAATGTGTAGCCATATCAACCAAAGCATCCATCCGCGAGATGGTGGCTCCTGGCTTAATTGCACTAATCACTCCTATAATTGTAGGTTTCATCTTTGGTCCTGAAGTTTTGGGTGGATTATTAGCAGGTGTAACGGTATCGGGTGTGTTGATGGGTATTTTCCAAAGCAACGCAGGTGGTGCATGGGATAATGCTAAAAAATCATTCGAAAAAGGCGTTGAAATAAATGGCGAGATGTATTACAAAAAATCGGAGCCACATAAGGCATCAGTAACAGGTGATACTGTAGGTGATCCGTTCAAAGATACATCAGGCCCATCAATGAATATATTGATCAAGCTGATGTCGATCGTTTCATTGGTAATTGCACCGCATTTGCATAAAGAAGTTAACCATAGCCCGCGTTTGCAAAGGGAAATTAATATTCAATCAATGACTGCACCGATAAAAAAGGATAATAAGATCTAAATATGGCGTGTGCGATTCCCCTCTTGAGAGGGGTATAGGGGTGTGTTATTGAAATGTATAACGAAGAAACCCACCCCTGCCATAACACGATTCTTACGCCCCCCCTTCAGGGAGGGGATTATAAATATAAAGGGATGCTAAACAAGCATCCCTTTTTTGTTGTCTGTCATGCTGTTCTCACAAAAGTTGAGGCTTGCTGTATGCTCCACATAATTTCTGTAATTTAGTATTTGCTTGTCATCTCGAACGATAGTGAAAGATCTTCTGCTGAATGCATGGCCGTTTAGCAACTTGAAAAAGATTTCTCCTCGTACCTCGTTCGAAATGACAAAGTAAGAATAACGCACAAAAAGAAAGACTCCTATTGAATACCCGTCCACCAAAAAATAAACGCCCCGAACCTTTAACACTCAAAGAGCGTTTTGATGCGCTACGCAATTTACCTGCATTTTTTAAACTTGTTTGGCAAACCAGCCCGTGGATGACGCTGGTTAACTCTTCGCTCCGTATCATCCGTTCGGCTACGCCGCTGGGGTTGCTGTATGTGGGTAAGCTTATTATCGATCAGGTGCTCCTTATTCGTCATGACCATGCCATCGGCACACATTATTTGTGGCAGTTGGTTGCAACAGAATTTGCGCTGGCAATCATTTCCGACGGATTAACCCGTGCCATAACTTTAATGGATAGCTTGCTGGGCGATCTATTCAGTAACCATACCTCGGTAAAGATAATGGCACATGCGGCAACGCTTGATCTTGACCAGTTTGAGGATGCAGAGTTTTATGATAAGTTGGAACGTGCCCGCCAACAAACGGTGGGCCGTACCATCCTGTTATCGCAGGTGATGAGTCAGGTACAGGATCTGATCACGATGGGCTTTTTGGCAGTAGGGTTGATGGCCTTTAATCCCTGGCTTATTGTGCTATTGCTGATTGCCATTATACCTGCTTTTTTGGGCGAATCGCATTTTAACGACCAAAGCTATGCGCTTACCCGCGGGCAAACGCCTGAACGCCGGGAACTGGATTACATACGCTACCTGGGTGCCAGTGATGAAACCGCCAAGGAGGTAAAGATATTTGACCTGTCGGGATTCATCATTGACAGGTTTAAGCTGCTATCCAATAAATTTTACTGGGATAACCGCCGTATATCTATCCAGCGCTCACTTTGGGGAACCTTTTTTGCCATGCTGGGCAGCATAGGTTATTACGCGGCTTATGTGTACATTATTATCAAAGCTGTTGAAGGTACAGTTAGCATTGGTCAACTGGCTTTCCTTGCAGGATCATTCAGGCAGTTGCGCAGTTTGTTGGAAGGAATATTGACCCGTTTTACCGCAGTGTCACAAGGCGCTATTTATCTGCGCGACTTTTTTGAGTTTTTTGAGATCCAACCTAAAATAAAACTATCAGCTAACGCGCTTCCTTTTCCAAAAACTATCCAACAGGGTTTCACTTTTGAAGATGTGGGTTTTTGTTATATAAATTCTGAACGCTGGGCAAACCGGCATCTCAGTTTTACCCTGCATCCGGGCGAAAAGCTTGCACTGGTAGGCGAAAATGGAGCCGGTAAAACCACACTAGTTAAATTGCTTGCCCGCCTGTACGACCCCACCGAAGGAAGAATTTTGTTAGATGGTATCGATCTTCGGGAATACGATCTTGCCGACCTTCGCTTAAATATAGGTATCATTTTTCAGGATTATTTACGCTACCAAATGACCTTCGCGCAGAATATCGCCGTAGGTAATATCAGTCAGCATGATAACAGGCCACTGATCGAAGCTTCAGCAAAGCAAAGTTTGGCAGATACGCTGGCTGCAAAGCTTCCCGGCTCGTATGATCAGCAATTGGGCAAACGCTTTGCTGATGGTGTTGAACTATCAGGCGGTGAATGGCAAAAAGTGGCGCTTGCACGCGCCTATATGCGCAACGCACAATTGCTGATACTGGATGAACCTACATCGGCCCTTGATGCCCGCGCCGAGTACAATGTATTTGAACGCTTTGCCGAACTCACCAAAGGCAAAACCGCTGTATTAATATCCCACCGCTTTAGCACCGTGCGCATGGCCGACAGAATATTGGTACTGGAAAAAGGTGAATTAATAGAAATCGGCAGCCACGAAGAATTGCTCATAAAAGGCGGCCGCTACGCCGAATTGTTCGATCTGCAGGCTATGGGATATAGGTAGTTCATTAGCTCATTTGTTCACTGGTTCATTGGTGCAATATTTTATAAATATTTGATCACAAATTTTTACTAATGAACTAGTGAACAAATGAGCTAACGAACTAAACAAATTGCTCAATAATTTGCTGCAACTGATTGGCTTGCACTACTCCGCTTTGGCGCCATTTAGTTTGGCCATTCTTAAATACAATTAGAGTTGGTACGCCCTGCACATTATAAGCACTGGCTGCTGATGGGTTTTTATCAACATCAATTTTTAAAATGGTTATTTTATCGCCCATTTTTTCTTTTAGTTGTTTAAGAATTGGGGGCATCATCTTACATGGCCCGCACCACTCTGCCGAAAAATCAACCAATACCGGTTTGTCTGATGTTATAAGTTCTTTAAAATTTGCCATTAATTTTATCCTCCAGTTTGGTAACAGCTTTAAATGAAATACGTTTTACAGGTACAGATTTATTTGTTGGCAGCTATCCCCATTTATGAATAATAGCCTCCAGGCGGTCAATAGTAAAAGGTTTGCTTAAAAAATCTTTCATACCGGCCTCCCTGCATTCCTGTTCATTTTCGCTCAATACATTTGCTGTCATGGCTATTATAGGTGGGGCTTTGTCGCCATATTTGTCAATAATGTGGCTTGTTGCCTGTAACCCGTCCATCTCGGGCATTTGTATATCCATAAAAACAAGATCGTAATCAAGTTCTTCCAGCTTTTTAAGCGCCAATAAACCATTATCGGCAAAATCAACACGATAACCTATTTTCTCAAATATCCTGCCTGCAATTAACTGATTCATCTTGTTATCTTCTACCAGTAAAATGCGTAGCGGCTTATGCTTGTATGGCTTTGTTTTGTCAAAATCATCAATAGCGTTATTTCCTGTCGCGCTATTTGCCAAAGGCAGGGGTATGCTAAAGCTAAAAATAGAACCCTGTGTCTCCTGGCTTTTTACCCATATTCTTCCGTCCATCATGTCTACCAGTTTTTTGCATATAGACAATCCTAACCCCGTACCACCATATTTTCTTAATGCAGTTGTATTAACCTGTGTAAATGGTTTAAACAATTGTCCAAGCGCCTCATTACTGATACCTATTCCAGTATCGCTTACCAGGAAGGTAACTTCCTGCGTATCAATCCAGTTTGCGGTAACTGTTACGCTCAGGCTTACAAATCCTTCGTCTGTAAACTTAATAGCATTGCCTATAAGGTTAACTAAGATCTGCTGTATACGGCTTTCATCACCCATTACATAATCGGCAAGCTTACTGTCAATTATATAATTTAATGTTATGTTTTTATTGTTAATACCGGGGCGGCATATACCAATAACAGTTTTTATACACTCCCGGATATTAAAAGATGCAGAAGTTAATACTAATTTATCAGCTTCAATTTTTGAAAGATCCAGTATATCGCTAATGATATTTATGAGCAGGTTACTGCTTGATTGCAGGGTATGCAGCAGTTCCTTTTGCCCTGGTAGAGTTTCAGACATTGATAACAACTGTACGGTGCCTATAATGCCATTTAAAGGTGTGCGTATTTCATGGCTCATATTTGCCAGGAAGTTTGATTTTGCATCGGTTGCAGCCTCTGCCAGGTCTTTAGCTGCAGAAAGTTCTATTTGCGATGAGCGCAGCTTTTCACGTTGTTTAACTAACAGGTTTTTATCAGCTTCATGGCTTCTTTTTAAAATGCTTATTAATAAACCGACAATTAAAATATCCACTAAGGCAGAAACAATGATATCATTTTCTTTTGATGACTTACTTTCAGGTAACGTCACCAATTGAGGGTAATGGGTTTCAATAATAAAGCAGGCTAAAAATATGCCAATCAGCAGGAAAATAAAAAACAAGTGATATTTACGGGTAACCAGTATAATGATCAAGGCTATTAAGAAAACACCTTCCTGTGGGGTTGATCCTTCTACTCCGCCATTAAGGTACCAGCCAAATACAAATAGTACTAAACCAACGATTACATAAATTAAAATAGTGTTTTCATTATAGCCAATAAATCTGCTTTTATAATAGGCAACCGCTGCTAATAATCCAACAGATATGGTTATGGCATCAAGGTAAATACTAAAGCCTAAAACAATGTTATTTATAAGTGCTAATAACATATACAGGCCAATGATCAGCGCAACAGCATTGAAAAGTTTATTCTCCAATGACATATCCGGATCATCCAATCCAATTAACAGCTTTAGCTTATTCATCAGGTAAATATATCAAATAGGATTTTGTATTCTCAAAAGTTGTGGGCAAAAGAATGTTATGGCTAATATTAACCCGGTTAATGGAGTTTTGTACTCATTTGTGATAGGTTGATGTTATGGGATTTTTAATTTTCGAATCAATTGTTATTAGATATGACCTTTGTAATGTGCTTGTTACGGCTAAAATAAGAATAGGTTACTGTTGGTTAATTTTTTTAATTACAAATAAGGAGTGATAAAACAAGATAATAAAAAAATGAATGCCATGAAACCATAATTGGCAAGGAAAAATAAGAAAGCCGTTTCATTAATAAGTGTTCGCAAGATTTAAAAAGAGTCATGCTACTCGAAGTATGCGGGAGGGCCTCTACGCCAGCCCTTCAAGTGCCTCAGGGTGACCCCACTACACATAAATATTCAAGTACAGTTGAATTCACGTAATCTTCCGAACACTTGTGCAGTAATCCGGAGCGGCTTTTTTGTTATTTAAACTCTATTTGATCCGGATGATAGATCAGCACTTCGGGTTTGCCTTTATATGACGACAGATCGCCGGTTACACAAATGTGTTTACCCTTTAAATCATCAAAATTTAATACAATTTCCTTCCCGGTTATTACCACCGTGAAATTTTGATTTGGGTATTTACCTCCCATATTTAGCATGGTTAACGTATCGCTGAATATTTTAAAAGAGTAAACGGTATCGCAAAGAGTCACTTTTTTGCCTACATATTTCTCAAACTGTTTAAGTGAGAATTTTTCCTGTGTTTGTACAGGAGCCGTTGCTTGTGCAGATGCATTAAAATATAATGAAGAAAACAGGAGAGTAGTAAGTAATACTTTTTTCATGAGCAGGGTTTTACTAACTACAATTGCTATTAATATTTGTGTTTATTTCTTGTCGTCGCTTTTGCGTTGCTCTACATTAAACGCAGGTGCAACATAATCCTTTGGTAAGTAATCAGTCGGGATGGTGGTTTGGTTACCATCGCGCATTGATTTATAGTGCGGCGACATGATCTCAACACCTGCTTTATTAAAATGGTCTTGAATATTGGCGTGCAAAGCTGAATAAGTGGAGGCCTGTTTATTAGGCGCTTTTGTATGGGCATTAATTTGGTAGCTCACATAAAAATCATCAAGGCTGCTTTGATAAACATATGGCATCGGTTCCTTTTCAATCAGTGGTGTAGCCAGTGCCGCATCAATCAGCAGCTGATGCACTTGCCGCCAGGGGGCATCGTACCCAATGCTTACGGTAGTATGTAAAACAAGTCCGTCATATTGCATGGCGCTGCTGTAATTTATAGTATGGCTGCTTAGTACGGTTGAATTAGGGATAGAAATGACCTCATTATGTATAGTACGGATGCGGGTTGCGAGCATATTTTTTTCAATAATATCTCCGGTAACTTCACCTATTTTTACGCGGTCGCCTTTTACAAATGAACGCATATAGGTCATTACTAATCCCGATACTACATTGCTTAACGCGCCTGCAGATCCAAAAGTGAAGAGTACGCCCACAAAAACAGATACTCCCTTAAATATCGGTGAGTTAGAACCGGGAAGGTATGGGAATATTACAATGAGCATAAATGCCAGTGTTAGTATCCGGGCGATCTCATAGGTAGGTTTGGCCCAATCAGCATAAAACCCGGGAATAGTTAAGTTGCCGCTAGCTATCTCTGATTTAATGAAACGAAGAAAGCGAAGGATATAATGGAATAGCACTACCAATACAAAAATAGTGACGAGGTTTGGTAGATAGACCCATATTGCAGCCCCAATCTTTTTTAAAGGATCAATAATATAACTCAGCAAGGTGTCTGATATATCACGCGTAAAGGGAAATACAGAAAACAAAGCGGGTAACGAAAGATATATAGTCAATAGAATGATCACCCATTTGATAGCTTTTAATATAAAAGTTAAAACAGTTAATTGCCGTTCTGCATTTAAAAGTTCATAGTTGCTTAGCCAAATGCCTTTATTGAACCGTAAATTAACTTTTGTCATTATCCACTTAAATAGCATGTTTACTAAATAAATGAACAGGATAACTATTGCAATTATCAAACAGGCGGTTAAGCCTTCCTTTGCTATGGTTTGCCAGCTGGTGTCATTCTGTTCATCTACAACAGCTTTTGCGATTATGACTCTTAGACTGGTGGCTAGTTTTTCTTTAGTGGTATGTTCAAAAGATGCATCCTTATCTGAGATAGAAACGATGATGTCGTTTTTATACATAATATCGGCCGAAAACTCTGATGGACTGACCACCACCGAATCAGGATTAAATGAATAATTGTCGCTCAACCTGCTAATACGTTTGCTGATAGCTTCGGCGCGATCCTTTGGAACAAAGCTGCCCTGGCGGTTATAAATTTTAAAAAGTACATGATGAAAAGGATCAACCGGATAGCTGATCGCCGTTTTACTCACCGAATCTGCCTGCAATTTTCGATGGAGACTGTCTTGCGCAAGTACTGTGGCAGAGGTCAGTATCAAAAAAAGTAACAGTTTAAATAGCTTCATAATGAGTGTATAAGATTATTTAAGCAATTTATTCAATTTGATTTAACTAGATAAGAATGAGCGGAGATATTTTGTAGCAAATTTCAATTGCCTAATCAATTCTTAAAAAATGATACAGGATAACTGGTAGTTTGATCATAGAAAACGGGCCGGTAATTACACCGGCCCGTTACATATTCATAGGTAATTATTAATAAAACTTTGGCAGTGGATTCAAAACTGTATCCTGGCGTTGGTGCCAGTATGGGTAAATTGGATCAACTTCGCTGGCGGCATCCAGTTTTTTAACCTGTTCGGTAGTTAGGTTCCAGCCTACAGCCGCAAGATTTTGTTTTAACTGCTCCTCGTCGCGGGCACCTATAACCAGGTTGGCTACTGTCGGCCTTTGCAAAAGCCAGTTTAGAGCTACTTGCGCAACGGATTTATCGGTTTCTTCAGCTACTTCATCCAATGCATCAACAATAGTATATAAACGCTCAAAATTAGTCGCCGGGCCGTGTGAGCCGCCTTTACTGATCCTTGAATCTTCAGGAATAGATTTTCCACGGCGGTATTTACCGCTTAAACGGCTTGATGATAACGGGCTCCATACAATAGTACTCACATTCTGATCAATGCCTAAAGGCATCAGTTCCCATTCAAACTCACGGTCTAACAGCGAATAATACGCCTGGTGGCCAACATATTTTGCCCATCCATATTTTTCTGAAGCTGATAATGATTTCATTAAGTGCCAGCCCGAAAAATTAGAACAGGCAATATAACGTACTTTACCGCTGGTGATAAGGTCGTCTAAAGTGCGCAAGGTTTCTTCAACTGGCGTATTGCCGTCAAAGCCATGCATGTGGTAAATATCAATATGATCAGTGTTTAAACGCTTCAAACTGTCTTCGCATGATTTTATTAAATGCTCACGCGATGAGCCATAATCATTTGGCCCGTCGCCCATTTTAAAGGTGGCTTTGGTCGATATTAATACCTGGTCACGTAATCCTTCAAGCGTTTTGCCTAGTATTTCTTCCGATAAACCGTGCGAGTAAACATTAGCCGTATCAAAAAGGTTAACACCGGCATCAAGACACAGGCGTACCAATTTTTTTGCTTCATCAAGCTGGGTATCGCCCCAGGCTTTAAAAAATTTATTGCCGCCGCCAAATGTGGCTGTGCCGAAACTTAAAACCGGAACTTTAAGTCCTGATGCTCCTAATTGTCTGTATTCCATATTGTAGCTGTTTATTTGTTTACCAAAGTAACAGCATTTTAGCAAAAAATTGTCAGGATAATTTCAGGTTTAATAATCACTGTTGATTAAGAAGAATGTACCGTTTGCAGAACAGCAGCTTCAAGCAATTGCCTAACTGTTTCAATAAGATGATTCAAATCGAACGGTTTGGCAATAAATACATCGGCACCATAATCACCGCCTAATGATTCCAGAACACGTGGATAACCCGATAACATGATCACCGGGATATGATTACTTAATGGATTTACTTTTACCTGATGGCAAAGTTCGCCGCCATTAATGTCTCCTAATAAAAAATCAACCATCACTAAATCGGGCTGGTATTTGGTAATACTGCGTATAATATCTTCAGTTTTCGAGAGCCCTGTTACCTGATAGCCTTCCTGCTCCAGAGCCTCCTTTAATAAGTCGAGAATGTCGTTGTTATCATCAACGATCAATATGCTTTTAGACATAACAAATGTAATTAATAGGTGTTTAACGGGGTATGGGACTATTTGTTTTTAACTTTGACAAAAATAGAGGCTTGTATTTAATTATAACGATATTTTTACATTAAGATTTTATGAATATTGCATAAACAAAATGACCGCGAATGTTATTTGTTGGTTATGCAGAACATTCTTTTTTTTGGCGATAGTTTAACAGCAGGTTATGGTTTGGCTGATGTTCGAAATGAATCATGCCCGGCTCTAATTCAGCAAAAGATTAATGATGAAGGTTTGCAGTACCACGTTATTAACGGAGGTTTTAGCGGTGATACTTCGGGCGGAGGATTAACACGTTTAGACTATTGGCTTAACCGGCCAATCGATATTTTTATACTGGAGTTAGGGATCAATGATATGATAAGACAGATTCCTACAGCAAAGATCTACGAAAATCTGGAAGCTATTATTTTAAAGGTAAAGGCAAAATATTCAAATGTAAAATTAGTGTTAATGGGTATGGAATTGCCTGTTTTTATCCCCGGTAAAAATGCAGCAGAGTTCAGATCAATTTTTCGCAAACTGGCGGATATTTACCATATGACCTTTGTGCCGTTTTATTTAGAAGGTGTAGCCGGGCAAAAGCATTTGAACATTCGTGATGGCTTACATCCATCGGCGGCAGGATATAAGGTTATTGCTGATAAAATATGGCCGGTTATAAAACCCCTGTTGTAAATAAAAATGTTATACAGCTACATTGATGGCTTTTTCATTATCCCTAACTGCCCAGTCAGCCATTGACTGTAAAACAGGCTGCAATTCCTGTCCTGACGGGCTTAAACTATAAATAACAAAAGGCGGCACCACTGCTTTGGCTTGCCTGATAATAAGGTTATCAGCTTCCATTTGTTTTAAGTGCTGTATCAGCATTTTTTCGGTTATCGGTGGGATAGCTTTTCTTAATTCACTATATCTTTTTGGCCCCTGCATCAACTGGTAAAGTATAATAGGTTTCCAATAGCCGCCAATTCTATTCATTATGTAAGTAACCGGGCATGTTAATACGGCTATTTTCTTATTGGCATTGCGTGTTGAGCTTTCTTTTATTGCTGTCATAATTTGATAATTACATACTTTGGGGTAGGTACTTGTATAAAAGTAAGTACAAATATACCTTTGTTATGGAAAATTAAAAACAAAAATGTCATGAAAATTATAGTAACAGGCTCACTGGGCCACATCAGCAAACCACTGACAGAGAATTTAGTAGCAGCAGGCCATGAAGTAACCGTCATCAGCAGCGATTCTAAAAAGGTAGCAACAATTGAAGCATTAGGTGCAACCGCCGCGATAGGCTCAGTTGCCGATATTGACTTTTTGACAAACACATTTACAGGTGCCGATGCTGTTTATGCTATGGTGCCGCCAAATTTCAGTACAAACGAATGGAAAAAGTTTATTGCCGGGATAGGCAGCAACTATGCCGAAGCAATAAAAAAATCAGGCGTGAAATATGTAGTAAACTTAAGTAGTATTGGCGCTGATTTGCCTGCCGGTGCCGGGCCTATATCGGGTATGCATTTTGCCGAAGAGGAATTGAACAAGCTTGATGGGGTAAATGTGTTTCATCTTCGCCCGGGTTCATTCTACAGCAATTTTTATAAAATGACTATCCGGTTGTTGTAACAAAACAGAAATAAATTGTTCTTTCAGTATTTCTGCTACTTAAATTAGCTGAATGAAACAAATAACTCATCTAAATAAACTCGATACTGTATTAAAAGTCTTTTTAAAAGGTAGTGAAGCAAAAATTAATGATAATGTATCATTAAATCAGCTATCACAATCTGAAATTAGTAATTTTTTAAAAGGTGAATTTCCTTCGATTGAAATATCTGATTATGAACTGTTTTTAATACTGAATAAACTCCATTATGATAAATTTATTGAATTGATGCCTAATCAATTTTTAGACTTAATTATGTTGGTTATATGTTCATTAAAGACGGCGGGTATATGACTGACCAGTCAATAACTCAATCCCATATCTTTCATCAGAAAGTTGTGAATGTCCTTCTAATAATTGCGGGGTTTTTATCGGGTATCGGAACGTGTCTACTTTTCGGTATAGAGATGTATAAATTACTTCGTTATTAAAGGTAAAAAGTCTTTTAACCCAATTTTTTATTTTTTTCATACTTAAAATTAACCAAATCTTTTTTTAAAAAAGAAAAAGCTTTATAATACTGATTCCGGTATAAATTCTCTCGGGCTACAGTCGAAGATTTTCGCCAGTTTATTGATATGGTTTAGATTGTATTTAGCTGCAAAATAAGGACTTTCTATATGCCCAATAAATCCAACTGATAAATCAAGTTTCATGGCTAATTCTGATTGCGAGATACCTAATTTGGTTCTTTTCTCACGGACTATATTAATCACATAAAGTTCAATCTCAGTTTTTACCGTAATTCTTGACATTATGCAAGAAAGTCATTGATTATTTTTATCGCACCTATATATATGTAGGTATTTTTGTATGTTTAGACTAAATTAAAACATACAAAAAATGGAATCAAAAGATATACTTATGTGCCCGATGTGTGCATCAACTCAACTCACTGCTAATAAAAAGGGATTTAACGGAGCGAAGGCATCTGCAGGAATGCTTTTAGCAGGTCCTATAGGATTAACACTCGGTGCAGGTGGTAGTAGAGATATTGAAATTACTTGCCTTAGTTGTGGTGAAACTTTTAAGCCAGGTGAAGGCGCCAATTCATTAGATGAAATTGCAATAAAGAAAGAAAAACTAAAGACTAGAAAACAAGAAGAATGGGCTCGTAAGGTTATGGGTAAAGTAATACTGTTTGTAATCCTTATAATAGTATGTATAGTAGCTTATAATATGTATACCAATATCGGTTAGTTATGAGAAAGTTAATATGTATACCATTATTTTTTACCCTTTATTCCTGTTCACCCGCCTCACAAGGCGAAATAACTTCTCAAGTTGATCCTGTATGTAAACGCAAATTTTTCTTAACAAATCATTCAACATCTGAAAAAATTGTATTTGTATACAAATACACAAGTATCACAGGTGATAAGATTTATACATCAAATGGAGAGCAGGTAGTTGGTCCTCAGGAAACTTTTGATTTAGGCTGTGACGGTACAGCTGATTCTACAAACTTTGAGATAGTCGGAGGGTATATAACAACAAGATAAGGGTTCTTTCGCTTCTGAGTTTTTAGGTAGTTACCTTTGAATTAATAACCCCGATCAGCAAATCGGGGTTATTTTGAAAATCGTAAATCAATTAGCCATGAGCTGTGAAAATACAAAAGCAAGATTTAATAAGTTACATTTTAATAGGGTTAGCTGTTATTCAGACCACATTTACAGTGTTAACTTACTTTAATCATTAATCTACTATCTAAAATTAACTAAAAGATTAGTTAAAAAAGAATTTAATACCAAGTATCGTTTACACCAGCTGTTATCATCCTGTCAAACAAATCAGATTTAAAGTTACGTCTGTTAAGTTTATAACAGAACTCATCTAAATAATTTTGGAGGTAATCATGTCCGATTGAATGGTGAGTTCCAAGGAATAACCGTTTTGAATTGGCAATGACTGTATGAACCCAAGGAAGGGTTTTGTGTGCCTCTTTTGATGGTACAACGTTTGATATATGTTTACGAATAACCTCAGTTGAACGGCTGTACCCACGCCATCCGTCTGTTACTATTGTTGAGTTTGGATCTAATGATTTTTTAAGTTCATAATTGATACCAGTTGAAGACAGATCATCAATGGTAACCATTTTAACAAAACCCATTACTCTTTTCTTTTTGTGTTTATCAGTTTGTTGCGGATTCGGAAAAGATTCAACCATTACCAATACTTTCTTTTGTTTTTCAGATCCTCTTCCTCTTTTTTGAGAGGAGGGTTCTTTTACCAAATTACCTAACTCATCTCGTTCAGGTATAGTAACTACTTCATAAAAGCCTTCATCAACTTCAATCTCACCTTGTAATTGGTATTTACTATCTCGTTTACCCATTGTTTTACGAATTTTTTGCATCATGTACCAAGCTGGTTCATAATGAGGCAATCCTAACTGCCGCTGCATTTCAAGTGCAGAAAAAGACTTTTTGGTAGAGGTCATTAAATGAAGTGCCATAAACCAAGTACGAACTGGTATATGTGATTTCTCCATAATAGTTCCTGCACGTAGGTTTAAGCAGGTATTACATACTTTACATTTCCATAATTCACGGGTGCGTATCCAGTAATGAGTTTTGTTACCACAAGTACAGGTGATACCTTCGGCTTCACGTTTTTGTTTCAAATAATTTCTGCAAGATTCCTCATTTGGAAAGCGAGCGTTAAAGTCAAGTAAGTTCACGATTTATCGATTTTATACCTGAATTTAACGATAAGTCTTCTAGTTATCAACCATTTAGGGTAGACTTATTAACAAAATTTTGGGCGGGGATTGAGTATTTTGGCTCTTTTCTAAAATAAATTGTATTTATGGATATAAGGCTAATTAGCTTTACCGATGTAATAGAAAGAGGGGTCAGCAAAACCCCTCCTAAAATTCAAACCCAATAAACACTGATCAGCAAAATCAGTGGTAACCTAAAAAGAAACATCCCTAACGCATGAGTGATGGTAATTTTCAATCCCGATACCTAACCGTATCGGGATTTTTTTGTTATATCTAAATGTACAAAATTTTAGTCGGGTAAAAAAGATATATTTTAGATAAGTTTGTTTGTTACAACAACCGGATAGTCATTTTTTATAATAATGCGGATATGATAAAAAACATGGGAGTAATAGGTAACAACTATCCTGCAGATGCCATACAGGTATTAGCCAGTCCGGATGATATTGCCGTAATTGCTGCAAAAGAACTTAACGACTTATCATTTAAAGGGAAATCATTTGTATACATAGTTAGCGATGTTCGCACCGGTGCAGAAGTAGCCTCTATGTTGGGTAATGCCGTTGGCAAGCCTGACCTGCCATGGGTTGAATTTAAAGACGAAGACATTGTTAAAGCGTTTATGAATTTTGCAACAAAAGATGTTGCCGAAAACTTTGCCGAAATGGGCGTATCTATCCGCACCGGGAAAATACGTGAGGATTATAATGACAGCAAATCTGTAATAAAAGGTAAAACAAGCCTGGAAGATTTTGCAACAACATTTGCCAAAGCATATAATAGCTGAATCTATTAGAAGTTGTCTAAAAATTGCATAAATTTTTCATAGCCGCTGGCTTCAGCCAGCGGCTATGAATTTTTTGCAGATAGTAAATTTTTCAATCGTATTTAGGCAGCATCTTAATGAAACAAAAATGGGTGATCTTATTGCCCGCTTTTTTGTTTAGGTCGATTTTATTTAAAGCATAATTATATCAGCTTTTTATATATTAGTGGGATAAACCCTTGGAAAGATCTAAACATGCGTTTCACAAAATTATTTAGCTTACTTACCTCAATTGTTATTTTACAAAGTTGTACCAGTAAACCCGGCTACTGGAAAAATGACCAGATAAGTTCAGGTAAAAGATCGGATTTTCATAGTCTGAATGATCAGGCGCTTAAATATCTTAAAGCTAATGATGCTAACCAGTTAAGTTTTTTGGAATCAGGTGAACTGGCGCAGGAGAGTGATAATCTTAAAAATATTGAGACCATAAGCAACGACCTAAATGCAGCTGATTATACTTTATTTGATGAGTATTATGCGGTAAATAAATATAAGGATTATGATACAATAAGATCTGCAGCTCAGGGTATAAAAAATTACACATTGGTTTACCCCAGCGAAGCACAGGAAATGTATATAGCCATCTTTTTACCAAAAACCGGTAAAGACAAAAATATGATTACTCTAATGTATGCTAAATATAATTATGGCTGGAAGATATCTTCACTTGATGAGGGCCCTTATACATTAAATGGTAAAACAGCTCCTGAACTTTTTGAAGATGGCAAATCACAATATGATAAAAAGTACCTGGTAGATGCGGTTAATACAATGGCTTTGGCTAACTCCTGCCTGCGACCGGCATCTATATGGCAATATCCTAATGAAAACGACATGACTAATTTATACGGCCGGGCAACCTACGAGGCAAACAAGCAATATAAATTCCCATTTGTAATTCAACAGGTGCCTACTCATCCGCGTATTATAAGGATCTTTAATCAATCTACATCCGGCGGATATTATCCTGGAATTTATTATCTATCATCTATCAAACTAAAGGATACCGCGGCGCTTAAAAAGGAAAATGAGAATATCAGAAAGGTTATAGCCGGATTGATCCCGGGTATTGATAAAGATAACAAACGCCTGATCTACACTGTTTTTAATGAGATGCCAAATGCTATGAAAAATGTGGGCCGTTTTGAAATAGATCAGGATCTGCAATAAAGAAGACCGCTATTTAGTATAATAAAAAACCTGGTCGACCTTATAAGTTGCTGTTACGGAATTTATAGTTTCCTGATAAACATCTTCGGCAAAGAAGGATAAATGGGTGGTGGATATCTGATCAAGTTTTACGGTATGGGACACTAAAGCATATATTGGCAGCGAAGCTACGCCCGATATTAAGGTAACACCATTTTTTAAATAAATACCCGCTACCGTTGGCGTAAGATTAAATGCTGTGCTTGTAAAGCTGTATAGCCCACCTACAGTAATGCTTTCAACCGTTGCGCTTAATGATAAACTGCCAACGCCAAACGTCTGTATACTTCCGCTTTTAAAAGTACCACTATCGGCATTGAATTGCACATAATTTGCTAAACTGTCTGATGCTATGCAAGTGGTATCTGTTTGCATAATACCATTTACATATTTAACATAAGTTTGCTTTTGCATGGTCCATTTTCCCGCAATCAATGTCTGCTTTATTTTGGTGCTATCGGGTGCATTATTGTTACCCGATCCATTGTTTTTACCACAGGCGCTAAAGCACAGTATTAAAACAGCTGCAAAGGCAATTAAAATAGTACGGTTCATAACAGATTGATAATCATGAATAAAATTATGGATATTTTAATAAAAATAAAAAATAGTATTATGGATTGTTCAGCAAATCAATAGATGCAAAAGCAAACCCTGTGTAACAATGTTATTAAGCTAACCGGTATTGTCGCCAATAATAAATTACTTTGCAAATAATTCATCCTTCGGGGTGTTATATCATAACTGACCATAAATTTATTTGCCATTGGCTATTGCTGAAACTAATCAACCCGTTAGGATTGCCATTATTGGTGGTGGCTTTTGCGGTGTGCTTACTGCTATACATTTATTGCAGGATAAAAACCGGTATCAGCAAATACATATTATTAATAAGGGCGCGGTATTTACTAAAGGCGTTGCTTATGCACCGCATACGGCTGGCCTGCTTTTAAATGTACCCAATGGCAGGATGAGTGCTTTACCTGATGTGCCCGATCATTATGTGCAGTGGTTATTGAAGCAGTATCCTAATTGTTATAGTCAGGAATCTTTAGCTGCTGAATTTTCCACACGCCAGCAATATGGCGAATACCTGAATGATTTATGGAATGATACAGTTAGTAAAAGTGGCTACTGTAATCAAATAAAGGTTTACAATGATGCGGCCGAAGATATAACAGAGGATGGAGATCAACTGCACATCCATCTGCAAAGCCACTGGCTCTTAACGGTTGATATTGCCATAATAGCAACCGGAAATGAACAACCGGGCCTACCATCCGGGCTGGATAGATCTCTGCAAAAAAGTAACTATTATTTTAACGATCCCTGGAAAAAAGCCTGCATCGAAAATATTGAACCAACCGGCGATATTCTTATTATCGGGAATGGGCTTACAATGGCTGATACAGTTATAGGTTTGGCCGAAAACTGTGTTACACAAACAATTCATACCATATCGCCGCATGGTTACCGTTTGAAAGCCTGGCAGGAAACAAAGATATCCTGTCCCACCATCAATTGGAATGAGGTGATCAGTCATGATGCTTCTCTACTAAACTTGCTTAAATTTTTTAATCATCATCGTAAAATAGCTGTAGCACTTAACCAATCTGTATATCCACTTATCGACTCGTTGCGGCCACATGGCCAAAAGTTATGGCAAGCATTCAGTTTAAAGGAAAGACAGCAATTTATTAAATATTTAAGTGCTCATTGGCACAGTATAAGGCATCGTTTACCGGTGCAGATGCATGATGTGATCAACTGCATGCAAACCAAAGGGCAACTGATAACCAATAGCGGTTACATTACATCAGTTAAAGAAACCGGGGATAGGTTAGCGGTTACCCTCAATTGCAATGGGGTGGTAACGCAACTTACTGTACAACGTATAATTAATTGCACGGGCCCGGCTACAGATATAGGCAGATCGGGAAATGTGTTATTAGCTAACCTCGCTAAAAGTGGTTTAATAAATGCGGGCCCATGTGGGGTAGGTATTAATGCTGATGCTGAAAGAGGGGCGGTTATAACCGCAAATCGTGTTCAAAAAGCCAACCTATTTGTTATCGGCAGTAATTTAAAAGGCGTTTTATGGGAAAGTACCGCAGTGCCTGAATTAAGGTTGCAGGCGCAAAAACTTGCCCGGCACATTCTGCTAATCAGGGCTAATAAATATACGCAGGTTGTTGAATCGGCAACGTAAGATGCCCATTCAATTTTCAAACCTAAAACAAATATGATCAGATTTGATTTAGCTATAATATGAGGAAAGAGCAATATACTTATCTGCTAGCCAGGCTGCCTATCGGCATGAGTTTCTTTGGGCATGGGCTGGAACGCTTACCCAAACTGGCCGTGTTTAGTCATGGTATGGTTGCATCCTTTAGTAAATCTATATTACCCGAAGGGCTTGTGTTGCCATTTGGCTATATTTTACCTGTACTTGAATTATTAACGGGTATATTATTGCTGCTCGGTTTGTTCACGCGTTTTGCCGCAGTTTTAGGCGTTGCACTAATGCTGGCACTCATATTTGGTTCGACTATGATAGAGCAATGGAACAATGTTTTTACCCAGATCATATACGGGGGCTACCTTGCGCTGTTATTTTATTTCGCACCCTACAATACCATTTCGATTGATGGGTTACTGAAGAAATAAAAGCTGTTTATTCTTTATCCTTCTTTGCAAAGTTATTGCTCAGCATTAAAGCCATTGCCATGCCCCCAATAAAAAAGACTACCATGCCCGGGCAATTTCCGGTTTGTAAATGGCTGCTTCTTAAAAGTATATAACCAACTAAAATATTAAAACCACCCCACAGCACATTTATATAAGCTGGTGATAAACCTTTGCCCGGTGGTTTTGAAAATGGCGTAGGAAATTTATCGCCCGATATACCATAAATAAAATGCGGAACCGCATTAAATAGAAACGCTCCCGAAAAAAATGCAGCTAAATATTGATACCATTCCATAACTAATTTTTAAGATTATACTACAATAATAATGTTAAATACCGGTAATTAATAGGGTAAATATCACTTGCAGGGATTATAGTAACATTTTTGCGGGAGTGAATAAAAGTATAATATTTTAACGTGAGGTTATTATATTTATAGCATGAAACATCTGCTTATTATTACCTCATTTGTGGCGCTGTTTGCGTTCAATGCATCGGCACAAACCACTACTATAACTGCTAAAGAAGCAGCCAAGCACATTGGCGAAACAGTTACTGTATGCGATAAAGTTTACAGCACCAAATTGCTTACCCCATCAAACATGACCTTTTTAGATCTGGGTGCCGCAAATCCAAATCAGGACCTAACACTGGTTATAAAAGGAGAGGATCGAAGCAAATTTAAGGGCCAGCCCGAGGTTGATTACAAAGACAAAAATATTTGTGTTACCGGCCTAGTAATCGACTTTAAAGGCAAACCCGAAATAGTTGTAAGCGATCCTTCGCAAATAAAATAACTATTGGATGTTGAATTACTCTGCGTAACTCAACATCCACTGGATGCCAAATTTGTCGGTTACCATACCAAAAAATGAACCCCAGAACTGATGGCCAAGCGGCATGGTTACAGTGCCGCCTTCTGCCAGTTTGTTGAATATTTCTGTGGTTTCTTCTTCGCTGCTGGTTTGGAGCGACGGCATAAAATTAGTACCCAAATTAACTTGTCCACGTTGCGCAGGCATGTCCATACCCATTAATACTGAACTGCCGACAGGTAATGACGCATACAGCACCTTTTCGCCATCTTCTGCAGACATTGGTGGAGCGCCGGGCATATCCTTCATCCGTTGAAAACTAATGTATTCAGTACCAAATATGCTTTTGTAAAACTCAAAAACTTCTTCTGTTTGCCCGTTAAATATGAGGGTTATGTTTATGGATTTCATGATGGAATTGGTTAGTTAAAGCAAAGGTAATGATAGTAAGTATTATAGTAAAATAGGTTCCTGCCGATTATCCCAAAAAAATAAAAGGTGTATAGCATCATCTGTAACACGATAAAAAGAGAGGTTTGTTTACTTATAATAGCAATTCTAATGCTATCGTCAATTGTTGATGCCTTGAACATTAAAGGATGTTTCAGCTATTAACTTAATCGTTTTCTCAGCTTTTAGTATGAACTTATCCGATGTTTTATTACCAAACTTATTATGAATAAATGTATGAACAGATGTTAACGTTTCCTTTGAACGTGGGGTATAAAAAATATGCAAGCTCATGCCCAATCCAACATATCCTTAATACCGGTATATGAGGTTAATTGGTTGTTTTCTGCTTGATCTAAAGATTCTTTTACACCATCCATTACATGGTCGGGATAAATTTCTTTTTTTGTTTAAAGGAAATTTTCATAGCCTTCATTACTGCTTTTACGGCCATTAGCTGTTATTTATTTTCCGGGTAAACAATTAGCGAATCCATATAACAAATATAATATTCTAATTATTAACTTTCAATATTATGGATAGTAACTTTGGCGCGTGGCACTTACAAGTAATTTTTTAAACGGTCTTTAACCGTCGCACCAACCATGGCAAACTTAACCCCTGGCCGATCAATGTAAAAAGTACTACAACTACCGAGATAAAAATAATAGTATCACGTTCAGGAAAAGGGTTGCCGTTTGCCAGTGTTTTAGGCAGGCCAATGGCAATAGCCAATGATACAATACCCCGCATGCCCGACCAGCTAATGATCAAACTGTTCTTAAAATCGAGCAGCGCATCAGGTGATATTTTGGTTTTTCCTTTTTTGAAAGCCTGCTGCAGATTTAGCTTTTGTAAAAATACCCTGGCCATACGCAATAGTAATGCCGTAACAGTTATGATAAATGCATAACCAATATCAGGAAGTACCTGGTTACGACTAATGTTTTTCATTACATCAGGAAACTGCAAGCCGATCAGGATAAATATTAACCCGTTCAACAAAAAAATAATGATATCCCATATTGCTTTTGATTGTAGTTTTAAATTCTCAGGGAAAACCTTGTTACTAAACTGTGCAATGCTTAAACCCAGCACTACTAATGCAATCACTCCCGAAACATGCAGGTCTTCGGCAATAAGATAAGTTACAAATGGCATCAGCAGCATAAAGCTGATCACCACTAAATTATTTTCATGAAAGCGCTTAATTATAAAGGCAAGTAATTTGCCCATTACAAGGCCAATCAATAATCCACCCGCCATCAATATAACAAACTGGATAGATGCTTTCCACCAAACAAAAGCTATGCCTGTAACGGCTGCAATAGCAAAGCGATAGGCTACCAGCGCCGACGCATCGTTTACCAGGCTTTCACCTTCTAATATGGTATTGGTACTATGCGAAAGCCCAAGCCCTTTGGTAATACTCATAGCTGCAATAGCATCGGTGGCTGATAGTATGGCACCCAGTACAAATGCGAGCGGCCAGGTAATGCCCGGTATCATATAATGGGCAGCAACCGCAATGCCTGTTGTTGTTATAAAAACAAGGGTAATAGCCAGTGTGCCAATGGTGTTAATATTTGTTTTGAAGGTTTGGAACGAAATATTAAAAGCCGCATCATATAATAACGGTGGTAAAAATATCAGGAAAACTATTTCTGGGTTTAATTCAACGTTAGGCATAGCCGGAATAAAGCCAACGCCAATACCTGCCACAATGAGCAAAATAGGGTAGGGTAGTTTCATTTTATCAGCAATTGCCGATAAGCCGATCATAATGGCAAGGATTATAATTACAATGCTGTAGTTTTCCATAAATGCGGCATACTTTAAGACAGCAAAAGGTTAGCTGCTAAAGTATGGTTACCAAGGTAAAAAACTGCGGCGAATTATTCGCATTGTATTAAACACAAGGAAAATTTTATAGGAGTGATTTAATTGACCTGAACGGGAGCTTTCAAAAATGGCATACAACAACAGGGTAACAACGTATTGTAACTAATAGCCTAAAATATTCTGATCAGAGATGGGTTTAAACGATCAATGAAAGTACGAAGATCATGATCATCATCAATACCCATAAAAAGAAAAATGCATTTTCTAAATGAGCTTTGTAACTTGTCATAGCCAATTGATTTTGATTATCCATTTTAGCCTAATATAGTAACGGCAGCATTTTTAGAATGTTTTAGCTAACTACCGAATTATTAATTATTTAATCTATTTAAAACAGCTTTAACCGTTTTTATATTTAATATATTTAGTCTTCATATTTTTTATATGCCAGCTTGGTTAAAAACATCATTAAAAATAGTCGGGGCGATAGTCCTTCTCCTTGTTTTAATATTAATTGGGCTCAGTATCTATGTTTCCAGCCACAAGGAAAAAGTACTGGGTATGGTTACCACTGAGCTTAATAAAAACCTGAATGGCAAACTGGAAGTTGGTGGTATTGAAACCTCGTTTTTTGAAAGTTTTCCTGATCTAGCCATCACCTTAAAAAATGTTACATTACGTGATAAGCAATGGACGCATCATCATCAAACCTTGCTCGATGCTAAAAAAATGGAAGTTGCCGTTAATGTCGCAGCTTTGTTAAAAGGTAGCATTAGTATAAATCATGTTGATATTAGTGATGCGGCTATTGATCTTTATACCGATACATCTGGTTACAGCAATACGTCAATATTTAAAAAGAACACTACTAAAAAGGCAAAAAAGGGCAGCAGTAGTAATTCACCAACAGAAATTGACAAATTCAGCCTTAAAAACGTTGTGTTTACTGTTGATGACCGTAAACATAATAAACTTTTCAAGTTTGCTGTAAGCGAGTTAAAAAGCAAAATGGATTTCCCGGATAGCGGCTGGAATGCTCATTTGCATTTAGATGTGCTGGCTAAAAGCATGGCTTTTAGTACCGTCCACGGTAGTTTTATAAAAGATAAGATATTAAAAGGTGATCTGGCTGCGGGCTATAATCAAAAAACAGGAGATATTAACGTAACATCCAGCAATTTTACCATAGGCGGTGATGATTTTAGCATTATTGCCCGTTTTGCTTTAGCTGAAAAGCCGGCAAGCTTTACATTTCATATCACAGCCGGTAAACTATTATGGAGCAGTGCCTCGCAATTGGTGACACCAAACATTTCGAAAAAGCTGGATATGTTTGATCTTGATAAACCTATAGCAGTTACAGCTATAATTAAAGGCAGTTTTAGTGGCGGCGGCGATCCGTTTCTGTACATTACTGCTGATGCAAGCAATAACAGGTTAAGCATCCCGGGCAGCGTAATTGATGATTGTGCCTTTAAAGGAGTGTTCACCAATAGCTATGTTAAAGGCAAGCCGTTTGGCGATGAAAATTCCATTATCCATTTATCCCATTTTACGGGGAATTATAATCGTATACCATTTATTATCGATACCGTTAGCATTATAGATCTGATTAAGCCTATAGCTGTAGGCGATGTCAGAGCGAATTTTCCGCTTGCTGATCTTAACTATCTTTTAGGCGGTGTCGCGAAATTTGGAAATGGCACGGCTGATATGGCCTTGCGCTTCAACGCTGATATTGTTAACTATCAGGTTAATAAACCAATGATTGCAGGTAATATTAATTTAAAGAATGCTGATATAAATTATGTGCCGGGTAATCTTAACTTTCAGAATACATCTGTATCACTCCAGTTTGTTAATAATGATCTTTTTATAAATAATGTTCGCCTGCAAAGTGGAAAAAGCATTGTATTTATGAATGCCCGTGTGAACAATTTCCTGAATTTGTACTATAATGCACCCGAAAAAATATTACTAAACTGGCAAATTACCAGCCCCGAACTTCACTTAGGCGAATTTTTGGGCTTTCTTAATAATCACCAGTCCTCACCACCAGCCAAAGCAACAGCAGTATCACCATCTAAGAGTAAGCAAAGCAACAGTAATACGACTAGCCAGTTGAGAACTGTACTGAATAAGCTTAAAGTAACTATGCATATAAGGGCGAATAATGTTCATTATTATAAATTTCTGGCAACCGATGCTACTGCCGATCTGCTGTTTGCTAAAGATGTGATACAACTAAACAATGTAAGTTTGAAAACTGCCGGCGGTACATTAAAAATAAAGGCAGCCGTAACAAAAAGCAATGTACAGAACCCATTTACCTTAAATACCATTATTTCAAATGTTGATATTCATGAGTTCATGTACGCTTTTGACAATTTTGGATTAAAAGGTATCAGTTATGAAAACCTTAAAGGCTTTTTATCAGCAAGAGTAAATATTACCGGAAGAATTAATAATACAGGGGGCCTTGTGCCAGGGTCGGCTGATGGCACAATGGACATTAATCTGCAAAATGGCGTATTAATCAATTATCAACCACTTATAAGCGTTGGTAAATTTGTCTTCCCTTTCCGCAACCTGCATAATATTGTCATACCTGTACTTGATGCACACTTTGAAATTCACAACCGGATAGTAACTATTCATCCGTTCCAGATCACATCCAGCGTTATCAATGCTGATGTTGCAGGGGTATATGGGCTTGACAACGGAACCAATATTACCCTCGATGTTCCGCTACGTGACCCAAGCAAAGATGCATCAATTACTGACCCTGCCGAACGTGCCAAAAAGCGAAATAAAGGTATAGTAGTGCACATTCGGGCTACCGATGACGAAAACGGAAAGTTAAAAATAGGCCGGAATAAAGATTATAAGTTATTATAGTCAGGTGTTCTTATTATCAGACTTACTGATAAGATAATAGCTGGCCGATAATGCCATAACCATTGGTGCGATGGCAAACTCGGCTAAATATTCATTTTCGTGTATCTCGAGGAGTAATATTTTGCGGGTTACCGCAATAAGGCCTACAATAATTATGATTTTCAATTTAACGCTATGGTCCTTCGAAAATACTTTGATGGTTTGAATAATTTCAAGGGTTAATAATATGCTGAAAAATATACCTGCAACAGGCTTTCCGGGTTCTTCCAATCCAATGGTGTTGTTTTGTATGTTGGCTATAATTTTCAGTGAAAAGTTATAAATAAGATTCCAAACCTGGTAGCAAACAAAAAGCATAGCCAAAACCATAAGGATATAAGAAATGTATTTTTCAAAGTACTTTAAAATAGTTTCCATAATGCTGTTGCTTATTGATTATGTGACAATTAGCGCCTTTTCCCAATACAAATTAAATTATTCCCAAACGTATATCAGCCTTGTGAGGTGTTTCAAATTGTAGCAATTCTCAAAATGCAACTCAATTAGGCCAGAAAGGAGTCGGTTCAGGTTATTCGCCTTTTTTAATAACCATGTTCTGCCTCTTTAATAAGTCTTTTTACAAGAAGTTTCATATTGAAATGTGAAACCCTTATTAACTTAAAATAAGGTGTTTTGTCGGCTTTGCTTAATAATTTTGATATGGTGTGCTACCGTCATTATCTGTTGGATTTAAGCAAAGAGCGTTATGAGTAAATTTAAATTTAAAACAACCTTAGGTCGGGGGCTTGCACTTGCGATTCCTGTCGCAATAGTATTGTATGTTTTCCTTCGTGTTATCAGGATTTTTAAAAAGCTCATAGCTCCCTTAGCTGAAAAAATTGGGGTCGACAAAGTTAGGGGCGAACTTGTGCTTACCATCCTGGCTATTGCTCTGATTATCTTAATTATTTTGTTGCTGGGTCTGCTGATGCAAATTACAGTGGTTGCTACAGTACGGTCACAAGTTGAGGATATTATATTAAAGTTTGTGCCATCGCTAAATCAGTTAAAGCTAATGGCAGCCGATAGCCTTGATCTGGATAGTGAAGAAAACACCTGGCACCCTGTGTTACTTTATACCAAAGAGAAGGCAAAATATAACCCAGCTTTTATTGTAGAAGAAGATGAAGAACTGCTCACCTTGTTTATTTGTTTGGAAACAAATATCAGAAAGGGTGAAATTTTAATAGTCAACAAAGAGAAAGTTAGCACTATTCCGATAACTTTTACCGAATTGCACAGATGTACCCGTGCCGCCGGAAAGGGGTTTTTGGAGATAATAAGATCCCATACCAGTAAAAATGGATAGTGAAGATACTCCTTTTACTTTTATTAAGTTCCATTTTTCAATATGCAACATGAGTATTTGCGGCGAAAAATTCTAACCGCTTGCTATAAGTTAACTTTGTTTAAGGATGCTGGTAAGCCTGATGAGATATGAATAAAACAGGAAGTAACAGAGGATTTTTTGGCATCTGAAATTTTCACCACCTATGTACACAATAATTATATTTTATCATGAAAAACTCACTGTTAACAATAATGGCATTCTTGCTGCTCGTGAATTATTCAAAGGGACAGGATATTGCGCCAACAAATATTCAAACTGATGTAGCGGTTTTAAAAATACCTGATCTTAAGACTGTGGCATTTTCACCTTTGCTGGCTAGTGATGCCGATAGTGCTTTGCTGATGCCTTACAAAATCAGGCGCATACGTGTAGCACCCTGGTATGTTGAAAAATTTAAAATTACGGCCGGATTCTTTTTGGCTCTTGCTAATACCGATGTTAGTGTGAGTAATAAGGATGGATCTGTAGGTACCGATATTAATTTTCAAAACGACTTAGGTTTTAACAAATCAACAGGAACATTTTTAGGAGATTTCCAATGGCGATCTTCCAGCCGTTCCCGGTTTGATCTTAGTTATTATGTAGTAAACCAAAGCGCAGATTATACCCTGCAAAAAACTATTAATTTTGGTGGTAATACTTACAATGTAAACTCAACTGTCAGCTCCTTTTTTAACACCAGTATCTACCGTTTCTCTTATGGCTATGCTATTTTCAGCGGAGAAAATTATGAAGCAGGGCTTTTAGTTGGTGCGCATATTATCAGGTTTAACGTTGGTATAGGATATACAGGTCAAAGCATTAATGTATCAGAAAGCAAGGATTTTGGGTTTACAGCTCCACTGCCGGATTTCGGTGTTTGGGGAGGCTATACTTTTGGACAAAATTGGGCGGTTAATAGCGAATTCGACTATCTGCAACTAACAATTGATAATATCTCGGGCCGGATTTTAGGCTATAACGCCGGGGTTACTTACCGGGCAGTTAAAAATTTAACTTTTACAGCAGGGTATACTGGCTTTGCTTTTAAAATTGATGCCACCCGTAACAACTTAATCGGTGATTTAAAATGGGGATATAATGGCCCCACACTTACCGCAGCATTTTCATTTGGCCAAAAGAGCTGGAAATAATAGGTTAACCGTATGAATGAAATAATATTCTGATAATGTTTAAGCCCTGTTTATATAGGCGGGGCTAATTTTTTTGATTTTAGCCGTGTATATAATTATTAATCCACTGTAACCTAGTTATTTATTTTGGCGTCCCAAAAAATATAAATCGAATAGGACGACAAAATGAAAGTAAAACTTACCCGTGCGCTTACGTTGTTTTTTACAGCGTATATCATTGTAACAGTTTTGGCCGCTGCTACTACCGAAACTTATGGCATCATCTACAAAATGTCTCCGCCCGCACCACGGATGAGTGTATTGCAAGCACCTGCATTTGTGGCTACAGTACCCTATCATGTTTTAATTATGCTTATTGTATGGCCGATTTTTGCCTGGGTCTATTTCAAGAAGCCTAAACAACAAAATCCGGCGCAACAATCGGAAGAAACCTTGCAGCTTTCATTTTTATGGCTTTCGATGGCTGTTATTGTAGATTTTGTTGGCTTTGTACTCATTAAAAATCCCTACTCACTAACTCCGCATGAATTTTATGTTTTGTATCAACCCTGGATCAGCCTTATATACATTGCTATTTTTTTGAGCCCATTTATTCGTTTATTGCTTTCAAAATTGTTGACTAATGTTAGGGGATGAAAAGTTTGTAACGAAACAAATAGTGAGTGGGCGACACTTTGGCCCTGATATTGTCTGATTCTTAGAATTAGAATATGTTATTTAATATTACAATTGGTATTAATTTTGTTACATTAGCATAGCCAATTATAAATCTTATGAAAACGCTCGATAAAATCCAGGATTGGGGCGATCGTCACCATCCTAAATGGTTAGATATTTTCAGGATTGCCCTGGGTTTGATACTGATCTGGAAAGGTGTAGCATTCCTGTTCAACCTGGATGTATTGGCAGACTTCCTTCGGGAAACTGGACTGACCGATCAGATCGGTACTTCAGTTCTTTTAACCCTGTTAACCTACGGTATTATCGGTCTTCATATTGTCGGCGGCGTTTGTATAGCTTTAGGAACAAATACCCGCTTATACTGCATATTAAATTTACCGGTGCTGATAGGTGCCTTGTTCCTGGTTAATCTTCGCGACAATATTTTTAAACCCTACTCCGAATTTTGGCTATCCTTATTTGTACTGCTGGCAATTATCTGCTTTTTTGTTGAAGGCAATGGATATTGGTCGATCGAACAAAGAAAAGTGGGGGCTTGAAATTAGTCTTTTCAGCCTGTGATGATTGTTTTTGAGATCAGGTGTCCTATCAATACAAAATGGCATTAAACAAAAATACAAAACACGATCTTATGTATTGATTTACAGGTAAGAATGCGAAATAAAAAAGCTCGATCTCCTTCGTTTATTTACTTAATTTTTGGCCCACTAAATTTGTTAGTTAACAAAAGATTTATAGCCTGAATATGTATCCCTAAAATCCTTAGGAATACAAAGCTTTTTTCGTTTAAATATCCTGTTGAAGTTTGAAATATTATTAAAACCACATTTATAGGCAATTTCGGCTACGGTGTAGGTTGTGTCTATCAGCATTCGCGATGCATGGCCAAGCCTTATCTCATTTAAACTATCGATGAAGGTTTTGCCTGTACGATGTTTAATGAAACGGCTGAAGGATGATTCGGGCATATTAACTATTCTTGATACTTCGCCAAGGCCGATCTGCATGTTGTAATTCGAGTTCATGTATTCAAACGCCTTTTCTATACGCCGGCTATTATAATTAAAGCGCTCGTTGGAAAAACCGGGATCGGAAAGTGTTTTCATATTGCGCGAAATAGAAAGATCGTGAAGAATGGAGAGCAATTCTAATACTGAAGTAAACCCGCTTTTTTTGTTCAGTGCAATTATCCGATCTTTTACGGCAGCAATTGTATCATGTGAAAACAGGATGCCTCTTTTTGAACGTTCAACCATGTTTTTTACAAAATTTAATTGATTGCGGCTCAGTAATTTATCGTCAAATAAGTCTTTATGAAACAGGATAGTAGTTTCAGTAATTGATTTGTTCTGGCATGTATGAGTGATCCAGGTATGGCATACGTTCGGGCCAACCAACACGAGTTCAAGGTCTTCAATCATTTCCATGTGTCCTCCTACTATGCGTTTAGCCCCGCCTGCATTAAGAATGAGTTTAAGCTCATACTCCTCATGGTAATGCAGAGGGAAATTAAACTGAGGCTTTTCCCTCGAAAAAACAGTAAAGCAATCTCCGGGGGATAACGGCGTAACTTCTCGCATTATATTACTTTTCATATTACTTAATAAGGCATTATTTATGACATATTATTGGCATTGCTCACCGCATAGTATTTGAGCAATTCGGGGCATAAACAATATTGTCAAGTGCAAAATTTTGTTAATAATTGGTGGTATAAATTATTTAAAGGATATATCGAATCGCTTAAATCATTTACCGAAATAAAGATATAGCCATACAGGTATGCAATTGTGCATTAATAGGGATACTAATGTCAATATTGATTAATGTATTATTAATCAGACACTTAAGTCAATAAAAAACTTTTTTTAATAGTTTAAAAATAACTTTGAACACAGATCAGATAAATCTATACCTGGGATTGATTTTTTGCTTCTATGTAAGACGATGGGGAAACGTTAAATTCAGCTTTAAAAGCTTTTACAAAATATTTCTGACTTTTAAACCCAACTTTATAGCAGATTTGAGAGATGGTTAAATAACCATTTTCCAATAATTGTGCTGCGCGTTTTAAACGCATATGCCGGATAAATTCATTTGGGGTTTTGCCCGTTAAAGCTAATATCTTTTTATAGAGCGTGTACCTGCTCATAAACATATCACTGCTTAATTCTTCAACCGAAAAGTTAGGATTTCCAATGTTTTCTTCAATTAAACGCAGTAACTTTTGAAGAAAAGCCTCATCAGGCGATTCTACCAAAACATCGGCAGGTTTAACTTCTACCTGTTTTTGGTAGGTTTTTCGCATGTTCTCCTGCTGGGTTATTATATTTTTAATTTTCGACAGCAGTATCTCAAAATTAAAAGGCTTAGTCATATAATCTGTTGCACCTGTTTCCAAACCTTTTAATTGCTGGCCTTCGCCCGTTGAAGCAGTTAGTAAAACCACCGGTATATGTGTTGTGCGACTATCAGATTTTATCTTCTTACATAACTCAATTCCATCCATTTCGGGCATACTAATATCGCTCACCACTACATTAGGATGCGAAGCAAGTGTTTTTTGCCAGCCTTCCTTACCATCAGCCGCTTCAATGATATTAAATTCGTGCTTTAAATTATCCTTTATATAAAAGCGAAAATCGGAATCATCTTCAATAATTAATACTGTAGGTTTTTTATTGGTAATATTTATAGTTTCCTCAGAAACCTTATCTTCAGTAACCATTTCCACCGCTTTGTTGTTGGCTTTCTTTTTATGGATGGTTTTTAACGGAATAATTATTGTAAAGCAGCTGCCTTCGCCGGGCTCGCTATTGGCACTTATTGTCCCGCTATGTAGCTTCACAAATTCTTTAGTTATCGAAAGCCCGATACCACTGCCCTGGTTAACCATTGAACCAGGTATATCATCCTGGAAAAACGGGTCAAAGATTTTCCCGATCTTTTCCTTCGGGATGCCTATACCTGTATCAATAACTTTAATTTGTAAGTTACAGTTGTATTGCCCAGCCTGACCTGTTGTGTTCAATAATATACTTACATGGCCGCCTGGCGGGGTAAATTTAAAAGCGTTTGATAGCATATTGAATAATATGCGTTCGATCTTATCGTGGTCAAATTCACAATGAAATTCATCAATTTCTGTATCAAAAATAAAGCTGATATTTTTCTTTTCTGCTATGTCATTAAAAGAATAAGCGATCTCCCGGATAAAGGAAATAATTTCGCCTTCTTCTGCATGCAGTTTTAACTCCTGCGACTCCATTTTCCTAAAATCGAGCAATTGATTTACCATATTTAGCAAACGCCTTGCATTACGATTGGCAAATTCCAGTTGCTTTTTTATTTCGGGTTCTTTTATTTGCTTAAGCACCTTGTCAACCGGGGCCATAATTAATGACAAAGGCGTTCTGAATTCATGGCTTATATTTGTAAAAAATTTTATTTTCATCAGGTCAAGCTCATGCATACGCCTTGCTTCCTCGCGTTCTTTTTCGAGGGCAAATTGTGTCCTCAATTTTTGTATGCCCCTTTTTCTTATCAGGAATAAACTACCTAAAATTAGCAGGATGTAAAACAGGTAAGCTAAAGGGGTTTTCCAAAGTGGGGGCAGGATATGAACTATAAGCGATATTTCATTTTTAGCCGACTTGCTGTTCAAAGTACGAACCTTGAAAATATAGTCGCCCGCATCAAGATTAGTATAAGTTGCCCTCCTTATGATATTATCAGCAGTAATCCAATCGTTATCAAATCCCTGCATTTTATACTGCATCTTTACCTTGTCAGGGTTAAAATAATTAAGTGACGCAAACTCAATTGCAACCACATTCTCATTATATCGTAATTCAATTGATTTGGAAGTTGTAATAGATTGCGGCAAAATAATGTGGCCATTTACTTTTTCACCAGGTTTAATGCTTTGGTTAAACAGTTGGAAATCTGTAAAAACCAAATCGGATATATTGCTATTAATATGGATACTGGATGGCTTAAAAATATTAAAGCCATTGCCGCCTCCAAATACCAATTCACCATTTCGGGTTTTACAAGAAGCATTCTCTGTAAACTCGCGGCCTTGCAAACCATCTGTCTCGTTGTAATTTATAAAATTGAATTTCAACGGATAACCGGTTGATTTAACCGTAATATTTGATATGCCATTAGTTGTACTTGCCCACATATTATGTGCGTCATCTTCTTGTATATCCATTACAATATTATCGGGCAAGCCATCTTCCTTTATGATGTTTTGAAATTTACTTGTGACGGGGTTAAATATACTTATGCCCTCCCGCGTAGTTATCCATATCAATCCCCGGCTATCTTCTATAATGTTATTGGTGTTGTTATAGATCAAACTGTTAGGGTCGTTGTTTTTATGTAGATAGTGTACAAAATGATGTGTTTTTTTAAGTAAAACATCTACACCGTACGAAGTAGCGATCCACAAATTCTTTTCATGATCTTCAAGCAATGCCGAAATGTAATTGGAGTGAACGGAATTGGGCTGCCCCGCTTTAAAATGGACAAAAGTTTTTGTATCCCGCTTAAACAGGTTTAAGCCGCCGGCTAAAGTACCCACCCACAAATTGTGGTCTGAATCTTCAAGTATTGAATATACCCTATCTTCTGACAAACTGCCCGGTATGGCATCATTGTGCTTGTAATGCGTAAATGTTTTACCGTCAAAACAATCAAGCCCGCCAAAATAGGTGCCTATCCATAAGTTCTGATCATGATCAAGGCACATATTTACGATCACGTTATTACATAAACTATTTGGATTGGCAGGGTTGTGCAAATAGCTTTTGTAGGTGTTTTTTTTTCTATTGAAATAAATAAGGCCGCCACCATTGGTGCCCAGCCATAGATTCCCATTTTTATCCTCAACAAATTTATTAATATCATTAAATGGCAAACTGTTAGGGTCCGACAAATGATGCGCGTATAAAGGAAATTTTATTATGCTCTCATTATAATAGCTAATGCCTCTTTTATAGGTTCCTATCCATACAATGCCAGTATTGTCTTTATACATTGAAATAATGCTGTTTTGGCTTAAACTTTTATTGTCGTCTTCGCGGTTCAGTACTACTTTTATTTTAAAATCGTTTTTGTTTAGAATATTTATTCCGCCGTTATCAGTAGCTATCCAGATACGGCCTTTATCATCTTGTATAATATTGTCTATTACGTTTGTGCTTAACTTATCGGGCCCCTCGCCTTTATCAAAATGTTTAAATACGCTTTTGTTTGCGCTGATATAAAATACCCCTGATGAATAGGTTGGTACATATGCCCAAAAATCATCATTATTATCAATGAAAAGTTTAAAAGGAATGCCAGTGGATGAATAGTTTTTACTGATCATATCCAGGCGGGATACCACCATGTTTCTATCATCCAGGCACTCGATCAATCCATTATCATATATAAGCCACGTATTTCCTTTGCTGTCTAAAGAAACATCAGCAACATCATTGGAATAAATGCTGTTAGCATCCCCGGGTTTATGTGCAATATGCGTGGTGATTTTGCTTGCCGGATTATATTTATAAATGCCATAAACTGCGTCAATGAACCAATAATTGCCCAACCTGTCTTTTTTTACAGCAATTATACTTGCATAAGGAATATTTATCGACCTTAAATACCCAGCGATATCATGACTGAAATTTTCTTTTAGCGGGTCATAAATATTAAAGCCATTCCGGGTTTCAACCCATATTTTATTGCCAGGCCCTTCGGCCATGCTCACAATAAAATCATCATTCAAAGTAGATGTGTCGCTTAATGAATGTTTAAATACCCTGAATTTATAACCATCGTATTTATTGAGGCCCGATGATGTACCAAACCACATAAATCCCTTACTATCCTTTATGATACAGGTTACATCATTATCCGACAAGCCCTTATTAATATCTAACCGCGAAAATTGGACCTGATCATGCTGTGCTTTTAATGTTATGCTTATAAAAAGCAGCCCAATGAACAGGATCAACGGTCGGTACTTCATAAAATGGTTATGCAGAAATTTAAGTTTATTAAGAATTAAACAAATATACTATTTGACATATCAAAAGCGCCCGGTTCAATTTGTGGAATAATAGGGGCATAAATGTCAACCCAATAGAAGGATTCAATTTGAAATAAAAAAGCCCCGCGGACATGCGGGGCTTTTGCTCCTGAGCCTGGACTCGAACCAGGGACCCTCTGATTAACAGTCAGATGCTCTAACCAGCTGAGCTACTCAGGAATCATTTTCCGGTTTGGAGTGTGCAAAAGTAGGATTTCCGGGGAAATTTCACAATAAATTGAAGAAAAAAAATATAAAAATTTAATACTGCCTAATATTCAGGCATTTAATTTTATGGTGAGCAATTGGTTGCGCTCGTATTTTAATGCTTATTAATGATATAAATAATGATCTTGAGCATATTTCTAAGGTAAATTCACAATATTTGCCCCTGAAAAAATATAAAAAAATTTAAAATGAGTTTAGTTGTTATTGGCAGCGTGGCATTTGATGCCATTGAAACACCTTTTGGTAAAACAGATAAAATAGTAGGTGGTGCCGCTACCTATGCTAGTCTGGCTGCATCATACTTTTATAATAAGGTTAAAATTGTGGCTGTAGTAGGCGATGATTTCCCGAAAAGCCAAATTGAGGATTTTCACAATCATAACATTGATACCGAAGGGCTGCAAATAAAGCATGGCGAGAAGTCGTTCTTTTGGTCGGGCAAATATCATAATGATATGAACAGCCGCGACACGCTGATAACTGAATTGAATGTATTAGGTGATTTCGATCCTATTATACCTGAAAACTACCAGGACTGCGAATACCTAATGCTGGGCAACCTTACGCCTCAGGTACAGCAAACGGTTATTAAACGCCTTAAAAAGCGCCCTAAGCTGATTGTAATGGATACCATGAACTTTTGGATGGATATTGCAATGGACGATCTGCTGGAAACCATTAAAATGGTTGATGTGCTTACCATAAATGATGCCGAAGCACGTCAACTATCAGGCGAATATTCACTGGTAAAGGCAGCCCGTAAAATATTGCAGATGGGGCCAAAATATCTGATCATTAAAAAAGGTGAGCATGGTGCATTGTTGTTTAGCGGCGATATGATATTTTCGGCACCGGCATTGCCATTGGCTGACGTATTTGACCCAACAGGTGCAGGTGATACTTTTGCAGGGGGCTTTATTGGCTATATGGCAAAGGTTGATTCCATCAACTTTAACAACATGAAAAATGCGATCATATTTGGCTCAGCGCTAGCTTCATTTTGTGTAGAAAAATTCGGTACCGAAAGAATTAAAAACCTTACCCAGCAAGAAGTTGCTGAAAGGGTGCAGGAGTTTGTCACCCTATCGCAATTTGCTATCGTATCTTAACAGATTTTATAATTATTACAAACTAAGGAACGGCAATAATCGTTCCTTAGTTTGTAAATAGTACTATTATGAAATATAGGGAACTCGGAAATACAGGCGAAAAATTATCAGCAATTGGTTTAGGATGTATGGGGATGACCCACGCATACGGTACTCGTGATGATGCAGAATCTATCAGAGTACTGGAATTGGCAATAGACCTTGGCATAAACTTTTGGGATACCGCCGATATTTATGGCCCGCATACCAATGAGGAACTGATTTCAAAAGTATTGGTGCCTAATCGTGATAAGGTTTTTATCGCCACAAAATTCGGCTTCAAAAATTTAAAGGATGGCGACCGTGGTTTTGATGCTTCGCCGGCGTATGCCAAAAAAGCGGTTGAGGCAAGTTTAAAGCGCCTTAATGTAGATGTAATAGATCTGTATTATGCCCATCGTATTGATCCTAATGTACCCGTTGAAGAAATGGTAGGCGGTATGGCCGAATTGGTTAAAGAGGGTAAGGTTCGTTATTTAGGCTTGTCAGAAGCATCTGCGGAAACGCTGGAACGTGCCTGCAAAGTGCACCAGATAGCTGCCCTGCAAAGTGAGTACTCCTTACTAACGCGTGATGCTGAGGCTCAAATCATCCCGGCTTGCCGTAAACTAGGTATTGGTTTTGTGCCTTTTAGTCCGCTTTCACGCGGGTTATTCAGCGCCACTTTACCAACAGATGCCAATGAGTTAAAGTCTGACGATTTCAGGCATAGCATACCGCGCTTTAGCGGCGAGTATTATGCAAACAACACTAAACTTGCAGAAGATTTTGCCAGCCTTGCCCATGATAAAGGCTGCACCCCGGCACAACTTGCCTTAGCCTGGGTTTTGGCAAATGGTGATGACATTATTCCAATCCCTGGTACAAAGAAGACAAAGTATCTGAAGGAGAATGCGGCTTCGGTTGATATTACGCTAAATGAAAGTGATTTTACTGCAATTGAAGAAGTTTTAAAGAAACACCCTAACATTGGCCCGCGTTATACTGATGCGGCTATGAGCATGGTTAACAAGTAAGCTTATTTTAATTTAGCAATGGCTTTAAAGCGTTCAAACACTTCGTGGGTATGTGGGGCATCCGCAAGTTCATCGGTAAGATCCTGCCCGGCCCAATGCTCGTAGTGTTTGCCATTGCGCCAAAGTCGGCTTTCGGTAACATCGTAAATAATGCCCTTGTAAGCTACCCATATTTCGGGTTTATCCTGCCCGTTGCGCAGGGCCAATTGTGATTTGGTATATTCAGGCAAATTTGTCATGATATATTTTTTTCGACCGCGCCCTAAAGTATTCAAAAAAACCAATGTTCATTAGCAGTAGCGCCATACAATAAAAATGGTCCTCAATAGGGATGCTGCCTATCCTCCAGCCTATATTTTCGGCATTGTTATACAATACTACGGGTAAACTGGTTAAAATTCCGTTGATAATGTAAAATGGGATCAGTACCACCAAATAAGCCATATAAAAGCGGTTAAGCCACCGCACCTTATAAATAAACTGGAACAATATGATCAAAAATGCCACTAGTGTAAACGTTACTCGTGTGTACATACGATGGTGGTAAAATAGCAATATCAGTATAGAAAATATAACAATAAAGTTTGATATTATACGGGTAAGCCATATGTTTAGCTCCCACTTTATATAATAATTTAAGCAGGCATAAATAAATATGCAGGCAAAGGGAACTGTTAAAAAGAATAATATTTCTTCAACAGGCAATTGCAAAAAAGTTACCCCGGTAATGTAGTCGTTGTTGAATGACCATACGCCTTTCCAAGTAAAAAGCACATCCCAAAACAAAAAAACCAGTCCGGTAATGGCTATACCAGGCCAAATGTATTTCCAGCTTTTATAAAATTGCACTCTTTTATCAAACGATAACAGAACAGGGAAAAGCAGGGTAAGGAAATTTAGTAGCAGATAGGTAAACTTCACTTTTTTAAAATTATAGCTTAGTAAGATAAGTATTTTGTTGATAAACAGGGTTAAGGATGAATAGCCGGTTAGATAATATTTAACTTTTGCTGTAAAGAAGCTTTGCAGTATACCACCATTTTACGGGTATCAGAAACCCGGATGCGCTTTTTTAATAGGGTGCTTGCAGACAGCCTGCTTATTTTTTTGAATAATTGCAGGTAATAGCAATAAGCAATATATACCCCTAGCATGCAACCTTCTGGTAATTGCTTTATGCCTTCAAAACCGTGGTCAAAATCTTTTTTTATATCGGCTTCAATTTGCTGCTTATCCTGTTCGGTAAAGTTTTTAAAATCAACACCCGGGAAATAAGTACGCCCGCGTTCTTCTATATCGGCCTTCACATCACGTAAAAAATTAACCTTTTGAAATGCTGATCCAAGACTGCGGGCATTGGGTAATAACTGCTGATATAATTGTTCATCATCACAAAAAACTTTCAGGCACATTAAGCCAATCACTTCGGCAGAGCCATAGATGTAGTTCTTATAACTTTCAGGATCGAATGTTTTTTTATGAAGATCCATTTCCATTGAAAAAAGGAATGCATCGATCAGTTCGTCAGGAATATGATATTGATTAACTACCAGTTGGAAAGAATGTAAAACAGGATTGAGACTGATCTTTTGTTCAATCGCCTTAAAAGTATCCTGCCTGAAATTGCCGATCAACGATTGCTTGTCGTGCTCATGAAAGGTGTCAACTATTTCATCGGCAAACCTTACAAAGCCATAAATAGCATAAACCGGGTACCTGAATTTTTTGTCGAAGGCTTTTATGCCGATGCTAAATGAAGTGCTGTATCTAAGGGTAATTAACTTGCTACATTCAAAGCAGGTTTTATCGTACAGGTTCATTTTTTATGTCAGTAATTAATTGCTAAAAATACAAATTTACACCCGGATTGTTCTTACCCGCTACAAAACAATTGACTACTTTAGTTGCCTGTAGCGTATGAACAACAGCAAACATATTATAGTGATAGGGGCGGGTTTTGCCGGGATGTCGGCGGCATGTGTGCTGGCCAAAGAGGGGTTTAAAGTAACCATATTAGAAAAGAACGACCAGCCCGGTGGTAGGGCAAGGGTATGGGAAAAGGATGGCTTTAAGTTTGATATGGGCCCAAGCTGGTACTGGATGCCAGATGTTTTTGAGAACTTTTTTGCACTGTTTGATAAAAAGCCGCAAGATTTTTATGAACTAAAACGGCTCAATCCCGCATACCGTGTTTACTTTGCTCAAGGTGATGTGATAAACATTCCGGCAAGTATGAATGAACTGGAAGCGCTTTTTGAAGAGATAGAACCCGGCAGCAGTTTGAACCTAAAGAAGTTTTTAGTACAGGCTGAATATAAATACAAGGTGGGCATGGGTGAATATGTGTTCAGGCCATCGCATACATTAGGAGAATTTATCGACCTGAATCTGATCCGCAAAAGTTTTAGTATGCAACTGCTTACCAGCATGAGCAAGCATGTACGCAAGTATTTTACGAATCCTAAATTGATCAAGCTGCTTGAATTTCCGGTATTGTTTTTGGGGGCCAGGCCACAGGATACCCCGGCCATGTACAGCATGATGAACTATGCCGACCTGGTTTTAGGAACATGGTACCCAATGGGAGGGATGAACGAAATTGTAAAGGCAATGGTAAAAGTTGCCGAAGAGTTGAAGGTTGATATAAAATTGAATACAGAGGTTACTAAGATTGATGTCGAAGATAAAAAGGTAAGCCATGTAATAACCAATAAAGAAACCTTCAAAGCTGATTTTGTGATAGCAGGAGCAGATTATGAACACACCGATCAGCAATTGATAGCTGAACCGAGTCGTAATTATGACCGCAAATATTGGGATAGTCGTACTATGTCGCCATCTGCATTGCTGTTTTACATCGGCATAAATAAAAAAATAAATAAGATCAGGCATCACAATTTATTTTTTGATGAGGATTTTGAACAGCATGCCAAAGAAATATATACCACACCCCAATGGCCCGAAAAACCGTTGTTTTATGTATGTAGCACTTCAAAAACGGATAGCACAGTGGCTCCCGGAGGTTGTGAGAACCTATTTTTCCTGATTCCACTGGCACCCGGCTTGGAAGACAGCGATGCTTTACGCAAGAAATATTTCGACCTGATCTTAAATAGATTTGAGAAAATAACAGGTGAAACTATAAAGGATAATATTATAGTTAAACGCAGTTATGCCATGAATGATTTTAAAACTGATTATCATTCCTTTAAAGGTAATGCCTATGGTTTGGCCAATACATTAAGTCAAACGGCATTTTTTAAGCCAGCTATTCGTGCCAGGCATATCAAAAATTTATTATACACCGGTCAGTTAACGGTACCCGGGCCGGGAGTACCTCCGGCATTGATCTCTGGGCAGGTAGCAGCGAAAGAGGCGATTGAATATTTTGAAAAATAATCCGTAGAGACGCAATACTTTGCGTCTTTGAAAATATTTAATAAGACGCAAAGTATTCGTCTCTACAGGGATGACAAAAAAAATCTCAAAAAAATAGCCCGGTATAATTACCAGGCTACCAATTGCTGTAGAGTCGCGTATCAATAGTTAAGAGCTCATGGTATGATACATATAATTGGTACCAGCTGGCGGGGTTACAATTAATTGTTTCAATATACCATCAACAACCTTAGGCAGGTCGTCTATATTCTTTTTAGGGTCGCTGTGTACTTCGCCAACGCCGAAGCCGCGCCAAACCACTTTTCTTGTTCTGCGATCGATCAGATCTATAATTAAAGTACCTTCTTTATAATGTTCCTGTTCGGCATAAGTTAAGCCGCCGGTATAAGCAAATGGTGCGCCATAAGCATAGTAGTAAGGCCGGTAATAGCCGCCCCAACCCCAGCCACCATAACCACCCCAGCCCCAACCGCCGTAATAACCACCCCAGCCGCCACCCCAACCATAGTTGGTATAGTAGTTTGTGCGGGTACCGCGGCCAACTGTAGTAGTATAGCTAATTAACAGATCAGGTTTTTGAGTTTGTAGTTTTAAACCTTTATTTGCTAGTGCCATTGTTGCAGCATCTTTAATATTGGCATCGGCTATGCTATTAGCTGTTACAACGCCGTTTGCTTTGGTATTACCCATAGGCATCCAGGCGAAGGTACGGTAACCGCTCATGTTGGTTTTATTTAGCCCGGCTGTATAATAATCGTAACTGGTGCAGGCTGATAATCCGGATATGATTAAAAATAACAGCCCTAAGTAGATTGATCTTTTCATGGTTTTTTCGCCCTCTTTAATATATTACGTTAGACAACGTTTGTGTAAAAGGTTTAATAGCTAAATCCAATTTTTTTAATTAAAATTTACTAATAACAAATCTATCAAATTGCCAGCCAATGTAGCTGGTACACAGGTAAATTTTTTGATATAAAACATAAATAGGTTGTTTTACCAATTAAATTTCGCCTTCACGCTTACGGGTGAACCATTCGAAGCTTAGCAAAGCCAATATTAATGCGAAAACCCATTTCAAATCAATCAATTCGTTGTAGTGTTTATCCTGATAAACTACGGTTTTAATATTATCATTTTTCCTGATCAGATCAGCTAATTGGCTTATCTGCGATGGCAACAGCATTTGTCCGCCGGACTGGCTGGCGATATTATTTAGCAACTGATGATTGGCTGCACTTTGGCGGGTCTCAAGGTTCAATGCTTTTACGGTTAATTGCCCGCTAGTAGTAAACTGGCGATTGCCTGATTTTGTAGAGGCAGTGTAAGTGTATTCCCCGGCAGGCAGTGAGCCTGCATCCAACTGATAGCTTTGACCGCTGCGGGTGAATAGGAAGCTATAATTTTTATTGTCCTGGCTTTTCAGATCGATCTTAACATCTGGCGTATTGATCAGTTCGAGTGCATCATTATAAAGTTCGGCATTCAGGATCACGTTTTCACCTTCATCAAAAACATTTTTAGCAGGGTAAACCCTGAATTGCTGCCGGTTTGCATTGGCAGTTAAGTACTGTACACTTTGGCTCAGCAGTTCCTCCATTGCATGGTGGTTGCCGTAGGTTTTATATTCATCCAGCTGCCAGCGCCATAAACCTTCGCCTGTAAGTATGCCCGTGCGTCGCCCAGCTTCATTACTAAACGACAAAAGTGGATAAGTAGTTAAAACGCTGCCAATTTTTTGTTTAAGTAGAACCTGGTTAGCGGGCGCGGATGTGTAACTGCCAAAAGGTGCCATCAAAGGCGGAAATGAACTGATCTTTTGCCGGGTTGAATCAGATAAGGTAAAAGCAGAAAACTCCGGCACGGGTTGCGCGAATACTTCCTGCATCTCAATTCTGCCGCTGCTTATTTTTATCGCTTTTTGCTGATTATTGAATGCCTGCAAATCCGACTGGCTACCCAGCATATACCAAACAGGTATTTTAGTTTTAGTTATTAAATTTTGCAAAATTCCTGAACTGTTTGCCGCAATCTGGTGCAGGATGATGAGGCTATAATCCGCGGTTTTAATGTTAGATAAGTCGGATAGCAAAATAGTTTTTACCTCGTAGTTCTTGTCGCTTTCAATGTCTTGTTTTATTACACTGATGTCGGGATGTGGCCCGTTGTAAACCAGGAGTATCTTTTGTTTGGCATCCAATACTTCTACATAAATAGTTTCGGTATTATTTTGTGTCGATAATTCATTTTTAACCGGGGCTATACTGATGTTGAATTTGCGGATACCTTTTTTATCAGCATTTAGCTTTATAGGTATTAATTTTTGAAAAGCATTACTGGTTACCGGCACATTTTGAGTAGCCACCTCGCGGCCATCTTCAGTAACGGTAAGGTGGATGTTCTCACCTTTGCTTTGGTAAGCTTCAGCTAATACTTCTATTTCAAAATCGTTGCCTAAAAATGCAGTTTTGTTGTAGTTAACGTTGGCAATAAGCAGGTCGCGTTTTGGCGTAGTATCGCCCAAGGCTACGGTATAAATGGTGGTTTTAAAATTCCGCACCTCATACTGCGGATCGCTGCCCTGGTTGTACAGACCGTCGGTAGCCAGCACTATTGCGCCGATATTTTGGTTCACATAGCGTTCATTGAGTTGCTTTAGCGCGGCTGAAATATTGGTTTGCTTACCGTTAAATTTATCGGACAGTCCTTTGTTGAGTGTACGGTCGAAATTGAATTCGTGTACTTCGTAGTTGTCGCCTAAGGTTTGTTTGATGGATGCTAAGGCCCCCTCTAAATCTCTCCCAGGAGGGGAGACTTTATCTTTTGAGGGAAAAAGTTTTATTGATTCTGAATTATCCTGTAAGATCAAAACCAATGGCTTTTCGGGCTTATAGCTTACTGATTTTATTAAAGGTTCCAACAAAAGCATCGATATAAAAAATATCGCCAATGCGCGCAAAACAAATAAAAGGTAACGGAAGTTTTTATTAAGATTTGATGGTTGGCGATAAAGCAGCCATGCGTACAACCACCCCAACAACAGGCAAGCCAAAGCCCACCACCCTGAAACCGCTCCCCATGTTATCGAAAATAAAAACAGCATATCTGTATTTCAAATATGCTGTTTATTTATGATTTAATAATTCAAAAAGAAACTAATCTCTACTCAACTAACCTCTAATCTCCAACCTACAACATCCCGCCATCAACCGGAATTACTTGCCCGGTGATATAGGTTGCCATGTCTGATGCCAGGAAAACGCAGGTATTGGCCACATCCTCAGTTGAGCCCGCGCGTTTAAGCGGGATGGCCTGTGCCCAGCCTTCAACTACTTTGGGATCGAGTACGTCAGTCATTTCGGTGCGGATAAAGCCCGGTGCAACTACGTTGGTGCGGATATTACGTGAACCTAATTCTTTAGCTATTGATTTTGAGAAACCGATGATACCTGCTTTTGATGCAGCGTAGTTAGCCTGCCCGGCATTGCCTTGCACACCTACTACCGAACTCATGTTAATGAACACACCATCGCGGTTTTTCATCATAATTTTTGAGGCGGCTTTAGTTACGTTGAAAACCGATTTCAGGTTCACGTTGATTACTTCATCCCAGTTATCTTCGGTCATGCGCATTAACAGGCCATCTTTAGTGATACCGGCGTTGTTAACTACTATATTAAGTGTGCCAAAATCGGCAACAATATCAGTAATGAGTTTTTCGGCCTCATCAAATTTAGAAGCATCAGAGCGATAGCCTTTTACTTTAGTGCCAAAACTTTGCAGCTCCTGTTCTAAAGCCTGCCCCTTTTCAACAGACGATAAATAGGTAAAAGCGACATTAGCGCCATGCTCTGCAAATTTTTCAGCTATTTTACGGCCAATGCCTTTTGACGCCCCGGTGATGAGCGCGGTTTTTCCTTCTAATAATTTCATGAAGTTTACAAATTCGTTACGGGTGGCGAAGATAATTAATTTGGTTGGAAGTTGGAAAAGTAGTAAAGCTGTGAAATGCTATAATAGCGATCCTCGATTTATACCAACTCAATCCCCGGTATAAATTGAAAATGCTTTTTATTATAAGTGTAAAGTGGTAAATGATAATATAGCGCCGTTGCAGCAATTAGTGTATCTGCTATACCTGGCCTGTGACTTAGAGTTAGTGTTTTAAAAAGATCAATAAAAATATCTGTAATTTCTGTGTTAATGGGAATTGCAGTATAATAACTTAGTTGTTTTTCAATCTTTTTAAGATCGGCTTTATCTTTTGCACCCACCATAAATTCAGCAACAGTAATGCTACTGATGTAGAAAACATTAGATTTTATACGTTCAATTTCTTCCTTCACGGCAATATTACCACGATAAAGTTCAATAAGAATGTTGGTATCGAAAATTACCATTTAGAATTCCAGGCTTTGGTTCTAATATCCTCAATAGATGGGAAATCAGGGGCAGTACCGAAGTTTTCAAATAATTTATTTACTGAAACCTCTTTACCTGCTGGCGGCATTGGATGGCTTTCTGTAGTTGAATTGCCAACTTCTACTACAATAACTTCTACTTTTTTACCGAAAAACTTTTCAGGCATTTCAATGCTATGATTTTTTTTATCGGGAATAAATATCTGCTTATACATTACTTAACTATATTATAATATCAAATATACAAAATTCAAGCCTGATTATTCGAATCCAATCATCATAGTTCATATCCAAAGCCAAAGAATTTTATACACCCTATAACTTTTACAACTATCTTTACACCCAAGTTCTTTACTTTATTTTCAACTTGAGGTTCCCGGATTTTTTAATTCGGGATGAAAAAGGAACCGTGTGAAAATCACGGGCTGTCGCGCAACTGTAAGTAACAAAAAAGGTTGTTGTCAATAATGTCCATTGTACGCTCCAAAGCGGATGAGAAGGACGGCAACAACGTTACAAGCCAGGATACTTGCCCCATGTTTTAAGACAATGCTTTCGCGTTTTGAAGCAGTAGTCAGAGAATAAAGGATAATTACAGGCATTTTTGCCGGTATATTTCCTTTGTCTTTTATTACCATTTCCCGAAAGCATACCGAAAACCGTAAGGAGCATTAATTCAAATTAATGTTTAACCAAAAAAGTTTTAGCGTATGCTCAAAAACAATCTCGGGTACCCTCGCGTAGGGGCCCACCGTGAACTAAAAAAAGCCAGTGAACTATACTGGCAAGGCAAAGCCAGTCGTAACGAGCTGTTTGCCGCCGCCCGGAAGATCCGTGAAGAAAACTGGAAATTGCAGCAGGATGCTGGTATCGATCTGATCCCATGTAATGATTTTAGCTTTTATGACCAGGTTTTGGATACCTCATTAATGTTAGGTGTGATCCCGCAGCGTTATACCGAGGTCTTAACCAAAAACCCGCAGAATTCAGAGATCGACCTGTATTTTGCTATGGCAAGAGGGTATCAAAAAGATGGTTTGGACATTACCGCTATGGAAATGACCAAATGGTTTGATACCAATTACCATTACATCGTACCTGAATTTACAGCAGATCAAAAGTTTAGGATCTTTTCAGACAAAGTATTCGAGGAATTTAATTTAGCCAAGCAGGTAACAGGTAGTATTCCTAAACCAGTATTGATTGGCCCGGTTACTTACCTGTTATTAGGTAAGGAAAAGGAAGCTGGTTTCGATAAGATCGACCTGATTAAAAAAGTGGTGCCCGTTTATGTGGAGATATTGAAAAAACTGCATAAACAAGGCGCGGTATGGATTCAGTTGGATGAACCTTTCCTGGTGATGGACCTTACCCAAAAAGAAAAGGACGCATTTGTATATGCCTACAAAGAGATCAAAAAACAATGCCCTGAAATAAAGACCCTGCTTACTACCTATTTTGACAGTCTGAATGAAAATACATCACTGGCGGTTAATCTGCCGGTTAATGCCCTACACGTTGACCTGGTGAGAGCGCCGGAACAATTGGATACAGTGCTTGTACAAGCGCCCGATAAGCTTTGCCTGTCGTTAGGCGTTGTTGACGGGCGGAACATCTGGAAGAATGATTACATAAGATCGCTAGGCCATATTAAGAAAGCGATAGCCGTTATTGGGAAAGACCGTGTGATGATAGCGCCAAGCTGCTCATTATTGCATAGTCCGTTTGATCTTGATCTGGAAACAACCATCGACCCTGAGATAAAAAACTGGATGGCCTTTGCCAAACAAAAATTAAATGAGGTTAACGAACTAGCTAAAATACTAAGAGATGATAATGAGCTATTGCACAAAAATCTGAAAGCGATTTCAAGCAGAAATCTGTCTAAACTGATTCATAAACAGGAGATCAAAAAGCGGGCTGCAGCTATTACCGATAATGATGCTAATCGTAACAGTGCTTTTACCGAAAGGCAAAAAATTCAGCAGCAAGAATTTAACTTGCCTTTATTCCCGACAACTACTATCGGCTCATTTCCGCAAACGGATGATATCCGCCAGTTAAGGTCAAAACTGAAGAAAGGCGAAATTACCATAGGCGAATATGATACTGAAATTGCACATGCTACTATTGCCGCCATCCGCTGGCAGGAAGAAATTGGCATCGATGTATTGGTACATGGCGAATTTGAACGTAACGACATGGTTGAGTACTTTGGTGAGTTGCTGGATGGCTTTTTATTCACCAAAAATGGCTGGGTACAGAGCTATGGCAGTCGCTGTGTAAAACCACCGGTTATTTATGGTGATGTGAGTAGGCCAAATGATATGACTGTACGTTGGAGCAGCTTTGCACAGGCCAATACAAATAAGCTGATGAAAGGGATGCTTACTGGTCCGGTTACTATTTTGCAATGGTCGTTTGTGCGTGATGATCAGCCGAGGTCAGAAACTACTTACCAGATTGCTTTGGCTATACGTGATGAGGTAGTAGCATTGGAAAGTGCAGGTATTAAGGTGATACAAATTGATGAGCCTGCCATACGCGAAGGTTTGCCATTACGTAAAGCCGACTGGCCAGGCTACCTGGATTGGGCTATAAAAGCTTTCCGTATTTCGGCAAGCGGGGTGAGAGACGAAACACAGATTCATACCCATATGTGCTACAGCGAGTTTAACGACATCATCGAACACATTGCCCAAATGGATGCCGATGTGATCACGATCGAAACATCGCGTTCACAAATGGAGCTGTTAGAGGCGTTTTCGCAGTTTAAATATCCTGCAGAAATAGGCCCGGGTGTATATGATATACATTCGCCGCGCATACCTTCTGTGGAAGAAATGGTTAGTCTGCTTGAAAAAGCCGCCGTACTATTGCCTGTCGAAAACCTTTGGGTTAACCCTGATTGCGGACTAAAAACAAGGAAATGGCCCGAAACACAAACCGCCCTTGAAAACATGGTGAAAGCCGCCAAAGCAGCCCGTGAAATATTCAGTAAACAACCGGTTAATTAAAACAAGTTAAAGCCGCACATTAATGTGCGGCTTTTTATATTTTCGAACAATGGATTTAGAACAAAGAATACAACTTGCCGAAACCCGCATTTTTAAAGCGGTATTCCCGAATACAACTAATCATTATGATACCCTGTTTGGCGGTACGGCCATGGCCTTAATGGATGAGGTGGCATTTATAACCGCCACACGTTTCACCCGCAAAACGATGGTTACGGTATCATCAGACAAGATAGATTTTAATATGCCCATCCCATCCGGAACTATTATAGAATTAGTAGGAAAAATATTACATATTGGTAATACCAGTTTAAAGGTTTTGGTAGAGATTTATGTAGAAGAGATGTATTCCTTTGAGCGACAAAAGGCTATTACCGGTTCATTTACTTTTGTAGCGATAGGGGAAGATAAGCAACCAGTGAAAGTGGTTGATTGAAATTAAGCAATTCCCATCATCAGTTTATATTCTTGCTGCAGTATCAACAGACATTCGGCACATAAGCATCCGTCGTAATTCTCGCTTACATATTGGGTTTCATTTAGCGTAAGCTGAACCGTACTGCACTGGCATTTGGTGAATGAATTTGCTTTACATTCAAACGGCGCTTTGCAGCGTTCGCAGTGGACAGTTTCGTGTTTGGAATGCATTTGTCTGAATCAGAATTTACAGAATTGAAAAATTAGCAGAATTAATGTCTATTAAATTGAGCCTATAAGCACTAACAGAATTGCTTTAATATTCTGTTAATTCAAAAATTCTGTAAATTCTGATTCTAACAATTTATGCCGAGCAGGTTACACAACCTTCTTCCATAGAGCATGATGGGCCTTCAGGAACATCATTGGTTAATTCTGCTACTACTTCAGGTATTACTGCATCCATGTTTTTGCCGCCCTGGTTTTCAACCGTAAACTTAACAGCTTGTGATGCCGCTTGTGTACGCAGGTAATACATGCCGGTTTTTAAACCTTTTTTCCATGCGTAGAAGTGCATTGAAGTAAGTTTAGAAGCATTTGGTGCGTTGATGAACAGGTTCAATGATTGCGACTGGCAAACATACGCGCCCCTGTCGGCAGCCATATCAATAATGCTGCGCATTTTTATTTCCCAAACGGTTTTATACAGTTCTTTTATTTCGGCAGGTATTTCAGCAATATCCTGGATAGATCCGTTGGCAGTGATGATCTTATCTTTCATGGCAGTATCCCAAAGGCCACGGTTTACCAGATCGCGCAGCAAATATTTGTTTACAACAACAAACTCGCCGCTTAATACCCTGCGGGTATAGATGTTTGAAGTATATGGCTCAAAGCATTCGTTATTACCCAATATTTGTGAGGTAGATGCTGTTGGCATTGGCGCAACTAATAAGGAGTTACGCACACCGTGGTTCATTACATCTAAACGCAGGTTTTCCCAATCCCAACGACCACTTTCAGGCTTAACATCCCACAGATCAAACTGGAACTTGCCTTTTGATAACGGCGAGCCTTTGAAGGTTTCATAAGCGCCATCTTTTATAGCCAGGTCTTTTGAAGCTGTCATCGCTGCAAAATAAATGGTTTCAAATATTTCTTTGTTCAGTTGTTTTGCTTCATCGCTTTCAAACGGCATACGCAGTTGGATAAAGGTATCAGCCAAACCCTGAACACCTAAACCAATAGGGCGGTGCCTTAAATTTGAATAGCGCGCTTCTTCAACAGGGTAATAGTTATGATCGATGATCTTGTTCAGGTTGATGGTTGCCTGGTAGGTAACATCATATAATTTATTGTGATCAAAAACGCCATTCTGTATATATCTTGGTAAAGCAAGCGAAGCCAGGTTACAAACCGCTATCTCATCAGCAGAAGTGTATTCCATTATCTCGGTACATAAGTTAGAACTTTTTATGGTGCCTAAGTTTTGCTGGTTTGATTTACCGTTAGCAGCATCTTTGTATAGCAAGTAAGGAGTTCCCGTTTCAACCTGTGCATCTAATATAGCGAACCACAATTCCTGTGCTTTTATAGTTTTACGGGCACGGCCTTCTTGCTCGTAACGCTCGTATAATGCCTCAAATTCTTTTCCCCAACAATCAGCCAGGCCCGGTGCTTCGTGCGGGCAGAATAAGCTCCAATCTTCATTGGCTTCAACACGGCGCATAAATAAGTCTGATACCCAAAGGGCATAGAACAGATCGCGGGCACGCATTTCTTCTTTACCATGATTTTTACGCAGGTCCAGGAAATCGAATATATCGGCATGCCAAGGCTCTAAATAAATAGCGAAAGCACCTTTACGTTTACCGCCACCCTGATCTACATAACGTGCAGTATCATTAAATACTTTTAGCATAGGTATAATGCCGTTACTGGTACCGTTTGTGCCGCTGATGTATGAACCTGTAGCCCTTACATTGTGGATACTTAAACCGATGCCGCCTGCGCTTTGTGATATTTTTGCAGTTTGTTTCAACGTATCATAAATACCCTCGATGCTGTCATCTTTCATAGTCAACAAAAAGCATGATGACATTTGTGGTTTTGGCGTACCTGCATTAAACAGGGTAGGTGTAGCATGTGTAAACCAACGCTCACTCATCAGGTGATACGTTTTTATTGCACTTTCGACATCTTCTTTGTGGATACCTACTGATACGCGCATGAATAAATGCTGCGGGCGCTCTACAATTTTGCCTTCAATTTTTAAAAGGTATGATTTTTCAAGTGTTTTAAATCCAAAATAATCAAAGCCGAAATCGCGGTCGTATATAATGGTGCTGTCTAATAATTCGGCGTTAGTTTGTATCACTTCCCAAACATCATCTGCAATCAACGAAGCGTTTTTACCCGTTTTCTCATCAACGTATTCATGCAGTTTGCGCATGGTTTCCGAAAATGATTTTACGGTATTTTTATGCAGGTTTGATACCGCTATACGCGATGCCAGCAATGCATAATCCGGATGCTTAGTAGTTAACGATGCAGCAGTTTCAGCAGCAAGGTTATCCAATTCAGAAGTGGTTACACCATCATATAAACCTTCAATCACTTTTTTAGCTACATCAATGGGATCAACCAGGTTGAAGCCATAGCATAGTTTTTCAATACGTGCGGTAATCTTATCAAATTTTACCGATTCTCTTTTTCCGTCTCTTTTTATTACAAACATATTGGTGAGGGATTAGTGGTGAATATATAGTGTTAGTAGCTAGTATTTAGTAGCTAGATTCTTTTTTAATATTTAGTAGCCGGTATCAAATAGTTAGCAGCTAATCTTGATACTAGCTACTAACTACTTGATACTAAATTAAAAGTCATCGTCCAATGAAAATCCTTTGTTTTCGGCAGTAGCGTTTAATACACCGCTTTTCTGGTAGTCGCCTACGCGTTTTTCAAAGAAATTGGTTTTGCCTTGCAGCGATATCATCTCCATAAAGTCAAACGGGTTTGTGGCGTTGTATACCTTATCGTAACCCAGTTCGCCTAACCAGCGGTCGGCAACAAATTCAATGTATTGGCTCATCAGCTTTGCATTCATACCGATCAAATTTACCGGTAATGCATCGGTAACAAACTCTTTTTCAATTTCTACCGCGTCAGTAATAATTTTTGTGGCTTGCTCTTTTGGCAACTTATTTTCAAGCATACGATATAATAAGCAGGCAAACTCGCAATGCATGCCTTCATCGCGTGAGATTAGCTCATTACTGAATGTTAAACCCGGCATTAAGCCGCGTTTTTTTAGCCAGAAGATAGAGCAAAAACTTCCTGAGAAGAAAATGCCCTCTACAGCAGCAAAGGCTATCAAACGCTCAGCAAAAGTGCCGTTGTTGATCCATCTAAGCGCCCATTCAGCTTTTTTCTTTACGCAAGGCACGGTATCAATGGCATGGAAAAGGCGATCTTTTTCAGCCGGATCTTTAATATAAGTATCGATCAGCAGGGCATAGGTTTCAGAGTGGATGTTTTCCATCATGATCTGGAAACCGTAAAAGCAGCGTGCCTCTGGCAGTTGTACTTCACTCATAAAATTAATGGCCAGGTTCTCATTCACAATACCATCGCTGGCAGCAAAAAATGCCAGTATGTGCGATATGAAATGCTTTTCTCCCGAATTCATGTTGTCCCAGTATTTCATGTCGTCGGAAAGATCGATCTCTTCGGCGGTCCAAAAACTGGCTTCACATTTTTTATACATCTCCCAAATTGCGGGATATTTAATAGGAAGGATGACAAACCTGTCCTTGTTTTCACGTAGTAATAATTCGTTTTCCTGATTCATGATGCCTTTTGTTGTTTGGCTTCGACAAAAGACAATTGACCATGCCTCATGAAATGAAGCAGCAGTTAAAAGACTTTTGGCAAAACCTTAATTCGTGAAAGTTTTGACAAGCTATGCAGGCAGGTGTCTGGCTTAATTAGCGAGTGGGGAGTAGTCAGTAGTGAGTGCAATACTCACCATTCACTACTCATTACTCACTATGAGTACAGTTGCACGTCAGCCCATGAATTTAACATGGTTCCCTTTTAATGCCGGCATTAGGAACCGGCAACCATTATAGCGTTTGTAAGAACTTATACCCCAAAGATAAGCGATAGGGGGGGTAAGATGGTAGCGATAGTTTTGAACAAGAACCTAAGTTGTTAACAAATTGATGGGTTAATTTGGTTGGGCTGAATGGGTTAAGTGTATAGTTGGTCAAGGTAAATCAAATGCAAAAATTACACTCCATCAACTCAGCATTGCAAATTATTTTTCAAGCGGCACAAATTTCATCGATACTGAATTTACGCAATGCCTGGTATTTTTTGGTGTGAGGTATTCGCCTTCAAATACATGGCCTAGGTGTGCCCCGCAGTTGGCGCATACAATCTCCACACGTCTGCCATCGGCATCAGGCACACGTTTTACTGCACCAGGTATCTCGTCGTCAAAGCTTGGCCATCCGCAGTGCGATTCAAATTTAGTAGCTGATTCATACAGCGGCGTATCGCACCTTTTACACACATATACGCCCTCAGCCTTATTGTTTAATAATGAACCGGTGAACGGCCTTTCAGTACCTTTATGTAATATTACCCACTCTTCGTCGGGCGTTAATTTGTTGTATTCCATATTTTATCGAGTGAATTATTGAATTAGTGATAGAGTGAATTTTCTTCTTTTCACTTACATAAATATACGACAAATTTGGGGTAGGTAATGTTTGAGAGAGGGATGTTTACACTGGTTTGACAAGCCCCCAACGCCCTAAAGGGGGAGTTTTCGAATATCATATCAAAGAAAAATCCCGGCCATTGGCCAGGATTTTAAAATATGTTTACTTGGGGGGCTAGGGGGTTATAATTTCGCCAATTCTTCAGCCATAGCAGCACCAATTTCGGCAGGTGATTCTACTACGCGGATACCACACTCACGCATGATCTTCATTTTTGCAGCAGCAGTATCGTCGGCACCGCCAACAATTGCACCTGCATGACCCATACGGCGGCCCGGAGGCGCTGTTTGGCCGGCTATAAAGCCTACTACCGGTTTAGTGCCATTTGCTTTTATCCATAGGGCAGCTTCAGCTTCCATGCCTCCGCCAATTTCACCTATCATGATGATGCCATGTGTTTCAGGATCGTTCATCAATAGCTCAACAGCTTCTTTGGTTGGTGTGCCAATAATTGGGTCGCCACCAATACCTATAGCGGTAGTGATACCTAAACCAGCTTTTACAACCTGGTCAACAGCCTCATAAGTTAAAGTTCCTGATTTTGAAACTACGCCTACATTACCTTTTTTGAAGATGAAGCCTGGCATAATACCAATTTTACTTTCATCGGCAGTAATAATACCCGGGCAGTTGGGGCCAATAAGACGAGAATCTCTTCCGCTTAAATATTCTTTCACCATGATCATATCCTTTGTAGGGATACCTTCGGTGATACAAACAATTACTTTTATACCTGCATCTGCAGCTTCCATAATAGCATCAGCAGCAAAAGCCGGTGGTACAAATATGATAGATACATCGGCACCGGTTGTTTTAACCGCATCGACTACTGTATTAAATACAGGCCTGTCAAGATGTTGCTGGCCACCTTTACCCGGTGTAACACCACCAACTACCTGTGTTCCGTACGCTATCATTTGTGATGCGTGGTAAGAGCCCTCGTTACCGGTAAAGCCCTGTACAATAACCTTAGAATCTTTATTTACAAGAACACTCATTGTTAGTTTTTCTTTTAGTAGCGCAAAGCTAAAATTATTGGCTCTAAAGTCAAATTAAATTTAGTCTCTAATCTGTTACAGGAATCTTTTTTTGACAATTCGGCGATTTAAGTGCTTCGTTTGTCATTAAGTCATTGGTCATTGAGTCATTAGTTGTTACGGATGAGTTAACTCACCCTGACGTTGCTTCGCTCGTCGTCTATTGTCTGAACCGGAATTTTCTGAATTTAAGAATTAACAGAATTCTAAAAATTCATCAGTTCCATAAATTCGGGTTCAGGCAACTTCAAACCGAAAAAAAATGATTTTTATATCTTTACAGCAAAAATGAAATACCTGCGCTGGCTTTTATTCCCTTTCTCGCTATTATATGGCCTGGTTGTCGTTATCCGCAACTGGTGTTATGATGCAGGTATATTTAAAAGCTATACTGCCAATGTTCCGGTAATTTCAGTAGGTAACCTTGATGTAGGCGGCGCAGGCAAAAGCCCCATGACGGAATACCTGATCCGGCTTTTTAAAAACGACCATAAACTGGCTACACTTAGTCGCGGTTATGGGCGCAGTACTAAGGGATACGTTGTTTTTAAGTTAAAAGTTAAAAGTCAAAAGTCAAAAGTAGATGGGAAGTTTAAAGTTGAAAGTGAAAAGTTGAAAGTAATAGAAGACTTGCAACCCACAACTTACAACTCACAACTCACCCTTGCCGCTAAAATAGGCGATGAACCTGCTCAGTTTGCTCAGAAATTTCCGGATATTACGGTGGCGGTTTGTGAAGCGAGGGTTGAAGGGATCAGGCAATTACAAATTGATTACGATTTGATTATTTTGGATGATGCCTATCAGCACCGTGCTGTTAAACCGGGCTTAAGCATTTTATTGTTTGATTTTAACCGTGTTAAAGAACCTCATTTATTGTTGCCTGCCGGGAATTTACGTGAACCATTCATCGGGCGTAAACGGGCGGATGTTATCATCATTAGTAAATGCCCTGAGCAATTAGGTGAAGATGAACAGGCTGAAATCATTAAAAGGATAAAGCCGTTTGCGAATCAACAAGTATTTTTTACGGCTATAGCTTATCAGCCTTTGCAGACTATGGAGGGTAAACCGGCCGATGTTTTAATAAAGGGCGATACTACCATTTTTTTACTTACGGGCATTGCCAATGCCAAACCGCTGGTGCAGCATCTGGAAAGATCAACTTCGCATATTGTGCATCACAATTATCCGGATCATCATCGCTTTAGCTTAAAAAATATCACTAAACTTGCTGATGAATTTTCGGCTTGTGAATCAAAAAATAAATTGATCATCACAACAGAAAAAGATGCACAGCGTTTAGTGGAACATGAACTGCTACCGGTGGTAAAAACTTTGCCCATTTTAGTACTACCTATAGGCATAAACTTTTTAAGTAATACGCAGCAGCAGTTTAATCAATTTGTTATAAACTATGTTAGATAATATATTAAACACTACCAATTATATAAAAAACAAGATTGGTGATTTTGAGCCTGAGATAGGTATAATTTTAGGCACCGGCCTTGGTGCATTGGTAAAAGAGATCACTGTTGAAAAGCAGTTGATGTACGGCAATATACCCGATTTTCCGATCTCGACATTAGAGTTTCATTCAGGTAAACTAATATTTGGTACGCTTGCGGGTAAAAAGGTAGTTGCCATGCAGGGCCGTTTGCATTATTATGAGGGGTATAATATGCAGCAGATAACTTTCCCGGTTAGGGTAATGAAAATGCTGGGTATAAAAACCCTGCTGGTATCAAATGCCAGCGGTTCACTTAACCCTGATTTTAAAAAGGGCGATCTAATGGTGATCAACGATCACATTAACCTGCAACCGCAAAACCCGCTGATAGGTAGGAATGAGGATGAGCTTGGCCCACGCTTTCCGGATATGAGCAGGCCTTATGAGCTTAACCTGGTAAATAAAGCGCTGGATATTGCTGTAGCCAACAATATTACCTGCCACAAAGGAGTTTATGTAGCTGTAACCGGCCCAAATCTGGAAACTAAAGCTGAATACAGGTATTTACGGATAATTGGCGGCGATGCTGTAGGTATGAGCACCGTGCCCGAAGTTATTGTGGCCAATCATATGGGTTTGCCTGTTTTTGCCATATCTGTACTTACTGATGAAGGTTTTCCCGAAGTGCTGAACCCGGTATCGATTGAAGAAATAATAGCGATAGCGCAGGAGGCAGAACCCAAATTAACATTGATACTTAAAGAATTAATCGCCGGTCTTTGATGCCTTATAAGCTTAAATACTTTTTTATACTGCTGATATGCTTATCGGTACAGTCGGCCTTTGCCCAATATCCGCAGACTAATCAGTCAACTTATCCCGGACAGCAACAGCGCGCCAATTTTTCAGACACTGCACATAAGGTAAATCAGGTGCTTACTACTGATCAGGAAATGGATACTTTACGCAAGCGGGAAGAGCATAAACGTGACACTGTTATTTTTACCTCGAAATTTATACGGGTGACCAATGAGCGCCTGTTGAGGGATAGTACCCAAACATTTCCTATTGATACCGGCCTTACAAATTTTGAAAATTATAGTCCGCTTTATCAGCCTAAAGACCCTAAAATTGGGTTAGGTAACCTGGGTTTGGATGAGCGCGACCTGTTATTTACGCCATCGAAAACTATTGGCTTTGATGTGGGATTGCATACCCTTGATGCTTACTTGCTACACCCTGAAGATATTAATTATTATGATGCCCGTGTGCCGTATACCGTATTGTCGTTTGTATCGGGGCCCGGACGGGCAGAACAGGTATTTAGAGCAATACACACACAAAACATTAAACCGAACTGGAATTTTGGTTTTGATTTGAATTATATTGGTTCGCAGGGGTATTATAGTACAACAAATATTTTGGCGCAAAACGTAAGTGATGTTAATGCTGCATTTTTTACCCGGTATGAATCTAAAAGCAAGCGTTATAATTTATTAGCCAATATTATCTACAATAACTTAAAAGCGCCTGAAACGGGTTCACTTATCCCGGCCTATGATTCTATTTTTACCAGTCCGCCTGCGTTTTTTACTGCAGCCAATGCCGCGGTGAAACTTCCAACTACTTTTGAAAACTGGAAGGATAATGGGTTCTACCTTAAACAATCTTATTATATAGGCCATATTGATACAGTGAAAAAGACGGGTGACCCATCAACGATATTGCCTACCCAGCGTGTTACTTACACACTTTATTATAATGTGCGTAAGTATAATTTTTTGCAAAATGATGTGGATACTTATAACGTTTTCCCTGATTATTATTTTAGTTCGAACCGGTCGCGGGATTCACTGTCTGAAACGCATTTTCAGAATGATTTTAACTATAGCTTTTATCTGCGCAGCAAATCAGCAAAAGATGTTAAGAACGAGGTAAAGCTGGACCTGGGGCTAACACAGGATATTTATCATTATGCGCAATATGTTAGTGATTCAACCATTAACCAGTATGGTGCCAAAGTGGTGCAAGCGCAGCAAGTACAATCCAATACGTTCCAGGATCTGACTGTAAAAGGAAGGTTAACCTATCGCCTTAGCGATAAAATAGGGATAGAAGGTAATGTAAACCAGATTGTGCAGGGCCGGGATTTTGGCGACTTTATTTATGACGGAAAAATGATGGTTGCGGGTAACAATAAAGAAGGTAAGATAATATTGGAGGCTTATACGCAAAGCAGTACACCTGCATTGGTTTATACCGACTGGATCTCAAATCATTATATTTTTCATAACAGCTTCAGCAATCAAAAAACCAACAGTTTCTCATTTAACTATGTTAATAATGCCTTGCAGCTTGATGTAAAGGCGGAATATTTTTTAATAAACGATTACTTATATTTCGCTGCTGATCCGAATGGTATTGATGCGCACCCGGTGCAGTTGAGTAACCCGATCAATTTATTAAAAGTGACATTGAGTAAAAACCTTGCATGGCGCAGGTGGCATTTTGATAATATTATTGTTTATCAAAAAACGGATTACCAGGATGTATTACGCACACCCGAACTTTATACTTATACCAGCCTGTACTATTCCAAGCTGTTATTTAATGTGCTAAATACCAATATTGGTACCGATATAAGATACAATACCTCTTATTTAGCGCCCTCATACGCAACGGGGTTAGGGGAGTTTTATAATGGCCCGAATATTACCTACTCATCATACCCCCTTGCAAACGTTTTTCTAAAAGCTACGCTTTACCGTACAAACATATATGTGGCATATAATTATGCCAATCAAGGCTTGTTCAGTAAAGGATTTTATACAGTGAACCGCTACCCGATGCAGAGTGCTTTGTTAACATTTGGGGTAGCATGGACGTTTTACAATTGATTTCGAATTTTCGCGAATGATTTGTTTCAAATGGCGCTCAAGAGGGCTTCGCCGTTTCGAATTTTCGATTTCGGATTTAAATGAATAATCGCTCAATCAAGTAAATTCGAAATTGAACATCCGAAATCCGAAATAAAGCGATGGCCTGTGCGCGGGCTAAGTTTTTTGTTTCTTTTTCCTTGCTGCAGGGAACAATACATTATTTAGGATTAACCTGTACCCGGGCGAATTGGGATGTAGTTTGAGGTCGGTTGGCGGGTCGCCTACCATGTGCTGATAATCTTCGGGGTCGTGGCCGCCGTAGAATGTCCACTGGCCATTCCCATATTCACCGTGGATATAACGGGCCTCATTGGCAGTTTTCATTTCGCCCATAATAATTACACCCGGTTTGAGCTTACTTTCGTTGAATGCTGTAGTTAAACCCATAAAGCCTTTGATCACCCGGTCATGGTCCTGTGTAAGCATACTGGGTACCACATCCCATTTAGCCGAAAAATCAAACAGCGTAAAAAAATCATGCGCCTGATCTATCTGTCGTGTTGCGCTCACATCAATATTGCTGAATTGATGCGATAGCGGATTCATGTCCAACGTAAAATTCTGAAAGGCGAAGGTTTGACTAAAATCCAGTTTGGATTGCGCTTCAGGGTCGGCGGCATCGCCATCAAACATGCTTTCGCAAATATCGGTATTATGGGCAGCAAGGGCGATGTCAAATGTATCAGTCCCTGAGCACATGGCGAACAGAAATCCACCCCCGGCACAAAAATCGCGAATCTTTTCGGCTACTGCCAGTTTCATCTGCGATACCTTCTGAAAACCCAGTTTGTGTGCCATAGCCTCCTGGTTGCGTACATCATCATTGTACCATTGTGCGTATCTGAAACCGCCATAAAACTTGCTGTATTGCCCGGTAAAATCCTCGTGGTGCAGGTGCAGCCAGTCGTATTTGGGCAGATCGCCTCTTATTACTTCTTCGTCATAAACCACATCATAGGGGATCTCGGCATATTTTAGTACCAGTGTTACGGCATCATCCCAAGGTAACTTATCCTTTGGCGAATAAACGGCCATACGCGGTGCTTTTTCCAGTTTTACAATATCCATATTAACCGATGGGTCGCTTACTTCGGTCACTATCTCATTTACCTTGGCATCGGCTAAAACCTCGTAGCTTACGCCTCGGATATTACATTCATCCTCAATTTTTTTATCGTATTTAGTCATGAAACTGCCGCCGCGATAATTGAGCAGCCAGTCTACCTCTTCGCCATTCTTTAATACCCAAAACGCTATACCGTATGATTTTAAACAATCCTTTTGCTCATCATCCATAGGGATGAGTATAGAAGCGGCCTTTGTGAGGACAGGTAAAAGGGTTAAGATTAAAAGCAAGATAGCAGTTGAAAGTTGAATATTAAAAGTTGAAAGTTTTTTGGGCTGCTGCATGTTCAAATTTAACGAATAATTGTGGATGGTATTATTCTCTTATTATTATCCTCGTTTAGCTCATTTAGCGCAAGTCTTGTGCGATGGTTTTATAGTGGCGGACTTGTGCTTATTAGGTAGCACAAGTCCGCCATTACGCTCATGCCAAAACCACAAGACTTGCGCTAAAAGTGGCGGACTTGGGCTTATTAGGTAGCACAAGTCTGCTTTCGCTCATGCCGAAACACAAGACTTGCGCTAAAAGAGGCAATGGTTTTGTAGTGGCAGACTTGTGCTTATTAGGTAGCACAAGTCCGCCATTACGCTCATGCCAAAACACAAGACTTGCGCTAAAAGAGAAATCTCGTTAAATAAAAAGAGGCTAGTAATCTCTAATTACTAACCTCTAATCTCTTCAAGACTAAATCTCTTTATTTAAAAACGGATACCTGTAATCTTTTGGTGGATCAAAGGTTTCTTTGATTGTTCGTGGCGATACCCAGCGCTGCAGGTTGAGTGCTGATCCGGCCTTATCATTAGTGCCCGAGCCGCGTGCGCCGCCAAATGGCTGCTGACCAACCACTGCGCCTGTAGGTTTATCGTTTATATAAAAATTACCCGCAGCATTACGTAAGGCATAAGTAGCTTTACTAATAGCATACCTGTCTTGTGAGATAATAGAGCCGGTAAGTGCATAGATTGATGTTTTGTCTACAATGTCCAGCAGCTCATCAAATTTATCATCTTCATAGACGTAAATGGTTAGTACGGGGCCGAAAAGCTCTTCGCACATGGTCACGTAGTATGGGTCGTTAACTTTTAACACGGTAGGCTCAATGAACCAGCCATTTGTTTTATCGTATCCACCGCCTGCAACTATCTCAACGCTATCGTCGGCTTTGGCGGCATCAATATATTTAGCCAGTTTATCAAATGATGCTTCGGTGATCACTGCATTTACAAAATTGCTGAAATCCTCAACCGGGCCAACTGTGAATGTGGCAATATCACGCTGCATTTTCTCTTTTATGGCAGGCCATAATGAAGCCGGGATATAAGCCCTTGAAGCAGCCGAGCATTTTTGTCCCTGGTATTCAAATGCGCCACGTACCAACGCAACGTTTACTACGTCAGCATCAGCACTTGGGTGAGCCAGTACAAAATCTTTGCCACCGGTTTCGCCTACTATACGTGGATAAGTGCGGTATTTATGAATATTATTGCCAATAGTTTGCCATATATTCTGGAAAACTTTGGTTGAACCTGTAAAGTGAATGCCTGCAAAATCAGGATGGTTAAAGACCACTTCGCCGGCAACCGGGCCATCAACATAAATTAAGTTGATTACACCATCGGGCAAACCGGCTTCTTTAAACACCTGCATAATTACGTTGGCAGCATAGATCTGCGGATAAGCAGGCTTCCAAACCACTACATTGCCCATCATTGCCGCTGATGCCGGTAAATTACCTGCAATAGCTGTAAAATTGAATGGAGTAAGTGCAAAAACAAAACCCTCTAACGGGCGTTGCTCAACACGGTTCCAGATGCCTTTAGGTGATATAGGTGGTTGCTGCGCATAGATCTCGGTCATGTAAAGTACATTGAAACGCAGGAAATCTATGAACTCGCAAGCTGAATCGATCTCGGCCTGGTAAGCATTTTTTGATTGCCCCAGCATGGTAGCCGCGTTTATTTTAGCACGGTACGGGCCAGCCAGTAGATCGGCGGCTTTTAAAAATATAGCTGCTCTTTGCTCCCAGGGTAATTCTTCCCATTGTGCCTTAGCTGCCAGGGCAGCATCAATAGCGGCATTGACGGTTGAAGCATCGCCTTCGTGGAATGTAGCCAGTAAATGTTTATGATCGTGTGGCGGGCGAATTTCCAGCTTTTTGCCGGTATGCACCAGTTTGCTGCCGATATACATGGGTATATCCAACACCTTACTGCGCGCCTCATCTAAAGCGGCCTTAAGTTCGCCACGCTCAACACTGCGCGGACCATAATTCAATACGGGCTCGTTCTGCGGTTGCGGAACGCTGAAAAATCCTTTAAGCATAATAAAAGTCAGTTAAAACGTAGCAAATATAATGATAATGTGCAGATGCGAGGGTGTGCAGCTATGCAAATTACCTGGTAGTGATAATTGGAGGGATTTCGAATTTAGAATGTTCGATTTCGGATTTGTATTCTGTCTGAATTGGAATTTATAGAATTTAAGAATTAATAGAATCGTTGGCTAAATAGATGTTGCTAAATTCTGAAAATTTCAAAATTCCGTAAATTCCGGTTCAGACAATTTGGCGTTGATAAAGCGTGTTTTAATTATATATGGATCAGCACAACGTATAGCACTAGCCATACAGCTATAAAGCAGAAGCCTCCAAACACTTCGCTTTTATGTTTCTTAAATTCTTTCTTAATTAATGTGATATAAAAAACCCAACCGATAAAGATTATCGCCATTATAGGCACCATCAAAATTCTCATGTGATTTTATTGTTTGATCAAAGTTAAGTGATTAAACAATTATAAACAAGGGCATTAAATCATAGAATTATAGGGTTGATAGGCACATGCGGCACGCGTTCGCCAGCATTGGCCATATATCTTAATAACTATATTATCAATAAATTAGCTAAAATTCATTTCTCCTGTAGCACTATTACAGTTTGTTTCGTAATCGGTATATTAAACCTGGAAATAATGAGAAATAAATCTTTCTTACTCATCATCGCGTGTGTTACGATTAGCCTGTTTTCCTGTAAAAAAGAAAGTGTACAAAACAACTACGGCTTGAATGGCAAATGGCAGGAGACAAAGCTGAGGTTGTACAACACCAGTAACGGTAATATAGTATATGATACTACTTATTACAAACCATTTACTAACCTGGATTATGTTCAGTTTGTTGGGAATGATAGCTGCAAGATATCTACAGATCATTACTATTATCTTAATTCGCCGGGAGAGCCAAAAACGCCCCAGCTGATCCCTCAAAGTATTGGTGAATTAAAATTCACGGCAATTGGTAATGGTAAATTTGTTTTGGATACGGAACCTGAATCTTTAAATCCGGGAGGTTTTAGTTCAACTGATACATTGACCGAAACCGGTTCCAACACGATACTAATTCATGATACATTTTATTCGTTTACGGGGGCGGCTTTATCAGTAAGTGATGCTTCTTATCAGAAGTAAGCAGGCAAGTTCATTTCATCAAGCACTATGCAGTTTAATTTGTAATACGATATAACTAATTTAACATCTGGAATAATGAAATATAAATTTACAATACTCATCATTGCGTGTGTTACGATTAGCCTGTTTTCATGTAAAAAAGAAAGTGTAGAAAATAACTACGTTTTGAATGGTAAATGGCAGGAAACGGAACTGCATATGTATGATGTAGACAGCGGTAAGATAGCCTACGATACTACTTACTATCACCCGTTCACAGATCTTGATTATATGCAGTTTACAAGCGATACCGCAGCTACCTCATCCGATCATTACTATTATATTAATGAACCCGGGTATCCTAAAACACCGCAATTGATAACCCAACTGATAGACAAATTAGGTTACAAAGCTATTGGCGGCGGTAAGTTTGTATTAAATACAACAGCCATGAACCGTAATTTTGCCGGAATTATTGTCAACGATACCATTATCGAGATCAATGCTAATAAGATACAGTTACACGCTGTATTTTATTCGCATACACCGGCTTATGCAGAGATAGATGATTCGTATTATCAGCGATAAAAAGTTTAACTTTTATTTTTCATACCCTGATAAATTACAACTCAATTTACTATCCCAATCGCCTGTTTTAGCCGCTGCATTATAAGTTGAGCGCAGGAACTGCAATAGTTTAGCTTCGGGATTATCAGATCGTTGCACTACTTCGTATAACAGCAAAAATTCACCCATTTCGTTACTGTAAAACGCCTCGGGTGGTTCAATACTTTGCTGTCCGAAAGCTGGGGGTGTAGGGTAGCAATAGCTATAAAATACAGGATGTGGAAATGCTGCACTGCCACCCCAAAAACCGGCGCTGCTCACCTCGTGCGAATAGGCTTCCTGCATCACCCTAACAGGCATATTCGGTGCGCCACCCGGATGCAATGGCGCTTCACGACCTGAAAACCGACTCACCGCCAGATCAAACGCGCCCCAGAACAGGTGTACCGGGCTGCATTTACCCGTAAACTCCGCCCTAAACCGGGTGAATACTGAGTTTATGCTTACCAGTGCCTGCCAGTAAAGGTTCATTTGGTGGGCATCATACGCTTGGTGTATTTCATCGGTTGCAAAGGGTATAGCGGGGTCGATTTCGTTTGGTTTGGCATATATGGTGGCCGATATATTCATAATATCCAGCTTCTCAAATAATTCAGTATAAAAACTGGCGACGGTACGCGGATAAAGCTTAAAGGCCCGGCTGCTGCCATTGCTGGCTATAATAAGCAGCTGATGGTCAATAAAATCAAAATCGATCTGGAAACTGCCGTCTTTATAAGGGATACTTCCTGTAGTTAATCCGCGTGATGATACATATAGAGTGACATGCCAGCTATGGTTTATCCACGGGGTTTTTACCAGCCTTATTTTACCTACTATCTGCGCCCATAGCTGCACCGTTTCAAGCGTATCTTTCAGCGCCTCAAAAGCGAGTTCGGGCCATTTAGTTGAAATAGGGTTGTGGTTGGGCATGGTATGGTTATTTATAGTTAAACAACTAATAACAGGGACAAAAGTTTA